>Ga0114930_10001926_pt1 | contig 19142 bp, 10 predicted proteins | sample AnhtaG_FD_87300 | JGI IMG/M metagenome (GOLD analysis project Ga0114930, IMG submission 87300) | Deep subsurface microbial communities from Anholt, Denmark to uncover new lineages of life (NeLLi) - Anholt_01485 metaG | ecosystem: Environmental > Aquatic > Marine > Oceanic > Sediment | place... | reverse complement strand
CAAATAGGCAGGGAAAAAACGGATATATTGAATGACAAGATCCTATTTCGGGCATCTTGTGAGGGAGCGACCCTGCCTCACAATCTACCGAAATGTATAATAGTACGTTAATCCGAGAAATCCGTGTCTGAAAAAATGCTTTATGACTCTATCAAGATTACTTTCCCTTCTATAGAATGTGTAACCCTGGATAAGAATCGTAGGCAATGTACACTTCCTTGTTAGAATTTATTTGTTTAGACACGGATTAACACCGATTTACACAGATTTCTCAAGAGGTAATATTTCATAAAAATACTAGTAAATTATCATGATTCATCACTTAACCGATCACATATGTAATTATTGTAGAAGTTAAAGGAAAACATTTGATTTATTAAAAAAATAGACAAAAGTATTAATATTGTTGTGGGATATATGAAATTAGGATATAGAATTAACTAACAGGTAAGCAATATGGCACAAATATTTGTATCCCATAGTGGAAAAGATGAAGATTTGAAATATTTCTTTTCAAAAGCATTTATTGGTACAAAAGTAGTAGCCATCTACGAAGAGTTTGAGAAAATCCTTCTTGGTGCTAAAACTTCAACACAAATTGCTACAGATATTGAGAACTCAAAAGCGGTATTTGTAATATTGAGCCAAAATGTTCAAAATATACCTCATACAAGAGATTGGGTAGTTTGGGAAACCGGCGTAGCAAAAAACAAAGATATTTGGGTATTCGAGCCATTCAATCAATTTGGAAAAATCTCTATTGTAACTCCGTTCTTAAGGCATTATGTTATATTTGATATAAGCGATCCTTGGATAGGTTACATACGGAGGATTATTGAGTCTTATGACGATTCTCATGTGTTGCCAACACTTTTACTAACAGGAGGATTGGGTGCATTATTGGCTCCACCACATGACAAAATGGGGGGAGTAGCTATTGGAACTTTAGCTGGTTTAGCGCTTTCAGATAAATCAAGAGAAAGAGCAACTGGAATATCAATATCATGCGCTAAATGTTCTTCATTATATAATATTCACATTCCAGAGGGAATGAACTCTTTTAGATGTCCAGTTTGTAATTCGGTTTTGGAAATAGAAATGTAAACTATAGAATAGTTATCATTAGTATCTAAATCAAGAATGTAATGCCATATTGTGCTTCTATTTAATTGTCACATTGATTTGAATAATTTTAACGGATGCACATAACCCGCCACAACTTTTCCTGTACTAAAAGTACCAGACCTTCAAACAGCATAATATTAACCTAATTACGGACATCAAATTATTGCAACCGGGCCTGTATAGCTCTTGAATGGTAAACTTGTAGATATTTGGACGATAATATTAAATGCAATTTCGGAAAATGTACTACAAGGTTGTAAGACTATTGGATTGAAAATAACACGATTATAGAACTCTTACCATGAAAGGATGTTCATGTATAGATTAGGTGCCTTGTATCCCACACCCAAAGCTCTGATTCGAATAATCAACTGTTTGATGAGGTGTGGGTGAGGAATTCTGATCATAAATACAAAATGATGAGATTCAGATTTGGTCACGGATCCCGGACGTTGCTTCGTTCTGTACGGGACATCATGATAGATGCTCGTGCCATTAATCTTCTCATTTTTTTTGTATATTATTTCACTAATGAGGCGCAGATTTAAATCATTCTAATCTTGCTTCAGCGAATTTCCTCTCTTTGCGTTTTTTTTTCAGAATTCCATTCAATTTGTATCTGGAATTACAGTAGTTTTCGGCATATTCGGAATATTTCTTTTTGTAAAATTATTATCTTCGTTGAAAAAAGTGAATTTTAACACGTTGAAAGCACAGGTATTTCTTGCAGATAAGTTTGTAATGAATAATGTAGTGATAATTTTTGTAGTAGGAATATTAATCGCACTACACAATTTTATTGAATATTTGGGTTTAGCATATCCCGATTATTATTATGGAACTATTTCAGCTAACTATCCATCACGACTATTTGCAGTTACAGAATTATTTGTTGCCCTCTTATTGGTAGAATTACTTATGTATCGATGGTTAAAGCTAATTAAAAAATAAGTTTGAAATTACTCACTTTGATTTCTCTATCCTGGATTCAATGTCTTAACATACTCTGCCAAGTATTATCTTCAAATTCCCAAGACAAGATGTGAAACCTAAATTCTTGCCTTCTAAAAAGGATTTGAAGATATTCTTTGATGCTTTGCCATCATTGAAGTATAAAATTATATTCATTGCTCTTGCCAGTAGTGGATTGAGAATATCTGAACTTTTGAATGCAACAATTGATAGAAATAAAAGGATGTTCATCCCTGAATCTCATGATGGTGGTACGAAAAAATCATGGGTTACGTTTTACAATGAAGAGACCGATAACTTGATTGAGAGTTATGAAGGAAATCCTTTTGAAACATCTCGAAATACTGTTGCCCACGTATTCAAGGAAATCTCAAATATAACAGGAATCAATATATCAGCTCAAACTCTTCGTTCAGTATTTGCCCATGAGATGGGTCTAAAACAAACACCTGACCGATATATCGATGCTTTTTGTGGTAGAGTTCCAGCAAATGTACTGGCCAAACATTATTCCGATTATAGTCCAGATGTTTTGAAAAATATCTATGAGAAAGCGGATTTGGAGTATTTTAATTGATAACCTAAATCACTAAAACAAAGCACGTATAAATATATCATCAACATTAGCTAAAGAACTAACCTATACTGGTACTATTCTTCAACAAAAATTCATAATTTTTTCCGAGTAATTACAAATACTATAAAAAAAATTAATAATGCAAGTATTAGGCAAATCACATCTTTATTGTATTTAGTTGGAAATATGTTGAGCATTTCTAAAATCAAAAAACCAAAAAAAGCCGCAATAGTTGCTGGAGGATTCATAATATCAATTATGTTTTTTTTCTTTTTGATTTGCTGTGATGATATTTTACCTAAAATAATATTTATCAAATTAATCTTATTTGAAATTAGTTTTTCCTCATTTATTTTTTTGAGTAGTTCACATGTGCCCCTTCTTTCTTCATCTGGCATATTAGCACAAATATCAGATAAAACAATTAGCATATTATTTAAAGATGTTACAAGCCCTATCGGATCTTCATTTGTTGTCAGACTATGACCTATCCTATTTATTTCACTTCCATAATATTCAATTGAAGTTCCTCTTGTACTTCTACATAATTCCTCTGCGTTTTTTTTGGTTTTGGGAATATAAAGATATTTGAGAAGAACTTTTTCTCTGTATTTTACAGCACCAAAATAACTTATATTACCTAAAATAATGCCTGCAATTAGGGAGGTAATCCAATTTGTGCCAAGATACAATGTGGAAAATAGGATAGCAATTGTAAAAATCACAACAAATATTTTATAACGTGTAAGATTTGTCTTAAATACTATTATTATCAAAACCAATGTGGATAGCGCTGAGTGGAGACTGGGAAAATCATTATCCAAAAATGGGTCTACCACCCTTACACCTTGATCAATAATCGGACTCAATTCATAAAAAAGTGGTGATACACCTTGAAGTACATGCCCTGGTACTGTTACAGGAAAAAATATGTCGAAGGGTAAAGCTGTTAAAAAAATGATAATAAAAGCTATTGTGAATTCTTCCAATGCTTTCACATTGCGAGTAAATATCAGTATTTCAAAGGTGAATATCACCATAAAAGGAAAGATTATAAGATAGACAAAACTGTTGAGATATGTCAGTAAAGGCGTGGCTAAAGTCTGAAAATGAGCCACCATATCTCCTTCTATCATCATGATATAGCTGGTATAATCTGAATTTACTTTTATACCTAAAAAATTAACAATTGTGGCTTGTGATTGTACCAATAAATAAACAAAGGTTGCAGAGACCATGAACGGCCAGAATCCTACTATAAACTTGTGTGGAGGGATCTTGATGTTATATTCTCTTATCTCACCTGGTATTAACACATGATATCCGATAATTGACATCAATGCCAGTAATGGAAGCATAATAACTGCCATCAGATTTTCAGAGACCATTCTGCACCATCCATCATCTTTTAATAAAATAGGTTTAAGTAAATGTATCCGAAATATATTTTATGAACTCTATATCAATAAAATACGTTGCATCGGATATATCATTTTTTAGTTTCAATTAAAGATATGTAACAATTCAATTGTATTATGCCATTTCTATTGAGATTTTTTATACATAAGTTTAAGAAATTATCCAAATCATTCTTGACATTTAAAAAAATGTAATATCTTCAAATCCTTTTTGGAAGGCAAGAATTTAGGTTTCACATCTTGTCTTGGGAATTTGAAATCTTTTATCATATCTTCCTTGCCCATATAATCCCTAAAGAATATCTTGAGCATTGAGAGATAGTTTTTATAGGTCGCTAATGTTCGTTTTTCCTTTATTCCAAGCATGAAATCCTGAATGTCATTGACTTCAATGTCATGAATATCCTTATTGACAGATTTTAGAAAAATATCAAGATAACTGATATGATTTTTCACTGTAGCTTTATTCAGATTTCTTTGTACGAGTAAGAACTTCTCAAACTCTTTTGTATTAATACAATCATTCGAAAAATCACTCTTTGTTCCAATCTCATCCTGTGAAAAAGAAGACGCCGAGAGGGAGATTCGAACTCCCGAGGGGCTAAGCCCCACAAGCTTTCCAGGCTGTTCCTCAACCATGTTGTTATTAGATTGAATGATCTTATCAATGAATCGCCAGATGCTTGTTTTATTCTTCTCTGCTTCAGCTTTCAATACACTATGGAAAGAATTTGGTATTAATACATGTGTGTAACCTTCTCTTGTCATATTAGCTAACCTCTGATTAGCCAGAGGCCCTCTTTGCATTATATACCTTTTTATCCAAAAAGAGAAACGGTCAACCCATAATTTTGATTTTACTCATTAGAATGGTAAGAAATGAAATGTTTTTGTCCCACACCACCAATGAGTGTGGGGAATGAATAATGGTCAGATGTATCTTGATTTTATGTTATAGTAATGTCAGAATATAAACGTTCCAGATTGAAAAAATGTCACCATTCTAATCACAGGTATAGGATTCTAATGATGAGTATTTAAAAAATCCTATAGTTTACAGATAAAAGGATTGGATTTTTTCTTCTCAATAAAAGTAAAAAAGCACTAACATGAGATACTATTGCACAGTATTTAAGATTTTCGGATTTCCATAATTGTCAGTAGGATGTCACTGAACTCTGTCCATGATTGCAGTATAAATGAAGCAGGAAACAAAGTCCTATCAATGTATATGGAATTCCAGTATTACTGTCATTGACTGTTACCTACCACACCAATGCCACTTGTACATCGAATATGCAAACATTACAATGCATACCAACATTACCTTTGATTCATTGCCAGCAAGTCCAATTTTCGCTATGTACCACCTCACAACATACAGATCATTTCATGCCTTGGATGGACAGTTCCCACATCCTCGAAACGCCAGCATATTAAACAAGAATTATTCAACTAATTTACCAAGTTTCGCAATACGTTCCCCTATATCCTCATCGTGCCGTATCACAAACACTGTATATCCCATAAGATCGAGTGTTTCTCGTTTTACCCTATCATCTTCCTTTATTGAATCTTTATCATGATCAGGGCCATCTACGAATATGAGAATGGCTTTACCATTTTTAGTATATGCAAAGTCAGGTTTTGCTATAGGTACATCCCCATCAGCAATCAGTTTCTGTGCAGCATCCGGTAGTGGCAATCCTGCGTCACCAATTGCTTTTAGCACGTCCTTTTCAAAACCAGAGTCGCATTGATCAATCAGATCATCCATGCATGGACCAGATGATGCCACGGTTCCGGTTGACACAATATCCGCGTAGCGAAGATGTTCAAGCATGGGGAGTACCAAATGCCGGTCAAGGTTGTTGTGCAATCTCTGGTTATGGTAATTGCACAGGCATTCGTAGCATGCTCTGACACAACCATCATCTTCGTCAGATGCGTGTAATATAATCTGGGCATGTTTTATTAAATCACGGAATGCATCAGTTTCATTTAGTGATTTAAGTGCCCCTGCACCGCCCTCAGCGACTTCGTACAGGATAATGCTGAACGTGTTTTCATCGTAAGGGTTTGGCATCAGGAACGAGTTGATCTCATCTGCATCGATATCCATGCTTATTTGCACACCGACATCAATTGCCTGAGATAGAGTGATATAGAAATCCTTGTATCTGGATTCATCCAAATCTTCGGGAGGCATACAATCGATTTTGACAACATCATGTCCAGAATTCGTATATAGCACTATATTTCGGATAATGTTCTCCTCTGTAGCGTTTCTCCAGCATTTACTTCTGATATCCTTGGTATCGATATGCTTCTTGATCAAGTTTTCACTCACGAGCCATTGATTGCATGCAGTACACATGGCGAATCGTTCTGGTGGATTACCTTTGTTGAGTGAAGCAGGACCCTTGTTCAACTGAATGATTTTGCCATAGTGATCGTACTCCATACGAAGAAGTGGTAATCCATCTATGGTGGCATCGTAACGATTTGCCTTCCCAGCCGGCAGGTAATGTGTGCTGATGTCATATCCTGCCTTGGTTCGTTCTTCTTCATCACTGGTTATACCTTTGCGTGACCTTGCGGATTGGTCTGGCATTTCTATGGCTACAATGAATTGGTTTGCATTGGTTATATCCCCTCCACAATAATTGCATGCACCGGCCTGCACAGACTCGTCATCATCACCGAGATGGGCGACATTGCAATGAGGGCATATCAGGATACTGGATGATATTGGGCGGTTATTTTCTGTCCGAAGTCGAGCGGATTTTATCGTGTATCGGTTTCCGCTATAATAAATGCTGTTGCCGGGGGCATATTCCCTTAATGCTATTGACCGGTCGCGGGTAAGCTCGACTTCTTCGGCCCGTCGCTCTTTATCATACCGCTCGATTGCCAGTTTTGTGGTTCTGGTAGGGAATCCATAGTTTGGTATGAATCCGCGCGCAGCAAGATAAGTGTAGGTGGCATATTCTTTTTCACCACCATTCATATCTGCCAGTTTATTTTCTATGGCATCTCGTCGATTGCGTAAAGGTTTCAGTTGTTTGCGGTCGGCTCCTGCCTTTATTCGTATATCAACATCAAATGCTTCTTTTCGCAGACATTTGTACTCTTTGCGGAATGGATCGAAACATCTATCGAAGTCAATACTGAAATTGGTCACAACGTCTTCAATATAATCCTGAGTGAACCAGCCAAATTTATCGATCTCGGTACGGAACGCTTCGTTTATGGCAGCGATTATTTCATGGTGCATGCCTAAAACCATATCTTCGAGTTCTGTTTTACCAAGAGTTTCTTCTTCGATACCTCTTGCTACATCGCTGTACATTGGCAACGTCTCATCGTTTTGGGTGTCGAGGATACCGCTGATTTTTTGTGGGATCTTCAGTTCTATTGTTTCCAGTATCAGCGAATGGATATGGCTTCTAATCAGCGTTTCATTGTCCAGCAAGAATCTTGGAACAGCAATTTCACCGGAAATTATTTTTTCAGGGTATCGGTAGAAATACTGATCATGTGATCCACGCTTTGATCCCATGCCACAAAATGTCGCTATCATGGAAGATTGAGATTTACGGCCTGCTCGACCGGCACGTTGTGCGTAATTCGATGGGGATGGTGGCACGTTTCGCAAATATACTGATGATAATGTGCCGATATCGATTCCAAGTTCCATTGTAGGAGTACATACTATAACGTTGACTGGCTCGTCATCATTCTTGAATCTGGTTTCAAGGCTTTTTCTGGTTTCGCCATCAATCTGTCCACTATGCTCTTCAGCATGGACTGCATTGGATTCGTTGAAGTTCTGCAAATACAGGTTTCTGAAATAGTTGCCAGATAGATCCTTTTCGACTACACCAGTGCAATTTGAGCCGGTGCAATGCGATAGTTCATTAAAATGGATTATCATCCCGCATTTTTTACACACTTTCTGGGTCGTCTCTGTTGGAACTGATAACATGATAGCTTCCGGATTAACAGTAAGCAATTTGCCCACATGCGGGACCTCGCATTCCACCAACCGGTTCTGAGATAACAATACATTCGCGATATTGGTTACTATCTCAGATGTGGTTTCATTATCACTTATCCCGAGAACCTTTTGTGTCCATTTCATGTGATTCGTATTGGGTTTGGCTATGTGGCGGACTCTGGCATCCCACGTTCTGTCAGTGCGTGCCTTATCATGGAATCCGGTTGGTGTACCACTTTTTATTTCATCATGGAATTTAGCGGGTTCATTCAATCTGCTGATGACTTTTTCTTTAAAATTTTCCGGGGAGAATAGATAATCATGACCAATAGCAAGGTTCAGTCTCATTATGTCCATGAATCCTCTTAGGTATTCCATCCGTGCATCTGTATCCAATGCCGCTACTTCAGGGACATCGTTCCATAGATTGCCCTCGTTTGCCAGAATATCGAGTCCTTCATAACTCACTTCCAATAACCCCACATCTTCAAGGTTAGGCTGGTTCTTCTGTCTGGATGAACCAAGTTCAAGCATGGCATTGAGTAGAAGATATTTTCGGTATGTGGCGTCCATACCACGAGCAGGAACCAGAGAATCACTCTTTTCGAAATATTCAGGCATTGCGTTTTCATTGTGCTTGAATACATCGAATATCATCTCATCGAGATCGGTGAGGTATGCGTTACCGGATGCTTCAGCAATTGCCCGGTACATCCCACGCCTGAAATGTATCCGTTTCTGGATATTGTTCATATGGGCTGCCTGTAATGCCGTATCCTGTCTGTTATCACTAAACGCAATGACCTTTGGTTTTTTGTCGGTCATGACATTGAGCATATTAGATACCAGTACATCAGTAGCCGTAGATCTGCCTACTGTACCGAATGAAAATAGCTTATTGAATTCTTTCTTGGTTCTTCCATCATAGGATATTCCGCACCCATCTGAAGGACAAAACATGAATGGCATTGGAATAATGGTTACACGAACCTTAGTTCCACATATACACACTGGATGCGTGGCATCGTTATCCAGGTACAGTTTATTGCATATCGGACAATACTGACCTTTGTTGAGTTCAAAGTTTTCTTTGTATTTTGCTTGAATCTGATTCGTCTTTGGGGTTACCCAGTTAGCAGGTGCCAGTGACATATCTGGAGTGATATCGTCGATGGCGAGGTACATTGATTCACCGTCTTGTACTTCTTCGCCTATACTCATGGGAGACAACGTACCATCTGCTGACATCGCTACGCTATAATATTCCTGACCACATGACCTGCAAAAGACCAGTGGGAATGTGTGGTGAACCTTATGGGTTCCCATAGCACATGAGGGGCATATGGTATCTCCTGCATCATTCGGGTGGGGTGCATTATGGGTAAGGCAGCTTCTTATTTCCCTGCCCTGACTGTAGAATGTGTGGGTTTTTGGGACAATGCGATTCTGTCTGTCTCCATCTACGTCAATTTTAGTATGTAGTCCTGCAAGGAATGCACCGAATACTTCTCGTCTGCATTCATCAAATGATGCATCGGACCGGACATCGTTTTTGTATTTATTAACGACATCCGTTATGTCCATACTTTGTTTGGATAATAATTTTTCAATATACTGGATTGTTTTTTGTTGTCCGAGTAATTCTCCCATGAATCGTCGGCTCGCATCGGCCATCTGCACAGGCTGACCCACAAGTGCTTCGACGAGTTCCTTTATTTTCTCGTTCGTGGGTTCAAAATCAGTTATCATGCTTTCTGTGACGAGAACACCAGGTGGCAGGATACCATCTCCGGTATGCATATGCGGTGCGTAATCTTCCCCGATTACATTTTCCGGGAGGAATGACTCACCAAATAGGCGTGATGCAAAATCTGCTATCGCACTATCTGCATTTACGGTATCACCACTGTGGACGGTCGCACTGGTACCGATGCACCGGAGGGTTCCGATAGTGCCGGTATGCTGTTTGAGCCGTCTTATCAGGTACGCGACGTCTGCTCCTTTCTTGCCTGTATAGGTATGCACTTCATCGAGTACAAGAAATTGAAGCACACCGCGGCTTTCGGCTGGGAACAATACTCTGTCTTCAAACCGGGTCAGGATATATTCGAGCATCACGTAATTGGTGATAAGAATGTCTGGTGGCGAGTTTTTGATCTCTTCACGGGATAGCAATTCACTATCATATGGATGTTCCCTGCCTGTGCGGGCCAGATAATCTTCAAGTGCTTTATCCCGTGTTTGCGGGGTATCTCCGGTATAAATTGCTACTTTGAGTCCGGATTCGTGCAATCGCATCGAGAATTCATCGTACTGGGAATTCGCAAGTGCGTTCATGGGATAGACGAATATTGCTTTTATACCGTCTATTCCCTCTTTTCGCATTCTGAAACATTTATCCACAACAGGTATGCCAAAACAAAAGGATTTGCCTGATCCGGTACCTGTCGATATGAGCGTATTATTGCCGCTGGTTATTGCTTTTACAGCGTTGCTTTGATGAGTCCTGAGCGTGACTGGTGCAGAGTACTTGTTTTTAGGATCGCTGGTGAAACATCTGGGGGTTTCATCGATGAGTGTTCCTTCATTTACCAGGGTATCGAATGGAGTACCATTTGAGAAACGTCGGTTCAACTGGATGAACGGACCTTTGTGTAATAGTGTTCCTTTACCGATTCGGTCATCTACCCATTCCCTTATTGCAGGATTTTTAAATTTCTGGAATGAGCTTACATATTGGCGGTAGGTAGCTTTAATCTGGTCAACTGCCGAGAAGGGGTCGAGTGAATCGGTCATGTTGTTTTCTCCTTATTTACTGGCTGGATTGTTCCCTGGTACTTGTCGTAGTATTCTAAAACGAGGTCATGGGTTCGGAATGTGCCATATTTCTTTTCTTCTTTCTTTTTCACTATCGGGAATGTTCCGAGGATATAATCAAGGTCGTCTCTGGTGATGCCGTAGAGGTGTGCATAGATGGCATTCAGTTCTGCCCTTAGCTGGAACCTGCGTTCAGCATTCCACTTGAACGGTTGTGGTCGGTTGTTCTGTATCGGGTTCTGCGGGAACCACTGGTTCCATGCGTCTGTACCGATCTCATCGAGGATATCCTGGGCAAATGGTTCAAGATCACAGGCTGTGTAGGTGAGTTCGATTGCACGGGGAGCGATGAGGTCGATTAGTGGTTGGGTGTAGGCTGTGTGAGGGATGACTGGAAGTTGTTCGAGAATGAAGTTATTTAGGTGGCTACCGCCAACTTTCTTCCTAACTATAAAATCAAACGGGATTGAATTTAAATTGGCTAACATGGAAACGGAGATACTTGTCTGCATACTATTGAATAATATGCATGGTGCATTATTCCCCACTCCAACATTGGATAATATTGAGAATATACCAGTTCTTTCGTTTGTCGAATTCGTGATATCACGGAATGCTATAAACCAACCAATATCAGATGATATCCTTTCCGCAACAGCTGCCTGTGATACCCAATACCACGGTTGAACAACATAATTCGAATCAGAATGTTCATAATTATCTGGAGTCGGTAGGTTTGTACTACTCCGACTCTCGATTCCTTCAAATGACCCAAATCTGTGATCGAATTGGTGAAACATCTTCGATTCGTATAATGGCAAAAAATGCTCTTGATCTTTTACATAATGATTTTCTTCAAGTTCGAATCCCGCAGCATCAAGTTCATCCGATTCTTTGAATAATCCTGAATCATTCGACATATGAAACATTGCCATGAAATTAATGCCCCACGGATTAACTACCGGTTTTTTTGATTTATTAATTAACACCGGAATTCTCTGATACACTCCTTTTGTAATTTCAGCATCCCGTTTATTCCTGAAAATCGGGCAGTTACCAGTATTTGGATTGATTGACCAGATTTCATCAGGTGTGAGAGTGAAATGCTTTGATTCATCATTTAGCTCATCGAGATCATGTATGAAGAATGTTAAGTCGGATTGCGATGCACCAACTTTTCCAGACATTGTTAAAAGACAAAACTTGAACATTGAATGTATCGGAAATAATTTTTTCTTATTTTCAATATCATAAAGGCTTGACAATTGATTTTTACTAACGAGATCACCAAAAAATTCGGATGTATTCTTGTCGGTCGCAATGCCGGATGGTACAATTATACCAGCTTTGCCATTCGTTCTTACCATGTTTCGGGCAAGTTCAGAGAACACAGTATATGTATTGATATCTCCTCTTCCAGTAAGGGGAAACCGATTGGATTTACGAAGGAAATGACTCGTACATTCACTATCCCATCTAGCTTTTTCGAATGCTACTTTGAGTATGGGTTGTTCGAATTGGAGTTGTTTAATCATTGTTTTTCGTGCAGAAGCATTCGTAGTATTTGAAATTTCTGGAGCGAGATGCTCGAAAAATTCTGTTTCTTCTATCTTGATCTTTTCCCATGGTGGATTGCCCAGCACACAATCAAATCCCGGATCTTCCCGCCCGAACACATCCGGGAATTCCAGATGCCAGTGGAAAAATCGATATTTGGTTGCCATATCCGTTATTTTATCACTCATCTCCGATGAGATCCCTGCTCTTCCGTGCATTAGGACTGTTGAGAAAACACCGTGTGTGGGGTTATCTGCTTTCGGATCAGTCAATTTCCAGAAGAATGAACTCGTCCACAAATCAGCAAGAAATTTAGCTTCACGGTAATCATGGCTTTCTATAAGCTTCTGATACAGTTCTTTTTTGTAGTTCACAGATGCAGGATTGGATTCATCCTCTTCTGCGAGTTCGGCAAATCTTTTAATACAGCCGTCTGGGATGGCGACAGAATTGCTCCATACGCCAAGAGTGGTGGTTTTTAATTGTATTTTATTGATATCCTTAATTGCTTTAGATACATTCTTCTCATCAATAGCAACACGCTCAAATGCGTCTGTTGGCACACCCTTTTTCAGTAATTCAGGAGTAGCTCCCACAAGTGAGTTCCCGCATTTGATATGATGATCCAGATAATTCAGTGGCTTGTTCTTGACAGAGGCATTTATCCACAACGAGACTTTTGTAAGCTCAACCGCCATCGGATTTAAGTCAACACCATATATGCAGTGTTGTAATACATCACGGCGTGCTTCATGCAACTGCTCCATAGATGGAAGATCTGTACCCGTGCGGATCTTGGCAAGTTCCAGCCCGAGCCGGTTATTTGCTGCAATAAGGAATGCACCGCTTCCGCCGGAGGTGTCGCATACCTTTATGGATAACAACGCTTTTTCCCGGGCTGCCCTTTCAGGTCCTGCCTTTCCGAGTCGGTCATTTATAACAGGCACAAGAGCACTCTTGATCAATTCCTCAACCAGACCAGGATTTGTGTAATACGAACCCGATGTACGCCTTGCCGACCCGCGCGGGTCGAGGAAGAATGAATTTGGCGGATATACCCGGCCATCGATTTCTATTGCAGAATCAGTGATTTTGGGAGCATAATCCAGAAGACTTTCGTAAATAGAACCTATCTCTTCTACGGAAAGATCAGCGTATGAAATACGCTGGGCGGTCTTGTTGACATCAGTAAGGGTCAGACACCGAACAGCTTCTAAGAGATCACCGTTACTGATATTGTTTGTTGTGGTATATTCATCGAGACCGATATCGAATAATCGGCCATTATATGCGTATACACCCAGTTCGTCTTCACCAGTTTTCAATATCTCGAAGGTTATCTGCAATCCTTTCCAGAGATCATTTAACGTATTTGATATAGAAGCAGGCGAGAATTTATTTTTCAATGCTTGTTCACGCAATGCCGTTATACTGTACTCTTCAAGGTACAGATCATGCCCTGAATCGGTGGCACTGCCATCTCCGCCGAGTATGCCCCGCTGTTCAGCATATAGCATGAATACAATCCGGTATACGATTTTCAGGATTTCTTCATAATACTTCTGAGCTTTTGCATCATCATTTCGAAGTTCAGTCAGTAGTTTTGTGTCCAGAAACCCGTTTCCGAGTGTCTCAATTGCTTTTATGACATTGGCGCGAAGGTCTTTGCCTACGGTTTCACCGACTGCCTGGCTATGTTTAAAATATTCTTCAATGTACGTATCGCGTGGAGGGTGGGTGAGGTCAAGGACATCACCAATCTCGAGATCCATATCCGTGTCTGCATCATCCATTTCAGTCAGTGGAATCGTCTTGCCCGTCTTACCCTTTTTATTCGCCGTATCTGCCTTATCAGGGGGCGGACATACGAATCTGCTTGCATGGACAAAACGGTACATGGCATGGAAATCTTTGTAACTGCGTTGCAGGAACATTGCCCCAAGGTCGAATTCTACATATCCCTTTGTGGTGGTATGATGATATTCCCTGATAAGTCGCAATGCATGGCCGTTCGTGACGATTGCCCATTTATCGTTATGGATGTTGAGGTATGCCTGCAAAGCATCATGGGCACACGGAACTCTGGGAGCAGGTGCGGTATCAAAACCCTGAATCGGCGGGATAAGGTGTGTGACCGGAGGCGAGGGGACATCTGGTGACGCAAACCAGCCTTTATGTGAAAAACTGAATTTTATTTTATCACTTATCTCTATCTGTTTAGGGGTGTAAGTGATACGGAATCCGAGTGCTTCCATCAGTGGACGCTGCCAGTATTTTCGGGCATCTTCCGGGTCCATTGTGTTCAGTTTATGACCGTATGTATCCCATCTGATAATCAAGTCATCCCATGCATGGGTCAGTCGCATATCATATTCTTTTTTGTCAGGTGATGAATCCTCAGCTTCCCAGGGGTAACTAAATGTGGATATATCTGCAAAATTGAATCCCGTTGTTTCGTTTTGCATGGATGATACAAAATGGGATGAAAACAAGCCGCCGGATACTTTTATGATGCCAGAATATTCGCGACTCATTGTTTACCTCCCACCACTGGCACGGATTCGTATATGCGCAAGGATATGAGATCCGATGATGCCACAGTCACTGAATCGATACCTGTAAGCCATTGAGGATTATTACCATCAGCCATCAGACGGGTTTTAAGTGCTACCCGGTCAGCCGTTATGTTATCACGTTGCGTGGTGGTCATTGTATTAAGTGCAGTTTCGTATTTTTCTGGTTTCATGGCCAATGCCAGATGTTTAAGCATGTTCTCTTTTGGTTTATCGGCATAGGTAGGCGTAGCTGATAAAAGTATCAAAATTTCGGCATGATCCATAGATACGCCATCTATGAGATTGCACGCTACCGGCATTATTTCTTCTACAACAGTAACGGGATTGGTTCCCACCGCGAACCTGACCAGGAAATGATATAGTGCAGTCACTTTCGATACATCCGAGGTAGTGATAACCGATGTTCTGCCATAGTTTGGATGCTTGTCATCGAATGTCACATGTTTGATAATGTTTATCAACCGTCTTACAATCGGATGGCTGATATGCAGATGCGTGGTATCAGTATTAGCATTAGCCACTTTAGGGTCAAATGTTGCGTATTTTATTACCACATCGTGATTAGGTACCTGCAATAATTCTGGCAATGCTATTTTCAGAGTCCGATCAAGATCCATGTTTTCAGTGACACTTGCACCGAATCGTTTGAATCCACTCAGTATGAATTTTTTAAAATCGTCGGGAGAACCAACAGCCCGTTCGGTTTCTTTTAATCTTTGAATAATTTCAGTGGCATCAATCTCAGTCTGACCGTAGAAACTGTCTGAGCGTATCATTTCTATTGTAGATTCACTGAATGGATCGATTATGTTTAATCCGGTTTTATGCGTAGGTCTTGTATTTGAATCGTTACCGGATTCAGCATCATTATAATAAGTTAATGTTTTCTGGGCTTTTGTAAGCGGGATGGCATCACCCATACCACGGATAATATCAATGACATTCAAATCATCTCCAAAAAATGGTGGTGCGAATCCATAATCGTCTCTTATTTGCCTGGCTTTCGTGATCAGTACTCGTAAAATTGCTGCATCCAGTGTTTCTTGCATGACCAGGGTTTTGATGTTTACCGGGGATACTTGCTGTCCGTACCTGTCAATGCGTCCATTACGTTGTTCTAGCCTGTTCGGATTCCATGGAAGTTCATAATGGATTATCTGGTTTGCCATATGCTGAAGGTTGATACCTTCGCTGATACAGTCCGTTGCAATGAGAATACCGGTTTTGAGGTTTTGGAATGTATTAAGACTTTCTCGTCTTTGGGCTTCGTTCAGGTCACCATAAACTGTGACTATCTGAACGTCGGATACAATATCTTTGAGTCGTTTAGGTATTTCCCGTTCAAGGTAGTCCAAGGTATCTTTATACCGGGTGAATATGATCACTTTTGCAGGTCCGTACATTCCGCGATATGCCTGGTGAAGTATTCCGCCATGCCCTGTGAGTTTCTTTAATTTACTATCCTTTGCAGGTGAGATTTTATCAGCAAGTTCTATTAATTGGATAAGTGTATCCCGTTCAGCAGATAATGTGCTTATTGATCCAAATGCCGTTTTGTCTGTCCGGATTGATATATCTTCATCAGATAATTCCTCGCTGATCTCTTCATCAAGCACATTCGCTTTAGCGTCGGCTGGTGAGATGCTTGTATCATCGGTAGTTTCCTCTTTATCAATTTTATCAAGGACACTGTTAAGGCGGGTTTTTAGCGATTTTCGCAATGATGCAGGGGATGATAATGCCCGTTTATGCAGGTGCATCACAACCCAATGTGCCGTGATCCGGGCTTTATGCGTATTCATCGCATTAGCTGCGTCAAGAATACCTTCACCATACGATTCGAGTTTTTTGTAAATATTCCTTTCTTCGTCATTTGCCAATTCAATGAGAATTTCATCCTGTACACGTTTAGGGAATGGGTTTGGCTCATCCGAATGTTCTTCGAACCAATCCTCTACATCTTTGCGCCTTCTCTGGCATACATGCTGAATAGCTCGATCTTTATCAATCAGTGGATCATCAACTGGACCACTTACGATATTGCAGTCGAGCATATCAAGTAGGCTGGAATATGAATCACGATAGCCGTTATGTGGGGTGGCGGTCAGGAAAAGGAGATGTTTAGTATGTTTAGTTATCTCTTTAACGAAATCGTATCGTTCCATGGACACAGTTTGTTTTGCACTACCTTGGTGTGGTTTTGCGGCTAAATGTGCTTCATCTACAATAACGAGATCCCAGGGTATATCGAATATTTGATGTTTGACTGATGATTGTTTAGCGTAATCGATTGATGTGATAAGTGCCCGGTAATGTTCCCATGGACTTGTACCCGGCGGCAATTGTCTTTCAAGCATTCGCCGATGGACGGTCGATATGATCTCAGCATCAATGTGGAAAAACTGCCCAAGGGCATCCTGCCACTGGTCACGAAGGTTTTTTGGGCATATAACAAGAATACGGGTTGCTAGGTTTCGAGCTTGCAATTCCGTAGCAATAAGGCCGGCCTCGATGGTTTTACCAAGTCCTACATCATCTGCAATAAGCATCCTGACACGGTCGGTCTCATTGAGTGCCATGATTACAGGTACGAGTTGGTACTGTGTCGGTATCACGCCACTTCGTTGAAGACTCAGCAAAGGTGCTGAACCGTGCAGCATTGAATATTTGTAGCTTCGGACAAGAAGTTCATTGGAGGCATTGTCGCCAAATATATCGGACGAGGGAAATGGAATGTGAGCCGGTGTTATGGTTTCACGTGGAATAAAAAATCGGTGAGGATTTGAATCATCTACACCTATTGGCGATGCAGTCATCACATTTGATTGAATTGCGTCTACTCTCCACAATCTACCTCTTATATCGATTATATCGCCTGGTTTTGACATGTTCACCCTTTTTATACAATATATCTTTCTCAAAGATATATTTAGTTTTATTATCGAGAATTCCTTTTGACTTCAATTTTTCGTTTCACACATTATAAAAGTCTTTCTTTGACACAATTTGCCCTTTTATCCATCCATTTTAGGCCAATCTGACCTTACACATGGCACATATAAAATAATTCGAGATGTCCACACAATTAGAATCTGGATACTCTATTGAGTCTAATCCCCTCATATTTGGGGGTTTGCCTTTCTCTCGACATGATGAAGCATATGAATGCATTTCAATATATCGAAATATGAGGCGAAAATTATACATTATACATTATATACCATAAAAAAGACGGTATGTGGTTAGATTGGAAATTTGGTCATTTTCATTTCTTCTTTTTTGCCAATTTATCAATCAGATTCTGAACTCTCTCTTTGGCTTGCTTTGTTGCTTCTTCGTCAATTATAATATCAATGACCTTTCTATTATCAAATATTAGTACAACCTTATGTCCTTCTCTTGCTCCTTCTGGCAAGTCTTGAAGTGGAATCTCGATCTTATGCTGTTCTTCTGTTCCATACAGTACTACAGCAAATTTACCTTCAATCCTATCAATAGTCCCTGGTTCTTTCATGTCAACCAGTATTCAGTATTTACATTATAGGTATAGCCATCAGTGGAAACGATAACTGTTCCATGAATATCTGTTCGATATACATAAGCACCGACTGATTCAAGTTTGTTCAATGTACTTGATGTTGGATGTCCATAACTATTATCCACACCCTCACTGATTATCGCTACTTCTGGGGAAACTTCATTCAAGAAGGTCTGGCTTGTCGAACTTGAACTGCCATGATGACCGACTTTTAAAATGGTTGCATCTACATTGTAATTTTGAACCATTGCATTTTCTGGTGGCGATTCTGCATCTCCAGTGAATAAGAATGATACGTCATGGTATGTCATTTTTATTACAATGGAATCATCATTCAATTCATCTTCATCAATGATTTCTGGAGATATGATTTCAATGGCAATATTTGGATCAAGGTCAATGGAATGCCCCGCCTTGCCAATCGTGTAATCAATGTTTTTAGCATCAATCTCCAATAGAAAATTTTCGTATGTTTGCGACGTGTGGACCACACCTGGATCATAGACCTGCAGGACATTAAAATTGGATAGTACATCATTGAGACCACCTATATGGTCTTCGT
>Ga0114930_10001925_pt1 | contig 19144 bp, 20 predicted proteins | sample AnhtaG_FD_87300 | JGI IMG/M metagenome (GOLD analysis project Ga0114930, IMG submission 87300) | Deep subsurface microbial communities from Anholt, Denmark to uncover new lineages of life (NeLLi) - Anholt_01485 metaG | ecosystem: Environmental > Aquatic > Marine > Oceanic > Sediment | place... | reverse complement strand
GTGGTAAGTGACTGGTACATAACAGCATATGAGCCACTTGTGGACATCTTTGGTGAACGGGTGGGAATGCTCTATGTCGGGGTATTGGAGGCAAAGTATGCTGACATGCGGAGGAAGGCCCTTTCCATCCTCGTGCTTATAACGGTCGCGGGCATGGCCTTAGCGGTAGGGCTCGGATACCTCGTGGCAGACAAGATCATGAGACCGGTGCACCGGCTGATAGCCGCCAGCCAAAAGGTTTCCGAGGGCAATCTATCGCCGGAGATTGGGCCTATATCAAGGGACGAAATAGGTGTATTACAAAACACCTTTAAAAATATGATTGTATCTCTCGAGGAACGCGATAGACGCAGGAGGGCAGAAAGCGAAAATCGGCTCCTTCAGTCTGAAAAACAGGCCAGCATCGGGAGGCTCGCAGCAGGTGTTGCTCACGAGATAAATAACCCCCTAACAGGGGTATTAACCTACACTCATATGCTGCTGCGACGGAGAGATATAGGAGATGATATTCGGTCTGATCTTGAAACAATAGCCCAGTCCACAGAAAGGGTCAGGAAGATTGTCAAGGGTCTCCTTGATTTCTCCCGACAGACCAAGCTTGATCGAGAGCCAACAGATGTAAACCGGCTTGTCGATTCCACGGTCTCATTGATAGAAAACCAGGCACTGGTAAAAGGCCTAAGCATAAAATTCAATCCAGGTGAAAATTTGCCGGTGCTTACCCTGGACCGTAACCAGGTTCAAAGCGTGTTATTCAATATAATTATGAATGCACTTGATGCTACTGAACCGGGTGGCAAACTTACGATTTCTACAGGTATCAGTTTATCTGCTAGGGATGATGGCAAAAAGGGTGTTGAGATTGCCGTTGCTGATACTGGCTGTGGTATTGCACCGGAGGATCTTGACAAATTGTTTGACCCCTTCTTTACTACAAAAGAGGTAGGCCAAGGCACCGGGCTCGGTCTCGCGGTTTCGTATGGGATTGTCCAGAGACACGGGGGAACAATTCGGGTTCAAAGCGAGGCTGGTCGGGGGAGCACCTTTACTATCTGGCTTCCGGTAGCCGAACAGGCCGAGCGACATGAAAATACTCGTAGTTGATGACGAACAGATCGTGCTCAATAGCTGCAAGCGTGTGCTTGAGGCAGGCGGGTTTGAGGTATTCCCAGTAACATCTGCTCAGAAGGCGCTTACTACACTTGAGGAAGAGGGGTTTTCTCTTGTTCTCATAGATGTAAAGATGCCCGAGCGTGATGGTATGTATCTCATTGAAGAGGTTAAGAAAAAATGGCCGGATATGCCCGTGATAGTCATGAGCGGCTATGATATACCAGAGACAATTGAAGAAGCTGCTAAGATAGGAGCGCCGATCTTTATCGCCAAACCATTCACACCTGATGAATTGCTCGCAAAGGTGCACCAGGTTATTGGATAGTGGGAACGCCATGGAAAGAATGAGGGCCCTGGTAATTGATGACGAACAGATTGTCTTAGACAGTGTCAGCAAGATACTTGCCGATGAGAATTACACAGTAGATGTCTCACTGAGCGGACGTGAGGGATGTGACTGGGCCATCCAGGGACAATACGACATTGTCCTCACTGACATCCGCATGCCAGACATTGGCGGTATGCGGGTCCTGAGGGACATTAAGAGGGCCAAGCCATCCCTTCCTGTTGTTATGATCACCGGTTACGCCTCGGTCAGATCTGCAGTACAGGCGATGAAGCTCGGGGCAGCGGATTACCTGGAGAAGCCCTTTACCCCTGATCAGCTCCTCAAGGCAGTGGCCTCAGCACTTGATATAGCTGCCACCCAAGCACCCGAGGCCCAGGCCCTCATGCACAGGGAGGAGATGATTAAGGTTCTGGAGCGGGCTGCATCGGATAGTGAATTCATTGCCAATTTGCTCTATCATGGGACGGGCGCCCTTGAGGGCTACGATCTGACAGGGCCGGAGAAACTTGCCCTCCTGACTGGTGATATCGAGTGGATAGAAAAATACATCGGGCCGCTCACACCGCTTCAGAGGCGATGGCTCGAACAGCGGCTGAATGCAGAAATCTGGTAACCTTCAAGGAGTGAGACGATGGCTGAGAGAATGCTTATCATCGACGACGAAGAGGTAGTGCTGGAATCGTGCCGTAAGATATTCACGGCTGAGGGTTTTCACGTTGTTACCACCACGAGTCCTCAAGAAGGACTCAAGCTTGCCCTAGATGGATACTTTGGTGTGATTTTGTGCGACTGGAAGATGCCGGGTTTCGATGGAATGGATGTGGTTGAGGAGCTGGACCGACGTTCACCGGACTCCGCCGTGGTTATGATCAGTGGGTACCCGACTGTGGGCCGGGCGGCCGAGGCTATGAAGCGGGGAGCAATGGACTATCTCGCCAAACCCTTTACCCCGCAAGAGATAGCCGAGGCTGTCAAGAAGGCGGTGAGGCGCAAGGTGACAGAGGAGAAAAAGGCCATGGGCCGATTCGAGAGGATCATGAGAGCCTGGCAGTTCCCTGTGCCAAATATGGAGGACAAGGCGCCGAAGACGATCGCAGAGACTGTTGCATCAACAGTGGGCGTGGGTAAGGTGACCTCACAGTGGTTTACCGTTTTTGTGCTGGGTATTCTGGCGGGATCATACATTGGCTTTGGAGGCCTTCTCTCAACGACAGTCACCTTCGATCTGGCAGCTAGAGCGGGCATTGCCTTCACGAAGATCGTGGCAGGGGCAGCCTTTAGCCTAGGTCTGATGCTCGTTGTCATCGCAGGATCGGAGTTGTTCACTGGCAACAACCTGATGGTATCCAGTGTCATGGCAAGAGAGATAACTTTAGGCGCGATGGCAAAAAGATGGACACTCGTTTATTTTGCAAACTTTATTGGATCGATTATCTTGGTGCTGATTTTCTACTTTTCAGGGTTATGGAAGACTGGCGCCGGAGCACTGGGTGCTGCTGCCGCTGATATTGCCTATAAAAAAGTCACGCTTGGCTTTGGCGAGGCCCTTTTTCGCGGGATCGGCTGCAACTGGCTAGTATGTTTAGCCGTCTGGATGGCCCTCGCAGCTCGCCAAACCGTTGGCAAGATATTCGCCATCTTCTTCCCAATAACGGCATTTGTTGCCATAGGCTTTGAGCACTGCGTTGCCAATATGTACTTCATTCCCACGGGAATATTCTTGAAGAATTGGGCGGGAATCAGTGCTCCCGCAGGGATTAACCCAAATGTCCTGGGCTGGGTCAATTTCGTGTGGAAGAACCTATTGCCCGTAACTATTGGCAACATAATTGGCGGCGGGGTATTTGTGGGAATGAGTTATTGGGGTGCCTACCTTAGACCATCTGCTGAGGACAAGGGTAAAGCTAATTAGGTATTTCTCCCTATTATGTATAGGGAATATGCACGAGATTAAGCCACCCCCATTCATAAATGGTTGTGGTTTTTTTGTTTTTGACTAAAGTACTTGATTGAAGGTACCTATTCAAGTCAATAAACACTATATAGTGATGGGAATCTGAAATTCAACACCGGTCGCTTGGGTTGAGGAAAGGTGCTGAAATATGGTAAACTTGAGTGCCCGTAAGGCGGGTGGCGAAACCCCCTGGTTGGGGGGTAAGCAGAGGGGTGAGGAGAAAGGCTGTGTTCTGATGGTCCATGTCAGGTCACATTCTATCTAGTGCAAGGGATGAGACTTTTTTCATCTACAAAGACGATAAGGAGTGAAAAGGGCCATCTTATTACAATAATCCCTTATGAGGAGATATATCTTACATCCTTAATCCATATGTATGATACCTATAACCCCCTTGGTTCAGTGCTAGGGCTCCCCCCGCTCGATAGAGACAAAAGGCACCAATGGGTTGAAGATATGATTTGCCGTGGTACAAACCTCCTGGCCTTGTATGGAGATATTGTCATCGGACAGGCCAGCCTTTTTTCTATGCCAGTAAACTGGGCAGAATACTTTATCTTTATCCATCAGGATTTTCAGAGACAGGGCATTGGTACCGCCATAACCTTTTATGTTATAGATTGGGCAAAACATGACAATCTGTCCACTATCTGGCTGACTGTGGAAAGGAAAAACTATGTGGCAATCGGCCTTTGTAGTAAGGCCGGCTTTAAGCGTATCGGATCAAGTGGCTCTGAATGGGAGATGGTTTTAACCCTATGACAGGAATAATACACAAGGTATGAGAAATATTGTTGAAAGGAGGATAGCAGGATATGAAAAAATTAGCACCACCATAAGCCCTTATGTTATAGATTGAGCAAAACATGAAAATCTGTCCACTATCTGGCTGACTGTGGAGAGGAAAAACTATGTGGCAATTTCTTAGTTTTGGCTCTAACCGTATGAGTTCAAGAGGTTATTGCTGGGAATAACGCACAAGTTATGAGACAGTTATTGAAAGGAGCATAGGATATGAACAAGGAGGTTTCTCTGGAAAGAAAATTTTTTCCTGTACCTGATAAATGGAAAAAGAGGGCTTATATAAATAATATGCAAAAATACAGGGAGATGTGGCAAAGGTCCATGGATGATCCAGAAGGTTTTTGGGGTGAAATAGCCGAAGAATATGTTACCTGGTTCAAAAAATGGGACCAGGTCTGTCAGTATGATTGGGGCAAATCCCCTGATCACAGGTGGTTCATAAATGGAAAGCTCAATGTCTCCTATAACTGCCTTGACAGGCAGCTTGAAAAGAGAGGTGACAAGACAGCCATCATATTCGAGGGCAATGATCCATCGGATAACAGGAAGTATACCTACAAACAGCTTCACGAAGAGGTCTGTAAGTTTGCCAATGTCTTGAAGGAAAAAGGGGTTCAAAAGGGTGACAGGGTAGCTATTTATCTACCGATGATTCCGGAACTTGCTATTAGCATGCTAGCCTGCTCTCGAATTGGCGCTGTCCACAGCGTAGTCTTTGGTGGATTTTCTGCAGATTCGCTTCGTGAGAGGGTACGGGACTGTAAAGCCAAGGCACTGGTCTCCTGTGATGGCTCCTTTCGGGGTGCCAAAGCCGTCCCTACCAAAGACAATGCCGATGAGGCCCTGAAAGAATGCCCGAGCGTTGAGACAAATATTGTCGTTAAAAGAGCCAATGTTGACATAAACTGGAACGAAACTATAGATACCTGGTATCATGAGGAAATGGCAAAAGTAGATGCTCATTGCCCGCCCGAGGAGATGGATGCAGAGGATCCGCTTTTCATCCTTTACACCTCTGGCTCGACCGGGAGACCAAAGGGGGTACTGCATACTACCGGTGGCTATCTTGTGTATGTAGCCGCAAGCTTCAAGATGGTTTTCGACTATCACGAAGAAGATGTCTTTTGGTGCACTGCCGACATTGGCTGGGTCACGGGCCACTCCTATATAGTCTACGGGCCACTCTGTAATGGTGCAACGTCTCTTATCTTTGAGGGGGTGCCCACGTATCCAGATCCGGGAAGATTTTGGGATGTGGTTGGCAAATACAAGGTTACCCTCTTCTATACAGCTCCGACTGCTATAAGGGCTATTGCAAGAGAAGGCGATGAATGGGTAAAAAAACACGATCTTAGCTCCTTAAGACTCTTAGGAACTGTTGGTGAACCCATTAATCCCGAGGCCTGGCTGTGGTATTATGACACGATTGGTAAGGGCCGATGCCCAATAGTGGATACATGGTGGCAGACAGAGACTGGGGGCATACTGATAACGCCCCTCCCTGGTGCAATAGACCTTAAGCCAGGTTCGGCTACCAAGCCTTTCTTCGGAATAGAGCCGTGTATCGTGGACGACAAAGGTAATGAGCTTGAGGGGGTCTGTGAAGGCGCCCTTTGCATAAAGAGACCGTGGCCTGCGTTAATGAGAGGGGTTTATGGTGACCCTGAAAGATTTAGAGAGACGTATTTTGTCCAATTTCCAGGAAAATACACAACTGGAGATGGTGCAGGAAGGGATGAAGATGGTTACTACTGGATTACCGGTCGTATAGATGACGTTCTCAATGTTTCAGGCCACAGGATGGGCACCGCAGAAATTGAAAGCGCACTGGTTTCCCACCCCGAGGTCGCCGAGGCTGCCGTGGTAGGTTATCCACATGAAATCAAAGGAACGTCTATCTATGCCTTTGTTACCTTAAATAGTGGTGTGGAAAAGTCGGATGAACTAAAGAAGGAACTGGTGCGACATGTCAGGACCGAGATCGGGCCTATTGCGACACCAGAAAAGCTCCAGTGGGCGGATGGCTTGCCTAAGACGAGAAGCGGAAAGATTATGCGCCGGATTTTAAAGAAGATTGCCTCTGGAGATGTAGAGCAACTCGGTGATACTACTACCCTTGCCGATCCAGGTGTAGTTGAGAAGTTGGTAGCTGAAAGGGTTGCGTAAAAAAACCAATTCCTGAGCCAAGATAATGGCAAGGCCAAAATCATAGCTGATTAAAAGAGATTAAACATATGGCTGCCTCCGGGCTTTTGAATGGTGTAGTCGAGTCTGCCACCCGAACTGCTATCGTGGTTACGGATTTCAATGGCAAGATTATCTTGTTCAATCAGGGGGCAGCCAATTTGTTTGGATATACCCCAGAAGAGGCAAAGGGTAGGCATCTGCCAGAACTCACCTTTTCAAAAGAAGACCAGAACACTCCTCTCTTTGAGCAGATTGTTGATAGGGTAAGGGGTGAGGGTTGGGCAGAGGAGAGGTTATTTCGCCGGCATAAGAGCGGGCGTCTCTTTCCGGCGATCTCTACCATTACCTGTCTAAAAGACTCTACAAGTCAATTTAAGGGCATTCTGGAGATTACCCAGGATGTGCCCAATCTATTTAGGCTGGAAAAGGAGCTCAAAAGCTCTAAGGATTTTCTGGAAAACATCCTGGCAAGCTCTATTGACGCTGTCGTCACAACTGATACTAAGGGACATATAACCTACGTTAACCGGGCATTCAAGGAGCTTATTGGATTACGTGACAGCCAGATCATTGGAAAGCATATATCCATCTATTATAAAGACGGCATTGACCAGGCACGTGAAATCATGAACAAATTGAAGCAATTTGGGCGAATACGGGAGTATGAATTCGACATGAGAGTTGGAGATAAAATTATCCCTATTAGAACCTCCGACAGCCTCCTGTATGATGAATATGGCGAGATAGTAGGAACTATGGGGGTATTTCAGGATATTACTGCCAGAAGAAAGCTCTCTGAAAAATTATCTGCCACTCAGGCGGAATTGATCCAGGCGGTCAAGATGAGGGCCCTTGGTGACTTGGTAACCGGCGTGGCCCATGAGATCAATAACCCACTTATGGCATCCGATACCTTGCTCCATTTATTAGAGGGGGAGGCAGAGGACGATCCAAGTTCAAAAAAGAGGGTTGGGCTGCTCAAGGAATGCAATAGGAGGATCGAAAAGATTGTTAAGAAGCTCAAACAGTTTTCTCGACATGCTGAATTTGAATTTACCGCCATGGAGGTCAATGATGCCGTGTCGTCAGTTTTGGCGATCACTCAACAGCAGCTACTGAATCTGGGTATAGAAACCGAGCTCAGATTGCCTGAGAACTTGCCCCGGGTTTTAGGTGATAAAAACCAAATTGAGCAGGTCCTCTTGAATCTCATCTCCAATGCCCTGGATGCCATGGAAGGAAGCTCACAGAAGGTGTTGACGATTCAAACGGGTCTCAGTAAAAAAAGCCAGCAGGTTAAGATTGGAGTCAGCGATACCGGCATAGGGATGACACCAGAACAGATAGAACAAATATTTAATCCCTTTTTTACTACAAAAGACTCTGACAAAAGCACAGGTCTTGGGCTTTCCATCAGCTATCGGATTGTGGAGAGCCATCGGGGCAAGATTGAGGTTAAGAGCAAATTGGATAAGGGCACAACATTTATTCTAAGACTGCCTATTTATCTGGCTGGAGCTGAGAGAAATGATGGTCACCAGGAACCGGGAGGAAACAGTGTCTCATAAGATTTTGGTAGTGGATGACGACATATTGGTGCTTGAGGCCCTGCAGCAACTGCTTACATCTTCAGGATATGAGGTTAGAGTCGCCACTCGGGGCCGGGAGGCACTGGATATATTGGATCAAGAACACTTTGATCTGTTGATTCTGGATGTGGTTATGCCCAAAATGACCGGTTATGATGTCTGCAAAGAGGTTCGTAAGCGAGATGATGCAATGAGCAAGGTCAATATAATCATGCTTACGGCAAAAACCGAACCGAGCGATGTTAGAATTGAAGAAAAGTACGACTGCAACCTATATCTCACCAAACCTATTGACCCAGGCAGGCTGAAGGAATTGGTTCGGGATACCTTAGAGGATTCAACCCAGTAACAATACAGGGAAGATGAATTGCATTCTATCTTTTATTATTCAGATGAGCTATCCCGGTATGATTTCGGACCGGACCATCCTTTCAAACCTGAGCGGGCCCAGAAGGCCCTCGAACTGTGTCGTCGCTATGGGGTACTGGATCAGCCACATATGATTCTGAGAGACCCTCCGCCCCTTGAATACGAAAAGCTTGTCCTTGCCCACAGTGAAGATTACCTTGAGGCCCTTAGACGTGTCAGCCAGGGCGAGATATTTGAGGAAATGCTCTCCTTTGGAATCGGCACAGAGGATAATCCACCACTGCGGGGGATCTATGACTGGTCCAGAAAATGCGCTGGTGCAACCTGGCAGGGGATGGTTGAATTACTGGATAAAGACACTGACAAAATCTTTAATCCTCTTGGGGGGTTTCATCATGCCCTCCGTTCCCGAGCATCGGGATTTTGCTATATCAATGACATCGTTATAGCCATTAAGGAGGCACTCGATCATAACGTAAGAATTACCTATATGGATATTGATGCCCATCATGGAGATGGGGTTCAAAAGGCGTTCTACAAGGAAGAAAAGGTCCAGTTTATATCCATGCATGAGTCCGGAAAACATATCTATCCATACACTGGGTTTGTAGAGGAGTCAGGAGATGGAGAGGGTGAAGGGTATACCGTAAACATCCCTTTGCCTCCAAAGACGGATGATGAGGTTTATCTCGAGGTCTTTCACAGGATTGTCCTCCCCCTTATCAAGCGCTTTAGGCCAGACGTGATAGTTGCGGAATTAGGTGCGGACGCTATGATATCAGATCCACTAACCGATCTTATGCTCACGAACAATTCTTATATCGAGATTGTCAGGCAATTAAAGGGGTTATGTGGTAGGATCCTGGCCACTGGTGGAGGTGGTTATGATATCTATCGAACAGCTCGATGCTGGACACTGGCCTGGGCTATATTGAATGATGTTGAGCCAAGGGATGAATTTGCTGGCCTCGTAGGTGGAATGATGTTTGGCCCTGAGATGGAGGTGGGCAGTCTATACGATCGGCCCTATATTGTTACAGGGTCGGAAAAGGATAAAATTCGTAAGGAAGTGAATAAGACGATGAGATTTCTTATTAAAAGGCATCGTCTCTGATACCTCGATAACCTTGACCTGGTTTCCATCCCTAGGTAGGTATTTCTCACTACACGGTATAAGGGGGCAACACAAAATAAAACCGCCCTGAATCACAAATGGGTGTGTTTTTCTCCTTTTTGAGTAAAGTACCTCATTGAACCTACCTCCTGAACTGAATAGGATAAAAAACAGAGCCTGCCTTATTGTCAGAAAAACTGAAGGGACGTCTCTATTGAAATGGCCTAAAGGGATGAGGGATCTTTGCGTTTAAACGTTAACAGATTGCCACAGGAGGTCTAGTGAGAAAGTGGTCTGCAGCGTTGCAGTTACTGACAGTTGGTTTTTATGTAGCACTGAGCCTTTTGATACCAACAGGGGTAGGTTTTTGGTTTGACAGGAGCATGCCCCACGAATTCCCTTTATTTACCCTCATTGGTCTCGGCCTCGGGACAATAATAATGATCTATGGGGTTTACCATATGGTGCGACCGTTTTTACAGGAGGCCAAGGAGAACGAAAAGAAGGGCAAGTTCTCCAACCCATAAGGTGACTTCCAGATCTGCTAACTGCAAGGCAGAAAAAGGATAAAGAGGAGGGATAATGACTCGAAAGTGGCACCGAGGTGGCTTTTTGAAGCTAGTGGTACTTCTTGTTGCTCTTTTCGCCATGATTATAATTAGTTTTATCGGTAGTGAGGTGGGGAGTGGAATATTTGGGTTTGAGCCACTGAGTTTCCTAAAGGTTGAGGCCCCTAAGTATCAACTGGTTCCTGAACGGCCGTTTTCCAATCTTCCCATAACGAATACCATGATTACCGCATGGATAAGCATTTTGGTACTCTTTAGTTTGTTTTTCATTGGCACCCGCAACATGAAACTGGTTCCCACCGGTTTGCAAAATGTTCTGGAGTTGATAGTTGAGGCGGCAGCAAACTTTATTGAAGACCCAGCAGGCGAGAAACACGGGAGATGGTTTTTCCCTGTTTGCACTACCATCTTCCTCTTTGTTGTCACCAATGCTTGGGTGAGCCTCATGCCTGGCTTTGAGACTATTAGCATAAATGGGGAGCCATTATTACGCAATGCCAGCACTGACCTCAATGTTCCAGCAGCACTTGCTGTGGTATCTTTCTGCTTCATTGAGTATTGGGGATTTAAAGCCAGAGGGAGTTCTTATTTGAAGACCTTTTTTCACTTCGGGCCTTTAGGTCAAGCGCTCAAACAAATATTGAGTGGTAACTTCAAGGCCGGGGCAGGTGGCTTATTGAACGGCGCAGTAGCGGTTTTCGCTGGGCTGCTGGAAATACTCAGCCACCTAATTCGCATGATGAGCTTTACCTTCCGTCTTTTTGGTAACATGACGGCGGGGATGATATTGGTCATGATAATGCTCTTCATTATTCCTTGGGTACTTCCTACAATATTTTATGGCCTGGAGGCATTCTTTGGCCTCGTTCAGGCCATGATATTCGGCGGATTGACCTTGGGGTTTGCTTGTGCCGCAGTTATGGAGGAAGAATAGGGATGGTTTGCCTTACCCCAGGTGAGGCGAGCAATAAATAATTAGATTCTGTCTTTAGGTACATACAGAAAAGGAGGTTGAATTAATGGAAATCTGGTCAGACGTAGCTAGACTTATAGGTGCTGGGCTTGCCATAGGTCTGGGAGCCCTTGGTCCAGGAATTGGCATTGGCATACTTGGTATGGGTGCCATGAATGCACTAGGGCGCAATCCCGAAGCCAGGGGACCAATAATGACCAACATGATCTTAGCCATTGCCTTCGCTGAGGCGGTGGCAATTTATGCCCTCGTGGTAGCTATTCTGCTTATCTTTGTAGCGTAACAATTTGATTTTTGAAGGGAGTAGCAAAATAGATGGAAGGTTTTTTAGGGTTAACCTTACCTAGCTTTATTGGTCAACTGATCAATTTTCTCATTCTGCTTGGGCTGCTTACATTCTTTGGGTATAAGCCGATTCGTAGAATGCTTGATGAGCGTTCCAATAGGATAAGACAGAGCATGGAGCAAGCTGAAGCTACAAAACAGGAATATGAGCAGGCCCGGATAGAGGTGGAGAAGCAAATTAGCAAGGCACGCGATGAAGGGCAGGCAATAATTGGGCAGGCAGCACAAGCAGGAGAAAGGGTTAAAGAAGAAGCGAGACAAGAGGCCAGAAAGGAGGCCCAAGCCATTGTTGATAGGGCTCGAGCAGAGCTAGAGCGCGAGCGGGAGAGGGTTGTTGATGAGCTGCGTAAGGAGTTTGTTGATACAGCTATCCTGGCTGCCGAAAAGGTAATCAGTGAAACCTTGGATAGAGAAAAGCACCGTCGGATTATTGAAAAGACGCTAGAGGAAACTGTTGCCTTCAGGAGAAAGGTGAGTTAGCCATGCCTCGAATAGGCTCTGGTAAACGGTATGCTCAAGCCGCATTTGAATTGGCATTAGAGAAGGGTGAACTGGAAAGCTGGCGGACTGGCTTGACTAAGGTTGCTGGTGTAGTAACAGATAGAGAGCTTATGGGTTTGTTGGAAAATCCGAAACTCCCCTTTGACACTAAGAAACGCCTTCTAAAAGAACAGCTTGGTAAGGTAAGTCCCTTAGTTCTCAATCTAGCCTGTCTTCTTATGAGCAGGGGTAAATTGAAGATTGTGGATGGGATTTTAGAGCAGTATGGGCGGTTGCTCGATGCCCATTATGGCATTGAACATGCAGAGGTTATTACTGCAGTGCCCCTGAATGATGAGGATAAGAAGACGCTTGCAAGTCGATTTGCACAAATGGTTGGGCATAGGGTTATCATCGATGCCCAAACCGACCCAACCATCATAGGGGGGGTTAAGGCCAGGATTGGCGATATGCTTATCGATGGAAGCACTAAGAATGTACTAGAATCCTTGAGGAGAAGTTTGGCTTGGGCTGGAAGATAACGCAATGTTGGATGATATCAGGAGATAGAGTCACACATGGCAGCTCGTGATCAAGATATTGTTTCGATAATCAAAGAAGAGATTGAACATTTTGGTGCCACTGTAACCATGGCCAATGTAGGCACAGTGGTAGAGATAGGCGATGGTATCGCGCGGGTTCATGGGCTGAGCAGTGCAAAATACAGCGAACTGTTGCAATTTCCCCATGACATTATGGGGTTGGCGCTCAATCTGGAAGAGGATAATGTTGGTGCTGCCATCCTCGGCGATTACAGCCTGATTAAGGAAGGAGACGAGGTACGTGCGACGGGAAGAGTGGTTGAGGTGCCTGTAGGTGATGCCCTTATCGGAAGAGTTGTTGATCCTTTGGGGCGTCCACGAGATGGCAAGGGACCGATTAAGGCAGGCAAAACACGTCCAATAGAAAGGGTGGCTCCAGGTGTAACGATGAGGCAGCCCGTGGATACACCGGTAATGACAGGCATCAAGGCCATAGATAGCATGATTCCCATCGGGCGCGGCCAGCGTGAGCTTATTATCGGAGACCGCTTTACGGGTAAGTCAGCCATTGCTATCGATGCCATAATTGCGCAGAAAGGTGGCGATGTTACGTGCATCTATGTGGCTATTGGGCAAAGGACATCTAAGGTAGCGCAGGTAGTGGCTCTTTTAGAGAAATACGGGGCTATGGAGCACACCATTGTAGTGGCTGCTGGCGCTTCTGATCCAGCTCCATTGCAGTACATTGCACCGTATGCCGGTTGTGCTATGGGTGAGGATTTCATGGAACAAGGAAAGGATGCCTTGATAGTCTATGATGACCTTTATAGGCATGCCTGGGCTTATCGCCAGATCTCACTGTTGCTTCGCCGTCCACCAGGCAGGGAGGCCTATCCTGGAGATATCTTCTATCTGCACAGCCGGCTTCTGGAAAGGGCAGCTAAGTTGGCTCCTGAGCATGGTGGTGGCTCACTTACTGCCTTGCCTATTATTGAGACCCAAGCAGGGGATATATCGGCCTATATCCCCACAAACGTGATTTCCATCACCGATGGGCAAATCTTTCTGGAACCTGATCTCTTCAATGCTGGCATTCGGCCCGCGGCGAATGTAGGATTGTCGGTATCTCGAGTCGGTGGCTCTGCACAGAGGAAAGCCATGAGACAGGTGGCCGGCACCTTACGGTTAGAGCTCGCGCAGTTTCGTGAGCTTCAAGCCTTTGCCCAGTTTGGTGCAGAAGACCTCGATAGGGCCACCAGGGATCAATTAGGGCGGGGTCGGCGTATCACTGAAATACTGAAGCAACCACAGTACTCCCCCATGTCTTTAGGGCAACAGGTAACTATCCTCTACGCGGTGACCAATGGCTTTCTTGATGACATGCCTGTAGATAAGGTTATTCGCTGGGAGGAGAGCTTCCATAGATTTATGAAAATCAGCCATCCCGAAATAGAGCAAAAAATAAGCGAAGATAAAGAGATAACACCTGATACGAGAGAGGCCTTGGAGAAGGCCATATCAGAATTCAAGGAAGGTACTGCTTATTAGGGGAATATATGGTTAGCACGCGAGTTCTTCGTCGGCGCATACGCAGTCTTGAGAACACCGCCAAGATCTGCAAGGCAATGGAGATGATCGCCACTGCTAAGATGAAACGGGCTCAAGATCAGGCAAAGGCTGGTCGCCCTTATGCTGAGAAGATAGGTGAGGTGATTTCTCATCTTGCCTTTCAGTCTCGAATTGGTGGCGAGGCGCATCCATTGCTGCAAAAGAGAGAGACGAGAAAAATTGCCATAATTCATTTTACTACTGATCGGGGCCTCTGTGGTGGGCTGAATGCCAATCTGAATCACCTTGTCGCAGGGTTTATTGCGGAGCAAAGTGTGCCTGTCATCCTTATTACTGTGGGGCGCAAAGGGCGAGCTTTTATGCGTCGTGCAGGGCAAAACATACGCGCAGAGTTTTCTGGGATAAAGGGCCGACCTACCCTACTGGAAACTTTACCGATTTCTCGGGTCGTTATTGACGACTATAGCGGTGGTGAAATTGATCTCATATATCTTGCCTATCCCCGTTTTGTCAGCACCATGGTGCAGCGGCCTACAATGGAAGTCTTGCTTCCTGTCGAACCAGTTGATCTTCCTCAAGCACAGAGAGGGGAGTATATTTACGAACCTGAGGCCAGCGCCGTTTTGAACGAGCTATTGCCGCGATTTGTGGAGATGAGGGTGTATCATGCCCTGCTGGAGCTTATTGCCAGTGAGCAATCAGCAAGGATGGTAGCTATGCGTAACGCTAGTGATAGTGCTCATGAAGTCGTTGAGGATTTGACTCTAACCCTAAATAAGGCTCGACAGCAGACAATAACGAGTGAGATCTGCGATATTTGTGGAGGAGCTGAGGCCTTGGCCAGATAAGGAGGTAATAGGTGGCGAAGGGGAAAGTGGTCCAGGTTATAGGCACGGTGATCGATATGGTGTTTCCACCTGATCGACTGCCGGCGATAAATAATGCTATAGTAATCAATCAGGATGGCGCCAAAATTATCGTTGAAGCTCAACACCATGTTGGCAACAACTGGGTGCGCGGTGTCGCCTTAACTGCTACTGAGGGACTGCAGAGGGGGGCTGAGGCTGTGGATACGGGAGCCCCGATAAGTGTGCCTGTGGGGAAGGCAACTTTAGGAAGGCTCTTCAATGTCTTTGGTGAGCCCTTGGATAACCTTGGTGAGGTAAAGACTGAGCTGCGCTATCCTATTCATCGCCAGCCGCCTTCCTTGGAGGAACAGGAGACGACTCCCGAAATGCTAGAGACGGGACTCAAAGTAATGGACCTGGTCACTCCCTTTACGAGAGGAGGGAAGATTGGGGCATATGGCGGAGCGGGTGTAGGCAAGACGGTTATTATTATGGAACTCATTCGTAATATCGCCTCCGAGCATGGTGGTTTCTCTGTGTTCGTAGGTGTAGGTGAAAGATCTCGCGAGGGGAATGACCTGTGGCTGGAAATGCAGAAGTCTGGGGTTTTGGATAGAACGGTGCTCGTTTTTGGGCAGATGAATGAAAGCCCTGGTGTTCGGTCTCGTGTAGGATTAACTGGGGTGACCATGGCAGAGTATTTCCGAGATGTCGAGGGGCAAGATGTTCTTTTGTTTATTGATAACATATATCGCTATGTTCTGGCTAATATGGAGCTTTCGGCGCTTCTGGGTCGCATGCCCTCGGCAGTTGGTTATCAACCAACGTTAGGCTCAGATGTTGGTGAGCTGGAGGAAAGAATCACCACGACAAAGAAGGGATCAATTACCTCATTCCAGGCTATCTATGTGCCGGCTGATGATTATACCGACCCCGGCATAGTAGCTACCTATGGACACCTCGATGCTGTTGTAGCCCTGGAACGGTCCATTGCTGAGTTAGGCATTTATCCTGCTGTTGACCCGTTGACCTCTACATCCCGTATACTTGACCCTGGTATTGTTGGTGAAGAGCACTATCAGGTGGCGAGAGGCGTGCAGAGAACTTTACAAAGATATAGGGAATTGCAAGATATAATAGCTATCCTGGGCATGGAGGAATTAAGCGACGAGGATAAGCTCACTGTGAACAGGGCACGCCGTATTCAAAGGTTTTGCTCCCAGCCCTTTCATGTAGCTGAGCAATTCATAGGTATCCCAGGTAAATATGTCCCTGTTAAGGAAACAGTACGTGGTTTCAAGGAGATTTTGGAGGGGAAGCACGATGAGCTACCTGAAGCTGCCTTCTATATGGTGGGCACTATTGATGAGGCAGTGGAAAAAGCTGAAGAGATGGGTGAGCTATAGTGGCGACGTTTAGGCTTGAGATCGTTACTGCAGAAAGAATGGTTTACTCTGGTGATGTTGACATGGTGATTGCTTGGGGGTTGGAGGGGCAGCTGGGCATTCTTCCCCACCATGCCCCTTTGATGACTATGCTCCAGCCCGGGGAGTTAATTGTGAGAAAAGATAATGAGGAGTCCTATTTAGCAGTGAGTGGCGGTTTTCTTGAAGTGCGCCCTGATAAGGTGATTGTCTTAGCTGACGCTTGCGAACGTGCTGAGGAAGTAGACATAGCTCGTGCAGAAGATGCTAAACGGCGGGCAAAAGAAATCATGAAAGCCCCATTGCCTGAGGCAGAAACAGCTGCAGCTGAGGCTGCCCTTCGCCGGTCCTTGGTCAGGTTAAAGGCGGCCGAGAAAATGCGCCGTAAGGGAAGGCAGAGGCAGAGGAGTCGACGGGATGCTGATTACTTCTAAATACAAAGAGAGTAATAGTGTGAAGGTATTTGCAGACAAGTTGATTGAGATTACCGAGAGGCATGCAGAAGAGATAGCTCAACAATGGTGCAAGGCCGTGAGGAAAGACAACAGAACGCCATCATACCACTATATGCCAGAGGAAAAGTGCCTCCTGCATGCAGTGAGCTTCTACAAGAATCTGAGCCGCGTATACTTCAGCAAGAGACCTGACAGAGACTTGTACGAGCATTTCACGCAATATGCTGAGGACAGATACAATGAAGGCATTCCCTGCCCCGAGGCAATATACGCTCTCTTTATGATGAGGAGGCATATGTGGCTTTACGCAGATTCTCAAGCACTCTTTCTTACGCCCATAGACCATATGCAGGCAATCGAGGCTCTCAATAAAACAATCAGGATCTTCGACCTGGGCACATTTTTTGTCGCTCAAAAGTACGATGTGCTGAGAAAACGGGATGGATTTCTCTATTAACCAGGGTGTGTGGCAGGAATGAATACCATGAAAATACTTGTTGTGGACGACGAAGATATTGTCCTTGAGAGCTGCCAGGCGGTACTCGAGCTTGCCGGCTTTGAGGTTTTACTTGTCCCCAGTGCGGACAAGGCCCTGGAGGCAATGAAAAGTAATGAGTTTACTCTTTTACTCGTTGATGTAAAAATGCCCAAGCGCGATGGTATGTATCTTATGCGAAAGGTTAAGGAACAATGGCCGGATATTCCTATTTTAGGAATGAGCGGTTATTATACAACAGAGACCATTAAAGAAGCTATTAAGATGGGAGCTGCCACCTTTATTGCCAAACCATTCGAACCTGACGAACTCGTGGAAACAATTCGTCAGGTCATTAAAAAGGAGGAACGTCATGGAAAAAAAGAAGGCCCTCGTAATTGATGACGAACAGATAGTATTGGATAGTGTTAGTACCTTGCTTACAGATGAGAATTACGAGGTAGATGTCTCGCTGAGCGGCCGTGAAGGGCTTGACTGGGCCATTGAGAGGCCCTATGACATCCTCCTGACCGACATCCGTATGCCAGACATTGGAGGCATGAGGGTCCTGAGGGACGTTAAGAGGATCAGGCCATCTCTTCCTGTTGTTATCATCACCGGTTATGCAACAGTCAAATCAGCGGTGCAGGCCATGAAACTGGGGGCAGCGGATTATATAGAAAAGCCATTTGAGCCTGAAGAGCTTACTGATGCAGTGGGCCGAGCACTTGGTATGGCCCCGGAAGCTGAGGAACAGGCACTGATTCACAAGGAGGAGATGGCCAAGGTTCTGGAGCGGGTCGAATCTGACGATGAATTCTTCATGAACCTTCTCGAAAATGGCGTAGATGCCTTAGATGAATATGACTTGACTAAGGCGGAGAAGCTTGCCCTCGTGACCGGCGATGTTTTGTGGATAGAGGGGCAGATCGGGCGCCTTACACGAGCCCAGAGGCGGATGCTTGTCTTCCTGAAAATCCAGAGCAAGTCTTAAACCTCCCTTCCAAAAAAGGGCACAGATGCTTTACTCTACTAGATCCAAACTTATAGCAAGTTTTTTAGGGGTTTCCCTTCTGGTTGGTGCTGTTTCTCTCTTCATTGGTGGCCAGCTCCTGTATAAAGCCGTATTCAGCGAGGCAACAAACCGCATCAGATTAGACCTGAATGCCGCACGTGAGATATACCTGACGCGTATTAACAGTGTGAAGGTTTCGCTTAATATTACTACGCTGGGAGATGAATTCCGCTCAGAGCTCGAGAGATATGATGCACCGGAACTTGTCAATCGGCTCAGGCGCATGGCGCAGCATGCGGAGTTGGATTTCGCCGGTATAGTCACCGGAGAAGGCAAAACATTGTGCCGAATTGGGACGAATCCCGTACCAATTGAAGAATCCCAGCCTGTGAACCCTATTGCAAACCTGGCTCTCAAACGTGGGGTCCCCGTCTCGGGCACTGTTGTTCTGAGCAGGGAGTTCCTCTCTGCTGAGAATCCCGATCTAGCCAATCGAGCCAGAATTCAGCTGGTTCCTACACGGAGGGCTGCCCCGAGAGAAGCCAAGGAGGAGACGTCTGGAATGGCACTTGCGGCCGCCATTCCCGTCTTAGATGGTGATGATCTGCTCGGCGCCCTTTATGGTGGTATTCTGCTGAACCGCAGCACAACGATGGTTGATAGAGTGCGGGACACAGTATTTCAGCAGGAGATATACAAAAGCCGCAGCATAGGAACCGCTACTATCTTTTTCAATGACATCCGCATTTCCACTAACGTGCTCACCCCAGATGGAAAGCGAGCTATTGGAACAAGGGTTTCGAGAGAGGTTAAAGAACGGGTCCTTACCGAGGGTAAGAGGTGGACAGACCGTGCATTTGTGGTAAGTGACTGGTACATAACAGCATATGAGCCACTTGTGGACATCTTTGGTGAACGGGTGGGAATGCTCTATGTCGGGGTATTGGAGGCAAAGTATGCTGACATGCGG
>Ga0114930_10001924_pt1 | contig 19165 bp, 14 predicted proteins | sample AnhtaG_FD_87300 | JGI IMG/M metagenome (GOLD analysis project Ga0114930, IMG submission 87300) | Deep subsurface microbial communities from Anholt, Denmark to uncover new lineages of life (NeLLi) - Anholt_01485 metaG | ecosystem: Environmental > Aquatic > Marine > Oceanic > Sediment | place... | reverse complement strand
TGGAAAGATTGTTCAGCAGAGCCAAAGAATGGCTTCTCCTAGGCCACCTGAGAGTTAGAGGCTTACAGCAAGTGTTCATACACGCCTGCTTAAGCTTCTCAGCGATGCTCGCAGTGGCTCTGACAGCTGTTAGACAACATAAACCAAACCTCATAAGAAGTATCAAACACTACGCAACCCAGTAACCGTGAAGACGAGACGTTAAAGAGGCGTGAGATAGAGTTGGTCATCAACGGAAAACCGAGAAAAAGGCAGAAGCCAGTTCAAACTCTACTTGTCAGATTGAACCACCCCTGGTCAACAGGAAGCACAAGCAGAAAAACTCAAAAAGCAGCGACCACAAGACCCGCAAACTAATTTCTAAACAGCCTAGCGCGCGCGCCTTTGACCACTTATTGAGAAGTCTGGATTCTCCACTCATTTCAATCAAATACTTATCTCCGTTGATTTGATTATAACATTTTTCTGAGGCTAGGCGTTTTTACTGTCGTCTGCTCTTTGGTTAGTTAAATAGAACGTTACCATTCTTACTTCTTGCTTCATAGATGCAGGCATATAGCAAAAAGACTAGGTTAACCCTTCAAGAAACATGCGCGCGCGCGTGCGACGGAGCTTTTTTAAAGGCTGTCGTTGACAATTTCAGCTATATCTTTAACAACTAGTTTTTCCTCTAAATCTTCAACCTTTATCTCATTATCTAGCATGGTCAGACAAACTGGGCAGGAGACTGCTAGAATTTCAGCGCCTGTTTTAGCAGCTTCTTTGACTCTGGATTTGCTTGGATTATCTTCTGCACCATGTAGAAGGTCTGTGTAGAAGTGTCCTGCTCCTCCACCACAGCAGAAAGAATTATCGCGGTTTCTGTCCATCTCTAGAAGTTCGACTCCGGGGATAGCTCGTAAGATTTCTCGGGGAGCATCATATTCCTTGTTATGTCTGCCAAGAAAACATGGATCGTGATATGTGATTCTGGCGTCCAGCTTTTTGGAAATGTTGAGTTTTCCCATTTTGATCATATCATGAAGGTATTGAGTGTAGTGCACCACTTTGAAGCCAGCTCCATAGAATGGATATTCGTTTTTCATGGTGTTGTAAGCATGTGGTGAAAGAGTGACGATATTCTTCACATTTAGCTTCTTGAATAGTCTAATGTTTTTTTCTGCTAGCAGGTGGAATAAACCTTCTTCACCAAGTGACTTCACGTCATTTCCATCGCAGTCTTCATCGTTTCCCAGAATTCCAAAAGACAAATCTCCCTCTAACATTATTTCCCCCAAGGCATTAGCTGCTCGGTTGGCTCTCGTATCATATGATCCAAGACAACCGACATAGTAGAGAAAATCATGACTTGCTTCATAACTGCTAATATTTGTATCTTTTGCCCATTCGCTTCTCTTGTTTCTTGGCTCTTTCCATGGATTCCCATACTTTAAAATATTATCCAACATGTCTCTAACTTCTGACGGCACCAAACCTTGTTGTCCCTTTTCGATGGCTCGTTGCCGTATTTTTCTGTAACCTAAGACGGAAACATCGACATGTCTCCAGCAGAACTCCTTGCACGCGCCACAGTTTGTACAATACCATAAGCCTTTGGAAACAGCTTCCTTTAGTCTATCACCATTATCCCGCGGGTCATAAACACGTGGTGCGAGGTATTTCATCATAAGGGTTGGCGCTAGAAACCTCTTTGGAGCTGTTTCAACAATTGGACACGCAGCAGTACAAACGTAACACTCTCTGCATTGCAGAGTCGTTTCAAAATAGTCCCTCAAATCAGCTTTGATCAACTCTGGCTCTTCGGTTGGTGGCGTCACTCTTTGTAGGTAGGGTTTTAAATTAAGAATTTCTTGGTCTGTCTTACTTCGGTCTACTACTAAGTCTTTTACTACTGGAAATCCCTTCAGAGGTTTTATTGTGATTTCACCCGGTTTTTCAACTATTGTGGAACATGCCAAGCGAGGTTCTCCGTTGACTTGTACAGCACATTGACCACATTGCATCATTCGACAGTGGTATCGAAAACCTATGGGTTCAAAATTTTCGAAGATATGCCTTAGAACCTCTAATACAGTGATTTTTTCTCGCCAAGGGACTTTGTATGTCTCGGATCTCGGCTTTGGATCTATGGCTGGGTCGTACCTGAAAACTTTGGCGATTATCATTCTTTCATCTTCTTTCAATTTTCTCCACTCCTTATCTGCTTGGACTTTAGTTCAGTTGCGACGATTGGTCTTTGAAGTATTTTCATCTCCCCGTTTACTTGATTGATGCAAATATTTACTAGCCATTTTTCATTATCTGTTTCTGGGTAGTCGCTTCTTTGGTGTGATTGTCTACTCTCCTCGCGTATCAAGGCTGCTTGTGCTATCATCTCAGCCAAATAAACTAGATTGTGTGTTTCTATTGCTTCAACCCATTCTCGGTTGTACGTTCCTGACTTTTGAGCAACGTAGATTCTCTTGAGTTCTTTCTCTTTGATTATCATTATTTCATCTAATGCGTAATTAAGATCCTTCTTGTTTCTGATTGGACTTAATTTGTCCCATGCAAGTCTTTGAAGGCGATGCCTTACCTCATGTGGTCTCAAATCTCCGTCTTTTTGTAGAAGATTAAGAAGTCTGCTTTTTTCTGCCTCGACTTGGATCATATCAACTTCGGGTAGACAGTTAATCTCAAAAGCTCTTTTTGCTGCCTGTTCACCTGCTCTTTTTCCAAATACTTGGGTTGCTGGTAGGGCGTTGCTCCCAAGCCTATTGGCTCCGTGAATCCCTCCAACCACTTCACCGCATGCAAAGAGACCTACTACACTGGTCTCACATCTTTCATTGATTACCACACCACCATTCGAGTGATGACAGGTTGGGGATATTTCAATCATTTCTTTTGTTGCGTCAAAACCAACTGCGTTAAGTTGGTCAACAAGTACTTGTAAGCGCAAGAAGTGCCATACATATCCTTTCTCTTGCCATTCTTTAAATGCTCTTGGCGTGTCCAACCAAACTCCTCCATGAGGAGTGCCCCTTCCCCGTGCCACTATAGACAAGATTTCCTTAATTGCACGGGCTCTGTTCCACTCTGGTCGAGGAATATCTGCAGCATATGCTAGTCCGTTCCCATCCAGCAAATAACCTCTTTGATCAGCAACTGAAAGAATCATTCCCACCATTTGTGGAGGATGCATAACTCCCATTAGAAACTGGACATTTTCCATATCAACCAGTTCTGCACCAATTCTATAGGCCATTGCAAATCCATCGCCAGTTTTTTCCACTGGATTGGTACTTCTCGCTGCAACTGTGCTCCAGCCGTACAACTGTCCTCCACCACCAGTAGCAAGAACAGTTGACTTCGCTCTTAGTACGAGCAAGTTGCCACTTTTTATGTCAATAGCAATTGCCCCCACTACTATACCTTTCAAGGTTAGTAGTTGGGTAACAATAGTTTCTTCAAGTATTCGAATAGGACGTCTCCTCAACTCCTCTTTCAGAGTAACTAGTTGAACTGGCGCTATGAATCTCAATTTTGAATGTCCCGATCCTTCTGTCACGACAACTCGTCCACTTTCATCTCTCTCATAGAGAGCCCCGTATCTCTCAAGTTCGAGCATTCGTTCTCCAACTTCTTTAACAAAAGTTCTTACGAGTTTTTGGTTGTTTAAGTAGCCTCCAGCTTTTAGGGTGTCTTTGAAATGGATATCTGGTGTGTCATCTCGAGCAAAAGGGTATCCGGCTGCCATATCCCAGCCCGCATGTTCTCCTGAGCAACCACTATGTCCAAAAATCCCTTTATCAACGAGAATTACTTTTGCTCCTAAGTCTGTAGCCTCTATTGCAGCTCTGGATGCAGCTGCTCCTCCTCCAATAATCAGAACATCTGTGTCAAACCTGTCGTTCAATAGTTATCAACCTTTAACCGATATTAAAAAGAAACAAGGTTTTATTTCTTTATATGCATTGGGTTCTGCTGTGTACTGATATGGTATGTGTCCGCGTTGTGCAGATTCCGAGTTAACATGCTGACGACATATGAGCGAGAATTCAAGTTGCAACTGCTATAAGCATTTCTTTGTACTTGCCTTCGTATGACAATGTTAGTCACGGCTGGTGTAGTTTTCATTGGTTCACATCTAGTTAGGTGCGCTTAACTCACTAAGAAACCTGGAAAAAGGCTACTACATTCATTAGGTCGCTCGGATCAAAGGTTACCAGAAATTTTAGAGTAGATCGAATGACTAAAACTTATTGCTCTTTTTACAGATCATTGCATAAATATACTCTCCCTCTCTCATCAAAGAATCGGACCTGTGCAAAAAAGGACACTTGTTTGTTCCTGGGGTATCCTTATAGCGGAGCTTTACGTTGTGCCCTCCCAAACAGGTCACTCCACAAACATCTAAAAATGGAATATTCGCCCTTATTTCGCTTTACTGGAACACCTTAAAATAAGTCTACTTTCAGACCAACATTTTTCTCCTTAGCTTTATTGTATGCGAGTAGACCTGCACTAACGTCGAGTACTCCCATACCACCACAACTAAACAGTATTCGTTCTGTTTCTGTTTTTCTTCCCAGTATGGTTCCTGTAATGATTTCTCCTAACTCGCCATAGACATCTTCTCGGGATAGTTCGATTCTAGATTGACTCTTGGCTAAATCTGGGAAATCTAGATCGATATTTCCCAGAACCCACTTGTCTACTTCTTTGCTTAAATTGGGATCCAAATCGTGAAACAAAGCTGTTCCTGCAATGAAGCAGCCTGGTTCTATATCTCTGCTCATAACTAAAGGCTTTGAAGCTGAGGTTGTCATACAGACTATGTCAGTGTCTTTTACTGCGTTACTGGGATTGTCAACTACTGTTACCTCCAAGTTGAGTCTAGTCTCTATGTCCTGAACAAACTTTTTCGCACCTTCACTCGATCTGTTATAAGCCTTCACTTCTCTGATTTTGAAGAGTTCGTTCATTGCTTCAACATGAGTCCTACCCTGCACTCCGCAGCCTATTATGCTGACTATAGTGGAATTCTTGCGTGCCAGATATTTGGCTGCAACTCCAGCGTGTGCTGCAGTTCTCATCGCAGTTATTCTCGAAGCATCCATTATAGATATCGGAGCATTTGTTTCATCATTGTTTAAAACTAGAATAGCTGTGATGGTTGGCAAACCTTTTTCTCGATTGCTCTTACTGTATCCCAACCATTTGATGCCGGAAACCTTGCGTTTGACGTAACAAGGAAAAGCTGTTAAGCTATGCCTTTCTTCATTAGGACACTGAATTGTATTCTTCAGCTGTAGAACTTTTCCTTCAGTGATCCATCTGAAAGCTTCTTCAACTACCGAAAGAACGTCTTTCATTTCCAGGAGACTGGTCACTTCACTTTTTGACAGAAGTAAAACTTCGCCCGCTTTTTTTTTATCATGTTCTTTGCCTAACTAGGATAACTCATATGAACAGCACTTTAGTCTTATGATTAGCGAGCCAATTTGTAAGCATTAATCTAACTTGTTTGGACCTCTAAGAGTTTTTTGGATGGGAAAGGGGTTCTTAAACGCTACAACCAAGGAAAAAATGCACATACGCATGGAGTCTTGAATCCAAGGAAAGTTTTTAAGAGGTCACCTGGAATTTATCTGGAGGTATGGCCATGTCTCATGATGTTTTAGAGAACGTTGTTAAAGGAGGTAGACGCTACTACGGGCAAGCGATCGGTATAATTCTCTATAACACTCTGTCCCCTAGGATTCCCGGGGATATTGGAAATGCTTCAACGTTCGACTTCCCCGTGAGGTTGAAATTCATTGAGGAGCTTGATGCCAGTTGGGTTATGCGAGACCACCCTGACTCCCGCGCTCTATCTCTACTTATAGAGGTTGCTCAAGAACTAGAAAAGGATGGAGTCCGAGCAATTACAACTAGTTGTGGTTTTACAGTTATCTACCAGAGACAGCTTGCAAACTCAGTTAGTATTCCCGTTTTTACCTCAAGCCTCATCCAAATTCCAATGATCCACAGGATGTTGGGAAGTTCAAGGAAGATTGGAATCATAGCATCCACGCTTGAGCCTTCAGATGAATACCTCCGTGCAGCTGGAATTGACAAGTCCATACCATTAGCCATCGAGTTGATTCCTGAAACAGGAGAATTCCATAGACGCGAAAGGGAGCTTAAAATAAATCCACAAAAAGTTGAAAAGGAGATAGTTGAAGTGGCCAAGCAGTTGGTTACTAAGAACCCTACCGTTGGTGCAATTGTGTTAGAATGTACACAGCTGCCTTCTTTTGCCTTCGCAATACAGAAAGAAACCAATCTACCTGTTTTCGACATCTACTCCCTCACGAAAATGGTGCACGAGTCACTCTTCAGAAGATCTTTTTTCCGTCATAGACCGCAACAATTCTTCGACGACAACGAATTCGTATGATCTCTTGGCATTTGCGTGTGCATGATTTGGGAAGACAGTGAGCGAAGTTGTCATATCTCTGAAAGGAAGTAAAAATGTAGGGGTTATTCAGACGCAGAGAAAACCAATGCATGCTCTCGAGAAAATTCTCAGCAAAGCATCCAATAAAACCGAGATCCAAGTCGGTGAGACTATCGATCTAGAAGTAGACATGGCCATGATGCATGATAGAGAAGGCCCTCAGGTATTCGAATTAATCAAAAACTCAGGAACCAAAGAAATCTGGGACATCAACAAAGTTGTAATAATATTCGACCACGATATTCCATCCCCAACAATTGAGAAAGCTGAAATCCGAAAATCTCTGAGAGAATCAATGAGAAATCATAAACTGAAGAATACCTTCAGAGAGGGAATAGGAATTTGTCATCAAGTAATGATGGAAAAGGGTTTTGTGTGGCCTGGGGCGGTTATTGTGGGTACTGATTTAGGTGAGGGGATATATGGAGCCCTAGGTGCTTTCGGCATAGGCATAAAGCACTCAGAGATGGCTACCGTTTTAATGTCAGGCAAGTTGCAGTTAAAGGTTCCTGAGATCATGGGATGCGATGTCAATGGGAGATTGTCACCAATGGTTATGGCAAAAGACGTTGCACTGAATCTGGCGGAACGATTTGGGGATGGTGTTATTGACAATGTGATCGAGTTTTTAGGAGAAACTATTGCAAGGATGAGTGTAGATGGAAGAATTACATTGTGTAATATGACGTTTCCTATGGGTGCGATATCTAGTTTTATCGAGGTCGACGAGACGACGAATGTGTACGTTAAGGAGCAAACTGGAAAGACATACACTAGAATAACAACAGACAGCGGCTACAAATATGAGAAAACTCTCAGACTCAACGTGGACAAACTAGAACCATTGATCGCCCTTCCACATGATGTTACAAATGTGAAGCCTGTAACTTCACTTGAAGGAACTGAGATCCATCAAGCCTTGCTGGGCACATGCACGGGTGGTAGATTAGAGGACATACGAGTTGCAGCGAAAATAATTAAGGGTCACAAAGTTAGCGAAAATGTTAGACTACTCGTTACTCCAGCCTCGTCAGAAATATATTTCAAAGCACTAAAACAAGGACTGATGGCCACGATTCTTGGAGCAGGAGGCATTATCTGTCCTCCTGTTTGTGGTCCTTGTCATGGTGGTCATATGGGTGTACTAGCCTCGGCTGAAGTATGCATCTCGACTGGAAATCGGAATAACAAGGGAAGAATGGGGCATCCAGATTCTTATGTTTATCTTGCCTCTCCAGCAACAGTCGCAGCTTCAGCTATTGAGGGTAAAATCATAGATCCTAGGCAATTATGCTGTGCCTGATCTCCGATATCTCCACCATTTCTCGTTTTCTTGAAGCCAATTAATGTAATCCTTTACACCCGCCTTCAAAGAATATCGCGGTTTGTACAACAATTCTTTTCTAGCTCTTGAAATATCCATCAAACCTATCTCTTCATGGTTAATTGAGTCTCGCCCGATGTTTATCTGAGCTTCTGGTATAGATTCGTTTAAGGTCTTCCCAATCTCTTGGAAAGTATGCTGTACTCCAGAGCTTATATTAAAGATTTTATGTGTGAGGTCTCTTGAATAATAGGCCAAACAAATGCCTCGGGCTGCATCTTTGACGTAAACTGTGTTTAATTTCTGTTTTTCACCACCAAACCATTCTACACTTTTCCTGAAGACTGCATCTTCGACTAGACTAACCACCATTGGGTGATTTGGCTGAACGATTTGCCCAGGTCCATATACAGTACCCAGTCGTAGAACAGTAAAATCCCAATTATAGAGCGAGCTGAAGTTTAATCCCCACACCTCTCCACAGAGTTTAGTTAGTCCGTAAAGGTCCTCTGGGTTTGTTGGATGTTCTTCATCAACCGGTTCATATAGTGCTGGACCATATACAGAGCAGGAGCTCCCATAAACTACTCTCTTGATATTCATAATTCTAGCAAACTCTAAAACGTTGAAAACTCCTTTAACATTGACGTCGAAACCTAACCTAGGATATGCTTCAGTTTTAACGCTTAATAGACTGGCGAGGTGGATTATCCCATCGACATCATTCTCCTTCATTGTTTTGAGAAAACTCGCCATATCTGTAACATCACCCCTTGCCACTTTTACATTGTCCAGGTCAACATCGAAAGATTTCAGTACTGAAAAGTCAGGGTTTCTACTCATCGTGACAACAACTTCTCCTCGTTCCACTAATTCCCGTACTAGGTGAGAACCTATGAATCCCGTACCACCAGTGACTAAAATTGGCATTTCATTCACGTTGGATTTATAGTGGACAGCATCTTCTTACGCTTTTCGTACATGTAGTAATCACCTTCTGAGATTAGCTCAGAATCTTACATGCCCACAAAAATGGGAGCGATAAGCTTATTCTAATGGGGCGCGCGCGCGCATACGAGAAATATGGTTGAGGACACGGAATGATTCCCAGATCCACTACCTTCTCAAGATCACTAGGATCTAGTGGGCTCATAGATCCTAAGTGTTCGATCCTGTGTCTATGATTGCTGTGTGGAGAATCTTGCAAGGCTGACTGGATAGCATTAATGGCCATTTTTGTTCCATTTCTGGAAACCGCATGCATAATGACACGTATCCCCGCTTTATGGGCTTTAGCTAGCAAAATGTCCAATTTTTCTTGACTTAGCCTCGTAGTAACGTATTCAGGAAGATGCCAAGCGTCCACAAAAATCTTTACGCTACCAAATTTAATCCATTCATTTCCAAACCCTGTCTTCAGTCCTAGCTGGATTATACAATCCAATTTGGTGGAGCAGCCAAGCCCCCAGACCGTTGGAACTAGCTGAATCCTGAGGGGAAGCGACCCATTTGCATGAAGCTCTTGATATATTCTTGAGCTTTCTGACCAACTATAGAATTCGTGAATTGAAGTCACGCCATAGCTTACAAGCTCCATGCAAGTATCTCTAATAGCTCCTTTGAGCTGCTCATAGGGATACGGACATCTACGAAATATGTAATCAAAGCAATCATCTGTTATACCTGTAGGTTCTCGGGTCTTTGGATCTCTTTGAATTCGTCCTCCAGGTGCCAGTTTATGCAGTTTCTCTTGAGTCGGGCTATCTTTTGTGATCCTGCCCCCCTCCGCCATCTCTAAAGCTTTTGTGTTTAGCATGAGACGGTGACCGGTTATTCCAACTACTACTGGGTTGTGTGGAGCCAATTCGTCTAACTCTTCTTTCGTTGGATATGGCTGGGTTTCAAACCTCACCTGTCCTATGATCCATTCTCCTCTGGTTGTTTCTTCAACCTTCTGTCCTATTTTATCCTTGATTTCTTTTAGAGATTTATTGGGAGGGATTCGAAGATCTAGATTCAGTTTCGTATTGACTGCGTACAAATCAACATGCATATGGGCATCTATTAACCCCGGCAACACCGTTTTACCTTTCAAGTCAATAATCTTAGTTTTCTCACCTACAAGCGTCTTCACATCTTCAGACTGCGCGCGCGCGCAAAACTGAACGAAGCGAAAACTGCTCTGAACAACGGTGAATACGACAATGCCTATTCAACTGCAACCGTGGCACTTAACCCTAGCTGAACCAGGTAATGGCGGTGAACCTCCACCTCCAGCAACTGGTATCGGTCTTGAGCTGCTAGTAGTTGCTGTTGCAGTCACAGCTATTGTAGTAGGCGGAGTAACATACTTCGTCATAAGACGAAAAAGCACCAATCCATAACCTTTTTTTTTCTAGACTATTAATAGACCCTTTTTAGTTATATGTACTGCGTGGAAGCTGGTTTTCATTGTAGTTTTCATAGTCAAGATTTCAAACTTTCATTCCACAAAGATTATAAATTCTAATAATAGATTTCGAATTGATTTTAATGAAACCTAAGATTGCCGTTTTTGGAGCAGGTGATTATGGCCAAGCAATAGCAGCTGACCTGACCCTCACAGGCTACAAAGTAGAACTTTTGGAGTTGTCTGAGTTTGAGGAGGAGATAACATACATCAAAAGAAATGGCGGTATTTACTTAGACGGAGTGGAGACAAGATCAGGCAAGGTAGGTTTTGCCAAGCTTAAAGTCTCGACAGATATTGCGGAGGTTCTAAGCAGTGTTGATGTAATATTTGTAGATGTTCCAGTTGCTGATTGTGAAACTCGAATAAACGCTATCGCACCATACTTGAGGGATGGTCAGATCCTGTTCTTCGATTCGTATGGATATTGGATATCTTTGCGCGTCTCTAGATTGCTGAACCAAATGAAAGGAAGTAATATCATCCTTTCAGAAGGCGCAGCTCCCATTTATTCATGTAGTAGCAACGAGGGGCATGTCAACATCAGACGAATTAGGAGAAAACTGCCAGTTGCAGCCTTTCCCAGTAAGAAAGCCAATGAAGTTATTGACGTTTTGAAACCGATTTTCCCGACATTTGAGATTGCTAAAAATGTTTTGCAGATTAACTTTGAAAATATCAATATGATTGTCCATCCTGGGATAGCGTTACCAAATGTAGGTTGGTTCGATAGGGCAGAGGAGAAGAGGGCAAGGGTTGATTTCTACAAAACTGGTAACACGACTAAAACGGGGACTCTATTGGAGGCGTATGACCGGGAGAGGATCCCTGTTTGCCAGACTTACGAGGTTTTGTTTACTTCTATGCGAAAACATATAATCGACTATTATGATTCCAAGGGGAGTTCATTATTCGAAGTCATCCAAAACTGTAAACTATATCAGAGTCGTTGCTGGCCAGCGGATACTTGGATCAAATGGATTAAGACGGATGTGAACTATGCTTTGATTCCCTACGTGGCATTGGCCACTCTTGCAGGTATTTCTACACCGATCTCAAAGGGAATAATCGAAGTATTTGGAGCTATCTTGGAAACCAACTTTTGGGAAACTGGGCTAACATTGGACAAGCTAGGACTAGAGAACTTAACGCGAGAGGAAATCATTAGATATGTTACAGAAGGAACTGAGTAAATTCTCCTCCAATCAACATGCGCAACTATGAACTGTAACGCTTAGGTGACCTAAAGTTATCCTCGAATCTCTGCACCAGCATAATGTCCTATATTCTATGAACTCGCGTCATTGCCAAGTAGTTTGTTTAATCTGTTTTAGTCACACATTTGCAGACAATATTGGACTTACATCCAACATGCTCACAAGCTGTATACGCTTTGTATTCACCTTTTTCCTTATAGTTTCCCATAAATTATTGATATTTGCGATTTGAAGAATTCCTTTTGTCAGACGCAGAACAGAGCTCACGCGTATAGAAATATATTTATGCTGTGTTTTATTCACCCTAAGCTCTTGGAGAAGTGGTGAGATATATTTTGAGAAATCTTGTTAGTAACCGTGCAAAACGAATCGGGTATTCAGGGCTTAGACAAATTCAAGGAATTGCGAAGGAAATAAAAGAACCAATTATTGACTTTTCAATTGGAGATGTGAACTTCAACACAGAAACTTGGATATGTGAAGCAGGATACAAAGCTATGAAAGATGGTTTTACTCATTACACACCAGTCCTAGGTTACAAGGGACTAAGAGATGTCCTGGCGGAAAAGCTAAGCAAGGAGAATCTTATTGATGTTGATCCTGAGTCAGAAATATTAATTGCTGCAGGAGGATCTGAAGGTCTCTTTGCTACATTTTTAGCAACTATAAATCCAGGTGATGAAGTCTTAATCGAAGATCCAACTTATGCACTCTTTGCACCAATGATTGGAATTTGTGATGGAAAGGTCATAGGTCTTCCTTTAAGAGAGAAAAGTGATTATTGTCTGACTGCTGAAGCTATCAGTGACAAGATTACCCCTAAGACTAAAATGCTTGTTCTTTGTAATCCACACAATCCAACTGGATGTGTGCGTTCGAAAGAAGAGCTTAGGTCTATTGCAAAGGTATGTATTGAACAAGATATCTTGGTTCTTAGTGATGAAACATATGAGAAGATAATTTATGATAATCATACTCATTTTAGTATTGGTTCTTTGCCAAATATGAAAGAAAGAACAATAACCCTCATCAGTTTGTCAAAGAACTATGCGATGACTGGGTGGAGACTGGCTTATCTAGCAGCTGACAAGGAACTCATGAACCAGATCGCAAAAATGCACGCATATAATGTTAGTGCAGCACAGACTCCGGGTCAATATGCTGCAGCTGAAGCAATCAGAGGCTCTCAAGAGGGAGTTCTTAAGAGAGTTGAGGAATATAGGAAGAGAAGAGACTTTATTGTCAAAAGATTGAATGAAATGGATAGAATTTCCTGTAAAATCCCTATGGGATCCTTCTACGCTTTTCCCAACATCTCGAAACTCGGTAAGAAGTCTTTCAAAGTAGCAAAGCACCTTCTTAAGCAAGGAAAAATCCTTGCTGTTCAGGGGACAGCTTATGGTGAATGTGGAGAAGACCATATCAGGTTCAACTTCGGTCTGACTTCGATGGAAGAAATCGGAGAAGGAATGAATAGAATGGAAAAGTCTTTGGCAAGTATTTAACCATTGAAACTAAAGGAGTGGATAATAAAGAGTGATCATCGCTGAAAAGCTAGGTGAGATGAGTGAAAATCTATCTTTCAAAGATCTCTCTATAGATGCGATACATGCTGCGAAACAACGTTTACTTGATACTATTGGATGCATAATTGGAGGGTATAATGGAGAATCGAGCAAGATCGTCAGAAATTTGATAATAAGTCTTGAGGAAAAAGGGAAGAGTAGCATCCTTTTGGAGGGCGTTAAAACCTCTGCTCGTAATGCTACACTAGTCAATGGCGTAATGGCCCGTATACTTGACTTTAACGATGTTTATTGCGGACTCACAGCAACACATCCTAATGAACCAGTTATACCTGCAGCATTAGCAGTGGGCGAAGAAAGAGAAGTAAGCGGGAAAGAACTAATAACAGCTATCATTTTGGGATACGAATTTGATATGCGATTAGCAGACATTGTTCCGGAAATAGGAAACCGAGGATTCTCGGAGACTGCAACAATGGGACAATATATCACTCCAATAGTGGCCAGCAGACTCATGGGACTCAATGGGAAACAAATAGCAAACGCTATTGGAATCTGTGGATGTCACAATGTAGCACTAGGTGGCGTTTGGTATGGTGAAGTTTCAATGACCAAACAAATAATGAATGCGTTTCCAGCTCAAAGTGGTGTTTTTGCTGCACAACTAGCTGAGAAAGGATTTACGGGTCCCAGAAAGATAATCGAAGGTGAAAAGGGCTTTTGCCAAGTCATAGTTGGAACGTGCGAGATTAGCAAACTTATTGAGGAATTAGATGAGAATTACAAAATCAGCGATTCATGGATAAAGGCCTATCCATGTTGCCTACGCTCGCACTCTGCAATAGATGCAATTTTGTCATTGGTAAACGAGAACAACCTTATACCAAAAGATGTATGGGAAGTTGTTGTAAGAACTTACAGAATCGCTGCTGAAGAAGTTTCAGGTCCAGCAAAAATAGCGCCATCAACTATATCTCAGGCACAGTTCAGTATGCATTATTGTCTGGCTAACGCAATTAAAGAAAGAAAAGTGACAACAGATCAATTCTCACATGACAAGCTGAGGAATCAAGAGACACTCAAGTTGGCAAGCAAGGTAAGAGTTAAAATTGACCCTGAGATGGATAAGATATATCCAGAAAGATGGCCAGCAATTGTGGAAATAAGCACAGCTGATGGAAGAAAACTAAAAAAACAGGTAGACTTCCAAAAGGGACACAACCGGAATCCTTTGACTGATGAAGAAATAAAAGAGAAATTTAGGTCGCTTGTGTTGGATACATTAAGTGAAGAAAAAACGGAAGATATTATCACTTTCATTTATTCCCTTGAAAAGCGGAACAATGTGTCACAATTAATGGAAATAGTGAAAGGCTAATAATCAAATTTATTTTCATCTTCAGCGCGCGCGCATGAAACTCATAGTGCTTCATACAAGAGTTCCAATATATCTGCAACTACAATTTTGTCTTCCACATCTAGCACTTTCGCCGCGTCTTCCAACATCGTTATACAGAATGGACATGCCACAGCTATTGTGTCTACACCTAGCTCTAAGGCTTCTTTGACGCGATCTACAGATGGTCTTTTCTCGGGTGGAGCTTCTTCAGTCCAGACTCTTCCACCGCCTCCACCACAGCAGAAACTATTCTCTTTGTTGCGTCTCATCTCGACGAGTTTTAGACCTTTGATTGACTGCAGAATCTGTCTGGGTGCATCATATACATCGTTTCGTTTGCCTAAGAAACATGCATCATGATATGCAACTTTTCGATTAATAGTTTTTGAAGGATTAATTTTCCCTTGTTTTATAGCATCTGCTAAGAACTGTGTATAGTGTTTGACTTCCAGTTTGCTTTCATTATATGGCCTGTCGTTTTTGAAGACGTTGTAGCAGTGAGGTGATAAGGTCACAATTTTCTTTGCGTCAAACCCTTTAAACAGGGATATATTGTGTTCAGCTAATTCTTCGAACAGTCCTTTCTCACCCATTCTGAGCATGTGATCTCCACAGCACCATTGCTCTGAGTTTAAAGTTGCGAATGACACACCTATCTCTTTAAAGATCGCAACCATGTTTCTTGCGGTTGCTTGGTTTCTCAAATCGTATGCGTTAGAGCAACAGACGAAGAAGAGCACATCTGCTTTCGTCACTGTTGGATAGGTTGGCACATTTATGTCCTTGGCCCAATCCATTCTTTTTGCTTGGATTGTTCCCATAGGGTTGTGGTGCTTGTAAGCGCTCTCAAGTACGTCTTTTGCTGTCCTGGGGATGTTACCGGTTTCAACTATTAGGCTATGATCTTCCAGAATTGCGTCTGCGCATTCAAGATTCTTGGGACAGAAGAAGGTACAGGAGCCGCATTGAGTACATAACCAAATGTTATCAACCATGGGCTTTATCCTTTGATCATGACCATCATCTCGCGAGTCTTTGATAAATCTATAATTAGAGGTTAACGCAGAAGGTCCGAGGAATTTTTCATCTAGCACGGCAGGGCAAACTGAATAACAAATAGAGCATTTGATACATAATGAAAGATCCCAATATTCCTTAAGATCATGGGGTGTCTGATTGAACTCTCTAGGTTCTTCAAGTTCTTCCTCTTTCCGTATCAGGAAAGCATCAATTTTCATGTACTTGTCGAAGAATTGTTGCATATCCACAACTAAGTCTTTGATTACGGTCATGTTGGCTAATGGCTCAATGCTTAATGAGTCGACTCCAAGATCAAGTACTTGAGTATAACAAGCGAGTATGGGTTTTCCATTGACATTGATTCCACAACTTCCACAGACACCCATTCTGCATGAATGTCTATAAGATAGGGTTCCATCCAACTTATCCTTGATGTAGTTCAGTGCTTCAAGTATTGTCGTTCCTTTGTTAACAGGGATTTCATATGTTGAGACGTGCTTACTATTCTTCTCAGGGTCAAACCGATGTATCTTAAACTCAACGATCCTTACGTCTTCTGAATTCAACTAACTTGTCACTTCCTAGTATGTCCTAGCAGCTGGTGGCCATTTGGTGATCGCGACAGGGATATACTTTAACTCAGGACCGCCTTCAGCATAATAAGCTAGAGAATGTTTCAGCCAGTTAATATCATCCCGCTCGGGGAAATCAACTCTTGAATGAGCACCTCTGGATTCCTCTCGAGCAAGTGCGCTAACAATTGTTACTTCTGCAAGATCCAACATGAAATCAAGCTGAAGTGCTTCTAATAGCCCTGTGTTGAATGATTTTCCTCGATCTTCAACCTTCGCTTTCTTGAATCTCCGTTTCAATCCTTTCATATCCTTCAAAGCGTTCTCAAGCTGATCGTGTTTCCTGAATACCCAAACTTTTTCATTCATTGTTCTCCTCATCTTATCTCGAATAGCAGGTACACTATCATCGCCTTCTCTTCCTAGTATATCGTCGTAGACTCTTTTCTCCTCTGCCAGAAGATTCTCTTGTGGGAGTTTTTTGTAGGTGTTTGTAATAGCGTATTTAGCTGCTTCTTCGCCTGCGATGGCACCGAAGACTAGGCATTCCCCGGTTGAATTCCCTCCAAGCCTGTTTGCGCCATGTACACTGTAACATGCGCATTCTCCAGCTGCATAGAGTCCGGAAATTTGGGTCTCTGTTTTGATATTTGCATGAATTCCACCCATAGAATAGTGGGCTGCTGGTCGAATGGGTATAAGCTCCTTTACAGGGTCCACACCTCCAAGTTTTTTGGCGACATCTCTTATTAGGGGTAGCCTTTCGTTGATCTTCTCTTCTCCTAAATGGGTAAGATCTAATGCAATATATGATCCATAAGGACCTTCAAATCCGCGTCCTTCTAGTATCTCTGTTGTCTCTGCTCGTGAAACCACATCTCTTGAAGCTAGCTCTTTTCTTTTTGGAGCATAACGTTCCATGAATCTCTCGTTTCTTGCATTAAGTAAGTACCCTCCTTCGCCCCGAGATGTTTCTGTTATTAGTACTCCTGAAGGGACAAGCCCCGTTGGGTGAAATTGGGTGAATTCCATATCCTTTAAGGGGATTCCAGTGCGATAGGCCATAGCCATACCATCACCTGTAGAATGGTTTGAAAATGTTGTAAATTCGAATAGGCGCTCGCAGCCCCCAGTAGCTAGAATTATTGCTTTTGCGTTGAATGCATGCATTTCACCGGTCTTTAATTCTATTGCAGTCAGACCTGAAACAGAGTTAGTTTTTGTAATGAGGGAGGTGGCAAACCATTCTTCGTAGAATTTTACATTTTCACATGTTTTTGTTTTCCCAAAAAGAGTATTCATTTCATGAAGTCCTGTCATATCTGCTGCAAAGCAAGTCCTTGCAAAGCTTTGTCCGCCACTATGACGTTGGTTTATTTTCCCATCAGCAGTTCTACTCCATGGGCATCCCCAATGTTCTAATGCAATGATCTCCTTTGGTACTCTTCTAACGAATAGTTCAGATATAGGCTGATCTGCTAGCCAATCTGCGCCTTTGATCGTATCAAAAGCGTGTAAGTCACATGAGTCTTCTTCATTCAATGCCGCATTGGTGCCACCTTGGGCACAAACAGAGTGAGAACGTGCAGCATATACCTTTGATAGGATAGCAACATCAATCTTCTCACTAACCTCAGCTGCTTTTAGAGCAGCCCTCATACCAGCTAAGCCACCACCAACTACTACTAAATCGTGAGTTATTGTATCCGTCGTCATCACCTTCGTGTAGTACACCGCCTTTAGATGGGCGACATTTAAACATCACGTTTAGAGAAACTTTAATTCGTCTGTTCACGAGTACCTAGATTATTCCGAGATGGATTTGAAATGAGCCAAATAAGGGTGTTAATTTCATTTGGCCTTCCTAGTGTCTTTGTAAAGAAGATTGTGAATATCGGCAAAGATATCGAAGTTATTCAGAGCGTAGAGGAGAAGGATCTTTTAGATCTTGTTAAGAATGTAGATATTCTTTTTGCAGGTTTTTTCTCGTTAGAAATGTTCCTGGCAGGTAGAAAGCTAGAGTGGATCCAGACTACAGGGGCAGGAGTTGATAGGTTTCTCTTTCCAGAAGTTGTGAAAAGTCGAGTGATAATCACAAATGCAGGAGGTGTTTTTTCGATTCCGATTTCCGAACATGCGATAGGAATGATGCTTTGTTTCTGTAGAAACTTACATTTTTTCATCAGGAATCAGTTCCAAAGAAAATGGGAACGTCCTAAGTCTTGGGCATCCACAGAACAGATTAAAGAGTTATCCGGAAAAACTGTGGGTATTGTTGGACTGGGTAAAGTTGGAGGAAAGATTGCTGAGAAAGCCAAATGCCTTGGAATGAGAGTTCTTGCTACTAAAAGAGATTTGACTCTACCTCCGCCAGTATATGTTGACAGGTTGATTCACACTAAGGATATGAAAGCACTCTCTAGGCGAATCTGATTTTGTGGTCCTGACATTACCTCTGACTAAAGAAACTGAAAGATTGATAGGTGAAGACGAGCTCAGGACTATGAAAAAAACAAGTTATTTACTTAATTTAAGTAGAGGAAGAATAATCCAACAAGACAAGCTGATTCAAGCGTTGAAAGAAGGCTGGATTGCAGGGGCGGGATTAGATGCCTTTGAGAATGAGCCTCTACCTCAGCAATCTCAACTCTGGGGCTTAAGAAATGTGATAATTACGCCTCATGTAGCTTGGTCAACTCCGTTTTATCTGGACCGTTTAATCAGCGGATTCTGCAATAATCTAACTCGATTCACAAACAGTAAACCTCTTAATAACATAATAGATAAAGCTCAAGGATATTGAACTCCACTACGAGTCCTATGGGCAGCTATCTTTCTTGTCTTTTGAAATCTCAGAAAACTCCTCAAACCCGCCATCCGAAAGATTCAAGTTTCTCTTTACTTGCAGTAATTGGGGCATCAGTATCCTTGATTTCAGGTTGCCAAATTTCTATGACTGAAACTCCAGTAAACTTGCACTTTTCTAAAGCCTTTGCTACAGAAGCAAAATCAATGACACCCATGCCAATGGGTAATTTTCTCCATGTTTTGCCATCATTATCTGCAAGATGCACATGTATAATCAAATCTCGAAGCTTCTCAATCACAGATACAGGCGACTCTATCACACTGCTATTTGATGTGTCATAAACTGCTTTTACAGATTCTAAGCCC
>Ga0114930_10001922_pt1 | contig 19179 bp, 15 predicted proteins | sample AnhtaG_FD_87300 | JGI IMG/M metagenome (GOLD analysis project Ga0114930, IMG submission 87300) | Deep subsurface microbial communities from Anholt, Denmark to uncover new lineages of life (NeLLi) - Anholt_01485 metaG | ecosystem: Environmental > Aquatic > Marine > Oceanic > Sediment | place... | reverse complement strand
TTATCCTTTCCCGCTAAGCGGGATCAGACTTTGTCTGAAACCACAATCCCCCGAGTACTCGGGGGATAATTATCCCGCTAAGCGGGATTGCAAGACCTGACCCCATTTTACTATTTATCCGTTTTTAAAAGATTCTTTTGATTATAGATTAAATTATTTATATTATCGCAAAGCAAAAGAGAACATCCCCCTATATCCCCCTTCAAAGGGGGATTATTGAAGATATTCTCTGCTATACTATACAATATATAGGATAACATTATCTTTAAGTGGGGATTTAAGATGTTTTCCTCTTCAAAGGTAGATTAAAAAAAGTCCCCCTTTGAAGGGGGATTATTGAAGATATTCTCTGCTATACTATACAATATATAGGATAACATCAGCTTTAACCTGACTTATTCATAAAATGAGGCAATCGTTGTTAAATCATTATAAAAAAGCGCTTGTAGAACATCCCGCTAAGCGGGACTGTCTGTTCATCTATAATAATACATAAGAAGAATATTTTGAACAGACCCACAGGACAGGCAGGAATGTCTGTTCTAACATTAATAATGTTATGTTATATCAATTGGCATAATATATTGTCCCGCTTAGCGGGATCGAAATGACATTTATGGTCCATTTTGTCATTGCCCCGTAGGGATGGCTTCGCCACGAGGAGTCCCGAAACTTCGGGATGGCAATCTCTGCGTATCGAATACCTACATAATGTGTTTTTAGAACGACAATCTATTGACATTTATTAAAAATACAGTAAAGATTTAGCCATCTGACTTTGCTCTTTTCCGCCTTAGGCGGATCTGCCTCTTGCTGAGAATAATTTAATTTATACCTGTTTGTACCCCGAGTACTCGGGGTTAGGGTGAGGGTGAAAAATTAAACGAGTACAAATAACTAGATCTATACAAAATACAAAAGTCTTAGACAGATTAAAAAAAGTCCCCCTTTGAAGGGGGATATAGGGGGATGTATTATTGCAAAGGGGATACACAAAAAGCGTCCCATTATGAGTTGTTCAGCCTAAAAAATACAATGAGCGTAGAGGATAAATTTTCCGTAGGGTCGGATAGTATCGATATTTCCGGATTAGATGTGCTGATAAAATTGTGTAATTATCAACCTGACCCCGCTGAGCAGGATCAATTTTTTACCGGCGTAGTTCTGGCGGAAGACATGACAAGCGATAAAGGGGTTACGCTTTATACCAGCGGCACAACAATCACACAGGACAGAATAGCGCGGTTAAATGCTATACATGAGATGAATCCCGAGCTTAAAATGCATTTCAAGATAAAACGGAGCCCCGAAATCATTGTAAAATTCAAAAAAGAGATTTTAGAAAAGTTGAAAAATTTATTGAATCATCGAACAAAATATAAAATATATTCCCAGTTACTCGGCTCGGTATCAGACGAAATCGAGGCATTTTTTGACGAATTGTTCAATGATGAATCCATCGTTTTAACCGCATATAAGATGAAATTCATCGTAGAACTATCACCTCATAAAAATGCTCCTGCATTTTTCGAGCATGCACTTTCCGTTCCGATGTTTGCATTTGCCATTGCGCAAACACCCGAGCTCGAAAAACGCATCACATTTGCTAAGGATGACTTAGCCGGTCTGGTCTTAGCTGCGTTATTTTATAACATTGGCGCCGTGGAAAGCATTGACTCGATAATGCAAGAAGATAAAAAAATGCACCCCAGGCTTTACTATGATGCTAACCGGGACAGTATTAATTTACTCGCCGAACTCAAACTCGGAGAAAACACTCTTACGTATATGAATAAGGTAATCGATTATCAAAATGGTGATTTGACATTTGTTACCGACGAAGAAAATAAAGGAAGTTGGATTGCCAATATTATTACGGTTGCGGATTTATACGTACAACGGGAAAGCGGGTTATTCGGGGTACGGCAGAAAATTTCGCATATTGTCGACCAGTTAAATGTCATGGCGGTGAGTAATAAATTGAACAAAAATGTGGTAAAAGCATTAACTGTTGCATTAGACCTGAAAGATATTTTCGATTTTTACCAGGAGATGGATAATTTGAAGTATATGTGTCCGTGGCAGCTTGCAGCGCCGTATCCCATGACCGGTTTTAAAAGTCCCACACTGTTTATCTGTAAAGGCAATAAAAATGACTGTGAACATTATGAAAAATCACTGAAGGCGATTACGCTAATCAAGCCTATGGGGGATATTCCGAAAGGGAAATATGCCCGGTGCCTCTTAACTACACCGAAATTAATGAAATTTTACATGAAACATTATGAGGAAATAAAAGACGATATTAAGGAAATTGGGAAATCGAAAGAATAATATGTTCCGGTCAGTAATTTTGCTTATCAAAATGATATCAGTTTTTAGCTATCAGCTATCAGTTTTCAGCTTTTAGCTTTCAACTTTCAACTTTCAACTTTCAACTTTCAACTTTCAACTTTCAACTTTCAACTTTCAACTGTGTGTTGGTGTTGTCACCAACACACAGCAAAAAAGTCCCCCTTTGAAGGGGGATTTAGGGGGATGTATTATTGCAAAGGGGATACGGCAATTACGGGGACACAATACATTTTAGTAGGGGCGAAGCATTTTTGAATAATTCTGTTCCGCCAGAGGCGGATCAGCCACTGGCTGAGAAATCAGGATTTTTCTTTCGTCTAAAATGCTTCGCCCCTACTATCTCGATATACCGTGCATTTGCTGGAGCATGTTTGCAACATGCTCCGAAACGTTTGGTTCAAGTTACAAACTTGAACCAGCAGGGATGCAGCATTACATGGAGTGTATAACCCGGTATATCAATACGTGAAAGTAGTTCCATGTAGTCAATATTAAAGAAAATGGCGTTAGCCATTTACATCGTGACTCTGAGGATTAGGGGCACTTTTGTACAGAATAAATGTCAAGAAATAAGTAATGTATCCCCAGAAAAGCAAGGTTACCACACTGGATAATCCCGAAGTTTCGGGATTAGGGTATCCAAGCGCTGCTACTCGAGCAAATCGCGCCATAAAAAATACACGATTTTTACATATAAATGTCAATAAATAAGTATTGTGTCCCCGTAATTATTGCATACAGAGGAACAAAAATATTTATTTCTGATTGGCTCATTGGCTAAAGGGGAACATGTCCCTTTAGCCAATGAGTATCGCATCAATTTGAAATCTAAAATATACTGCAATCTTTTGTCACACTTTACTCTACTATTTACTTATCAATACTGAACTCAAAGGAATATATGAGAGTCGCAAAGACCATTAGTTGATTAAAATTGATATCATAAGTCTTCGTTCCAACCTTTGCACCATCAAAAGACGTAAAAACGTAAAGCCCTCCAACGTCAAGCATAATATTATTGGATTTATAGCCTATCCCCCCTGTGACGCCCTTAAAGTTGACCCCATCTTTGTCGAGATCTATTATGGGCGCACGTTCCATAATGAGACCAGCCCTTAATAGAACGTCGCTGCCATATTCAATTCCAAAACGATAGGAACTGCCGCTTTCCAAATTGCTAAGCTCCTTACCATTAACTTCAACATCTTCCCACGGGCGGTTTTGAAGTTCGGCTGATATTAGAAAATCCGGCGCTACTCTGTATGAAAATCCAATGCTGTACATAGCGGGGCTTTCATACTTTATATCATATAAATCACCTTCATCAACTACATCGCCATCCTCCTTATCTGTATATTTGCCATCTTCCAATTCGAATTTATGACTCATCGTATAGGATGCGCCGATAGATAACTCCGGGGTTACCTGAACAATTCCACCCAATTGAATGAAACTGCCTCCAGAAACATCATATTCTGCTTCCTCTTCATATTTGGTTGTCCCGCCTGTATACTTTATTTCTTGTTCGCTTTCATACTTATAGCCCTTAATCAGGGGAAGATTGAATGACAAACCGAAAGAGTATTTCTCTGAGATCGTTGTACCAACACCAAAAGAAAGTACATTTATAAGCCCGCGCTCGTTTTCAGTTTCCTCATATTTGTTGTCGGATTGATCTTCAAATTCTCTAATTTCATTTTCACTCAAGTCATAGAAACTCCTGTATCCCACGGCGCCGACAAGCTTGTGTGAAAAACCAGATAGTGTTATGGGAAAAGCTATACCAACGTTCAGCAATTTGGGATTTATTCCGAATTTACTGCTGTAATCTTTCAAATCATAATAATCTTTATAATAATCTTCTTCAAGGTCTGCTTTTCCCATGAGTAGTACCCTTCCACCGACCAAGAATTGAGCGTTTTCGAGTAACGCAAGCCCTCCTGGGTTTCCACTGAGCGCGTCGATGCCTCGGTTGGTAGCAGTATAGACGCCACCCATAGAAAAAGCTCGAGTTCCGCCAGTTTGAGGAGCACCAATCTCCTGCCCCCAACATACTTGCCCTAACAGAAGAAGCATCGCAATAAGAATAAAAGTTCGCATCTTCATTTTTACCTCCATCAATTAAAATTAAGAAATTTCGTGGAATACTAAATTCTGCAATTTTTACTGTCCCGGTTTCGTGCCGCGTTTCTGAGGCAGAAGCAAGCAAGTCTTTCATCTCGTTCCCGGTCTCTGACTGGGAACGCTCTCGTACGCACTGTAATACCCATCGCTGAAGAATGTCTTCTGCCTGATTGTGCCTGTGCGGTTACCATGCTGGATAATCCCGCTTAGCGGGATGGGGGTATTAGTGTACTGCCAATCGAGCCAATAAGCAAAGCCATGGCTTTCGCCATAGCGCTATAAAAAAATATACTATTTTTATATATAAATGTCAATAATTTATTATTGTGTCCCCGTGATCTAATTATTTAACCAATGTCCACTATTTCGATTCTTTTTTCTTTTTCTTATCACTTTTTGGCACGACCGGTTTTATGCGGTAGACGCTGCGGGTGACGAAATTATCGAACTCTTTCGCATCGTGGGTAATTTCATTTACGCCGTCATTGAGATACTTCAGCAGCACCGTGTTATGGGCAAGCCCCGCTGTACAGACCAGCTTCATCCAATCCCCGCGTGCGGTTTCATCCGCCGTCTCGGTTGTTATCGAAAAGTACGTAATCTGCGGACCGGTGATACCCGAACCGGAAATTCTTCTGCTTCGCAAGCCTGCCTCTATCTGGATACCTTTATAAAAATATTCAGTGTATGTTTCTTCATCCTGTTTTCTATATTTAATATAGCGTTTATAGAACCTGTTGTTCATTGCCTCGACTTCCGGCTGAGAAGTTACTGCGGTAACGATAGAATCAATAATTGCTTTTTGCGCTCTCTCCAGGTCGGGATGTCTGTCGTCTTCTATCCAGCTGAACCCCGGCACATACCATCCTCTCGGCAGCCAATAGCTCCGTGTACCGCCGCTTCGGTTACGCACCCATGCGCTGTAGCCGGCAAAGTACTGAACCCATTCATGGGTTGGAACTCCATGCATGTTAATGACTATGTCCGGCAGCCACGCTTCACGAATCCTGTATACTATTCCCGCCTCGGGATACCGGGAGTCGCGACTCGATCCGGAACCTACGTCCGCACCGAGCGCTCCGGAACGACCCGCATGGAGCATAAAATCGGGGTTAACTTTATACATTTCATACGCAAGCTGGGCTCCGTCAGGATTATTAATTGGATATAGTACGACATTGACATTTTTCAAATAGTTCGTATACGTTGAATCGGTGGCGGCTAACTCTGCAAGCCGGAGTATACTACCGGTACTCGACACTTCGTTTCCATGCGTACGTCCGAATAAAAATAATGTCGGTTTCAGGGCATTGAGCTTCGCCTGCGAAACGAACTGCGCATCCATTTTCGGGAGTAAATCAACCGCAAAAACATCCTGCCCCAGAAAAGACGTCGCCATATAATATGCGTTCACGTTCGGAAATGTATTCAATTTTGCCATGATGTCCGCTGCTTCGGCAGGATTAATGGGTGTATCCCACTGCACTATCTGCTGCCCGTAATATCTGAACTGTCTATCATCCAATTCAGGATTATTCGTGCTCTTTGGATGATTGCTGCGTTTCAATGATACCAGCCGGGTAAAATCTGCGCTGTCCACAAGTGTAACCCGGAATAGCATCTCCTCTACCCGGTCGTAACTCAAAGCATCTTCGAAGATGCCCTCATTATGAAGCTCTCCGAGTATTTTGACCATGTCGACAAGTTTTTCAGCAGAAATAAAACTTCGGTCGATAGCGGCTTCAGAGCTGCGTTTTTTAAATTCCTCATACCGGTCTGTCGAATCGGTCGCTTCAACTTCAAAGAGGAGCTGCGTTATACCTTCTTCTCCGGACTTCACGGAAATACCGCGTAGTTTCGGCTCGCTGACATTCAATGTGGAAAGAGGATACCGCTGCTTTACCGGCTCCCTGCCTTTTTCTTTATAAGTCATTATCAACTCAGGACTCGCCCGCTCCTTACCGGTAAACGTAATTTCAGCCGTACCCGGTCTTCCGTTTCTTGGAGGCTGAAGATAAGGTAAAATCCTTCCGGGGGAGCTCATCGACCCGGCGCTATACCTGCCTCCAATGCGGTTGAACAATGCTAAAGTATGAAATAAAATATCTTCGTGTAATGCCTCTGTTGAAGAGATGACCTCTTCGTCGATCCCGAGACGGTAATTTGGTTCACTTAATGTTAGAACGACACGAAATTCATCAAAATACGGCGCATTTTCCGAAGATGGCCGCCCCTCCTGAACGTCCATAACATAATCGACAATCTTGCGAAAGGTAGTTGTTTGCAAGTGGTCCCAGAACGTCTCCGGGTCTGTTTTGATGCGCTTATCGAGGAGTGTTTGACCATTTATCTCAACAGATACCCAGCCGGTTGTTACCCGGAGCGATTCATATTCCGGAAATAAATCAAAAAACGGACGCACCACATATTTGGGATTGAATGATTCTTCCAGGATTAAACCACCCGTTTTATCGGTTACATGCACAGTATAAATCGGTTCTTTTTGCTGGGTCGGCGTAAAGGTTATAAGCGAGTCGGGTATATCGAGTTCACGCGCAAGAATATCATCTATCGGAAAAATCTCCTGCAGCCACCTGGTATTTGCGTGGACAGTCTGCCAGCGAACTTCTTTCGAGTCCTTGAGCGTGTGGTATTTGATATTGATTGCCCCGACATTTTTGTCTTTGATTTTCGGCAAAATTTCGTCATACAGCCAGCTGTATCCCTGTTTATAAGCGCACAATACAACAACCTCAACGGCACTATTATTAATTCCATATATGGACAGCTCATTTTCTATCTGACTCTTCAGTTGGGCGCGGGTTTCGGGAGATTCGCTGATGCGGACGGTGATTTTTCCCCGAGTACTCGGGGCATCGGGGGTGATTTTAGGCAGCACTTCATCCCGAAAGAGTCTCCAGAATTCATCGACTTCCCAGGGAATCTCGAACTGCTCTTCAAAAATGGTTTTACCAACGCCGAAACCCGTCGTATAGGTTTTAGCCGATGTTTTTGCCAGTGGGAAATGCTCTTTCACCAGTTTTTCGGCATACATATCCAGCCCGTTTGGGTTTTCTTTCACGGCAATTTCAACATCAACTGATTCAATGTCTTTATCTTTTATTCGCTGAAGCCAGCTTTTAAGTTTATAGGTAGCTAAAACAGCCTGTCCGGGCGCTTCCCTTACCTGGAAAAATTTCCGCACGTATGTTTCGACATCCTCCAGGGAATAATTGCCCTTACCATAATCCCACAGGTACGGCATCCGTTTCGCCGCGTAGTCGGAAATCGCTTTCAAACCAGCCTCATCACTGCCACTCATCGCTAATCCATTCTTATTGTTAAACGCACCCGCCGCAAATTGTACATACCCTTCGCCGGGTTCATCGGAAACACCATAAAGTTTTTGTTTCCGCTTAAGATTTGCAATCTGATAATGATTTATCCCGTAAATAATGGGAAACCCGAACTGCTCAGGGTAGTCTTCTTCTCCGCCTGCCTGAACCAGCGGCAGCCTGATACCCGCAGATTCGAGACCTGTGCGAACAGCAAGATTAATTACTCCATCCGGAGCTTCTGTCCCGTTCAACGAAAAATAAGCCGCCGTATTGTCGGGGACAAAGTCTTGGTTGGTGTCCCTGAAAATACCGTTAATAGTATAGAACTTCGATAAAGTAAAATCAGGGGACGCAGCGCTTGACCGCGCATCCGCAGCCTTTGTCTGCCAGGGCTTGCGCGGTAGAAGATTAATGATGAGGCTGCTGTCCGGGCAGGTAAGATTCACTTCTATCCGGTGAAGATCGACGAATTCAAGGTCGGACAGCTTTAGTTTTTTTGTTTCCTCCTCAGTTTTCGCATCTTTGCCTTTCAGAGCATTCGCTGCCGCAGTAAAAGTTTCTATGTCGGGAACGCTTATCTTCATGGATAATTTCACAGTACCCGGTTTTTCAGAGTCGACAACGATGCGGTGAGGAAATATTTCGTCGACTGTGAGGTCACGCTGTTCAAAAAATTCAGAAAACTGCTCTTGAACGTCCTCATACGTTTTACCTTTGAGCTTCCAAATATCTGGATAGCGCCCTGCTAAATAGTCTGCGGCAGCAATTAATCCCGTCGCGTCACTGCCGGTTATCATAAACCCGCCGTCCCGGAAAAAATCATCCGGTTGAATGACAAAAATATCTCCCTGTCCCGGAATGAGCTGCCTGTCAATACCGGAAGTATTGCCGCCTATCCTGTTTCTCAGGTCGTTGCGCGCACCAATCAGAATGACCGGAAGATCGTAATAGTCTCTGTTTTCAGAATCATATCCGATAAAATCCAGGTTCACCGCAGAGGTTTCATAACCCAAACGTGCTGCGATATTTGCTGCGCTGACGATTTCCGCTTCAGACGGCGCATCCGGCAGTATAATTCTCACATTAACAAAGTCGACAACATCATCATCATTTCTGTCCTGCAGAATATATCCGGTTTCTAAGAGATTACCGAGATAGCGGATGCCTTTATCAGGCGTTCCCGGTACTTGCGCCGCTGAAAATGTCGAAGAAAGCAGCGCATACGTTACAAAAAATACAATGAATGCACCCCTGCGCGCAGTATTGTTATGCTTCATCTTAAACACTCCTTTACAGAATAATTTATAATTTTTGTTAATTAAATATTGGAAATATGAGGAATGACAATCTATATTAAACAAACGAAGGACAAAAATCAAGTGTAAATTGCGGGATGATAAAGCTATGACTTGATTATGTACCCGTTTATACTCAGCTTTCATGCATTTATTCATTATAACCTGCATTCCGGGAAATAACGAACGAATCAATGGATGGGCAAATATGAAAGAGCACATGTACTATGAAGCAAACTTATCGCCTAAAATGTATGTATTTGAAAATTGCGTTAATATTATTAGTACTCTGCCGAGACTCGTACACTCAGAAACTATCCATGAAGATATAGAAAAACGGAATGCAGAGGATTACCTTGTAAATGCTATGGGTCACTTGCTAATGCATACATATCAGTTAAGATCGCTTAAGCAGGAAAAGGACGAAAAGACACTGTTAGAGGAAGAATGTATCGGCGAGGAAGAAATAGTTGATTGGGGGGAAGGGGTGTAAATTATAGCTTGGTTTATTTATCCAAGCTTTTTTATTTGCATAATTCTAATAAACGAAAATATTCATCTCTTGTCATATTTGCAGTTCGCATGTTTGAACGAATTATATCTACCCTCACTTCATTATATCTTGGAATAATAACGGGTCTAAGAACACCTTCTTTTTCATAACATCTATGCTTTGTTTCTCTCTTGAATTTAAATCCAAATTTTTCAAATATACACTCAAGAGTTTTCCAATGAACAGGAGTTAGGCGTGGCATTGAGCATGCTTGGTATTTACTTCAAATTGAATGGGGACGCTTATATAATTTTCGGGTTCTTTTGGAGGTTTTGTGATTCTCTTTTTCATTAAAGGTCTAAAGCCGCATTCTTTAAGGACAGCATCTAATGTCCCTCTTTCAAAACAAGAAAGAAAGAAAAGACTTAATGCATCAATAATATTTTCTTTTGCTTCTTTTGCTGTTCTGCCCTGAGAATAAACATCAATAATTGGGCATGAAGAAATAAACCATTCCCCCTTTTTCTCTAATTTTAAGGGAAGTTTCATAATGAAATCAATGTTTAATGTCATTTTTTACCTTTTATTATTATATAGATTTTTATATTTAATTATGATGCAAATTATATACCACTATGAAATTAGGATTAACTGGTGAGTAAATAACACTTATAAATGAGAAAAAAGTTCCCATTTTGTACAAAAATGTTCAAAAATTTTGTAGATTTATCAAAGAAATTTAATATCACATGCAATAATAATTAACTTATTCGGAAAAGTCAAGCGGTTTATCCCCCAATTTTACTAAAAAATCCTTCATTCATGGTGGAAATTATTCGTAGAATGGCTTCACCAAAGGGATGACAATCCATATTAAACAAACGAAAGACAAAAAGCAAGTGTAAATTTTAGGGATGAATGTTTTATAAAAAAAGGGGATTGTTATCCGGACTGAAATGCTGTAGGCGATTAAAGAAATGAAGGAAGCGGAATGAGGAAAGAAGGCTAAATTACAATGTTAGAGGCAAAATGGAACTGCGAGGAAGAAATTGTCGATTGGGGTAAGGGATTTAAGACAATTATAAGTTTTCTATTAACTGGACGAAACGATTATCATATTATATATAGCTGTAATAGTAAAAAGCGTGTATGGTGGTAGTGGTAACTAAATAATTGGGATCTTCATTTGTCAGTCGATTATATACATGTGTAAACAATTATGTATACAAATAGTTAACAAATCACTTGATTTTTTAGATAATTTAGACGATATTAAATAAAAAAGCCTTACATCCCTCAGATATGTTTGATAAATTTCAAAATGAAAGAATCGGTAATGCTGTAATTTTCTTTGTAAAAAAAACAAAGAATTGTGGTATTACTAAACTAAATAAGCTACTTTATTTTGCAGATTTTCTCACTTTCAGGCGAACGGGAAAATCCTTGACTGGTTATTTTTATGAAGCTTGGGACGAGGGACCTGTACCACAACCATTTTACGACAATTTTAGAAATGTCAATGATGAAAAAAGCGTACCTGGGTATTTAAGTGAATATATCGATAGAGATATTAAACACATCACCGAAGAACAATATTTAAATATCTTTATACCCAAAAAAGAATTTGATTCTGACTATTTCTCTAAAGTAGAAATGGATATACTCAAAAGTCTTGCAAAACGATATAAACTTACCAAATCTGAAGACATTGTTGATGATGCCCATAAAACTATTCCATATAAAAAAGCATATAAAAAGGGCGAAAACAATAAGATTGATTATTTTGATTCAATAGAAAATGATGAAATTATCTTCAAAGATGCTGCATTGCCACGAGAAGAACTAAAAGAACGGCAAGAAGATTTTTATTTTTTAAAACAGGTATTATCTTGAAAAAAGGGACTGTCCTACTTTTCCCCAATTATCCCTTCCCTAATGGTATATTCAAGGACAAACGAATTATAATCATTAATAAACCTGAATATGACGATGATTTTATAATCATTCTTACCACTTCAAGACAAAGAAACAATCCCGGACAATTAGGCTGTCATAGATCATGCTACACTTTAGGTGCAGGTCAAGACGATAGTTTCCAACAAAAAACTTGGATATTGTTTCATACACTACAATTCATAAGCCAAAAAGAATTGTGTAACTGGATAAAATATAAAAAAGCAATAATAAGAAATTGCATAGATGCTTCAATAATCAATCTTATCATCGATTGTATAAAAAAATCTCCGAACGTACTACCGAAATTTAAACAATATCTATAATAAAATTTTGAATCAATAAGTAGATAAATTTGCCTATCCATTTTCCCCAAAAACACTTCATTCATGGTGGGAATTATTCACAGAATGGCTTCGCCAAGGGAGGGTGATATTAACTTACCGGTTCTCACAGTTTCTTCACCATCACCCTGACCCTCCCCCATTCCTCCAGAGGCGGATCCGCCCACGGCGGACAAGGGGGAGGGAATGTTAATATAACATGAAAAAAGCACTTACAAACCATATCGTAAGTGCTTGTTATTACGTATTATGTGCTATAAGTTGATTGAATCATTCATGCCGGATAACCTATCCGGCTACCGTTAAATACTTCAGGTATTACAGGCTGGAGATGGTTTGCAAGTTCCACATGCAGATGCGGAGGACCCAGTAAAAGCCGCCGCTGATATTAATTTTTCCGGTTTTTCCGCACCACAGGACGGGCAGACAATGTGCTCAAGCGAAGCGGATACGGATAATACCAATTCTTCAAATCTATGTCCACACTCTCTACAAACAAATTCATACACCGGCATATAATGATACTCCTTATACTGCGTCAATAACTCTGTGGAGTTTTTGCCGTATTTCACGGGCAATTTCATGTATATCGGGATTATCCACAACGGACATCATAGCGTCCGGCTCGATTGCAGAGACAATCATTTCTTTGTCCTTGCTCTTATAAACAATAACATTACAAGGCAGGAGCAGACCCACCTGTTCTTCTGTCTGTAATGCTTTGTATGCATAAGTGGGATTGCATGCACCTAAAATCATATATGGTTTAAAATCAACATCAAGTTTCTTTTTCAGAGTTTCTTTAACGTCAATTTCTGTCAGGATGCCAAACCCCTCTTTTTTCAATTCTTCCGTTACTTTTACGATAGCTTTTTCAAAACTCAAATTCACTTTTTTTGAATACCCGTATTTCATGTTTCCCTCGTTTTTTCTTGTTGGTTGTTAACGTTTTTTTCATCGCTGCCCGGCACGGGGCACCTATTGCCGAGTCATGTCTGCACCCCAAACCGCGGCAGTACATAACGTAATAGTATAAAATATACTACGAAAAATACGATTAGTTCCATAATTTCAACAAGTTATTACGGAGAGCATTAAATAGTTTACATTTTGGAGAAGTCTAAGATGCCCCGAGTATTCGGGTTGGTTATGCTCAAAGAACATCCCGCTAAGCTAAAACAACAGAGAACTTATGCGATTAGTTCCATAATTTCACTCGTTTAATTCATAATCCCAGGTTACTTCTGCTTTAGGTGTAATCATTGCAACTGCAGAACAATACTTATCCATGGAAAGGCTGATTGCCTGCTCAACCTCTTTGTCCGTCAGCTCATCCCCTTGAAATTTATAATGTATTTTCACTTTCGTAAATATCTTTGGATGCGTCTCCGCTCTCTCACCTTCTACAATTACGCTGAACGCTTCAAGTTTTTTCCGCTTCTTCTGCAAGATAAATACGATATCCATACCCGAACAACTTGCAATTGCATGAAGAAGTAATTCCATAGGAGCTGGACCATGAGTATCGGAATCTTTTGGTCCCGAATCGACGTCTATAATATGATTAGAGGGAGAACTACATTTAAAATGCATGCCGCTTTGCCACTGAGCCTCGACTTTCATGTTCAATTCCTTTTTGTTTTAATTCAGTTCCATGTGGTTTTCCATTTTGTCTGCTTTTATTTTTTAAGATGTATGCGAATCCACGGGAAGCACATTATGAAAATATATACTTTTCAGTATATCAACTTATCCGGGTGAATCGCCGTCAACTAAAATGATACTCAAATCCATTACATTAGTATTTGTGGGTCCTGTAATGACCAGATCATCGAGGGTTTTAAAAAAGGAATAGGAATCGTTATTGTTGAGGTAGTGATGCGCATCGATCCCCAAGACTCGCGCTTTTTGACACGTTCCGCCATTCGCAAAGGCACCGGCTGCATTTGTTGGTCCGTCAATCCCATCTGTTCCAGCGCTCAAGACAGAAACACTCTCAGCACCATCAATCTCAATGGCAAAGGATAAAACAAATTCCTGGTTTCTTCCGCCTTTTCCAGTCCCACGAACTGTGACGGTTGTTTCTCCACCTGATAATAAACAAGCGGGTTTTGAAACCGGATCGTTATTTTCAATGATTTCTTTTGCAATACTGGCATGAATCTTTGCGACATCCCTCGCTTCCCCCTCGATGGATGATGACAAAATAAGCGTGTTGTAGCCCAGTTCTTCAGCCCTCTTCTTAGCGCCCTTCAACGCTTCACGATTGTTGCCGATAATACAGTTCTGAACTTTTGAAAAGAGAGGGTCGCCCGGTTTCGGAGTTTCCGGAATTTCTCCACCTGCGCCTCTTTCAAGGTGTTCAATAACCGGTAAAGGAGTTTTCTCTAATAGACCATATTTATCGAGCACATCTATGGCATTTGAATATGTCGTGGGATCGGGTACTGTGGGACCGGATGCTATCACATCTAATGGATCACCAACTACATCTGAAAGGATTAACGTAACAACTTCTGCAGGGTACGCAGTCGCAGCAAGATTACCGCCTTTCACACGTGATAGATGCTTTCGAACTGTGTTGATTTCCTTTATAGTTGCTCCACATGTCAATAGTTCATTCGTAATTACCCGAACATGTTTCACACTAATAGTATCATGCGGTGCAGTTAACAGCGCGGATGCTCCACCTGAGATTAGACAAATAACAAGCGTATTCTCTCCGGATGAGTCCAGCATTTTAAGCAATTCTGAAGTTCCTCTTACGCCGCTTTCATCCGGAATAGGATGCCCTGCTTCGACGATTCGTACACGCTGAGCAGCTGTACTTCTTCCATAGCTTGTAATAACCAATCCATCTGTTATCCTGCCTTGAAGAATCTCTTCAATCTCACTTGCCATTGCCGCACTTGCTTTACCGCCTCCTACAATTATAATTTTTTCAAACCGACATAAGTCATATTCCCAGTCATGTACAGTTAAAAGATTATTATTGTGTTTATCCCGCTTAGCGGGATTTACAATTCGTTTGATAAGCATGCCGGGATCAACCGCCTCTACGCCAGCCTTAAATATTGAAAAAGCATGTTTCTTTGTTCTGTCCATCTTTGATTAGTGAGTTGATTTGACTATGTTTTTTCTAATCTGCAATATCCAAAGATTTACAAGTTTCTAAATTCTCAAAATTTTCCTATATCTAAAAAATTCTCTTCCCGCTTAGCGGGATTGATCGCGGGTACGTATTAATCCTGATTAATTCATAAAATTCCATTTCAAAGGGAGATAGCCTCTAATTTGTCACCCTCACCCTATCCCTCTCCCATAAAGGGAGAGGGAACTAAAGTCTCCCCTTTTTCAAAGGGGGACTAAGGGGGATTTGATATTTTGCCTTTATAATTAAATCACAATTTTTCTCATTAAATCAATCATTTAAAAAAGCAATAATTCATCCCCCGAGTACTCGGGGGATGAATTATCCAAGTAATATGATGAACCACTTTTTTATAATTTTATGAATAATTCAGGATATAAATTTTCTTGGTAAACTTTGCGGCTTTGCCACGATGTGGCAACTGCGTGGCGAGAAAATATTTATCCTGTTAGCAGTGTCATTTCCCGTGGCTTCAGGGTGCCACTACGGGATAAACATTTTCCAAATCATATTTATCCTCCCGCATACACCGTTGTTAATACCATGACCTCTTTAGCCCTTGCCTGTTTTAGAATCTTGCCGCATTCGTTTGAAGTTGCGCCGGTCGTAAATATGTCATCAACTAAAACAATGCGCTTTCCGTTAATATCTTCTTTATTTTTAACGGCAAACACACCAATGACATTCCGCTCTTTCTCCGCTTTATCCTCGATCGTTGCCTGCGGGCGGTTGTTCTTTATACGTTCTAAGGTTCTTATTACCGGTATTCCGGTGTTTTCCGACAAAGTATTTGCAAGGAGAAGACTCTGGTTATAGCCGCGCTCACGCATCCGTGCACGGTGAAGCGGGACCGGAACAAGCGCATCAGCGGCAGACAGTTCCTTCCTGTTCAAAAGCGTATATGCCATCTCAAATCCAAAACGTTCGTGCAGGAACGAGTAATTATTAAACTTAAAAAAATGGATGAGTTCACGGACAGCGTCATCATACCCAAACCGCCATGCTACAAAGGAAAAATACTTCTTTCTGGTCAATGCTTTATCACCCGAAGAAATGGTATAGTGGGTGTTTCGCGGAAGCATTCTCCAGCAGGTATCACAAATAAGGACTTCCTGTTCGGAAACTCGTATACCACAGTGAAAACAAGCACCCGGATACACGAAATTCAGAAAAGCGTTACCGATTCGTTTTGCCGGCTTGATTAACTGATTCATTTCTAAAAATGTAGTTACTACTCGGGTCATAAAATTGTTTGCATTTTAAGTTCTCTGTCCCGAGTACTCGGGACAGAGAAAAGTGTCTACGCTGTCGAAGGTGTTCTTTCACAGGGTGATCACTTCGTGACACCTTCGACTTCTCCAAAATGTAAACTATTTAATGCTCTACGTAATAACATGGTTTATTTACAAATCATTTTTTTATTTTTATAAAGCAGGATTGTATGAAATATTCTATTGGTATTTCTATATTATAACAATCCCCGTAGTGGCGACCCGGTGGGTCGCCTTTAATGCATTGCCGTTGCCTGTTTCTGCAGCTTAGGTCATTCAAAAAGTAAAGGACATCTTTTGCATAATATGCTTTATTCTTTATAAATTATGTACACAAGAGTTAGTAAGAATCTGCAGAAACATTAAAAAATTCTTATGAAAACTAAGAAATTTCCCGACCAGAAGCAAGTTAAATAAAAGAAGTTCATATAAAAAAAGAATTTTTAAAAGCCTTTATTTTGATTATATTACTCTATACTATTACACATTAATAAAAACGATTAACTCTGGTTGTTAATAGGGCAATAATGGACAGTATTTCATGTCACATGATGAGTATTCTGAATACTTTGCATAAATAACCAAAGTGTAAGGACAGCCGAACTTGTTTGGCTATAACGAACTAAGCACAATTAATTATTAAAAAGGAGGTAAGTATGGAAACGAAAGGAATTTATGTAGGTGAAGTTGTAAAGTTTGGATGGAGAACGATGAAGGAAAACCTCGGTTTCTTCATTGGTCTGTTGTTAGTTTATCTTATAGTTATATATGCGCCTTGGGTCATTGCTCACTATGTGGTAGAAGGTATCTTTCTTAGGGTGATCTTTTACCTTATCTTTATTGTCTTAAGCATTGTAGTTTCGATGGGATTGATAAAGATCGCCCTCAAGTTCTGTGATAATGAGAAGGGGAGTTTCGGCGACCTTTTCTCCTGTTTCCCGCTCTTTTTCAAGTATTTATTCGGCACTATCCTTTATTCTTTAATCCTCATTGGTGGGACAATACTGTTGATCTTCCCCGGTGTTATTTGGGGAATCAAATTTTCGCTCTTTCAATACTTTATCGTCGACAAAGGGCTGGGTCCGGTTGAAGCATTGAAGGCAAGCGCCAGGACAACAATGGGCGCCAAGTGGGATTTATTAGGTTTCTGGTTTGTGGCTTGTGTAATCATCTATATAGGTATCCTCTGTTTATTGATCGGCATCTTTGCTACTGCGCCAACCGTGATGGTCGCCACTGCATTGGTTTATCGGAAACTGTTGTCCCAGACTGAAGCAGCCCAGCCGCCGGCTGAGGCAGCGGGGGTTACACAATAGGGTTTCAACACCTGTGAGTTTCTTATTCGAGTTGTGAGTTGTGAGTTGCGAATACATAATGCTGATTTAATAAAATTGCAACTAACATCGTGGTTCCGGTTCTCCAGCAAATGCAGGCTCAACAAAATCGTTTTCAGTACCTTTACTGAGCAGCAGCTAAAAGGTTCTCCCGTCCCCCGAGTACCCGGGGGACGGGAGAATCCAAACCTAAAAAAACTTTGCCGATATTTAGACCGGCAAAATAAAATGAAGAAGGTAAGAGAAATGGCAAAAAGAACGGTATTTACGATTGGAATCGGTTTCTTTTTAGTTATAATTCTTGCCCCGGGAGTTATTGCTCAAGAGAAACCATTTACAGCAGGAATAAGAATCGGCGCTTTTATTCCCCAGAACTGGCAAATTCAGGGGTATGGAGCGGTAGACTATAATTCAGACGGGAGCCCCACAGGCGTAAACTTTTCAGGTTTTGGGAATGGAATTGATTTTAGCCTTCATTGCAGTTATTATTTCTCTAATTGGGGGCTGATGCTGGAAACTGGCGGCAGACCGCTGGAAAAGAGAAAAATTGACATAGACATAGCTCCCGACGGGAGAAACCAGTTTTATGAAAACCGTCTTATTATCTTCCCGATAACCCTAAGCCTGATACATAAGATATCTGTTCCGGATTCAAAGGTTACCCCTGTTCTGGGAACAGGGTTTGGAGTGTATATATCCGAATGGGAACAGAAACACTATTATGAGAATGTCAGCGGCACACTTGTGCAGGAATATCTGAAAGGTTCCTCCATTCCCATAGGCATGCATTTCCTAATCGGATGCTATTATCCTTTATACAACGATTTACATTTCGACTGTGAGTTCAGATACAGCTATGCAGAATCGGATTGGAAAATAAAAGATGATGAAAGAAGCACCGAGACGAAATTTATAGGTCTTAATACCGGAGGCATATCTTTGAGATTTGGATTAAGTTTTAGATTTTAGATTGCGCAACGTTCTAAATGCACGGGGGATATTATAGTAGAACAGACATTCTTGTCTGTTCATATTTTTGTTATTGATGAAAACAGAGTCAAGGTATTCGGTAAAAATGGGAAAGAAAATACCATACCGGGGGAGAAGATAATTCCCGAAAGTAGAAAAATACAAGATCGACCCGGCGGTGTACGGGAAATTGTATGTATTTTTGTTATTTCACATTGTAATTTAACCCGAAGCAGCCTATTCACAAAACTTTGGCAAAAATTAACAAAAAGATTCCGAAACAAGTTCGGAATGACAGGTTGGACCTCTGTCATGCTGAACTTGTTTCAGCATCTATTAAAGAATTCAACAAAGACAGCCTATTCAAATAAGAAATATCCATGTAATTTTTAATCAAACATCGTTACATTGCAAAAAATCAGGATCTGCGAAATGTGCAATTTCTACTTATAGGCAGTATATTCTGGGCGGGGTGACCCCGCCCCTACGAAATTATGTTTTATCCTGGATAATTCATGAATTTTTGCGGAATACACCTTAATTATAATAAAT
>Ga0114930_10001921_pt1 | contig 19194 bp, 17 predicted proteins | sample AnhtaG_FD_87300 | JGI IMG/M metagenome (GOLD analysis project Ga0114930, IMG submission 87300) | Deep subsurface microbial communities from Anholt, Denmark to uncover new lineages of life (NeLLi) - Anholt_01485 metaG | ecosystem: Environmental > Aquatic > Marine > Oceanic > Sediment | place... | reverse complement strand
TCTGCTATCGGGACAAGATTAAGCGGGACGTGGAAAGCGTCGAGGCTTTTCTGGGCGGCACAGTCCACGAGGCTCTCAAGAAATGCTACGACCACGTCAAGCTGGCCAGGCTAGCCACGCTGGATGAATTACTCGCCTCCTATGACAACCTCTGGCAGCAGAACTGGCACAACGGGATTGTTATCACCAGGAAAGACGTGACCGCTGACGATTACCGCGCTCTGGGCAGGAAGATGATAGAGACCTATTACCAGCGCCATGCTCCTTTTGACCAGGATATAACAATCGGCACCGAAATGAGGATTAGATTTTCCCTCGATGACGGCGGTAGATACCAGTTCCAGGGAGTGATTGACCGGTTGGCAAGGACGCAGGGCGGCATCTACCACATCCATGACTACAAGACCTCTGCCTATCTGCCGAGCCAGGAAGACATTGATAACGACCGGCAACTCGCCTTCTATCAGATTGGAGTGCAAAAGAGATGGCCCGGTGTTCAGGAAGTACAGCTGATATGGCATTATCTGGCTTTTGACTGCCGGCTTGTGTCACAACGTTCCCAGGAGAAAATTGCTGAGCTGGCGGAGGAAACCATCAGGTTGATTGACGAGCTAGAAGCTACCGAGGAGTTTTTACCGAAAGAATCGGACTACTGCAAGTGGTGCGAATATCCAGACCTCTGCCCGACGAGAAAACATCTCTACACTGTAGAAGCCTTGCCCGCCAATGAATATCTGAGTGAGCCCGGCGTTGTATTGGTCAACAGATATGCTGAATTGAAGGAAAAAGCTGGCGAAATTGATGAGGAGATGGCGAAGGTGAAGGATGCGCTTATTGACTATGCCCGTCAAGAAGGAGTCACGGTGCTAAAAGGAAGCAGATACAAGGTGAGGGTTCAGTTTGGCGAGAAGCTGGGATTTCCACGCAAGGGCGAACCAGACCGTGAAAATCTGGATGACACAATAATTCAAGCGGGCAAATGGCCGGAGGTTTCGCAGCTTGACACGACAGCACTCACCAGAATCGTTGAGAAAGGTCTGTGGGACAAAGAACTCATTGACCAGGTGATGAAATATGGCAGGATAGAAGAAACGAGTGCAGTCTATTTGTCAAAGCTAAGTGAAGAGGAGTAATAACAGGGCGTATCGTTTAACTCATGGAACAAATACTTAGCTTGTCGATCGTCTGGTCAACTATGGCGGCGGGCTACGTTTTTCCAGAAATTCATTGACGGCATGTGTTGGTGATAATTGCTCTTCCACATCATCACTGATAAGCAATAGCAAACTTGATGGAACGCAGATACGCTGTAACCATACGAGAGGAAGTCATCTTGAGGCTACAATATATCCGGCGACGAGAATTAGAAAACCACCGACAAGCATGAGTGGGGTGGGTGGCTGGGCTAGAAAGAGAAAGCCGAAAACCACAGCGCTGGCGGGCTCCAAATAAGTGAAAACCACTGCCTTCTGAGCCTTTATCATTCCAAGGCCTTTGAGGTAGAGTGTAACGGCAAATGCTGTGTTGAATATACCCAAGACCAGCAGAAGTATCCATGGAGCTAAATCTGGAGAAAAATCAATGCCTATCACGAAGGGAAGGAGGCAAATTGAAGCTACACAGTAAGAATGGAATGCTACGACCAGACTTGAGAAGCTGGATAAAGCCTTCTTAGATACAATGACGAATCCTGCATAGGCAAGGCCGGCAAGTAGCCCAAGAATGATGCCCAACAGGTTGAAGCCATCAGGGTCGCTAATCTGAAGGTTCTGCTGATATGAAATGACCGCTATTCCTGCCACGGATATGGCCAATGCAAGCAGGGTAGATTTCTCAAGTTTCTCTTTGAGAACCAGGGGGGCAAGTAAAGCTACAAAGATGGGTGCCGTGTAATTCAGTAAGACCGCGTTGGCGATGGCAAGGAGCCTCATCGAATGGAAAAGTAAAGCCCAACCCAAAGCGAGCAGGCAGCCTAAACTCAGCAAAATCTTCCAATGCCTGGCAGCACTCATCACTTCGCGTTTTCGAGTTAAAAGTACTACAGGCAGTAGTGTGAGGCTGGCAAATACCACTCTAAAGAAAGCGACAGTATACGCATCATAGGGGACCAAGTTCACAATCACACCATTAGAGCCCCAGATAACAGCTGCCGCAGCTACGTAGAAGTATCCCGAAAACTTTGCATCGAATCGCTTCAGCATAACTACTCAGGCTTTATCAAGATGGAAAGATATATCCGCCATTATACACTATGGGTTCTCGCCGTCTCTTTCGTGCAAAGCCGTACTCTTAGCCAGGGAATAGAGCTCTCGGCTGTCGGCGCCAGTTCACAGCCCTCATTACACCTTTTAGCGAATTATTGTCTCAATATTTTGAGTCCGGCCATCTTGATATACTAAAATATGTGGTATCATCTTGGATTGGTACCGTTTAAGGAATTAAACATGATAGAACTGCCTGAAGCTGCCGTTTTAGCCAAACAGATTAATGATACTGTTGGCGGTAAGAAAATTAAGAATGTTATTGCTGCCCAGAGCCCACACAAGTTGGCTTGGTATTTCGGTGACCCGCAGGAATACAAAAGTCTGTTAACCGGCAAGGTAATCAGCGATGCCGTGAGCTATGGGGGACAGGTAGAAATAACGGCCGGTAACGCGAAATTATTATTCAGTGACAGTGTGAATTTACGCTACTACAATAAGTTTGAAGGGCTATCGGACAAGCACCAGTTACTACTTGAGTTCGATGACGGTTCGTCTCTGGTTGGTTCAATACAAATGTACGGCGGTCTATCGGCTTTTCCAGAAGGGAAAAATGATAATAAATACTACCTTATAGCCAAAGAGAAACCATCTCCTCTGTCCGATGATTTCGACGAAGCCTATTTTAACTCTTTGTTTGACGAGGGCACTGCAAAATTGTCACTGAAGGCGTTTCTAGCGACGGAACAAAGGATACCCGGACTGGGTAACGGCATTCTACAGGATATCTTATTTAACGCGAAAATGCACCCGAAGAAAAAGGTTAATTCGCTCTCCATTACAGACCAACGGGTTCTATTTGATTCTATTAAGGACACTCTTTCGGAAATGACGGCGAAGGGCGGACGGGATACCGAGAACGACCTTTCGAGTAAACCGGGAGGATACAAGACTAAACTAAGCAAAAATACCATCGGGCAATCCTGCGCCGTATGCGGTACATTGATCAAAAAAGAGGCGTATTTGGGCGGGAGCATTTATTACTGTGCCAGGTGACAGAGGACGTAGGTGAAGCAAATGCAGAATCATAATGCAGTATGAAAACAAAAGCCTGGATCGTGCAACCAGACCGGACTATAATAAAAAACGCTGCGCAACAAACAAGCCGCCTGCTCCAGCTATCGCGATTAACCAGAAGCCTTTGTTCCACCTGAAGACCTTTACGCCATCCAGAGGACCGAACGGTATCAGGTTGAACAGTGCCAGCCAGGTGTTAATATACGCTCCCAGGGTGAAGAGCAAAGCCGGTCGAATAGCATCTAGCACCAGGAACACCACTGCCAGACCGATATTAGTGGCTGGGCCAGCCAGTGAGATGAGCCCGATCTTCCTGTTGCTCAGACTGATTGTTCCCCCTGCAGTTGCTCTGGGCTGTATCATGACTGCGCCAGGAGCAGCAAAGATAAAACCGAAAAGCGAGATACCCAATGCCACGATTAAGCCTAGGGGCCACATCACATACTCTGCGAAGCAGTTGAACCTTCTGGCAACAAGCCGATGAGCTAACTCATGAAAGACAAACCCCAAGGAAACAGCGACCAGAGCTATGCCGACGGCGAAAACGAGGATGGCCGGCTGCTGAAAGGCGCGAAAGCCACCGGAAAGGGCAATACCAAATGCCAGTGCTAAAACGAGCGCCGATATGACCAGGTCCCTTAACTCTTTCGCTCTCATCTCCTGGTCAAGTTTATCGCATATTAACCACAGCTAACAACTATGACGTTAGCAAACAGCCGTAGAGCAAAGCAAAAGGCCTGGATATCCCCACGCCGGGAAAACCGAGCCCTTCTGAGTTCTGTTAGACTATGTAGTAACAGCCCTACTTGCTAATATGGGTATTATTCTCCTGCTTTGCCTCTGCTGGTGGACACCGAGTATAATGGCTATGATTCCTTAGTACGATAATTGGCGATGAGGTCAATCATTGTGAAACTGCCCAAGCTGGACATAAATTTCTGTAAGGTCGTCATTGGTGTCGGTTTTTCGTTGCTTTGGGCCAGGGTCATGTATCTGGTTTGGCAACAACCATCCTTTATAACCTTCGTATGGTTCTATCTTTTGATAGGAAGCGTAATACTAAAGTGGGTAATCTTTGAGATAGTTGACCGGATCCATCTAAAGGTAAGGATTAAGGCGGTGAGTGGGGAACTAGATGCAGCTAGCACGCGAGTTCACCAAGCGACCAAGGGCGAGTTCAAATCCGATGGGCAACAAGTGAACATAAACAACGTGGCCGATGTTGGCTTAAAACAGAGGTTGAACCAGATTGAACACGACGTATTGTCCTTCGGCAATGTGGTGGAGATAGCCCTCAAAAGCTCTGTAGAGAGCCTACAGAGAAGGGATGTCGACCTTGCCACTCAGATTATCAGGCATGACCAGGAGCTGGATCGCATGGAATTTGCTATACGGCAAGACTGTATGAGTCTTCTGGCTGTTGGTTACTCCTGGGGTAGCTACCTCCGCATGATAGTTGCTTTACTGGGAATTATTACGGAACTGGAGCGCATGGGGGATTATGCCGAGGGCATAGCCAATATCACATTGATGATAGGCAATCAGCCGCCATTGAAGCCACTTATAGACATTCCCATTATGGCACAAAGAGGAACGGAGATGCTGCGAGGGAGTCTGGAGTCCCTATCAGAAAGAGATGTGGAAAAATCCAAACACATCTGCCAGATTGATGATGAGGTAGACGCCCTTTATGACCAGGTATTCCGCGAGCTTCTCTTGTTTATGGTCGAGAACCAAAAGAACATCACGCAGGCTACTCGACTGATATGGGTAGCACACAATCTGGAACGTTTCGCCGATAGAGTAACAAATATCTGTGAGCATGTTGTCTTTGGTATAACCGGGGAGATGGTTGACATAGGCGCATCAAAATATTGATGCAGCTCAGTTCAATAATACAAAAACGATGCCGTCAAAGTTCTGTTCCCCGGCGATAGCATAGTGTTTTGCCTCGGAAATCATCGCCGCCGTTTAACAATTGGGCGGATTGTTTACACCTCCCAGCACTTTGCCGGGCGCGGACGATTGCGAGGCGTTTCCCGGGATTTAACATTCAGGGGCTATCATCATCCCTTTCATCTGGTATAATACGTAGGAAGGAGACACTGCATTTCAATGACCTGGAGAGGAGAATATGCTAAAGAAACTAGAAAGCATAAGTTTGAACCGTAAGAAAGGGAAGTTTATAGCAGGAGCAGCAGTAATAGTGGCAGCAGCAGTTCTAACAGCGGCGCTGGTGCTTGCCACCATTGCGGCACCGGGTAGCGAGGTCGTAGCTAGAGTAAACGGCGAAGCGATAACGGCAGGAGACGTGACAAAACTGCGGATAAAAGTATATGAATCTTACAAAATGCAGATATCGGAAGAGGAAGCTCTGGAGCAGCTAATAGCGGAGACAGTGCTATACCAGGAAGCTGAACAGCAGGGTTATGCCCCCACAATGGACGAGACAGAACAAGAATTGAAAGCCCGCGTGGCGTCGTCTGGGAGGACGATGGAAGATTTTGAGGCGGACTTGGCTAAGTCTAGCTTTTCTTATGAGGAATACTTGCAGGATTTTCAGAGACAGTTGGCGATTAATAGTTATCTGGATGACGCAGTCCAGATTCCTGAGGTTACTGAGCTAGAAGCCAGGGTATTCTACGAGAATTACAAGCAAGAATCTCCAGAAGCAGAGCATCCGCCATTTGAACAACTGAAATCGCAAATAATGGCCCTTTTGGAACAGCAAAAGCAACAGGAAGCTACATCTCTTCTCATTGAGGAACTCAAAGAAAAGGCTGATATAGAATACAAGTAAAATGTAGCAACACTGGCAGCGCATTATCTTGTGGACATCGTGTTCCGAAGGGCGCCTTGCTCAATAATAACTCATAGCTTTCATGTTCCCTCTGCGGGACGAAATCATGTTACAATACAATTCGCTGAGCCTAAGGAAGGACTGTATGCTAATATAGTATATTGGCTGGAGAATGAACATCACAGTCATTGGAGATTCAGCTTGTTCTGCGAAAGAAGCCAGGCTGGCAGAAACTGTGGGTGAGTTGTTAGCCCAGCGAGGTGCCACCGTAGTATGCGGTGGCCTGGGTGGTGTGATGGAATCTGCCTGCCGCGGAGCTAAGTCAAAAGGTGGCCTGACCGTGGGTATTTTGCCTGGACAAGATGCAAGCATGTCAAACCGCTGGATAGATATTCCCGTGGTTACCGGCATGGGCGAGGCCAGGAATGTCGCGGTGGTGAAGTCAGCCCGGGCAATAATTGCTATTGGTGGCGGCTACGGAACGCTAAGTGAAATTGCTCATGCTCTGAAGAATGGTATCCCTGTCATCGGCTTGAATACCTGGTCGCTGTCCAGGAACGACGTGGAGGATGATTCCATAATCAGAGTTCAGAGTGCCGCCGAGGCAGTGGACAAAGCTATTGCCCTGGCTGAGAGGCGCAAAAATCATGAGATTACCACGTCCCGATTGCATCAGGACTCGCAATGACAGGGAGCTAGCCGCAGAATGCCCTTAGAAATGGCAAGTATCAAGAGTGTAAAAGCCAGAGAGATTCTCGATTCCCGGGGTAATCCCACCATAGAGGTGGAGGTGATATTGGCTGATAGCACTGTGGGCATTGCCGCTGTCCCCTCCGGAGCGAGCACGGGTAAATATGAGGCGGTGGAGCTTCGGGATGGTGACAAAAGTAGATATAGGGGACTCGGCGTTCTAAAAGCCGTAGGACATGTTAATACTGAGATTGCTTCAGCAATAGAGGGTATGTCTGCTCTGGAGCAATCGGTTATTGACCAGCGACTAATTGAACTTGACGGTACTGCTAATAAGTCCCGGCTGGGAGCTAATGCCATACTGGGAACATCTCTGGCAGTAGCCAAGGCTGGAGCTAGCTTCCAGGGTATTCCTTTATATCGCTATTTAGGCGGAGAAGGAGTCAACTTATTGCCTGTCCCCATGTTAAATATTCTCAACGGCGGTAAGCATGCCTCGGACTCTATTGATTTTCAAGAATTTATGATAGTGCCAGCGGGCGCTGCCAGTTTCCGCAAAGCCATGCAAATAGCTAGTGAAGTGTACCACTCCCTGTGCAAAGTGATTAAAGACAAGGGGTTAAGCACCAACGTGGGAGACGAAGGTGGCTTTGCTCCCCAACTCCCCTCCAATAAAGATGCACTGGAGCTGATATTAGCAGCCACTGACATGGCTGGCTATAAAGCTGGCCAGGACTTATTTATCGCACTGGACCCAGCCGCCAGCGAATTCTATCAGGGAGAGAAGCATCATACTGTTCATGGGAAATATGTCCTATCCCGAGAAGGGGTTGCCCTCAGTTCCACAGAAATGATTGACTATTATGTCAAGTTGGTCTCCGATTACCCTATCGTCAGCATCGAGGACGGGCTGGACGAGGATGATTGGACAAGCTGGTCGTTGCTCACGGCTCAACTAGGAAAGCACACACAAGTTGTTGGCGATGACCTTTATGCTACCAACATGGAGCGACTGGAAAAGGGCATCGCCCAGAAGGCCTCCAACTCAATCCTCATTAAGCCAAATCAGATAGGCACACTCAGTGAAACCCTGGCTGTTATCAAAAGAGCCCAGCAGGAGGGGTGGACAACCATTATTAGCCACAGGTCTGGTGAGACCGAGGATACTACTATTGCCGACCTTTCAGTAGCTAGCACTGCCGGATTCATTAAAACTGGTGCCCCCTGTCGCAGCGAGAGACTGGCTAAGTACAATCGCCTCCTCAGGATAGAGGAGGAATCAGGAGGGGCGGCACGATATCCCGGCAAAAAAGCATTCTACAACCTGGAGAGGATGAAATAATGCAGGTATTAAACGGTGTGCATCAAATAAAAATTCATGCTCCTGGAAATGACTCGTGGCCTACCAATGCTTATGCAATTGAAGGTGGCGATGGTCATATATTGGTTGATCCCGGCTGGGATAGCCAGGAATCTCTGTGGGCTCTCCAGGAAGGGATAAAAGTGGTAAGTCTCAAGCTTCGAGACATCAAGAAAGTGGTTATCACCCATATACACCCCGATCATTATGGGTTGTCAAGCAAGATAAAGCAAATTTGCGGCGCACAGGTAGCCATTCACAGGATTGATGCGGGCGTTATTCTCCCCAGGTACAAGGATTTTGCTGACCTGGTTAAGAAGGTTAAAGTGCTGCTTCAGCAGAATGGCGTTCCTGAGGAGGAACTACCCCAGTTAAAAGAGGCTTCGCTATGGATGAATAAATATGTCACCCCGACTGCGCCTGACGTAAAATTAGAGGATGGCGACATAATTTCCAATGATTCTTTCGAATTTGAGGTGTTATGGACGCCGGGGCACTCGCCAGGCCATGTCTGCCTTTATGAACAAGACAGGAAGTTTATTCTCACCGGTGACCATGTCTTGTATGACACCACCCCCCACGTGGGTTTCAATCCCCAGTCTGGCGATAACCCCCTGGGCGACTATATTTCTTCTCTCGAAAAACTAAAGCGCCTTAACGTTCATTTTATTCTCCCGGGACATGGGCCAGTGTTCAATGCTTTAGGACTGAGAATAGAAAAGATACTACAGCACCATGAGGAAAGGAAGAGAGCCATCATGCAGTCTCTGCGCAACGGCTTAAAGACAGCCTACGAGATAGCTCAGCAAATTCCCTGGATGGGCAATGGAGGAGATACTGCTTTTGGGGATTTGCCAGCCTGGGACAAGCGAATGGCTATCACCGAGACCATTGCTCATCTTAAGTCTTTGACGGAGGAAGACAGGGTGGGCAATGTTGATATGGATGGTGCTTCTTTATATTTAGCTAAGGACTAGCCCGACCCACCTTCTCCCTTGAAGGGAGAGGAGTAAGGTGCGGGTGCAAATTAAATGAAAAGGAGAACAAATGTAGTGCGAGGCTTTAGCCTCGTGCTGCGCGACCCTAAAGGGTCGCACTACGAAATTTGGAGGTGAAGAATTCCCAGCATAGCCAACCAGAATTTGAGTCTAAGCTAAGGTAAAATCAAACAGCATATAAATGAAAAGGAGGTAAAGAATAATGGCAACAAAAGTAGGAATCAACGGCTTCGGGCGTATTGGGAGGTTAGCTCTTAAGGCAATTATCCAGCGTTGTGGAGATAAGGTGGAAGTGGCAGCGGTGAATGACCTTACCGATGCCGAAACCAATGCCCACCTTTTTAAGTATGATAGCAACTATGGCATCTATCCCGGTAAAGTCGAGGCTAAAGACGACCGCATCGTAGTGGATGACAGGGAGATAAAGGTCTTAGCTGAGCGTGACCCGGAGAGGATTCCCTGGCGAGACTACGGGGTGGACATTGTAATTGAATCTACCGGGCTTTTCACCCAAGCGAGCAAGGCTGCTGCTCACCTTCAAGGCGGTGCTAAGAAAGTAATTATCTCCGCACCGGCTAAAGAAGAGGATATATCCATCGTCCTCGGCGTCAATGAAGGGCAATATGACCCATCTAAGCACCGCATTATATCCAACGGCTCCTGCACCACCAATTGCATTGCCCCTGTAGTTAAAATCCTTCACCAAAACTTTGGCATCGTTCACGGATTAATGACCACCGTCCACGCTTATACTAACGACCAAAAAATACTGGATGTCTTTCACCGCGACCTGCGCCGAGCAAGAGCCGCTGCCACCAATATCATCCCGACTACTACTGGTGCAGCTCGTGTTGTGGGCGTAGTCATTCCGGAACTTCAAGGGAAGTTACATGGTATTGCCCTGAGGATACCTACCTCAGTGGTGTCTGTCGTTGACTTTGTAGCTGACCTACATAGAAAGGCAAGTGCCGAAGAAATTAACGATGCCTTTCGTAAGGCTGCTGACGGAGAGCTGAAGGGAATCCTGGAATATTGTGACAAGCCGCTGGTGAGCTCAGATTTTAAGGGCAATCCAGCCAGTGCTATCTTTGATGCCTTGAGCGCCATAGTCATTGATGACAACTTTGTAAAGGTGTTGGCCTGGTATGACAATGAGTGGGGCTATAGCTGTCGTCTTGCTGACCTCGCCGTTTATATCGTCAAGAAGGGATTATAACTGCCATCAAAGCTCTCCCCCAAAGAGAAAGGAGGCTGTTTAGGAAATGTAGTGCCAGGCTTCAGCCTCGTGCTGCTGCATCCCGGCTTTCACCGGGACAGGCTCTGAAGGGTCGCACTACGAGATTTGGAGGTGAAAGGCTTTCGTAGGGCGGGGATTTACTCCCACCAGTAAGAGGCGGCACATGAAATGCTGTCCTACAAAAATGCCCAAAATTGAACGAAAACCAAACAGCCCCAGAAAAAGAATATAGGGTGAACTAAGGAGAGACCAACAATGCATGTCAGTATGTGCCAAATTGAGCTTCGCCTCCCCGAGAACCATTCACTTAAGGGTAAGAGACAGGTAATTCAGTCTATCGTCACGCGGCTACGAAACAGGTTCAATGTTTCCGTAGCTGAGGTGGACAACCAGGGTTTATGGCAAATAGCCACTTTGGGCATAGCTTGTGTTAGCAGCCACAGAAGGCATGCCGATGAGATTTTGTCCAATGTCGTGAAGTTCATCGTCCAGAACTACCCCGATGTTGAGCTATTGAGTTCAGAAATAGAAAACTTCCCCTGATGGATGCCGCTGCTTTTCTCCACCACCTTGTCAATCTGACTGATTACCGCCACCAGATCGTCCATATTGAACGCATTCCCCATCAGGGCGCTATCTTTGGCAAAATGGATAACCCCCTTCACCCCGGCCTTCAAGCATGCCTGGAATCCTCAGGAATATCAACTCTTTATAGCCACCAGGCAAAAGCCTTGAATGCCATCCTGGCCGGGAAAAACGTGATTATAGCCACGCCCAGCGCCAGTGGCAAGACCCTGTGCTATCACCTAGCCACGCTCGATGCGTTTTTACATGATAAGGATAGCCGTGCTCTTTATATCTTCCCCACGAAAGCTCTGGCCCAGGACCAGCTACGTAGCGTAAGACAAATCGCTAGCCCCCTGTCATTGCCAGCCCCGACAAGTCGGGGCGAAGCAATCTCCCCGGAAGCCATGGCTACTTTCGACGGGGATACACCACAGAATGAGCGAACAAACATAAGAAAACAGGCAAGGATAGTGCTCACTAACCCGGATATGCTCCACTTGGGCATTTTGCCCAATCACCAATCGTGGTCCAGATTGTTTCGCAACCTCAAATATGTCGTAATAGATGAAACTCATATTTATCGAGGTGTTTTCGGCTCTCAGGTAGCCAATGTCCTGCGAAGATTGCGGCGGCTTTGCGCCTTTTATAACTCCAATCCCCAGTTCATTTGCTGCTCAGCCACCATCGTCAATCCCCAAAAGCATGCCCAAAACCTCGTCGGCTTGCCTTTTGAAGCCATTGTTGAAGACGGCTCACCACATGGCGAAAAATACTTTGTTTTCTGGAATCCACCTGTCATTGATGAGGCTAAGACCAGCCGGCGCAGTCCCAATAGCGAGGCAGCTTTTCTTCTCGGAGAGCTTGTTCAAAAAGAGATTCGTAGTCTGGTGTTTGCCCGCACTCGCAAGCTTATCGAACTCATTTATATCTATACCCAGGGACAACTGCCACCTCCCCTGAGGGATAAAATCAGCCCTTACCGGGCAGGGTACCTTCCTGAAGACAGACGTCGAATTGAGCACCAATTTTTTGACGGTGAGCTTCTCGGCTTGGTCGCCACGACTGCCCTGGAGCTGGGAATAAACATTGGCGATTTGGAGGCAACCGTTCTCACCGGCTATCCCGGCAGCATCGCCAGCGCCTGGCAGCAAGCCGGGCGCAGCGGACGCAGCGCCCACAGTTCTTTGAGCTTTCTTATCGCCCAGGAAAATCCGCTCGACCAATACCTGATGCGTAATCCAGATTTCTTTTTCAGCAAGAACTTTGACAACGCCATAATCAATCCTGACAACCCTTATATCCTGAAGCCCCACCTCCTTTGCGCCTCCTGGGAGAAACCGCTAGAAGCTAAGGATGAGGAATTTTTTGGCGAAATCAGTACCATGCTAGCCGAGCTGGAACAAGAAGGGAAGTTAAGAAAACGCCATGAGAGGTGGCATCCCGCTCCTTCTATCTCCTATCCCGCACAGGATATAAATATCAGGGCAACATCAGGACAAAATTATGCTGTCGTTGATGGTCGGGAAGGTCGCTTGTTAGAGACAGTGGAAGCCAGCGTCGCCTTTTTCCAGGTACACCCCGGCGCCATCTACCTCCACCAGGGTGAATCTTACCTTGTCACGGCACTCGATTTAGCCCGGCGCATTGCCTGGGCGGAACCGAGGTCTGTAGATTACTATACTCAGACTATGGAAATAAACGACATCCGGGTCACGCGGCTGCTCAAGGAAAAAGATTGCCATAGGGTGAAGATTTACTTCGGAGATGTTGCTGTCACTACCAAGGTAGTTGGTTTTAAGAGGAAAAAACAGTTCACAGAAGAGGTCATCGGAGAGGAGCCTCTTAACCTCCCGCCAGTAAACTTCCCCACCAAAGCCCTGTGGTTTGACCTGCCTCAGAAGGCAATTGATAGGATAGCCGATGCCGGGCTCGACTTCCACGGCGGTTTACATGCCTGCGAACATGCTGCCATCGGCATACTTCCCCTATTTGCCCTTTGCGACCGCAACGACATTGGCGGCGTTTCCACTGCTTTTCATCCCGACACCGGCCAGGCACAGATTTTTATTTACGATGCCCACCCCGGCGGCATTGGCATCGCTGAGAAGGGATTCGAGTCAACTGAGAAGCTCTGGCAGGCCGCTCTGAAAGCCGTGGAGGCATGTCCCTGCACTGACGGCTGCCCCTCTTGCGTGCAATCGCCCAAGTGTGGCAACAATAACCAGCCCCTGGATAAAGAAGCTGCCATAGTATTGCTTGAAGAGCTTGTGGCTTGAGGGAAATGACCAGGATAGCCGTGCGATTATTCTCAAAGCTAATTGCAATAGTGTTGCATTTAGCTTTCCCTTCGGGTATAATACTGCCATGGTTCAAGACTCAATTCGAACCTTGCAAGCTCAGGGACACAAGGCGACCAAGCCGCGAAAGCTGGTGCTCGAAGTTCTGGAAGAAATTGAAAAACCGCTTTCCCCTTACGACATACAGGGGGTTCTGCACGCCAGAGGCAAATATCTAAACCACGTTACTATCTACCGCATACTCGATTTGCTTTGCAGCCTTAATCTAGCTCACAAAGTACTATCCAGCGGCGGCTTTGTGAAGTGTAGCCTGGATGCTGTAGAAGGCTGCCATCGCTTCATGGTCTGCCAACACTGCGGAGCCATTCGAGAGTTTGCCGACAAAGAATTGTGCCAAGAGGAAAACAATCTCGCCCTGAATTTTGGCTTCCATAGCGAACATCACCTTTCCGAATTCTCCGGGCTTTGTTCCCGGTGTTATAAAAAATAGCTCCATTAGCAAAATAAGAAATGGGCAAACGCATAGCAAAAGAACTCAAAGAGCATATCCCTTTCACAGCCCTTGGCGCTCTTACGGGCATTATCATCACGGTTATAGTAGATTTAGGCAATGTTCCTTCCCATATTTCTTACACCGCCTTTTATGCCTCACATCCACTCCATGTGTTATTGAGCGCACTTGTAACCACTGCTATGTACATGAGATACACGAAAGGCAAGGTCTGGGCGGCAATTTTGATTGGCTGGACAGGGGCAATCGGTATAGCCACGATAAGCGATGCCATAATTCCTTACCTGGGAGGAACATTACTTCACATTCCGATGGAATTCGAAGTGCCTTTTATTGAGCACTGGTGGATAAATCTCTTTGCGCTGGCTGGCATTGGAATCGGCTATTGGAAGCAAACAACTAAAATCCCACACTTTGGACATGTGTTGTTGAGTACCTGGGCATCGTTATTCTATATCATGGCATTTGGAATAGGCGATAATTGGATTCCTTTGCTTCCTTTCATCTTCGTGATTTTATTTCTGGCAGTCTGGATTCCTTGCTGCCTAAGCGACATCGTATATCCTCTTTTATTCATAAGAAAAAAGGCGGAGTTACCTTCGCCAGAAAGGCGAGAAATCACCAGTTAAAAGGTCGCCGGGCACTTGTGCTATCATATACGGGTACCCTCAATTACGGAGGCGGCTTGTTTGATTTATTAAAAAAGACTGAACCAGGAGTAAAAAGAAGCAAGGAAACCTGGTTCGGCAAGATAGCTAATATTTTTAATCGGGATGCTTTCGGGGATGAGGTCTGGGAGGAATTGGAAGAATTGCTTATCTCGGCTGATGTTGGTGTAGAGACCACGAGCAAACTCCTGAGCAAGGTCAAACAGCGGGTGAAAACGGACAGGCTTTCAGAGGTATCTCAGATACGGGAAGCTTTAAAAGAAGAGATGACAACCTTACTGAGCGTCCCTTCACCGAGACCTCTTGCTTCATTCGGAGTGACATCCAGTCGTTCTGAGTCCCTCAATTCCTGTCATTCTGAGCGAAGCGAAGAATCTCCCCAGGTTATCCTTGTGGTCGGCGTGAATGGCTCGGGCAAGACGACCAGCATTGCCAAGCTGGCCTACAGCCTCACCTCGCAGGGAAAGCGAGTTATTCTGGCAGCAGCGGATACCTTCCGGGCAGCAGCTATCGAGCAACTTAAACATTGGGGAGAGAAAGCCAGCGCCGAAGTCATCGCCCATCAGTCCGGGGGCGACCCCGGAGCGGTTGCCTATGATGCCGTCCAGGCCGGGTATAGCCGCCACGCTCAAGCGGTGATTATCGATACTGCCGGTCGCCTTCACACCAAGTTTAATCTCATGGAAGAACTCAAGAAGATAAAGAGAGTGGTGGCTAAGCACGATGCTTCAGCTCCACATCAAGTTTTGCTGGTAATGGACGCTACCACAGGCCAAAATGGACTGGCTCAGGCCAAACATTTCACCGAAGCCGTGGACGTCACCGATATTTTCCTGGCCAAGCTTGACGGTACAGCCAGAGGTGGTATAGTATTTGCCATCTGTCATGAGTTAAACATACCCATTTCTTATATTGGCACGGGTGAACAATTGCAGGATATGGCTCCTTTTGATGCCAAAGTTTTTGTTGATGCCATCTTTTCTTAGACTGAAAGGAAAAGACAAATGCTTACTATCAGCATAGACCCCATTGCTTTCACCATTGGTTCTCTAACGATACGGTGGTATGGAATTATGGTGGCTGTAGCGGTTATATCAATGTTAGTCATAACTCTCCGGGAAGTAAAAAGACTAGGCATCACGCATGATGTCCTCACCCTTGTCTTCTGCTCTATTATTGGCGGCTTTATCGGAGGTCGGCTCGCATATATAATCTATGATTGGGAGCATTTCGTAGCAAACCCCCAAGACATCATCGGCTTTGCTGGCCTTGCTCAAAACGGGATGATTATCGGCATCATCGTGGCAGCATTGACCTATATGGGGATAACGAGAATGCGCTTCTCCACCCTACTTAGCATAGGCGACGCCGCTGCTGTGGGAACGCCTTTAGCTCTAGCCATAGGCAGGATTGGTTGCACGATAAACGGCTGCTGCTATGGCATTCCTGCTCCTGATTTGCCTTGGGCAGTCGTTTATACTCACCTGAATAGCCTTGCCCCTCTAAACACTCCAATACACCCCACTCAGATTTATCATTTATTATGGGGTCTGATAGTTTTCGCTATAGTGTGGCAACTTCGGGGAAAATTCAAACCCGAAGGCGGCCTCTTGTTTTTCTGTCTTTGTATTTTTGCCACCGGTGATCTTAGCTTGAGGTTTCTCCGTGATGAGGAACCATTGCTCTGGGGTCTTCGTGCCGCCCAACTTGTTGACTTAGCCATATTGGTGATATTTTTGCCCTGGCTTATTATCAGGCTGCGCCGATTCAAGAAACAGGCCTTGGTGACCGAGCTTGCTAACGAGGCTGAGCCGGAGCAAAGTCGCGAAGATTAAGACCCAATACCTCCTCGCCATTCCAGCGACTTTTTTCCAGGTTATAGACAATATCTATGTGAGACGGAATTTCTTCCTTTGCTCTCCGCGACTCAAAGTCCACAGCCTGCCAAGTTACATTTCCTTGTCTAAGTTTCAGTCTCAGCCATTCGCCTCGATTGCCGAAGTTACGACACTCGATTACCTCGACCTGTCGAGAAAGAAAGGTTGGCTGCGGATTGCCTCGACCGAAAGGGCTCAACCTTTGGATAAGGTTAAAGGTGTCTCCAGCAAGAACAGTTAAAGGAAGCTCGGCATCAATCACTATTTCCGGGCGAAGGTCAAGATGACCTAACTGGTCCATAGCTAAGCTTATAAGTCTTTCTTCCAGCTGAGCCAGATTTCGGCGAGGCACAGTGAAGCCAGCAGCTAAGGGATGACCACCAAAGGCAGTAAGCAAGTCGCGGCAATTTTCTAAAGCAGATGCAATGTTAAACTCAGCTATGCTGCGGCAGCTACCCTGACATAGCTCCGAACCCAGGCTGATGATAATAACAGGCTTGTAAAATTCATCTACGAGCTTGCCAGCAACAAGCCCGATAACACCGATGGAATAGCTTTCATCGCTCTCTATAAGCAATGGTAAGTGTAGTTTGGTGGCTAGTTTCTCCCTCGCCCGGCTTAATACTTCAGTGGTTAATTTTTGCCGCTCGACATTCTTCTTCTCCAGTTCAAGAGCCAGGAGGCGAGCCTCCTCTGGGGACTGAGTAGTAAGCAACTGGTAGCTGGTGGAGGCATTGTTCATCCTGCCAGTAGCGTTGAGGCGAGGTCCCAGTACCCAGGAGATATCTCGACTGTCAAGTTCACCCATCTTCAGTCCGGCCAATTTAACCATTTCTTGAATTCCCACGCGGGAGCTATTATTAAGCTCTCTTAGTCCTGCCTTCACCAGGTAACGATTCTCACCAACCATGGGAGCCAAGTCGGTAACAGTAGCCAAAGCTACTAAATCCAGAAATCTGGCCAGCCATTTCTCTTTATTATCCCTATGGAACAGTGCTTGCAGAAGCTTGAAAGCAACGCCAGCACCAGCCAAATCAGGATAAGGATACACTGACTCCTTCCGCTTCGGGTCAACTACAGCTACAGCTCGAGGCAAACTCTCCAATGGAATGTGATGGTCGGTAATAATCACATCCATTTCCATCTCTTGAGCCTGTTTTACTTCTGTAAGGTCAGTTACGCCACAATCAACAGTAATGACCAAATTCGCCCCCTGAGCATGAAGCTTCTCTAAAGCTGAAACATTTAATCCGTGGCCTTCACTAAAGCGGTCAGGAATATGGAAAATGACTTCAGCACCCAGCCTTGATAGCCCCTCGACAAGAATAACTGTGGCTGACACTCCATCAACATCAAAGTCGCCATAGATGGCTACTTTTTCCCGGGAAAGCACGGCCTTATAGATTCTGCTTACAGCTTTCGATATATCAGGAAGCAGGAAGGGATTGCCTTCCAGCCTGTGGTCAACAGCCAGGAAAGGTTCAATTTCCTCCGGCTTAACACCTCGATTGTAGAGAACTTGAGCAACCAGGGGAGGAAGGTCAGAGGCATTTAAGTATTCGTCTGGCACCGAGGGCAGGATTTTCCATCGAGTTCCTTGGTTCAATTTCGTACCCAGTTTAATGTCTTGGTCAGAATCGCTAACTATATCACAGATAAGGCTTAAACAAAACGTTGTTGCGAGTCCCGATAAAATCGGGACGAAGCAATCACACATCCTTTTTAGAGATTGCCACGTCGCCTGCGGCTCCTCGCAATGACAGGATGGAAGCGTCATTCTGAGCACCTTCTTTTTTGTCATTCTGAGCCGAAGACGAAGAATCTCCGCCTCATCCGAATACTCTCCCCTCAAGGTAGAAGACTTTGTAAGAACTTGGGCAAGATACTATAATCCATATCAATGAGGGTGGCTTTCTACACATTAGGCTGTAAGCTCAATCAGGCCGAGACGGAATCTCTGGCTAACCGTTTTAGCCAGGCCGGATTTCAACTTGTTTCCCCCGGTGACGGGGCAGATATTTATATTGCCAATACCTGCACAGTCACCCATATTGCCGACCGCAAGTCGCGTCACTGGCTCAGGCTGGCGAGGCGAAGAAACTCCAAGGCCCTAATTATCGCCACCGGCTGCTATGCCCAAAGAAGCCGTCAAGAGTTAGCCCAGCTTGCTGACCTCATAGTTGATAACAAAGAGAAAGAGCACCTGCTTACTCTTACCAAAAACCTCTCTCTTGAAGGGAGGGAATTGAGAGAGGCTGAAGCAAAGCAATCTCCGATGCTCGCTGCCACCGTTAGGACTCGTAGCCTGATAAAGATTCAGGATGGCTGTCATAGCCCCTGCACATATTGCATTGTGCCCAAAGTAAGACCCCGCGAATATTCCTTGCCCGCTTCCCAGATAATTGGCGAAGTTAAGCAAAAGGTGGCCCTCGGTTACAAAGAAGTCGTTCTCACCGGGACAAAGGTCGGCTCTTATAGATATGGTAGTACTGACCTCAGGGATTTGGTTCAGCGTATTCTCACCAGTACCGGCATCGAGAGATTACGTCTCTCGTCTTTGCAGCCTTCGGAAATATCTCCTGAGTTTCTCGCCCTGTGGCAGGATGAAAGGCTTTGTCGGCATTTCCACTTGGCGCTGCAAAGTGGTAGCCAGACCGTGCTGCAAAGGATGAAAAGGAGTTACTCTCTGGAGCAATATCATAGAACAATAGAATTGATTAAAGAGAGGATACCGGAGGTAGCCATCACCACAGATATCATGGTTGGTTTCCCCGGAGAAAGCGATGCGGAGTTTGAACAGAGCTACTCTTTTTGCCAGCAAGCTGGTTTCGCTAACATCCATGTCTTCCCCTTCTCACCCCGCCCTGAGACAGCGGCAGCCGGGATGCCCGAGCAGATAAAAGACAAAGTT
>Ga0114930_10001919_pt1 | contig 19213 bp, 19 predicted proteins | sample AnhtaG_FD_87300 | JGI IMG/M metagenome (GOLD analysis project Ga0114930, IMG submission 87300) | Deep subsurface microbial communities from Anholt, Denmark to uncover new lineages of life (NeLLi) - Anholt_01485 metaG | ecosystem: Environmental > Aquatic > Marine > Oceanic > Sediment | place... | reverse complement strand
GAACCGTACCGCTTCCCATCCTAAGACTTTCCCGATGTAAAATATGAGAGAAAAGGCAAAAATCAGTGCCAGGACCAGGATCTCTTTGGCCTTTGTACTCACCGCGTGCTCCTCACTCTCCTGCCAGGTGTGCGCGCTCGATGCCGAGAATCACTCGCAAGGACGTGGAAACAATCCCCAGCGCAATACCGATCATGATAGCCCGTTGCCCGGCGGTCTGCGGAAAATTCATAATCCAACTGGCCAGGTTGGAAAGACGAACTCCTTCCGGCATGAAGCCGCTAATGATGTCACCCACCGGGACCCGACCTATCATAACGAAAAAAGCCGCCAGCAAGAGAAGGGTAGCTTCAAAATTGCGTGCCCTGAAAGCGCGATATGAGGCCGAGGCCACAAAAAACGCTAAAATGGCAAACATAGTCGATGAACACGGAGCGTATACGTAGTTGTAAAGCCAGTCAAACTTTGTGCTCGGCTCCCGAAAACCCTGCCCCTCAGACAGACCAATTACCGTTATCAGCAGAAAGGAAACGATTATGACGACCGCATAGCCCCAGTCCGGCTTCTTTTTGATCACTTTCTGGAAGGAAATCTTCATGAGGTTAAGCGCCCCCAGCACTATAGCACAGGCCAGGACAATCGCGAACCAGTCAGAAAACCAGTTACTCATTCTGTTAAACGGAAAATGAGGAATAAAGTACTGGATGACAAACACGCCACCCACGATTCCTGTGATAAAAAGAGGTATTGTTCTGCGCATAGTTAATCAATCACCGAAAACAAGGTTGAAAAACTCCAGATGTCAAACGTCTCCAGAATGATGCCGACCAGTATGGCAACCAAGATCACCGCCTTGCCCATGTCCTGCCCTTTTAGCGAACCCAGCAGTTTCGGCTCTCTTGAAAGATATGCTGAAGCGGCAAAAAGCTCCTCGCCAATCAATGTATAATCGCAGGCAGCTATGAAAAACGGAAGCTGGGCCGGGGCCGCCGTTCCGGCAATCTGGATGGCTCCGGAGGCGTTACCGGTTTCGGCCAGAATCAACGATTCGGCAAAAAACTCGCCCATGAAAAACATCGTGGCCGGTTTTTCACGTACTACCATACCGTCAATGGCGGCAGCGTAACCAAACTGGTCATCAGTCAGGTAGTGCACTTGATCTTCGTGGAAGGTATCGGGGCGGCCAACTTTGGAGTGTGCTTCCTTGACGACTTCCTTGGCCGTAACCATAACCAGCGAGCGGCAAACGGGAACTTCCAGCCAGGTCTCATGTTGGGCAGCCAGTTCCGCCACTTTCCCCAAAATGGTAATGGCGGCAATCGTCTGCATATTATCCATATCCGAGATACCGGGAATGAAAAAGATCTTTTTCCCCATCTCCGTGGCGCGACCGACGGCTTCCTCCACCGCTTCAAGACCGGCAATCTTGCGAATGAACAACTCTTTCCCTGCTCTCGCTTGAGTTATGAAATAAATGATGAAAACACACAGCAGGAGGACGCCAACCAACGCGTTCACCCGCTGCCGGTCAAACCACTGCGCGGACGACCGCACCGGCCCGGCAGGCATCGATTCCGTCACAGCTTCCCAGACAACCTCATTATTCTGGGTTAAGCTATTGACTGCGACCACCTTATATATATAGTCAAGGCCATCTTTGGTATTGCCATCAGTGAAAGCAGTGGCACCTGCGGTCGCATCACCAATTTCAGCGAACTCCCCCGGCTGACCGTCGACGGTTTCGGCTCTCAGAATCCTGTACTGCTTGACCTTTCCGTCGGGAATGTCGTCAGGAGATTTGTCCCACAAGACATCAATTGACCCACCGGCATCGTTGGGCGCGTCGCTGACCCTGACGTTTGTGGACGGCAGGGGATAATATTCGGGCGGAATGCTGTCCGGAGTCACCGACAAGCTTGTCGTGTCAGTCTCAGTCGGCTCATCCTGAGCCAGCGCTGACAGTGAAAACAGGGAGAACAATAAGGCAAGCAGAAAGCAGCCAAAACCGGTAGTGAAACGGGTGGACGTAGAAGGATAATATCTCAAGTTCCCTTATCCTTGGTCTTTCTCAAGCGCCTGCCCATCCCGGACCTCAGGGAGGGGATCCTTACAGGCAGATTCGAGAGACTATCTATTCACTCGTCAGAACATCAACCAATCCGGCAAACCTTATCCAGAACCGGAACAACAGCGTCCAATCTACGGGCTCTGTTATTGCAAGTCAAGCGAAAAAACTCCGCTGTTTTCTCACTCGATTTGAGTGAAATGAACCAGAGTTCGCCAAATACATGGGCGAAGGATAAGAGCATGACCGAGCCTGCCGCACAGAGAAAACTAACGGGAAGCTCTGCGTTACAATCCTTGTACCTGATGTTTAACGGCATTCAATTACCTTAATATCGTACAGTTCGAGAGCCAGCCAACTGGAGGCAGGAGTCGGGGACTGCTGCCCCACTAGCCTGATATGTAAGAAAAAAAGTTCGAGGACGGGTTAGTTGTAAGAACGCACCTGCAAATCTTCCCGTCCCCCCTCAATCAAGTATCTTTTTGATTATCCCCTCACCTCTTTCCTAATATCGTCTCACACAGCAGTATTGTTGTGTTTCGCATTGGGAGTCGTTCGGAGTGACTCCATGCATTTAAAGTATAGCAAACCAGAAGTGTCTTGTTAAGCGAAAAATTGGAGTATTTGGTCGTCGCGCTCGTTATTTCTTTCACAAGCGAAATTAGACACGGTCTCTACGATGGTGCTATGCGAAGGCTATCCGTATGAATTGGCAGGAGCGCAAGGGCTCCTGCCCTACGAGACTGAATACACCCACCAAGTTTTATGTTGTGCTTTACATCATAGATGCTTACCTATACTCAGGAAATTGAGAGAGTGCCATCGGGGTTTCATGGTCGACATAAAGGAATATCAAAAGCGCATTGTAGTGACCGGTGGAGCCGGCTTTATCGGCTCGAGTCTGCTTTTGTACCTCGTGCCGAAGTACCCCAACTATCTTTTTGTCAATGTCGACTGCCTTACCTACGCGGGCAACCTGACCAACCTGAGACCGATAGAAAGTGCCGCCAACTACGCTTTCGAGAAGATCAATATATGCAACAGGCAAGCCTTAGAGGATTGCTTCCGGCGTTATGATATCAGCGCCCTCATTCACCTGGCGGCGGAATCGCACGTGGATCGTTCCATCACCGGCCCGGCGGAGTTTGTCAACACCAATGTTATCGGTACCTTTAACCTGTTGGAACTGGCGTTAGAAAGATCAGAGGTGGCTGAACACTTTCGATTCCACCATGTCTCAACCGACGAAGTGTACGGTTCTCTTGGCCCGACGGGCTACTTCACCGAGTTATCGCCGCACCGGCCAAATTCTCCTTATTCCGCCTCTAAGGCTGCCAGTGACCATTTTGTAAGGGCTTACCACAAGACATACGGCCTCAATGTGGTGACGACGAACTGTTCAAATAACTATGGCCCGTATCAATTCCCTGAGAAGCTCATTCCCCTGATGATCCGAAACGCCAGGGCGGGATTGCCGCTTCCGGTCTATGGCGATGGTAAAAACGTCCGTGACTGGCTGCATGTGCAAGACCACTGCCTCGCGCTTGACCTGGTTTTCCATAAAGGCACTTCGGGCCAGACCTACAACATCGGCGGTAACAATGAAATCGATAACATGAAGCTGGTCAAAATGATCTGCCGCATCATGGACGAGATGTTAGGCGGGGGTCCGCGCGAAGAGTTGATTACTTTTGTTAAAGACCGCCCCGGTCACGACCGGCGCTATGCCATTGATGCCTCTTACATCCGCAACGAGTTAGGGTGGGAGCCGTCGTTGACGTTTGAGGAGGGGCTTCGTCAGACCATTCAGTGGTATCTTGACAATAACGACTGGCTGGAAAATTGCATCACCGGCCAGTATCTACAATACTACGAAAAGATGTACGCTAACAGATAGGGCGCGGACAGATGGCCGGACAGATTCAGAAGGGAATAATTCTCGCCGGAGGGGCCGGCAGCCGCCTTTATCCGGTAACGCAGGTGGCCTGCAAACAGTTGATGCCGGTTTACGACAAGCCGATGATCTATTACCCTCTCTCCACGCTCATGCTCTTTGGCGTGACTGACATACTTCTCATTTCAACTCCGGGCGACACTCCCGGCTTCCAGGCGCTGCTCGGCGACGGCAGTTCCCTCGGTTTGAGCATTTCCTATCGAGTGCAGCCGAAGCCGGAGGGGATCGCGCAGGCCTTTTTGATCGGCGAAGAGTTTATCGGCGACGACAACGTCGTTTTGATCCTCGGCGACAATGTCTTTTATGGCGTTTATGACTTCCTGCGCGAGGCCAGGAGCTTTCGAGATGGAGCGTTGGTCTTCGGCTACTATGTCAAGGACCCCGAAAGGTACGGGGTGGTGGAGTTCGATGAGGCGGGCAAGGCGATATCCATCGAGGAAAAACCGGCGCAACCCAAGTCGAATTACGCCGTCACCGGCCTGTACCTTTACGACTCTGAGGTGGTGGAGATCGCCAGGTCTCTGAAGCCGTCGGCGCGCGGCGAACTAGAAATCACTGATGTCAATAGAGCGTATTTGGAAAAGGGTAATCTCAAGGTGGTGAGGTTGGGCCGAGGTATTGCCTGGCTGGACACCGGCACGCATGACAGTATGCTCGACGCCAGTAATTTCATTGCCACTATCGAAAAAAGGCAGGGGCAGAAAATTGCCTGCGTGGAAGAGATCGCCTACCGGATGAGGTTTATCAACCGACAGCAGATGCAAGCTCTTCTGGACCGCATGGCCGACAACTCGTACAAGGGGTATCTTCTTGACGTCGTGCGCGAGGTTGATGGCGACGCGTAGGATACTGGTGACCGGGTGCTGGGGTCAGTTGGGTGCCGACCTGACCGAGCTTCTAAAAGGGGAGTATGCCGTTCACGGCGTTGATATTCAGGATTTTGACATCCGAGAGTACGACCGGGTGCTAACCTGCCTCAAGGAGATCAAGCCGGAGGTGGTGCTTCACACTGCCGCTTACACCGACGTTGACGGCTGCGAGACGAACCGTGGGACGGCCACGTCGATCAACGCCGAGGGAACGGAAAACATCGCCCGCGCCTGCCGCAAGGTCAAAGCCAAGTTGATCTACTACTCAACCGACTACGTTTTTGATGGCGCCAAGTCTACGCCCTACATTGAATCCGACACCACCAACCCCCGAACTCATTACGGTCGAAGCAAATTGGAGGGTGAAAAGGCGGTGGCATCGTTGCTGGACAACTATCTTATTCTCAGAATTGCCTGGCTGTACGGCCGTGTGGGAAAGAACTTCGTGCGCACGATGGTGCAGCTTGGGCTCCGCCAGATGCAGCAAAGCCGGCAGGGAGAGATTATAATGCCCCTGAAGGTGGTCGATGACCAGTTGGGCAATCCGTGCTGGACGTTTGAAATCGCGCGGCAGACGCGCGTAATCCTTGCCAGCGACCTCACCGGCGTCTTTCATGCCACGTCGGAGGGGGAGACTTCGTGGTATGGATTCGCCCGCATGATCTTTGAGAAGTTGAACATGCCGGTGCAGGTTCGTCCCTGCCCGACCGAGGAATTTCCCCGCCCGGCGCCAAGGCCAAAACGATCATCGCTGGAGAACAAGCGTCTCAAGGAAGCCGGGCTGAACATAATGCGTTCCTGGGACATTGCACTGGATGAATTCCTGGACCAGAGAGGAGAATCGCTGAAGCCATGAAATGCGAAATTGACGGCGTCATTATCAGGGAACTGCGAAAACATCACGACCGGCGCGGCTGGCTGGTGGAACTTTTCCGCCATGATGAATTGCCGCAAGAGTTGCACCCGGCTATGAGCTACGTTTCCATGACGAAGCCGGGCGCGGCAAGGGGACCGCACGAGCACAAAGATCAGGCCGACCTGTTTTGCTTTCTGGGACCCTCCACTTTTCGCCTCTACCTGTGGGATAACCGCACGGACTCACCAACGTATGGTGAGAGTTTCGTCATTGACGTTGGCGAAGAGCGTTATGTGCTGGTTGTTGTTCCCGCCGGTGTCGTGCACGCATACATGAACATCGGTTCTGTCAACGGCCTTGTTTTCAACGCCCCTAACCGGCTCTATGCGGGGGAAGGCCGCAAAGAACCGGTTGATGAAATACGACACGAGGACGACCCGGCATCGCGCTTCAGAATTGACGACTGACCTGCCTCCGTTTTTTGTTGAAATCAATTCCTCAACCCGATAGCATTCTTGCCGATAAGAGAGTTAGTATGCTATTGGGGAAATCCATTCTTATAACCGGAGGGGCGGGCTCATTCGGGAAGAAGTTCGTCAAGACGATCCTCACACGCTACCCTCAAGTGCGACGGGTGGTGGTGTTCTCGCGTGACGAGCTGAAGCAGTTTGAAATGAGCCAGACCTTCCCGGCGGCACTGAAAACAGCACTGGAAAGGACAGGATGAAAACCGTTATTATCGTCCAGGCGCGGATGACGTCGGCGCGCCTTCTCAGTAAGGTGATAAAGTCGATACTGAATAAACCGATGCTGGAGTACCAGCTTGAGCGGCTCATGCGTGTTGAGCGTGCCGACAGCGTGGTTGTCGCATGCACGACCAATAAAGCAGATGCGCCGATTGTTGACCTGTGCCGGCGGATGGGTGTGGCAGTTTTTCGCGGTGCTGAAGAGGACGTCCTTTCGCGCTATTACGGAGCAGCAAAGGCACACCGGGCGGACGTTGTCGTTCGTGTAACGTCCGACTGTCCCCTGATCGACCCGCAGATCATAGACGCGGTCATTCGTTGTTACAGGAGCGCCCCGGGAAGATATGACTATGTTTCAAACACGCTGGAGCGTACCTATCCGTGGGGAATGGACTGCGAGGTGTTCTCCTTCCGAATACTTGAAGAAGTCTTCGTTGAGGCTACAGACCCGCCCGACCGGGAGCACGTGACCCCCTTCATATACAAACAGCCGCAGCGGTACCATCTGTCCAATGTGTCCTACATTGAAGACCACAGCCACCACCGCTGGACCGTCGACACACCGGAGGACTTTGAGTTAATCAAGCGAATCATCGAAGCTCTCTACCCGGTTGATCCCAGCTTTACATTGCAGGATTGCTTGGCGCTGCTTGTCGCGCATCCCGATTGGGAAACGATCAGCGCCAACGTAGAACAAAAAGCTTACGGGCAATGAAAGTTGTTGTTCGAAGCGACGCCTGGCATCGAATAGGAACCGGTCACCTCATGCGCTACCTGACTCTGGCCGACGTGCTACGGAAGAAAGGGGCTGACGTCATTTTCATTTGTCGTGAACTGCCCCGAAATCTCTGCAGTTTTATGTGGAAATACATCGGCTGGTTCTATCTGCTGCTGGTCCTGGAGCATCCATCCCAGGAAGGAAGTCGCCTGTGAGCCACCCCAGCTTCAATGGTGTGCACTATCCCGCCCGCCTGCTGGCTAGAAACACAGTTTATAATCTGATGGGGCGCCTTCTCCCCATGGCCATTGCACTGGCGGCGATACCTTACATCATCGAGGGTTTGGGGGTCGAGCGCTTTGGAGTGCTGACTCTGGCCTGGATGGTGGTAGGATATTTCGGCATTTTTGACATGGGAATAGGTCGTGCTGCCACGAAATTCGTTGCCCAAGCGATATCACGTAGAGAACAGGAGCAACTGGCGTCATTAATCTGGACCTCGTTACTGCTTCTGGTTGGATTCGGTATAATCGGGGGTGTTCTAGCCGCCCTGTTGACGCCGTGGCTGGTATCTGACGTGCTGAATATTTCCGAAGCGCTGAAAGGCGAGTCGCGGATGGCTTTCCTATTGTTGGCAGCCTCGATGCCTATTGTCCTGGGCACTTCCGGAGCGCGCGGAGTTCTTGAAGGGCAGCAGCGGTTTCGACTGGTAAACGCTATCAAGATACCAGCCAGCGCGGCGACGTTTTTGATGCCCCTGGTGGTACTCTTTTTTTCGAACAATCTTTTTCATATCGTGGCAGTTCTGGTCGGCGCCAGGTGCATAGTATTCTTTATCCATGCATATGTTTGTATCGCTTCGCTGCCAGGCAGAAGGATGCCCCAGTTTCCGCAACACGCGACGGCAAAACGTCTGCTCGGCTTCGGCGGCTGGCTCACAGCAACTAATGTTTTCGGCTCGTTGATGGCGCTGGGTTATATTGACAGGTTGGTTATTGGAAATAGATTGGATTTAAGCGCTATAGCCTATTATTCCACTCCCTTTGAACTGACCGTCAAGCTGCTTCTCCTATCCGGAGGCTTGCTGGGGGTTTTGTTTCCGGTCTTCAGCGCTTATGCGATAGATCAAAGGCAGAAACTGGAAATCCTGCATCAGTGTACCGTCAAGTTCCTGTTCCTGTCGATGGGTATGGTAACGATTGGCCTGGTTGCTTTTGCCTCGCCATTTCTCAGACTCTGGCTGGATGAATCATTTGCCCGCGAATCGGCAGTGGTGTTGCAGCTGCTGACCGTAGGGGTCTTAATGAGCGCAATTTCCTCCGCTTTTTTGGGTGCTATTCAGGCTCTCGGCCGACCGGACCTGACGGCGAAACGCCACATAATAGAGTTGCCCTTCTATGCTGCGGCCATGTGGTTTTGCACGGTTAGGTGGGGCATAGTCGGCACCGCTGCCGTCTGGACGGCCTGGCAGGTAGTTGAAATTGGTATTCTGCTTTGGTTTCTTAAAAAGTTGCTCCCTTCCGCTGCCGCCCGGATTCAATACCAGGCCAACGTAATTGCCGTCGGTATTATTGCCGTTACCACCGGCGCCTTTGCGCTTTCCGCCATTTCCGATCTTTCCACCAGATTGGTGACAACATTGTTAGCCTTGGCAACTGTACTGATCCTCGGCTGGCGGTATATCCTGAATGCCGAAGATCGGCGTAAGCTTCTGCATGTGCTGGCGCCACCTGCTAAGCCATCGGAACAGCTTTCAACAGAGGTGAAGCAATGAAAGTCGCTCTGGCTTGCGATCTGCTTGACGGCCGGAACTGCGGTATGCGAATTGCGCTGGAAGGCTTTCTGGGAGGCGTGGCCCAACTGGGCAGGCAGGAAACGTTCAAACTGATTCACGGCTCTCCCTTTACCGGGAAGTCTTACGAGGGATTTACCGACAGCATAATTGCTCGCGGCGCCGGCCCGGGCAGCGGCTTGTATTGGTCGCATGTGCCCAACCCAAAGCAGGTTATAGCCAGATGTCATCTGTTAATGTGTCAGGAGGGTATTTTGACTATTGCTGTCCCGAATGATGTTATGTCAATTAGAATAGTTGGAAAGACATGGATAAAAAGGATCCTCAGCCGATGTGGAGTAGGACGGTTCAGGAATGTCGGTAAACTGGGCTTGCCGGGCATTGCCCTCGATGGTTCTTTTGATGAAATTCATCTGTCGCATTTTACTCCCACAGTATTACAGCGTCTACTTGAAGGTTCTGGTTTTGAGATAATCGAAAATTCTCTTGATCCGTTCTATGTGGCTGGCGGAATTAGGGCTTTGTTGCACAGGGTTTACTATCTGTCGATGACCCTACTGAAGTTTTTGTTGAAAAAGAATTATTACGAGACACTCTGGGTAGTAGCCAAGTAAAAGTGACAAAGCGAGATCGCCCCGGATGCCGTGGCGTCGGGGTAGATGTAAGGCGTAATCTATGGTTAAGGCGTATTGCCATAAGTTCAGAGGAGACTCAGACGTTGCCAGGTCCCGACAGTCATTTCTTCTGGACTTTCTCAGCGGATGTCATAAAGTCCTGGATGTTGGTTGCGGGCGTGGTGAGCTTTTGGAGATGTTGCGGGAGTTAGGAATAAAGGCAGTCGGCGTGGACTGTGACCCCGATATGATAAACATCTGTCAGAAGGCTGATCTTGACGTATGGCGGGAAGACTTCTTTTCGTTTACTGCGAGTGACGCGACGTATGACGGTATTGTGGCAAGTCACGTGATCGAACATCTGACTTGTCCCGATGCCGAAAAACTCCTTTGCCGTAGTTTTGATATTCTGAATCCTGGCGGCAAATTGATTGTCGTTACGCCTAATCCAACCAATCTGGGAGTTATAACTAATGTTTTCTGGCTCGACCTGACTCATGTTCGACCGTATCCACCTGAACTCCTGATTGAAATGTTCATTGATGTCGGCTTTGAGATTGAATCGTCGGGCGGCGACCCGTTATACAGTCGACCGGCCTGGAAAAATTTTTTGAAACAGCGGGTAATTGGTTCAATCCTATCGATGACTGGCCTGGGACAGTTGAGACGTAACCTATTCTCAGCGGCCAGTATTTATGTCGTAGGTAAAAAACCTTTGTCTCGTACAATAGGTCGGCAGTGTACTTCGTGAGCGATATTGGCTTTCCAAAACGACTGAAAGTATTATTGGAAACAGTATTCCATTATCGTGACAGGGGTAAGCGCCAGAGACATCTCTTGTCATTGGGATGGAATGACCACTCTAAACTCGTGTGGGAGTCGATATGCGCGTAGCTCTCGGATGCGATCTGCTTGACGGCCTCAATTGCGGCATGCGAATCGCGCTGGAAGGCTTTCTGGGAGGCGTGGCCCAACTGGGCAGGCAGGAAACGTTCAAACTGATTCACGGCTCTCCCTTTACCGGGAAGTCTTACGAAGGGTTTACCGACAGCGTAATTACTCGTGGAGCCGGTCCGGGTAGCGGCTTGTATTGGTCGCAGGTTAAGGTGCCCCGTTGCATCCGACGGTTGGATGTGGATGTGCTCCACTGGCCGCACCAGATTCTTCCTCCGATCAATGGCCCGGTTCCACGGGTAATATCGGTGTGGGACTTGGCGCCCATGAATTTTAGGGAAGATGGCTGGGGTGCGCTCTCGGTTCGGGTAAAGTACCGTTGGGTTTTGGCACGAGCGCTGAGAAGTGCGGCTCACATCATCTGCCACAGCCGGGCGGTCGCCGACGAAGTCATGACGCAGTTTGATCTACCGGCAAGGCGAATTTCGGTTGTGTATCCCGGTTTGAGCGAGTTGTTTCGGAGTGAACTCGAACGTCCGGCTCTCCCGACCGGGGAGGGATACATCCTGTATGTCGGGTCATGCGCAACGCGAAAAAACTTGATTCTTCTGCTGGAAGCGTATAGGGTGCTGATGAACCAAGGAGTTGAGAACGGGTTAGCCCTGCTTGTGAGTGGCACGGAGGCCCAGAAATCCCGGCTTCTCGTGCACGCGGCGGAAATTGGCATTCCCGCCGAACGAATTACCGTTCTGACGGCAGTCACTCCCGCCGACTTGGTGAACGTCTATCGAAACGCTGCCGTCTTCGGCTTTCCATCGCTTTACGAAGGCTTTGGTTTACCGTTGATAGAAGCATCGGCCGTCGGGCTACCGGTGGTGGCGCTGAATCGATCGACGATGCCGGAGGTCCTCGGCAATGCGGGAATACTGGTCGACGATGATTCACCGCAGAGTTTCGCCGAGGGGATTAATGAAGCGTTGCTCGTCAGTCGGCAAAACGGCAAGGAGTTGGCAGCCCGTGCTAAAGCGAGAGCGGCCAGTTTCCAATGGACGACAGCTGTCGAGCAAACCTTGGCTGTGTATGAAACCGTCTGCCATGGAGGCCGGGTTAAATCGGCTACGTACTCACTGGAAGGTTCAGGTTGAAAAAGATTTTGATGCTGACACATGAGTTTCCGCCGTTCCGCGGCGGCATTGCCACCTACGCCTGCGAGTTGGCAATTGCAGCTCAGGCTCTCGGTCACAAAGTCACGGTAGTGGCGCCGGACTTTGGTGAAGATCTCACTGAACGCGATCGAGCTACGTACCAGTTTACTGTCCGGCGTTACAAGGCTGGCGTGTACTCCCGGAGAGAACTATTGCCGCTTCTGATACGTAGCTGGCAATGGAGTCGAAATAATAATTACGATGTGATTCATGCTATCGACGTACCCTATGTAATGGGCCTCTCGTTTGTAAATAGATTCAGACGCGCGCCGTTTGTGGCAACGGCCTATGGCACTGACATTCTCTCCATGCCCAATTCCAAGCAGGCAAAGGTGTTGGGAGTTCGTAACATGTTTAGTTTTCCAAGCAGAGTTTTTACGATCAGCCGGTTCACACGAGATCTACTGGTTGACAGATGCCGTACGGTCTCCGATGACAGGGTGCTGATAACCCATCTTGGTGTTGATGCTCGTTGGTTTGAACCCGCTAGAAAGACCGATGAGGCTTTGGTAAAATTGGCCATCCCAAAGGATCATAAGGTTATTCTGACGGTGGCGCGCCTTGATGAGCGCAAAGGGCATCGCACCGTTCTCAGGGCCATTTCACAATTGGAAGAACGTCTTAGACAAAAACTGACTTACCTGATAGTCGGTAAGGGTGATGACTCCTCCTACGAGCAAGAACTGCAGACACTTGCCGGAGAGTGCGGTGCGAAGGTAATCTTTGCGGGCGGTATTACCGATGATGACTTGCGTGCCCTGTACGCCGCGGCAGACATCTACTGCATGCCAGGTGAGCCGCATCCCAAGAAGGTCGAGGGCTTCGGCATTGTCTATTTGGAAGCGGCGGCTCAGAAACTGCCGTCGATCGCCAGCGCCATCGGCGCTGTTCCGGAAGTAGTATTGCATGAAAAGACAGGATTGATGATTGAGCCCGGGGATGTGAAAAGCCTCGCAGAAGCGTTGACGAAGCTCTTGACTGACGAGCCATATAGGAGAGCGCTGGGCGAGGCGGCATGTGAATACGCCCAGACTTTTACCTGGAAGCGGTGTGCGGAGAAAACGTATGGCCTGTAAATAATCATGAAAATCTTGATAATTAACTCTTTGTATTACCCGAACATCCTTGGCGGAGCGGAGAGGTCAGTACAGCATCTCGCGGAAGCACTTAACTCCGCCGGTCATGAAGTTGTTGTCGTATGTCTCGGTACCGAGGCTTCTATCAAGGAAGTAAACGGGGTCAGGGTTTATTACGTGCCTCTTTTTAATGTGTATTTTCCATTCGTCAATAGACCTCCCTGGCCCGCGCGTCTCCTGTGGAATCTTTTGGATATCTATAACCCGGTTATGGCCAGAAGAGTGAGCAAGATCATAGACCTCGAGAAACCCGACGTGGTTCATACAAACGTCCTCCTTGGCTTCTCCTATGCTGTATGGTGGGTGATACACAAGAGAGGCATTCGTCTGGTTCACACGATCCGAGACCACCTTCTGTTCTGCCCCCGTTCGACAATGTTCAGGAACGGCACAAACTGCAAGACTCAATGCGTTTCTTGTAGGCTGTTTTCATCCCCTAAGAAGATGTTGTGTTCATATGTGGATCAGGTCGTGGGAATTAGCAATTATATTTTGGACCGCCACTTGTCAGAGGGGTGGTTCAAGAATACCAATCGCAATGTAATATTCAATTCTTTTCGGCGCTGTGACGGTAAGATAAATTCAATTGCGCCGGACCGGGTCCGCTTCGGCTATATCGGCAGGGTGTCGCCTGCGAAGGGTATAGAGCTATTACTCCGGGCGTTCCTTTCATTGGAGAATGGCGCTGAATCAGAACTGCTTGTTGCGGGTGAGGGCGAAGATAAATACTTCGAGAAAGTTAGGAACATGGCACGCGGCACGAACGTGAGATTCTTAGGTTTTGTTCCTCGGGGGGAGTTCTATAAGCAGGTAGATGTAGTCGTTGTTCCTTCCCTTGTCAACGAAGCGTTGGGACGAGCGATACTGGAAGCATACGCTTGTGGTGTTCCAGTTTTGGCTTCAAGGCGTGGCGGTATTCCAGAAATTGTCGACCATGGACAAACGGGATTCCTATTTGATCCCGATAGACAAGGCGAGCTGCAGAAATACATGGAATTGGTCTTGCGCGACCCGTCGGTATTACAAAAGTTGTCCACCTCCTGTATCTCAAAGTCAAAGGAGTTTCGAGAAGAAATTATCGCAAGAAAATATATCGAAGTGTACGAGGGTAAGGTACATCCCATTTGCTCTCATCACACATAGATGCTTACGGACTGTATGTTGGCAAAACGTGCAATACTTTGTGACAGGCTATGAACACCAGTAAACATTGGTTATTTTATATTTACTCTGTTCTGATCTTTCTGCCAGCCATTTATAGACTTTATTTGCCACAGGACGTGGGTGACTATGCCTACTATGTTTTCGCCTTTTTGGTTCCATTAGTGGCGTTCTTTGTAACTACCATCACTAGCACAATCAGGGTCAAGATTCTGCTGGTTTTGCTTTCGATTCTGATTGTTCTGTCATGGTCGTGGCTTCTTTCTTCCGGCAACGAATTAAGTTCCGCAATAATATTCCACGGATTCAAAGTTTACATGATACCAGTTCTGATGTTATTGCTTGGTTATCATCTTGGGCTGACCGTTACCGGAAAGACCTACATTAGGACTTTACTGATAATCTTGGCTGCACATTTCATATTTTCGCTACTTTTCTACTTTGATGTTCTATCGAATCCGATGTATGATGAATACTCGGGAAGATTCAAGGAAAACTGGGTCGCTACCGTTGGCGGAGTCAAAGCATTTACTGGCCTGACATTATCCAAGTTTGATCTTGCCTATCAAGTAGGGTTTGTGCTGGTAGGTCTGTTGATGATGAGGAGATACTTTTCTAATTGTCGGCTTGAGTACTTATTGTGCATTGTCCTTGGTGTGATTCTCATCGTGTTTACCTATAACAAAACAATTCTCGTAGTTTTATTGTTGACGCTATCAGCTTTGATTTTCCGTTCAACCAAAAGCCGGTCAACAGCTCTGGCCTATATTACCCTTGCCACAGTCATAGCCGTGCTTGCCTATGGTAGTTTTCTATTTCTGGCAGGAGAAGTGAACCTAACAGATGTATACAAGTTCTTGTCACCCCAAACATTTTGGTCACGTCTTGTTGGCTGGGAAGAATTGTTTCACTTTGAGCCTGCAAACGTACTCAGCGGTTATGGTGCAGGATACTTCGATCAGAGCAAAACTATTCTGGACAATCAATTCCTATATACCTACTTGGAACTAGGAGTAGTGGGGGCGATAACCTATTTTATCGTGCTGTTTTATATCATGTATCAGTTTTCACAAAAAGACGCCCTAGCGAAATTGTACATCGTTTTGTTGCTTTTGGTGTTTATCGTTGGTGATATTCTAAACGCCTTGTCTGTCATGTATGTGGTCGGACTGTTTTTTGCTCAGGCGAATCGCTTCCTGGGCTCTCGATACCTGACATTCCATAGTGAAGGGCAGCAACACATAAGCAGGCAGAGTATTCCTCGGTGATGAGGTAGTACATGAATGACGAGTACAAGCTGAAAACCGGCAAAGAAAGGAAACCCGATTCGTTGGTGTCAATTGCCATAATAGTCATGGATTATCAGCTTCGATATTTCGATGAATTGCTGTCTTCTATTGAACATCAAACATATGAGAGCATAGAGATAGTTATTATTGACAAGACGAACAAGGCGGTGGTCACGAAAATGGTATCGGGCGTCAGGCATACCCGTCGTGTAGAGATAATAGCATTTCCTGATCCTGCAGGGTTTGCCCATAACAATAATGTCGCCATATCCAGATGCACCGGCGATTTTGTCTTCATCCTGAACCTTGATACCAGATTGGACCCGACCTGTATAGAAGAGTTGACTGCGGCCATGTATCTAGACGAAAGTATTGGCTGTGTTTCGCCGAAACTTCTAAGGATGGACCCTGACCAAAATGTCTATGAACCGCCTGTCATTGATTCCGCCGGAATGTATATTACAAGAATTCTGCGCCATATGGATAGGGGAGCTGGACAGGTGGATGTCGGACAGTTTGACGAAAAGTCCTATGTTTTCGGGGCAACCGGAGCAGGTGCATTTTTTAGGACAGCTTGTCTCAAAGATATTGAGATTAATGGTGAATATTTTGATGAGGACTTTTGGTCCTACCGCGAGGATGCCGACATCTCATGGCGTCTTCAAAACTATGGGTGGCAATGTTTATATACCCAAAAGGCAGTTGTGTATCATGTAAGAACTCTCAAGCCTGGCAAGCGCTCTGGAAATTCGACTCTGGCCAACATGCATAGCGTAAAAAACAGGTACTTGTTGCTGATAAACAATATATCACTGAGGAATTACATACGCTATTTCCCGTTCATATTTGTTCGGGACATAGTGGTGGTCGGCGGTGTCTTGATAAAGGAACACCGCTCATTTCAAGCATTTACGTATCTTCTGAAGAATGTGAGGAAGCTGTTGGCAAAGAGGAGGCTGATTCAAGCAGGAGTCAATAACGACGTTAGTAGTTTCTGGTTTAATCATAAAAGCATAACATTCTATGAATAGGTGGCAAAATTTCTGATGACCAAGGATGCACGCTATCGTTCGGATAAAGCCCATTCCCATATTCGTACTACTATCGCCTTTTGCGGCACGCGAGGGGTGCCGGCCAATTACGGCGGGTTCGAAACGGCCGTTGATGAAATATCGTGTCGGTTTGTCACCCACGGGTATAATTGTGAGGTATTCTGCCGCTTATCCTCGTCGGACAAACCTCTTGAGAGACACCAGGGACGACGGCTGGTGTACGTCCGAGGAAGCAACAATCGCAAGCTTGACACCTTCGTATCGTCTATTCAAACAGGCTGGTATCTCTGGCGGCATCGCAAGCGATACGCCCACGTCTTATGGTTCAACAACGCCAACTTCCCGGGGATTTTGTTGACCCGGCTGGCTCGCATTCCGATGTCCGTTAATACCGATGGACTGGAATGGCGTCGGGCTAAGTGGTCGTGGCCATTTAAGGTGTATTATTTCAGCTCTTCGTTTTTGGTCAGCCGTTTCTGCAGATCACTGGTCTCGGACTCCCATGCCCTTCAAAGCTACTATCATCGGCGCTTTTTTAAGAAAACCTCGTTCATCCCCTACGGTGTTCCGGACACGCCGGCTGTACCTGAGAGCCGCCAGATAGAGATATTGAAGAGATTCGACCTGGAAAAGAATCGATACTTCCTGCAGATTACGCGCATTGAACCCGATAACCTTCCGCTGCAGGTGGCGAGCGCTTTCCAAGACTCCGGGCTGGGCGATAAAGGATTCAAGATGGTCTTCGTAGGCTACAAAGACCCCACGCCCTACGCCCAACAACTGATCGCCTATGACGGTCGCTACGGAATTCAGGTAAGGGACGCCCTGTATGATCAGGAAACGTTGTATGTGCTGCGCAAGCACTGCTATTGTTACGTCCACGGCAATTCGGTAGGAGGGACCAATCCGGCGCTACTGGAGGCGATGGCAGTCTGTCACCGGGTGATGGCTATCAACTGTGAGTTCAGCCGCGAGGTTCTGGGTGATATGGGGCTGTTTTTTGACCCGGCCAACATAGCCTCCGCATTCCACGCGGCTGTCAGGTTGGAGGAACATTCGACGGATATGCAGCGGCGTATCTCCCGGCGCTACCAGTGGGATGACGTTGTTGACAGTTATATGCGTCTTGCAGAAAGGAAACCGGCTAACTACGAGGTGAAAGTGAAGTGGCTCCCGGCCGCGATAGTTCGGGACAGTGTAGTCACAGAGTAACAGCCCCTTTCACCGTTGGGAGGGAGCACCTGGGTTCGGCTACGCCCGGAATGTTTTTTCGCCTTTGGGTAGAAACGATTTCCTTTTGTGGACCGGGCGTAAGCTGCTGGCAATCAGCATGGCTACAGCCGACTCCAACCTGTTAGCAGGCAACGAGATTGACCAGTGCGCAGATGAAGTATTGACGGCACGGAATTTGTAAGCAAACAAAGTGGAATAGTGCGGCAGTGTAGGAGATAGTTAGTGGCAAGGAGAATGACAATGAGAGACGAATTCACCCGCTCCGGCAACGGCTTCGAAGGCCACAAGCAGGATGGGTCTGACCGTAATCGTACTCCTCCTGTGGAGGCAGAGATTGACTTGTTTGCCCTGACAGGACTCTTCATGAAAAGAAAGAAATGGATAGCCGCCACGGTTGGGTCGGTAATAATCGTTGCCACGGTGATATTGTTGGTCCTTCCCAACAAGTACACATCCACCGCTTCCATTCTTCCATCAGGCACAGTGGACAAGCTCGCGGAATTGGCAGATGTCAGCGGCGTTGGTGGGTTTGCGCTTAAGGACGAGAGCTCGTCGATGCTGTTTCCGGTGATTCTCAGGTCGCGTCTGATACATGAAGCGGTTCTCAATAGAGAGTATTCTTTTACGCACAATTCAAAGCCGATGACACTGACACTCGCGGAGTACTTTGGCCAGGATAATTCCGATAGACTGCGCAAAGCTCTGACGAATATAACCTCCATTGGATTGGACAAGAAGACAGGGGTTATTGATATCGCGGTAGAGATAAAATACCCCGAGTTCTCTCGTGCGATCCTGAACCAGTACCTGGCTGAGTTGGAGACTTTCAACCTTCACAAAAGACATTCACAAGCGAAAGACAATGCGCAGTACCTGGCCCGACAACTAAAGGAGATGCAACAGGAGCTGGAGCAGGCTGAGGATAGCTTGGAACAATTCCAACTGGTTAACCGCGACTGGGCCGCAAGCAGCGACCCGGCGATAACGAAGATGCTGTCAAGACAACAAAGAGATATTGAAGTGAAATCTAAGACCTATCTTTTCCTTCGCCAAGAGTACGAAATCGCCAAGCTCGACGCACAGAAAGATGTCCCCATCGTCCGGATTCTTGACCAGCCGTCACTGCCCGCCGAGAAGTCAAGCCCGCACCGGACGCTGATAATAGCAGTGTGTGGTGTGTTATCGTTGTTTGCCACCCTGTTTTTTATTGTTGTTTTCGAGGCGCTCAAGAAGCGCAGCGCCGGACCTGACAAGGAGTCATACCAGGCTCTCACGAAAGACCTGCAGCGGACTTTCCCACGTGTTTCCCGCCTGGTCACAAGGAGGGCACGGGAGGAGACTGTAAACGCGTAGTCGGTTAGAAAGCCCGACCGTGGGAAAAGGCTGAAAGAAGACGGGTTCTAATAGTTGAGATTTGCACTCGCGGCGGATATTTCCGTTGATTTTTTTCTGCTGGTGTTATATTATGTTAAAGCTTGTCAGTTGTTTGTAAGGACCGCCTCGGTATGAGTAGCGAGGGGGTTCAGGCGGATAAATAAGAGGGATTTGTCCCTGCCCGGTGGGGTTCCCGAGTGGCCAAAGGGAACAGACTGTAAATCTGTCGGCGAAGCCTTCGGAGGTTCGAATCCT
>Ga0114930_10001916_pt1 | contig 19229 bp, 18 predicted proteins | sample AnhtaG_FD_87300 | JGI IMG/M metagenome (GOLD analysis project Ga0114930, IMG submission 87300) | Deep subsurface microbial communities from Anholt, Denmark to uncover new lineages of life (NeLLi) - Anholt_01485 metaG | ecosystem: Environmental > Aquatic > Marine > Oceanic > Sediment | place... | reverse complement strand
TGCTCTTCCCTTCCAATTCCAATGCTGAATGGTAGAACTCTATGACACGTGACAATGTTAGCTCCATCTTTTTCCTCGCCAACCAATTTCTTTTCTCTCTCATTTTATTCCTCCTTCATCCATTTGTGGTTGACTGTTGTTGACTCATGTTGGCAACGTGCTGGTGGAATATTAAAAGTCCGTTGGAATTATTCGATCCTCTCCAAGAAAGATCGCAATTCAAGAAATCTGAAAGTGGGGAAAAAAGAGTGGCCTGTCTCTTCAGACAGGCCTTTGGTGGGGGTAAAACGCCTTTAGTTGTCCCGTTTTACGGGACAACGTATTTCTTAGGCGCCCCCGGCAGGATTCGAACCTGCAACCACCGGATTAGAAGTCCGGTGCTCTGTCCATTGAGCTACAGGGGCATGTATATATTCTAAGTGAAAATTTACTCCGGCTCAACCCTCGGTGTAGGGTCTAATACCCTTGTACACTCTTTGCCCGGAGAAGGTACGCAAGATTAGCCTCGGAGGTCGACCCAGGCGTTCCCCCAGTTCAACCGGCGTCAAAGGCGTATTGCTGTTGGCCAGAAATACACGAAACACCGCGTTCACTAAACTGGTCTGCTGCGTCAAGTAGTCTAATTGCCGAGCGCAATGCGAGATCAGAGCATGCTGGATGCCCGCCACTTGGGTGACTTCCGCCGTCTCCGGATCCACATAGTCGACTATATCGTCCACCTCCAGGTCGGCGAAAGCTTCCTGGTGCTCCGGACAGAGATGGCTTCGGAGATACACCTCCAAATCCCTATCGGCGCGGTCCCACCAATCATAGTCGATATAGAATTTAGTCTCCAAGGTTGGGCGTACTAGTAACCCCAAATGCCTGGATTCGGTTGAACTCATGCTTGGCTCCAAGCAGCTGAATCGAACCGCCAATACAGATCGCCAACGTGAGCAAAGTATGGTTGGGTGATCAACTCGGCGAAAACCGTCGCCGGAGGCAGACGTTGGATCACATTTACTCCAGAGTACAATGATTGAGCATGGACCGCGCTCTGCGGGGTCAGTTTGGCTAACTCACGGAAGACTTGCGCTACTAGACGGTCAACCGGCATTTTGCGCTGCTTGCCCCGTAACCAGGCCTCATCAAGCGCTACTGGATCAACCAAACCAACCACCATCAAATCGTCATATGCTGTCCCGATCGATTGCTTGAGCATGGTAAACCCAACCACGCCCTCCTCATCGATGGTCACTGTCCTGATCCAATCATTACGTCGGCGACGGTCGGTGGCTTCTATGACCACATGACCGGATTTTTCGCCGCGGCGAACCTTTATCAGCCCACCCGCGGGCACTTTATACCGCTGGTACCACTCATCCAACCCAAGGACATAGCCGGCTTCACGTACTACCCAGCCTGGAAATTCATCCCCGCTATGTCCATCCACTAGGTTGAAGCGAATGCGCGGCGCTTCATAGGCTGTCGGGAAGAGGGGAATCAGGTGAGAAGATAGTGGTAGCGCCCCAACCCGCCAGTGTGGGAAGAGCAAAGACAGAGTAACTTCCTCTACACCCTCATCCTCGTGGGTCAATGGGCTGAGTTCATCATCCAATCTCTGCTCTAGCGCCAGTAAGTCGTCTGTCAGGAGCGAGCGATTGACATGGGTGGAAGCACTTTCCAATCTGGGTGGTGTATACAGCACCTCTGGGGGCTCAAGCCGCTTCAAGAACCACAACACTTCCCCCGCTGGACCGACTTCATCGAAACTCTCATCCTCTTGAAGGGCATAGTCTAGCGAAAACTCCATTAGCAGCGGATCAAGATCGGAGGCCAGCTCGATTTGTTCAACCAAATCCTTTGTCGGGAGTGGACCACCACCCGCGACGTCGAGCACAGCCTCGGCCAGGTTTATGTGACCTTCATTGATATCCGCCAGCAGCGCTTTAGGGAACCAACGCCCAGCTATGCGAATGATATCCTCTGCTCGGTTAAGGCGCGCCTCCAAACGTTCTTCGATTACCGGTCCATATCTCCTTAATACCCCATCGATTGTGTTAAGCTCATCAACATCCACCTCAGATACAGGCGGATGGTTGAGAATGTGATCTTCCAGCCGAGCAGCGAACTCTCGCACCTGCTCATCTTCATCGATCTTGACCTGTATTACATCAAAGGAGATGATCTCAGGATTATCACCGGGGCGTACTCCAACCACAGTTCCAAGTACATTTCCCAATGCGGGAAATAATAACATCTGGTCAACTTCGTACTCGTTGATCGGCAGATAAATACTGTAATTCGCTTCTGCCGCTTGCTGTGCTTCTTGCTCAAGCCGAACCAGACCGTGCTCGATCAGCACCGGCATCATGTCCACTGTGGTCAGTGGGACCTCGCGATCTAGCAACAGGTTATAGATAACATCGAGATCATCGTCAGTGACGTCGAACTCGGTCCAATATGTCTCAGAGGAGAACTTCGGAACCGAAATCATGATGATAGATCAGCCTATTCAGGGGAAATACTTAGCCATTATACTATAAGCCTCCACATGGAGGCAGTATGAGTGAAGAGATCGTCGTCGTCGAAACAACCTCCGGAATGATAGAAGCCGATATCCTGCGCGGATTGCTTGAGTCGATGAATATTTCCGTCGGTCTGTCTCATGAATCAGCCGGCAAAATCTACGCTTTGGGCGTGGGACGTCTTGGACGAGTCGACCTTATGGTATCGGCTGACCAGGCAGATGAAGCGCGACGGATTATTGCTGATTATCACGCCGGTCGGTTCATAGACAATGATGAACCCTCGATTGAATGAAAATCGTTGGATGGATCTTCTAGGGAAAAACCTTCTCCACCCACTCCAACGGATCGACTGGCACTCCGCCCACCCTAATCTCCCAATGCAGGTGCGGTCCAGTCGATCGCCCAGTCCCACCCACTTTACCGATCACCTGCCCCGTATCGACAAAATCGCCCTCTGATACGTATATCTCCGACTGGTGGAAATATCCACTATACACCCCCCAGCCATGGTCGATGTAGGTTGCGTTGCCTCGTACGGCCAAAGATCCAGTAAACACGACCTGTCCTGGTGACGGAGCTAAGATCGGCACACCCGAACCATAGAAATCAAGGCCAGTGTGATAATAATGATAAGCCCCATAATTATAGCTCCGTCGAGTGCCAAAGACGGAAACAAAGCTATCGGTGTAATAGTCAGATGGGAATTGGAAAGTGTCTTCCCAGTGCCGTTCCAGCGTAGCTGGAGACAATAACGAAGCAACCATTTCCTCTTCTGGCTCTACGACGTCGGGATCGATCGTATCAGCCGGGACGCCATTGATGGTCTCAAACCCATAACCGCCTTCCCGAACACGAACAGGCTGAGAGAAGGCGAATGTCATCTCCCCACCTTCAGAGGCATAGAGTTGCACTTCCAGGTCGTATAAACCAGGATCGGCCATAGCGTGAATGCCTTGCAAGGCGACCCATTGGTGAGAATCCAATGGGAAGAAGTTCAGCCTCCAGTCCTCTAGGTGTCCTTCTACCCACCCTGATTGGCTGAGCTCCAAGCGCACCACTGTCGTCCTGCCCTGAACTGCGGGTAAAGGCTCCACATCGACCGATAGGATGGGATGAGGGAGCGCGCCTGCCCATCGCCCTCCTACCGGAACAACGAGGGGGATTCCCGGGACGACCCACATCCGGATTTCTGTTTGGCTGAGTGTGGTCAAACTCCAAGGACTGTTGCCGGTTCGCACAGCCAACTCCAGCTTACTTTCGCCGATTCGAGGAAGCAGAAGTGAGTTCTCCAATAGTGCCGGGATGTCGCTCTCCGTTTCAACCAGGATCAACGGTTGACCCGCATAAATCCTACCGGGGCTAATTATCCGGTTGAGGCGGGCTAAGGATTCCGACGGCACCCCATAACGAAAACTAAGGCTTGAAAGGGTTTCCCCATATCCGATCTCCTGTATGGTTAGCACCCCGCTGATCTCCTCGTAGCCGGGGATTATTAATTCCATACCGGGGAACAACAGGGATGGATCATCTATATTGTTAGCGGCCACCAAGGCTTCGACTGTGGTGCCAAATATCAGAGCGATAGCGGTCAGGGTATCTCCAGGTTGTACAACATATACCGGCCCCGACTCCTGAGCAGTAACTGAGGAAAATGGAAACACAATCAGCGCGATGATGCACAGCAGCCAGAACCTAGTTCGCGCCTTCATCTATAAACTCCATTTTGTCGCCTACAGCGACCGCATCAAGGATCGAAGGGGGACCCTCGAGGGTGTAGCGCGCAGGCAGTGTAGGATAATAAACCCGCCAAGGCTGAGCAAGTCTGCAATCCACAACTCGAAGAGACGAATCAAGCCACACCACGCCCAAAGGAAAAAAGACCGCCCACATGTGAATCGCCGCTTCAGACCTACTCTCCTTCGAATTGACCAGCAGCAAGCCCATCCCGTCTGGGAGGGACCAGTGAAAAGTCAATCCCCGCAAGCGGCATAAATATGACTGACACCAACGTGCGCGGATTATTAGTTGACCATCTTGCGAGCAATTTCGGACTTCGACCCAACGGGCCATCATCCCCCTCACATTAAAATAGGGCGGACCTTAGCCGCCCCGGTTGTAGGTAGCCACGTGCCTTTTACTCAACAGAACCCAGGATCTTCTCCACACTCTCCAGTAATTCCTGTGGTCCAAATGGTTTGGTGATGTAATCATCTACCTTTGCGATATGAAGACCAAGAACCTTATCGATCGATTGCGCCTTGGCAGTGACCACCACCACGGGAATCGAACGCAGCTCAGTATCGGCTTTGATCTGCTGGTACACCTCCCAGCCATCCATATCGGGCATCATCAAGTCGAGCAGGATGATATCCGGTTTCTCCCGCCGAACAATTTCCAATCCCTCGATGCCCCCATCAGCCCCAATCACTTTAAAACCTTTACGACCCAGGATCAGCCGGACAAGATCGATCATCTCTGGTTCGTCTTCGATGCATACAACACGCTTTTGTTCTATTGTCATCAGGTTTCCCCTAAGACTTATCCGTACATCCAGTAGTTTATCACAACCCTCAGGTGATGCAACGAGCCTCTTGTCCTACTTTAGTTGCAAATCGCTTGCCATGTCAGACTGCCGCCTACCAGTGGAGATAATAGCCTGATTTCACCATAATTCATAATATGAGCGTAATTAAAATAGGTCCATCATCAGGAAAAAGGATTGGTATAGGCTAGGGCCAGGGATGGTAGAAATGCTGGGGTAGTACGGGGCTGGCGGGATTTAAGTAACCAGCGCGATAAATTTCCTTAGCCAGCTCGATCCCTACATAGCGGATGTGCCAGGGTTCGTGGATGTATTCGGTGACCACAGGCATCCAACGATTGTGATACGGCCATACTTCTGATGATTTGTATGGATAACTCAGGACAAATCCATAGATGTGGGCGTTCTCCGCCAACCAAGTGTAGAGGCTTTTGTTGCGTGGATCATTAACACCCAGACCCACACCCGGCCAGGCGACATCCATCGCGGTGCCAAGTTGATGCTCACTGTGCCCCGGACGAGCCGTATGAAGGTTCGCCCTACTTTTATTATTTACCATCTCACGGGCGTAGACTTCCACCTGGTATTCATACGAGCGATATCCGGAGAAAAGAGTGATCTTTATATCATCATCGATGGCTGTGTTCTGCAAAGCAATCCAGGCATTGAACGCCTCATCACACACACCAGGATCGTACCATGAAGGCAAGTCATGCTCGCGGTCAACAAGCGTATCCAGTGGGGTTCCTAAGAGCAGCAGTAGAGCGACATAAAGCTGGAGTAGCATCCTCAATGATTTCTCCAGTGGTTGAGAATATACCAAGGGACAATTATGTAGAGTCTACACAAACTCAATCATCAAGCAAAGCCCCACAGTACGCATGACCTGTAAGGCGAATGTAACTTCCTGGGAGTCCATTATGTGCTAGGATATTTTAAACAAATACTCCGGTGGGTATAACCATTCGGTTGATAAGGTCAGGTGGAATGGCAATAAAAAGCGCACCAACAGGGAAAGCGACCATCGAAGAAGCGATTGATATCGCCGTCGCAGCGGTTAATCGTGGAGATATGGGAAAGGGCAAGGCAGCCCTTAACTGGGTTCTCGAGCAGGACCCGGATAACACCACTGCCTGGCTTTGGTTGGCATGCTGCATGACAGATGACGATGCCAAGCAAGCCTGTTATAAGCATGTCTCGCTGATCACTTCCAGGTACTAAAAACCGCAACCAATTCAAACCGGATAGGCAATTTTTATTAAACACGACCTCTCGGCGATACTAAATCTCCGGGAGGTTTATGCATTAACCCACCCTCTTTGGTTTACCCATGTCAAAATGTAAATTCTTTAGAAGTGATTAATCGGCTATGATTAATATGCGATTCGCAACTTGGATGATCTCCAAGGATTGGTAATATGAGAATATATTGGCAACCTTCAAATTTGGAGGAATGACTATTGAACAGTCGAAATTCCTGCTTTAGTGGTACGTAGGGAGGGATCGTAATATGAACCTGCTTGGAAAAATAATTGACCGAATCAGGGCGTCTGGCGAGAACGATTCGTCTGCTTATTGGTTGTTTATCAAGTGTGATCATTGCGGAGAGAAACTTCGCACACGAGTGGACCTGTATAACGATTTGAGCATCCACTACTCCGAGACAGAGGGTGGCAGCACCTACTTCTGTCGGAAAGCCATTATCGGCAGCGAGCGCTGTTTCTTCCCAATCGAGGTCGAGTTGACCTTTAATCAACAACGTAGCTTGGTGGATAAACAAATTCAGAGAGGTCAGTTCATCTCCGAAGCAGAATTCCACGCAGAGTAAGGGGAACCCGGACAGTGATATGTACTCGGGTTATGTGAAGGCAATATATCCTTCTGTGGCTACGATGGATATCCTGCCACCGTGACCCAACTTCCAGTAGTTATAAGGAGGCTAACACGTGCGCTTTGGTATTAAAGCCCTGCAACGCGAGGCTCTCATTCCGCCTGATTTGTCAATCGAGCATATGTCGGTCCATTTAGGGAGTTTTGATTACTCTCAACTTGTCCGCTCACTGGCCGAAACCGGCTTCAAGACGATCGAACTCGGTGGCGACCTGACCCTCTTCCTTCCCTCCGCCTTTCAACCACAAACCATAAGGTCATTAGTTCGCCTAAAAGATGAACTCGATTTGACCTATACAATACACCTACCACTATGGTCAGTAGAACCATCCACGCCCCTTGAACATGTAAGGCGGGGTTCAGCTCAAGCGTTAGCTGACCACATCCAGTTAACCCTCCCGCTCGAGCCAGAAGTTTTCGTCCTGCACGCTACCGGCGCGTTGGCGGCCGAGTTCTATCGCATGGATCTTCCCAAATTAGCCAAGGATTTCATCCTTAGACAATTTCAAGTCAAAGCCAGAGAAAGCCTGGAATGGATCCTGGAAGAGACAGGAATTCCTTCCCGCCAGTTGGCTATTGAGACAATCGAGTTTCCCTTCGACCTAACAATTGAATTGGCTGAGGTTCTAGATCTGTCGATCTGCCTTGACACTGGCCATGTAATTGTGGGCTTTTCCGGTCCGGTAACAGTGGACCAAGCGTTGGAAGCCAGTAAGATGCGTTTGGCTGAAGTACACCTGCACGACGGTCCCTGGCAAGGTCCAGAGCGAAAGATCGGCTACCATCAGGATCATCGTCCACTGGGAAAAGGCGATCTCGACGTCGGGCGTTTCTTCAATCAGTTGGAAGCCGCCGAATTCAAAGGACCAATCGTCTTTGAACTCCAGGTACATGAAGCACTGGCCTCGCTTGAGGTAATCCGAGCGCTACGACCAGATATTTTAATTGGCTAGCTTGGATTACTACCTGGGTAGAAGAAATGAGCATACTGTGCGACTCGTAGTTCACAATTGCCTTTGAATGCAATGACCAAAAATGTCTTCAATCGAAACTGGCAGTTTCTTATTCGTATGGATGTGGTCGCACTCCTGATCATCCCTATAACAACACTTTCTGTCCACAATGTGAAGCATTGCTCATCGAGCGTCGTGGCCTTGATCTTGTTCGGAATAGAGTGGTCCAAGGACAATGCCCTAACTGCGGTAAGGTGACTCACGGCGTGAGATTGGACTGGCGTCGGCACGACGATTACCATTACCTTTTAACACGAGAAAACAAATGATAACCGGACAGGCGATCGAAGCGAGCCAGGAATTCATCCACGAACTGCGTCAAGCGTTGACTGAGGTCTATTTCGACCGAATGACCCAATTGCTTTACAGCACCGATGCCAGTATCTACCAGATGCTGCCGGTTGGGGTCGCCATACCGCAGGACGCAGATGATATCTCCGCCGCGGTTGAGATCGCTGGTCGGCATGGTGTGCCGGTCCTTCCGCGAGGTGGAGGTAGCAGTCTATCCGGGCAAGCGGTGGGACATGCGCTAGTAATTGACCTGTCCCGCCATTTGGATCGGATCCTTGAAATAAACCCCGAAGCCCACATTGTACGCACCCAACCGGGCATCACCTTGGGCTTGCTGAATAAGTCTCTCCGTTCGCACAATCTGATGTATGGTCCCGATCCGGCCAGCGAAGAGCGAGCGACGATGGGCGGCATCCTGGGCAATAACTCAACCGGTGCGCACTCTATCATCTACGGCATGACGGTCGATCATGTTAGGTCAACCAATGTCATCCTTTCCGATGGTAATCGGGTTTGCTTTAATGACCTCGAGGGAGATACCTGGGAGACATGCGGAAAACGCCCCGGCTTGGAGGGAGCGATCTACCGTTCAATTGCCGATATTTTAGACCAGTACAGCCACCATATCGCCACCGGTTATCCTAAGACTTTTCGACACGTTGCCGGCTATAACCTGAATACATTATTGAAGAATGAGACGCTGAACCTCTCCAAATTGATCGTTGGGTCAGAGGGAACGCTAGGAGTCATCACCGAGATGACCCTCAACCTGGTCCCCATCCCCAAGGTCAAACGGCTGGCGATGGTGCACTTTTCCGAGCTACGGGCCGCGATGGATGCCGTGCCCATCATCCTCGAGACCAACCCCACCGCCATTGAGGTACTCGACAAGATGTTGCTCGATCTCACCCGTAACAGGATCGAGTATCGCAGTTTATTAACTTTCGTTGAGGGCGATCCAGCGATTGTGCTGCTCGTGGAATACTCAGGTGGTTCTAATCAAGAGCTCGATGCGGGTATTGAACGCCTTCAGGAAATGCTGAATCAAATCAATCACCACGAACCAGTTGTCATCATCACTGACCCTGCGCAGCAGGCAAACGTATGGTATGTGCGAAAAGTGGGGCTTGGTATCCTGATGAGCATCCGTGGGGATGCCAAACCAATCCCCTTCATCGAGGACGCGGCTGTGCCGGTCGAACACTTGACTGACTACGTCACCCAAATCTATGAGTTCGCTCAAGATGTGGGAGTCGAGAAGGTAGCGATGTATGCACATGCCAGCGCCGGGTGCATTCACATTCGACCTCTGATTAACTTGAAGACAGCCGACGGCGTGCGTCAGTTACGCCAAGTCGCCGAGAAATCGGTCGAATTGATTGTCAAATACGGCGGCACAACCAGCAGCGAGCATGGTGAGGGCCTTGCCCGTGGTGAGTTCTCGGAGCAATTGTTCGGACCAAAGTTGGTACAGGCATTCCGCGAGGTGAAGGCGGCTTTCGACCCTAAAGGGCTAATGAACCCTGGCAAAGTGGTTGACGTGCCGAAGATGGATGACCAGTCCCTTCTCCGCTTCGGTTCTGACTATACTCTACCTTTTGAACCCAGCGAGACCATCTTCAGCTTCTCAAACGACTGCGGCTTCGCTGGCGCAGTTGAGATGTGCAACGGCGCAGGTGTGTGCCGCCAGCTTGAGCAGGGGGTGATGTGCCCATCCTTCCAGGCAACCCGTGACGAGGCACATAGCCCACGCGGTCGGGCGAACGCGCTCAGGGCGGCGATGATGGGTTTACTTGGTCCGGACGGGATGACCTCGGGTGAACTTTATGAAGTCTTTAACCTCTGCCTATCCTGTCATGCATGTAAGAGCGAGTGCCCCTCGGCAGTGGATATGGCCAAGCTCAAAGCTGAGTTCCTGCATAACTATTACCAGATGCACGGTACACCACTCCGGGCACAGATCTTTGGAAAAATCGACAGGCTGAATAAGCTCTGCCAGCCCTTGTCTCCCATTGTCAATGTCCTGTTGAATGGTCCAGCCAAATCGGTCTTATCAGGTTTAGGGGTTCACCCACAACGCTCCTTGCCCAAGTTCGCTCCGCAGACATTCAGTAAGTGGTTTATTAGGCACAACCCACTAAAGAACTATATAAAAACAGGAAATCGCAAACAGGTGGTCTTCTTCCACGACACTTTCATCGAACACAACTCCCCACACATTGGCCAGGCCGCGATCAAGGTTTTAGAGGCCGCTGGCTATGAGCCGATCATATTACGTGACAAAGTTTGTTGCGGGCGTCCTGCGGTGTCGAAGGGTTTACTGGATGAAGCGAAGCGCCTGGCACATCACAACCTCAAACTGCTTGCTCCCTACGCCAAGCAAGGTATCCCGATCGTCGGTTGTGAACCAAGCTGTATGACCATGCTGGTCGACGAATACCCGGACCTTATACCCGGAGCTGATGCGGAGGCCATCGCCGCCTCGGTGATGATGATCGATATGTTCCTTGTGCGCGAAGCTGAGGTTGGAAACCTGGACCTGCACCTTGACCACAAACCCCGTCAGGTGCTGTTCCACGGGCAATGCCAGCAGAAGGCTTTCTTTGGCACCGCGAGCACACACGATATGCTGAAGCTCATTCCGAATTGTGACGTGGAGGAGATCGAATCAGGCTGCTGCGGAATGGCCGGTTCGTTCGGGTACGAAGTGGAGCATTACGACCTGTCGATTAAACTGGCTGAAATGTCATTAGCCCCAGCGGTACGGGCAGCCCCATCAGAGACGATCATCTGCGCAATGGGCACTTCCTGCCGCGAGCAAATAGAACACACAACTGGACGGCACGCACTGCATCCGATCGAGGTGATGGCTGAAGCCCTGATTGCTACTAAAACCTGAGCGTATGCGACTGAGCATAACAAAGATGGGTACCAGATGTTGGCACCCATCTGATATTTTCAATCGCTGACACCTCAGGTGCAGAAGGATTTCCTCCCTTTCCCATGTGCTCTCAAGATCCTATCCAGCACCCGCCAGCCCACCGCCATCCACCACCAACACAGCGCCAGTGATATAGGAAGCAGCCTCACTAGCGAGGAAAAGAACCGACCGAGCGATTTCCTCTGGAGTCCCAAGACGACCCATAGGACGATCTGCTGCTCCAGCTAAGAATTTCTCAACTGAAAGACCCAACTGCCTGGCTTCTGCTCGTAGCATGGGCGTGTCTGTATCACCAGGACACACGCAATTCACTCGAATGTTCTGATGAGCGTGGTCCAACGCCATGGCTTTAGTTAAAAGGACCACGCCACCTTTAGATGCACAATACGCAGCTGCCTGGCGCCCTCCCACCAGTCCCCAACCGGATGAGATATTGACTATCGTCCCTCCCCCACCCTGTATCATTTCCGAAAGGGCATATTTACAGGCCAAGAAAATGCCCTTCAGATTAACCGCAAGTGTATTGTCCCATTGCCTCTCACTGGTCTCTAAGATCGTGGCCCGATGGATTATCCCCGCCGAGTTTACCAGGATGCGGAGACTCCCAAATGCCTTTACCGTCTCTTCCACGGCCCGCCGGCATTCTGCGTCCTGGGTGACATCACAGCTGATGAAGCAGGCCTGCCCGCCTTCATCCTTGATCTCCTGGACAACAGTAGAACCACCCGCTTCATCTACGTCGACCACTGCGACTTTCGCTCCAGATTGAGCGAACAGGAGAGCGGATGCCCTCCCGATTCCAGATGCACCGCCGGTGATCAGGGCTACCCTGCCGTGGAACCCTTCAAAGGGAATCTCATAATGTGACATCGAGCAAAGCCTTTCTTACTGCTTCGAGAGTGAACTCTACTTCAGCATCAGTGTGCACCAGGGAAGTAACCGTTTTCAGCGCTATCGTCCTTCTGCAATGTCCAATAGATCTGAAGGCTTGATTGCCCTATCCCTTCTTGATCAATGTGTGTATCGCCTCAATTAACCGGTCGACTTCATCTACCGTGTTGTAATGCGTCAGACCGACACGCACCACACCCCCAGTCTCAAATAAACCAAGCCGCTCAATCAGAGCCTGAGCGAAGAAGTCCCCATGCCACACATAGATCCCATGTTTCCCAAGGTATTTCGCAATCTGGCGCGGCGAGAAGCCAGACATCGTGAATGCCAGCGTAGGAGCGCGGCGATCGAATTTGGCGGAGTTTGCAATGCCCCAGATCTTCACCCCGGGGATCTGTTTTATGCCATCTACCATCCTTTTAAACAGCGGCATTTCGTATTCCCTGATTGCGGCCATGGCCGTCTTCAAGTCCAACCGGCGCCCCGTGAGACCGGGGAAGCGATCTACATACGGCGCGCCAAACTTCTTTCCGATATCAGCCAAGTACTCGATAGAGGCAATTGCTCCGGAGAGTCCTTCAAAATTCGGCGTGCCGCTCTCGAATTTTTGGTAATCGGAGGGGCGGACTTTATAGGCGGGTAGGCCTTCCAAAACATCCTTTTTCCCATACAGCACTCCGACACCATGCGGCCCGAATAGCTTGTAGATCGAGCAAACAAGGAAATCGACTCCAAGATCTCGGACATCGATGGGGAAATGTGGCGCAATATGTACAGCATCTGCGTACATAAGGGCTCCAACAGAATGCGCCATCTCTGTAATCGTCTTTATATCGTTAATGGTCCCTGCCGCGTTGGATGCCACACCAACTGCGACTACTTTTGTGTGCTCGCTTAACTTCGACTCGAAATCAGCCATGTCCAGCGTGCAGTCCTCCGGGTTTATGTCCACGCAGTGAACCTTGACGCCGCGTTCCTCGAGCGCTACCCACGGTGAGACATTAGCTTCATGATCCAGCACAGTGACGATCAATTCATCCCCCTGCCCTAAAGTCTTCCCGATAGAGCGACTGATGTTGTAGGTGTGGGTAGTCATATTTTGGCTAAACGCGATCTCGTCAAAGGCGTCTTCGCCAGATGAAGGCGCGTTGAAAAAGTCCGCATAGATCGCACGAGCCTCGGCCACCATCTGGTTAAGGCGCTCACTAGGAATGAACGCACCGTCCAAGTGGGTGTTCATCTCGAGGTAATGTCGAGTGATAGCATCGATTACACGCTGCGGTACCTGGGTCCCAGCCGGTCCATCAAAGTAGACCACCGGCCTGCCATCCTGGGTCCGCGTTAGTGACGGGAACTCTTCCCGAAGTTCATTTGGATTGAAGGGTTGTTCCATATTGGCCTCACAATGCTATTTGAATTTTAAATATCAGCACCGCAATGAACTTCTTATTCGTCTCCCTTATCCCGTGGAATGGGGGGTAACCCCATATCTCAAGGATGCGAGTCACTTCTCTATTATTCCGATTGCCGTTGGCTAGCCAGTCCTCCCACGATCTCCCCGCCGTCAATGACGTGACAATGACCGGTGATGAATCCCGCCTCGTCAGAAGCAAGAAAGGCAAACAGGGCGGCTACTTCATCCGGTCGCCCCAACCTGTCCAGCGGCACTTTGCGTTCAAAAGCACGACGCATTTGAGGTGAATATTCCGCTTCCTGCATCGGTGTCAGAATAAAACCGGGGCATACGACATTTACCCGCACCGTCGGAGCTAATTCCAGCGCCATTGAGCGTGTCAGCTCAATGACCCCCGCTTTCGAGGCATTATAATCGGCGTAGAAAGGGTAGCCCATCAGGCCATTGGTCGAGCCCATGTTGAGAATGACGCCACCCCCACCCGCCAACATACGCCGAGCGGCCTGCTGAGCCACATAAAACATCCCGTTGAGGTTAACCTCTATCACTCTCTGCCACTGCTCAGGCGTGATGTCCATGAACGGTTGGCGAATGCTGATACCGGCGTTGTTAATGAGGATGTCTAGACCTTGTAACAGGTCGTCAAGCTCTTCAAAGGCACGCTCCACAGCCTCGGGGTCTGAAACGTCAGCGATGATAGTCCCACTTAGCGCCGGCAGCTCTCGCTCAATGCGACGGATCCCGGCCGCGTCGCAATCCAGCACGACGACGCGGGAGCCTTCTTCCAGGAAACGCTCGACTGTCGCCGTTCCGATTCCGCCTGCACCGCCGGTGATGAGTACCAGTTTGTCTTTCAAACCTCGCACGACTTCCTCCTCTCTCAGACGGCCAAACTTACAAAGCTACCGTCCCTGTATAGAGCTAGGCTGATACTTTGTATACAATCTGCTCGCGGAAACCGGTTATGACCTTTATATAGCCGCATAGCAGATCATCGACTGCTGGATCACCAGTGTCAACCAAGAAAGGTCGTCCACGTAGTGAATGGATCTTTTCAGGCGTGGCCACCACCGAAATGTTATCTCTGCCCACTTTCCTGATGACATCTGGGCTAAATTGCTGATTGCCTCTACCAAACAAGAAGCCTTGGCCGCCTATTGGGGTAATGATGATCTTCGCTTCGTGTTGCAGGAGGAATTCCAGGAGTTGAGACTCGTTCACATCCGTTCCAACCATTTTCCCATTTAATATGACATCCACTCCTATCAAAGTCTTCTTCATCCCTAATTCTGACACGATAGCTCTGGTGGTGGTTCCAGGCCCGATGATATAAAGAGAGTCGCCCCCCATCTTCTCTATGACATCATAAGCTATGGCGGCTAAAGATCCCTTTTCTCCGCCATGACTAGGAGTTTTCATGCCCTGGAGCAGCCTTTTCTGATACGGGATTATGAGGTAGCCATACAACTTCACAGACACGACACCCTGTCGAAGAGCTTCTTCGTCGATGTCTATGACCTCAGCTTCTCGTAGACTAAATGCCTTATTCTGCAAATACCTTGCAGTGAGATCACCCGCGCTACGAGGGTTTATTGCAAAGACGGCCGAGTGGATCTTCACTCCCGCAGGAATCCCAAGAACCGGTAGACCTCCATCAATGGCATCGTAGATATCCCGGGCAGTGCCATCCCCACCCGCAAAAAGCAACAGATCCGTATTCATATACAGCATCTCTTGGGCTGCATTTCTGGTATCTTCCGGGTTCGTTTCACCCGGTCTAATCGAGCCGATGACTGAGAAGGCAAAGTTTAATTTTTTAACCGCATCTTCCCCCATTTCGCTGGGATAGGTAATGATCTCAAAGTCGTTCTTGATGGCCCGAAGCCTTTCAAGCGCTTTGACTGTTCGGTTGAGCGATTCCGGCACCGCACCCAATTCCAGAGCCTTCTTCTGAATCTCCGCTCCGTCACTGCCTTTGAGCCCGACCCTACCGCCTATTCCTGCTATTGGATTGATAATCAAGCCCAGTCTCTTTTTTCCCACTTTTACCCCTAGCTAAAATGTTTCCCGAGTACATCTAATGAACCGTTTGCTCATTAACGGAAATATTGCCCTGCAGTTTGGTAAACTACAAGTGATAAACGAACCTCTAATCTACCTCGCCGTGCACTTTCCTCCTGTATGCCCTCCATGTCATCGCCCACTGCGAAGGATCATCCAATGGCGTGTGGTCTATGCTATGAACAGTACTATTATGGGGAGCGGTCCTAACCAAATCAGGGTCGGTATATGCCTCATTAGAGACATTACTAAGGATGGCTATGTATTCATCCAGTTCTGCCTTGGAATACGACTCGGTCGGCTCAAGGGTGCAAGGCTCCGGCACAACGAAGGGATGATGGCTGGTCCAATAATGAACGCCAAAGTCAGCCGCCCTCAGACCAATTTCCTCAGAGCGAACGCCTGTGTCTTTCGATAGTTCCTCCCAGCTATACCGAACCTGCTCAATGCGACGTTTACCTTTGGCGTAGGGCGCGCTTACCCCCCGTATCTCGAGCATCTTTGTGAGCAGGTAATTGTTGTTAAGAACCGCGATTTCAGCGACCTCTCTCAGTCCATCTGCCCCGAGGCTCATGACCCAAGCGTATGCTTTTAGAATAACTGGTGCAACACCGGAAAACGCTCTGACTTTACCAATGCTTAGAGGCCTGTCATAGTTCAAGCAATACATGCTCCCGTCGAATTCGACGATCGGCACTGGCAGGAATTTTGCCAGTTCATTTGTGACACCAATTGCACCAGCCCCCGGCCCACCGCAGCCATGTGGTGTTGAGAACGTTTTATGGAGGTTGAAATGGCAGAGATCAAAACCGGCCTCTTTTGCCCGGGTGATGCCCAGAATGCCGTTAGCGTTGGCCTGGTCGTAAGAGCACAGACCTCCGTACTCGTGAATAAGTTGGACAAACTCCTCAATCCTCGGATTAAAAATTCCTGTGTCCTCTGGGTTGGTTATCATCAGTCCAGCCGTACGTTCTGAGACCGCCGCCTTTAACGCTTCAAAATCTGGATAACCATCCTCATCAGGAAATAGGGTTATGATCTTGAAACCGGCAGTCTTAGCGCACGCCGCATTGGAAGGGTGAGAAAAAACGGTGGTAACAATTTCGTCTCTCTGATCTTCTTCCCCTCGTGCCTTATGGTATGCTCGAATAATCGAGGCATTGGTGTAAATCGCTTGGGAGCCAGCAGCCGGTTGGAATGTAAACTGATCCATGCCGGAAATCTCTTTGAGAATCTGCTCAAACCTATACATCACCTCAAGTATGCCTTGGACCGTTTCAATGTCTTGCAATGGGTGTATCTCAGCCATTTGGGGCATACTGGCCAGTTGGTCATTTATCTTTGGGCTGTATTTCATCGTGCAGGTCCCCTGCCCGATGTCAATGTTTAAATCCGTTCCCAAGGTTTCTTGCGACAACCGTAAATAGTGCCTTAATACCTGCGGTTGGGATAATTCCGGCAACTTTGGGGGTTCTCTTCTTTGCATACCCTCGGGGATGGTCGAGAGAACGTCTTCAAACTCACTCTTCGTTTGATCATCGACCTCTGGAATAAGGATGCCCCTTTCCCCCTGGTTGCTCAATTCAAAGATTATTGGTTCATCCCATCTAGCTTGATGAAACCGTCTTAGATTTGGTTTACCGTTTGTGTATCTTGCCTCGGTGATGTCTTTCATCCTACGACCTTCCTCAGTGCTTGGGCTAGTTTATCAATGTCATCCTTGGTGTGAATATCAGTCACGCAGTATAGTGCGCAACTACCTAGCTCCGGGAATTCTTCTGTCAGATCTTTCCCGCCATAGATTCCCTTCGCCAAGAGATCTTTATTGATACCCTCCACTGTCTTGCCAGTACCACTAAAATCGACGATGAACTCCTTAAAGTGGATCGATTGAAAAACAGGACAGTTGACACCTTCAATCTTAGATATTTGCGACATCGCATAATGCGATCTCTGCATGATCCCTTCTCCAATTTCCCACATGCCCTGAGGACCCATCAGCGCCAAGTAGACGCCAGCGGTTATGCCCCATAGAGCAGCTGCGGTGCCCACGAACTCCACCCCCTCTTCTCTAACTGCGAAAGAAGTCCTATCATAAGCAACATCGCCAAATCCATACTCTCCATCAACTGAAGTGGGGACTATTCCGAACAGCCTGGAAGGATACTGCATGACGTATTTCTCTTCGTCACGAGACGCGATAAATCCGGCATGACCTCCACCAAACTGCATGTGCATGCCAAGCGGCTGTAGATCGCCACAGACAATATCCGCGCCGTACTCAGATGGAGGAGACAACACTCCCAATGAAATTGGATCTACCCCTACAATACATTCTGCTCCGTGGTCATGGGCAATCCTAGAAATTTCATGTCCGTGAGCCTCAATGAAGCCTAGATAAGAAGGATTCTCAAAGTAAACGGCGGCAATCTTTGATGACATCGCCGCCTTGAGGGAATCTAAGTCCATTTGTCCGGTCGCAGGATCATAGCCTATCAACTTGAGTTCTATCCCAGGTTTGCAATAGTCCCTGATTTTAGATAGCTTATCGGCGTTGATTGTTTTAGATATCAATACTTCACATCGGCTGGTAATCCTCGATGCCATACGGATGGAAGTGGCCGCGGCTTGAAACCAGTCATATGTTGGAACGTTGACGACATCCATGTTGAGCAGCTCACCCATCATGCTTGCCGATTCGAAAAGCGCCTGAAACCTCCCGTGATCATCATAGGGTTCGCCTGCATATGCGGTTAAGAACTCGCCTCTTCCGTTAACTTCGTCACACACTGCAGGTACATAATGCTGCCAGCACCCTGCCCCCAAGAAACTCAGGTATTCCAGACAGGTTTTATTCTTTGATAGAATCCCTTCGATATGCCTTCTTAGAGAGTATTCGGATAAGAAGGGTTCAGGTAAATTCATGCTCCGTTTGATCCTGAGTTTCTCAGGGATGTCTTCGAAGAAGTCCTCAATGCTCTGTGCACCAACCTCTTCTAACATCTGTTTCTTCACTCTGGGCACAGAGTTAGGAATATAGGGATAAACAACATGTTTTTTCTTGCTCATGGTCTTTACTCCATGCACATTGCCCCTTGCCACATTATGGCTGGGGATTCAAACCCGCAAGACCGAATCAGTCGCCAGTTAGCGGGGGACGATTCATATACACCGAATTCTTACGTCACCTTGGTAGTGATATCGCAGCAGCCACTACTGGGATGTGACTCCGGTCAGTCACACCCTTCATCATAATTGAGCTTTTTTTCTGCCCCTGCCGATATTGACCGTACAGCATCAGCAAATTCCACCAACCTTGTGGCTGCTGCATGGTTTATGGAGCCCTCCGGGTAGGTTCCATCATCCTTGAGTTCACCCGGATCCTGACCAGTGAGAAGCTCTAAACCCTCATCAACAGTCGTGATCGGCCATATATGAAATTTGCCATTGGTGACAGCTTGAATAACGTCATCATCCAACATAAGCTGAGGAACGTTTCCTTTCGGAATGATCACCCCTTTAGATCCAGTAATACCCTTTACTTGGCAAGTTTTAAAAAAACCCTCGATTTTTTCATATAATCCATCCTCCAAAGGTCTTTGTCTTCATTGTACGCACATCCTGAGGCTGGTCAATATAACCAAGAAAGCTCCGCACTAATTAGAATAATTAATGT
>Ga0114930_10001915_pt1 | contig 19233 bp, 18 predicted proteins | sample AnhtaG_FD_87300 | JGI IMG/M metagenome (GOLD analysis project Ga0114930, IMG submission 87300) | Deep subsurface microbial communities from Anholt, Denmark to uncover new lineages of life (NeLLi) - Anholt_01485 metaG | ecosystem: Environmental > Aquatic > Marine > Oceanic > Sediment | place... | reverse complement strand
GGTAAGCCGGCCGTCCTCCATGACCTGCAGGAGAATGTTGAAGACCTCGGGATGCGCCTTCTCGACTTCGTCGAACAGGACGACCGAGTACGGCTGCCGACGGACGGCTTCCGTAAGCTGACCGCCCTCGTCGTACCCGACGTATCCCGGAGGCGCGCCGACCAGCCTGGACACGGCGAATCTCTCCATGTACTCTGACATGTCGATGCGGACGAGGTTATCCTCGTTGTTGAAGAGAAATGCCGCCAGTGCCCTCGCGAGCTCGGTCTTGCCGACGCCGGTCGGCCCGAGGAACACGAACGACCCCGCGGGTCTCTTCGGATCCTTCAGGCCCGATCTGGCGCGCCGGATCGCGCGGGACACGGCCTCAATTGCCTCGTCCTGGCCGATGATGCGCTCGTGCAGCGATTGCTCCATGTTGAGGAGCTTTGCCGTCTCCGTCTCCACCAGCCTCGAAACCGGAATTCCAGTCCAGCTAAAGACGATGTGAGCGATCTCGTCCTCACTCACAACTGGCTCGGCGCCATCCCTGCTTTCCTTCCACTGGCGCTCCAGCTCGCCGATCTTATCCGTCAGGAACCTCTCCTGAGCCTGGAGTTCGATCGCGCGGTCGTATTGATACGTGCTGGGCAGCGACTCGAGCTCCTTCGCCACCTGGCTGAGCTCCGCCTTTGCGGACCTAAGGTCGGCCGGCGGAAGCGAGAGCTGGAGCCGTACGCGAGACGCGGCTTCGTCTACGAGGTCAATCGCCTTGTCCGGCAGGCATCTGTCGGTGATGTACCGATCCGCCAGACGTGCGGCCGCGAACAGAGCGTCGTCCCGGATTTTTACCTTGTGATGGCTTTCGTATCTATCCCTCAACCCTTTGAGGATTTCTATCGCTTCTTCCACGCTGGGTTCGCGTACCTGGACAGGCTGGAATCGGCGTTCGAGGGCTGCGTCGCGCTCGATGTGCTTCCTGAACTCGTCCATCGTCGTGGCGCCGATGCATTGAAGCTCCCCGCGAGCCAGCGCCGGCTTCATTATGTTGGACGCATCTATAGCGCCCTCCGCGGCACCTGCTCCGACGAGTGTATGCAGCTCGTCGATGAAGAGGATTACTTCGCCGCTGGCTTTTCGGACTTCGTCGATGACGCGCTTCATCCGCTCTTCGAACTCGCCGCGATATTTGGTGCCGGCGACCACCCCCGCGAGGTCGAGCGCTACGATACGCCGGTCCTTCAACATCTCCGGAGTATCCCCGGAGATGATCCGCTGGGCCAGTCCCTCGGCGATAGCTGTCTTGCCGACGCCGGGTTCGCCTATCAGCACCGGGTTGTTCTTCGTCCTTCTGCTCAGGATCTGAATAACCCGCTCTATCTCATTGTTCCTGCCGACGACGGGATCGAGCTTGTCCTGCCTGGCCAGGTCGGTCAGATCGCGACCGAACTCGTCCAGGGTGGGAGTTCTCGACCGGGTTTTGGTCGTCGCCAGGGCCGTGTCGTTGTCTTGCAGGCTCATAACCTCTCGCCTTGTTCTTTCCAGGTCTACTCCAAGTTTGGCCAGAACACGTGCGGCGAGGCCCTCTCCTTCCCGGATCAGGCCAAGGAGCAGGTGTTCCGTACCGATGTAGTTGTTATTCAATTGCCGGGCTTCGTCGTAGGCCAGGTCTATTACCCGCTTGGCGCGGGGAGTCAACTGCATATCCTGGCCAAGGCGTCCGTCGCCTCGGGTCACCTGCCGCTCGACTTCGGACCGGACGCGGTTCAGACTTACGCCCATCCGGTCGAGGATACGAGCGGCCACGCTGTCGGTCTCTCTGACCAGGCCGAGAAGCAAGTGCTCCGTAGTTACGAAGTTCTCACCCAGCCTGCCGGCTTCTTCCTGAGCGAAGAAGACAACTCTGCGCGCCCTCTCGGTGAACCTCTGCCACATTCCGCTGTCCCCCCTTTTCCTTGGAATGGTTTTGCTCTACACTGAGAGAAGCCTCTACTTACTATGACGTTCCGGCTGACGGTCTGGTTCTCCGTTTTCCGGAAACGCCAACTGCCTGGTTTCTCCCTTCTTACCGAGTCTCGCGCGAATCAGCTTCGCGCGTTTTATGTCGTCGCTCAGACTTCCCATCTTTCCGCGCTCGTCGGAAGCGGATATCGCGAGCTGCATGGAGATGAGAAGCTCGTTGAAATCTTTCAAAGAAAAGTCGGATACAATGCCGAGTTCTGATCCCAGTCGCAAAACGGATAGGCACGCCATCGCTGCTCTGCCGCTGAGCTCGCGGGCTTCCATCAAACGCTCCCGGGCGGTGTGCACGGCGGATATCAAATCCTCCCGCCGGGTGCACGCCAGGATTCGCCTGGCATCTCTTTCTCTTGCTACGAGGTGCTCCGCCGCAGCGCGTACCCTGGAGGCTATCTCCCTATCGGAAAGTCCGATGGTCGTCTCGTTCGAGACCTGATAGAGGTCTCCATACGCACCCGTTCCTTCTCCGAGCAGGCCCCGGACCGAGATCCTGAGTTCAGCCGCCGCGGTTAGGGCGCTCGTTACCTCGCCTAGTATACCCAGTCCGCCGAGGTGAAGCAGCACTGAGAGCCGCAGCCCCGTCCCCACGTTGGCCAGCGAGGCCGTGAGGTATCCATAATTATCGGCACGGGCGTATCTGATCTTCTTGCCCAGGAAACTGTCGAACTCCCGGACCATCTGCAGCGCGGTCATAGGTTGGAACCCGGGCAGAATGTACTGAATCCTGAGGTGGTCCTCTTCGTTGACCATCAGGCTCAGGGTGCCGTTATCGTTCAGCACCACGGGACGGTAGCTGCCGCCGCTCACGTGTTCCCTGCTGGCGACACGCGCATCAACCAGCGCGAGCCGGTCGGATTCCGATAAATGCCCCGGGCGTATGACTCGAAGCTTGCCGAACCTGCCGCCACACTCATACACCGCGTCGGAGATAGCATCCGCCACACGCCGAAGATCCGCCGCGCGCGCCTTCGAAGGGAAGGGAATGCCCTCGATGTTCCTCGCCAATCGCGCCCGGGTGGAAAGCACTACGTCGTCGGCCGGGCCTTCCGCGTTGACCCACGCGGGCAGCACTGTGCTGGTGTACGCGCTGTGCCCTTGCATTTCTACCCCGGCTTCTCTTTACCCGGCGAGTAACCGTGCAGCTCTGTTATGAGCGAATCTATATCTTCCCGAAACACCACGTAGCACATCGAACAGCCCAGCATACCAGTGTCGCGGGCTCCGTCCAAAGTGCTCCCGCAGCCCGGGCAAACCTTTGTTCGATTTGACCCGTCCTCGGTGAACGAGCTTTCGACGATCAGTGTATGCAACAGCTCGGTCAGCAGCAGTCCACTGTCGCCGCATTGAACGCGCTCGCTGTCTGCGGCACATCGGGCACAGAGGTGTCTCTCCCGGTGCGTCCGGCTGCCCACAACTTTGCACACCCCGAGTTCCGCAGGCCGGCTGCGGCACGACTCGCAGAGCTCGGTTCGCATTATATCGGCACGCCCTCTGTCCTTGTCAAAGTGCGAAAGCTTTCTATCAGCCGGTTGGTCGTCTCGCCTGGACGACCATCGCCCACCGTACGTCCGTCCAGCTTGACCATCGGGATCACCTCGGCAGCGGTGCCCGTCAGGAAGCACTCATCCGCCGTGTAAACGTCGTACAGGGTGAATAATCTCTCCTCGACCTCGATGCCCATGTCTCTGGCCAGCCCCATCACCGTGTTCCGCGTTATGCCCTCGAGGATCCCCGCGTGAGGCGGCGGCGTGAGAATGGATCCGTCCCTGACGATAAAGATGTTATCCCCCGTCGCCTCCGCGACATAGCCCTCGATGTTCAACATCAGGCCTTCGCCCGCGCCCATCCGGTTCGCCTCGATCTTGGCCTGGATGTTCGAGACGTATTTACCCAGCGACTTGATTCTCGGTTCCAGACACTGAGCCGGCGGCACCCTCGTGGATACGGTCACTACGTGGAGGCCGTTACGGTACATTTCCTCGGGGTAGAGGGAGAGCTTGTCGGTCATCACGATGACCGTAGCGGTCTTACACACGCGGGGATCCAATCCCAGGCCTACGCCTCTGGTAACGGTTATCCTAACGTAGCCGTCGGATATTTCGTTTGCGCGCAGGGTAGACAGAACGGCCCCCGCCATCTCCTCCGCAGTCAGCGGCAGGCTGATCGTCATGGCGTGTGCGGACCGGTACAGACGGGCGATGTGCTCGTGGAGCTTGAATACTCTGCCGGAATAAACCCGGATTCCTTCGAATGCTCCATCTCCGTAGAGCAAGCCATGATCATATACGGTGACTTTGGCGTCCTCCTGCGGAACGAGTTCCCCGTTCAAGTAGACGACGCGGCTCATCCGCACCCCCCAGAAATCCTGTAGATTGAGTATATCATAAAGCGACCTCGATTGCAACACGCAATTCCGCTGGTTATACAGGGCATCAAGCCTCAATGTACGACAAGCAATTGAATCCCACAACACACGGCGCGCGTCCTCGTATGTGTGGATGCCCGCGTTTGCCTCGGCGAGAGAAGGGCCCTATGCCCACCACATCTCCCCGGCTTTCTGGCTGATTACGACATCCTTGAGGAAGGCTACAGCCTTCTCGAACCCCTCATTCCCGGACATCAGGCTGTCCTCGTGCTCGATCGACAGCACCAAGTCGTAGCCTACGAGGCGCAGGCTGCTGACGATGTCTTTCCATATGTCGTAGCCGTGTCCGTATCCGACGGTGCGGAATATCCACGTCCGGTTTATCTCGTCGGCATACGATTTCGTGTCCAGAACTCCGTGAACGGCTGCATTCACCGGGTCAATCTTGCAGTCCTTCGCGTGGAAATGATAGATCGCATCTCCCAGCTCCCGGATGGCGTACACGGGATCTATCCCCTGCCAGAACAGATGACTCGGGTCGAAGTTTGCGCCGATCGCGTCTCCTGCGGCGTTTCTGAGCTTGAGAAGTGTTTCGGGATTATAGACCACGAAGCCCGGGTGCATCTCGAAGCAGATCTTGATGCCGTGTTCCTTGGCGAACTTTGCCTCCGCCTTCCAGTAGGGGATGACCTTCCGCTTCCACTGCCACTCGATGATCTCACTGAAGTCCGGCGGCCAGGGGCACGTGACCCAATTCGGGTACTTCGCCCGCGGTGAATCCCCTGGGCATCCGGAAAAGTTGATTACGCGCTCGACGCCCAGTTTCTGGGCGAGCTCCACCGTCTTGCGGTGGGTGGTGTGGTGCTCGTTTGCGATCTCTTTGTTGGGATGCAGAGGATTTCCGTGGCACGACAGGGCACTGATGACCAGACCTCGCGACTCCACGACCTTCAGGAATCTCTTCCGCTCCCCCTCGCTTCCAAGAAGCTTGTCAACGTCGCAGTGGGAGTTGCCCGGATAGTTCCCCGTGCCTATCTCGACGGCTTCGACGCCGACTCCGGTGACGTAGTCCAAGGCCTCCTCCAGGGACCTGTCGCTGAATGCTACCGTGAATACGCCGATTTTCACCTTCCAAATTCCTCCTTTCGTTCCGAGAACACGTAAGACGCAACACGGGAGAATGGGTGCCCCATGGTGTTGACGCCCTCCCATTCCACGTCTCTGTGCTTGCGTGTGCTATTGCAGTATGACCTCGCGCCCGGTTTCCGCCGACCTGTAGGTCGCATCGAGGATGCGGGTGACCTCCAGACCGTGCTCGCCGGTGGAAATCGGTTCTGTGCCGTTCAACATGCAATCCACAAAGTGTCTGATCTCCATCTCGTGGCCCGATTGGTGCGGAAAGCCGGGGGTGATGTCAACGGTAGTGCCGCGCATATCCGTGTAGATGCGGAGGGGCTCGACATCTGCGCCGCCCTTGGTGCCTACGAGGTTTGTATAGATCACATCGCGCTCGATATGGGATGCCCAGCTTGCCTCAAGCATCACGGTCGCCCCGGTGTCCAGCCTGATGAACGCCGCCGCCAGGTCCTCAACGTCGTACAGTCCGTCCTTTTCCGCGATGCCCCACGTGCCTGTGCCCTCGCCCCTCGGCCCGAACTTTGCATAGGCGGCGCCGGAAACGGAGACCGCCTTCGGGTTGCCCATGAGCCACAAAGCGAGGTCCAGAACATGGACGCCGATGTCAATCAGCGGCCCGCCGCCGGACATAGATTTCGTCGTGAACCACCCGCCCATGCCCGGGATGCCTTTTCTGCGGATCCAGCCCGTCTTCGCATAGTAGATTTCACCGAGATCGCCGTTTTCTATGAACCTCTTGAGAACCTGCGTGTCTCCCCGGAACCGGTTGTTGAAGGCCGTCATGAACTTCTTGCCGGCGTTTTTCGAGGCCGCGACCATCGCCTTGCCCTCCTCAGGCGTCATCGCAAGCGGCTTCTCGCAGATGACATGCTTTCCGGCCTCGAAGGCGGCGATCGTGACCGGCGCGTGCAGGTGGTTCGGTGTGCATACGCTCACGGCGTCGATGCTCTCGAGTCTCAACATCTCGTTGTAGTCTGTGTAAACGTGAGGCACGCCGAATTCGGCGGCTACCCTGTGCGCCCGATCCTCGTTGATGTCACACACGGCAAGGACCCGGGCCTCGGGGCACTTGCTATAGCCCTCAATGTGGAGATGGCCGATGCCAACGCCCACTACGCCGACGTTTACCTGCTCCAATTTGCTTTTCGAGTTAGCTGCCAACTTTGCTCTCCCATGCGCTTAGTTACTGATTTGGGCGCAACATCCTCCTGCAGAGGCCCGATGCATGCCGGAATCGGCCGCCACAGGCGTTGGATGTCCAGCCGAAAGGCCTCTCGGCCTCACGACGCCTGCATTCTAGCACAACGGCTATCGGGTGTCCATACAGAGCGGACATGTAGCTTTCGGGCCGCAACGGCACGTGGGCACAGTCCCGGGAATGAATTCCCGGCCTACACGACCAAGTCCCTCCGGGACTGGAACCCCTAACCCCGGAGGGGTTTCATTATGTAGACCCCGAATTCATTCGGGGGCGCGTGCGTACGGCGGGACGGGCTACTGCGCGCCGGACGCTTGCACGCAGGGAAACAGAGCTTCTGCGGCGAAGAATAGATGGTCAGCTAATGGTGATAGGGGGAAGAGAGGTTGTCGGCACGAAAGAAGGACCGGCTGTCGGAGCAGGCGGATGTGTCAGCGGTGGCGTTCCTCCCGGTGTCGCGATCGGCATTATGCGCTGTAAGTGCCAAGCTTCGATTGGACGAGTATAAGGGTACGCTTGATGACCTGGTTTCGCTGCCTTCCTGTGGAGAGACACTGCGGTCGTGTTCCGGTGTTTGCGAGATTGCCTACCCCGCTCGTGCGAATCTCGTCACCCTATTCTACGGGGTTGCTGAGCCCAAAGCTCCCGAAGACGCAGGCCTGTTGCTGTGAGGTGGTTCTTATGAGGAGATGGGTCAAGATTGCTTTAGGAGCCGCGACCTTCTGGCCGATCTTGTTCTGCATGGCAAGTGGGGTGGCGGCACATAGATTGTATGAGGTTGCGCAGAAAGGGATGACGGTGCACACTCTCAACCGTATAGTCACATATACTGTACGGTCGCTGCTTTTCATGTATATGTGGGGTTGGGGACTGGTGATTTTCTACATTCGCCACGTATCGAGAAACGAAGACATCCCAGACCACAGGAAGCGCTTCTGGCGAACAGCTCTGTTCTTCGGCATATTCTTCGTGATGCCTATCTATTGGTATAAGTTCATCTGGCGTAAGGACGGCGGCTAGGAGTTGCCTCTACTCGGGGGCGGCGGGTACTGGGGGATCTGCTGTAGGAAACGGTCAGAGTGGGTCGAAGGCCCCTCGCCCCGGGCCAAGCAGGCGGCGCACGGCGGAACCGGCCGCGAGCGAAACCCCCACGGCCGCGATGATGATAGTCGTCTCGACGTTGAGATCGCCGAGGATTGCGGCGGAGGCAATCAGGATCACAGCCTGGACCGCCAGGAGCAGAAGTGCAGCGACGACCCACGAGGCCAGCGTTATGCTTCGGTTGGTCACTGCCGATAGGGCGGCCGCAGCCCGCGTGCCGGACACCCTGGAATCTGCGGCGAAGAGTATTGCGCACAGCGGCAGAAGCACAAACAGGCTGGGAGTTGTCGTTGGGATAGAAGTCGCACGCTCCGCCAACCCGGCGACTGCGCCGCCGAACACGGGTACTATCAGCGCGCCCAGCAGGCGGCTGCGGCTCCGGCCGAGGAGCCTCAATTCGCGCAGGCTGAGGGCCCACGTTTTCTCCGCGCTCGACAGTGCGTTCATTCAGCGTCCTTCGCTTTCCGCACGGCCGCTTGCGCCGCTAGTTCGTCCAGCACGGTTCCCAGCCCTTGGGGGCGGAGGCGCACGGCGGCAACGTCGCCGGAGATCTGCCTTATGAGCTCAACCGGCGTGGAATCCATGCCCATCTCGACCACAAGCGACCCTTCCTGCTCGAACGCCGTGATGCCGGCTTTGTTACGCCGCAGGCCCTTTGTGCCGGCCTTCTTTGCGTCCAGCGGTTTAATCACTACTGCTTCGGGCCCCACCATGCTCCTGAGCTGGGCAACTGTGCCGCATGCCAATACCCGGCCATGGTGGAGCAGGTTGATTCTGTCGCACAGCTCGGCATCGTCGGGGCGCGAGGTCGCAATCACGACCGTCCTGCCTTCGTTCGATCTGAGGCTTAGCAGACGGTCCCAAAGGCGCTCGCGCATGCGGGCATCGAGGCCGAAAGTCGGCTCGTCCAGAAGAAGTATGTCTGCCGTGGCGATCAACGCGCGGGCGAGCTCGAGCCGCTTTCGCATGCCGCTGGAGAGCGACGAAACGCGGATGTCACGGACTGAATCCAGATCCATTAGAACGAGAACTTCCCTCACAGCCGCATGCCGCTTGCGCCGGGGGATCTCATACAGAATTGCGTGTAGCCAGAGCGTCTCGTACGGTGTGAGCTGCAAGTCAACGGCCGGCTCCGCGAAGGAGAGGGCGCACCCGCTGCCCCGTCGAGAGACGACGCCCGAGTCCGGCGCCTCAATGCCGGCGATGATGCGAAGGAGGACGCTCTTTCCCGAGCCGGACGGCCCAAAAACCCCACAGGCCTCACCCGAGAATGCGGTCAGCGTTACATCATCGAGGGCGACTGTGTCTCGATACCGCCTGCAAAGGTTTTCGACTCTCAAGCGTTGCTGCATGACGGGCCGCTCGCTGTATTCCGGCTCAAGCATGGCGAAGCATTTGTCGCAGTTCCGCCTGGTTGCCGGCGTGCAGAATTGCCTCGTCGAAGGTTATAAGCTTCTCTGCGAGGAGTTTCTCCAGCGCCTGGTTCATCGTGTTCATGCCGAAATGCTGCCCGTCGCGAATGGCGACGTACAGTTCAGAGGTCTCGCTTTCTTCTATCAGCTTCTTCACAGTTGGTGATCCGGTCATTATCTCGACGGCAGGCAGGCGTCCCGGTCCGTCAGGCCTGTTCGCCAGTCTCTGCGACGTGATCCCGACCAGGCTGGCCGAAAGCTGAGCGGCAATCTGACCCCGCTCGTACGGCGGGAAGCTGTTCAATATCCGATCGATAGTTACAGGCGCCGAGGTGGTGTGCAGGGTCGTGATGACCAGATGGCCGACCTCGCCGGCCGTTATCGCCACACTCATCGTCTCGGCATCGCGCATCTCGCCGATCATTATGACATCCGGCGTCTGCCGGAGCACCGACCGGAGACCCGATGCGTAGGATTTTGTATCGCTGCCCACCTCTCGCTGCTCGATGACGCTCTTCTTGTCATGGAAGACGTACTCGATCGGATCCTCGATCGTCACGACGTGGGCCCGTCTTGAGGTGTTGATATAGTCTATGATGGCGGCGACGGTTGTGGATTTCCCGCTTCCGGTGGGGCCGGTCACGATTACCAACCCCTGGGGCTGGGAGGCCCAATCCTGGAGTATCAGCGGGAGATTCAGCTCCTCGATCGTGTACGGGTTGAGCGGGATGATCCTGAGCGCGGCGCCGACTACGTTCCTCTGCAAGAAGAGATTGGCCCGCACGCGTGCCAGCCCATCTATCGTGAAGACCAGGTCGATCTCCTCCATGCCGTAGAGGGTCTGCAGCTTTTTCTCGGCCAACTCCTCGCCGGTGAACTTCTCGGCCGCTGCTGAGCCGGCATGAAGAAGGTAGTCGCGGGTCGAGCTGTAGATGATGCTGTTGATCAGATCCTCGGTGTCCTGGGCCGTAACGGGCTCCATGTCAGTGGATTTCAGGCGACCATCGACACGCAAGGTCGGGGGGCTGGCTACTTTGATCAGAAGGTCGGAGGCTCGCTCCGCAATGGCGATCTCCAGAAGTTCATGGATACTTTTCATGCCTTTCCTTTGACGTCGTGCTTCCGGTGTTGACGACGCATCGCCGTACTATGATGAGCTGGTACTCGGCAGCACATGGGATTATATCACGAACGCCCACCGGTGTCGAACTTCTGCCAACGGCGGAGGCCACCGCGTGAACTGCGCGGCCGAGCAGAAGGCCTGGTGCCCCTATATCAGGGTTTGCCGTAATTCGGAGCGCCAGGCCTGAACCCAGTCTTCGCGCGAGCCGCTACAGCCGTACGTCAATGATTGCGCTCACGCCGACGCCGCTCACGCGCTTGATGTCCTTCACGACGTCTTTGGACTCCACGGGCACCAGAGCCTTGATGCGGAACGTCTTGCCGGACATGTTCGCCTCAAGTTGTGCGACCGCCTTAACCCTGTCCACAAGGTGGGCAGGGCCGCTTACCTGCGCCGCGCCGACGTATCCGCCTTGGCCGAAGCTGAGGATCGGGACGACTTTCGTCCTGTCTGCGACGCCGACGCCCTTGTTCAACGTCACCTTGTTTATGAACTTGTTCAGATCGTTCGAGAATCTGTCAATCAGTAATACGATCCCCGCGCCCTTCAGAATATCGCCGATGCCGGCCCGGACGGGAGTGATGGCGACGGTCAGGCAGCCCGCGATGAGAATACCTGCCAGGGCCGTGGTAAAAAGCCTTCGCCTTCTGTTCATGGTTGCCGCCTCCTGCTCTTAATTCATCCGCCGAAGGGTTTTGAAACTTCGAGTGAACCCAGCGGACAGACGTTTCAACTCATCTGGTCGTAACTATAGACGAAAACCCCGCTGAATGGTTTCAAGAGTTTCAAGTTTCGGGTTCAACCGTCTACCTGACCTCGGAGTTGTACGCATTGCGCTGGAACATGAAAAAACCCTCGGAGGGAGCCGCCCTCCGAGGGTTCGATTGCTCGTTACAACCCGGTTCTAGAACCGGACGTCGAACTGAGCAGTTGCAACACCGCCGCGGTAGTTCGCACCTGATCCATATGGATCCACCGCTGCCGCGCCCTGCTCGTATTCTACGATCTGATAGAGCAGCTTGAGGCTGGCGTTGGGATTGAACGAGTGTCCGATGCCGATAGAGATATACCTCTCTTCGGTATCCTTAGTCCCCGCTGCCGCCGTCGGCTCCCAGCTCACCTGCTCAAAACCGAGATCAACCGAGTTGGCCGACGTCAGGCCGTACTTGATGCCGGCTTTCCAGTAGGTGACCTTGTCGAGATCGGCAGCGCCAACCGTAACCGCCGTCGAGCCCTGTACGATCGACGAACGGCCCGTAACTGCCGCCGCACTATTCTCCGGCTCCAAGAACTGGCCTTCTGCCGAGAAGCTGATCCTCGGCGTCAGGGCGTAGGTCAGGCTCGCGGTCGGGCCTTCGACGTTGGTCAGGTTCACAGCCCGGCCGATCCTCGACCAGTAGCCGGGAGCAATGTAGTTCTCCTCGACAGTGGTGAAGCCGCCAGTGAGAGCCAGGTTGCCGGTCTGCCAGCTCAGGTTGGCATTCCACGCGGAGTTGTCGTTGTCGATAGCCGGGAGCGACGCTACCATGGCCTCGCTGGGGTCGGTCTGCGCGAATTCCGCCGCGACCCCGAAGTTTCCGAGGTTGGCAGAAATGTCGGCGCCCATGACCTCGAGGACACCTATGGTCGGATCGAGTCCGAGTCCATACCAGGTCAGGCCCAGACTGCCGCCGAGCGGAGTGCCGATAACTGCCCTTCCGCCCGCCAACTGAGTTACCTCGGCCTGAGTGTACCCGAGGGCGCTAGGAGTCGCCAGGTCCGGGCTGATCAGATCGGCGATCGGATCAGCTTTGGCGGCGAACCCGGTCAGTGCGACCCGGCCCAGGTTCAGCGAAATGCGTCCGCCGTCGAGGACGAAGTCGCCGCTGTCCAGCTTGTCCACATACGTGTAGCTGTCAGGATCGACGAACTTCAAGGTCAACGGCGTCAACTGGAATGGGAAGCGGCCGACCACTATCTGGGCGGGGCCCAGTGGGCCTAGCCTTGCCGCCGCATCCAGGTTCAGATGCCAGAGCGTGAAGTCGTCCACGCCAGGGATGGCGAAGTCCTGCAGGTAGTTGCCTGCTGCGATCAGCGCGTTGACCGACGCATCGTCGCTCACTCTTCCCTTCACACCGAGTTGAATATCGGTGAGGAACCTGGAGTTGGCGAGCGGATTGTCTGCGTCAGTCGGGGTCAGATCGCCAAGGCCCCTGCTGTCCCGATCGAGAGCGGTGCCGGCATTCTCCACCGTGCCGCGGGCGATCAGGTTGACATCGCCTGTCCAGCGGACGCGCGCAACTTCCTCTTCGAGAGCGATAACGCGCTCGTTGAGGGCGGCCACGTCTCTCCTCAGCGCCTCGATGTCAACGCCCTGCGCTGCCAGTTCATCGCGGAACTCGTCCACGAGTCTCTGCAGCGCCTTGACTTCCTCAGCGCCGGGTGCCCCTGGTCCGGGAGGTCCCGCAGGTCCCGCAGTCCCCGCAGGCCCCGCAGGCCCTGCAGGTCCACGGTCGCCGGCGGTGACCATTTCGCGGATCACGGGAATGCTCTTCGCCAGCGCTTCCGCGAACTCGTAACGGGTCATCGCGCGTTTGCCGCCGTAGGTGCCGTCGGGATAGCCCTGAAGAACGCCCGCGTCCACGAGTTCCTGAACGGCGTCGTACGCCCAGTGATCAGGCGGGACGTCCGGGAACTCCTGCGCGGACACCAGGGAGCCGATCCCGAGCAGAAGGGCAGCGATTGCAAAGAACGCTACTTTCTTCATGTTACATCCTCCTTGAATGTGTCTACGTTTCTTTGGCCAGAGGATGTGCTGCTTCTGCGCGACACGGCATCCGCTTGAGTATCCATGTTTCCTCTGCAGTGCCGGCTGCGCGGAATCTGCACCTTATCCTCTTGCCTATCCTATCACCGCGCAGGCTGTTCACAGGTCACTCAAGGTATCGTTTCACCTCCTTTCAACCTAGTGCTGCGCAGCGTGATAGCCAAGTTTCGAGGCATGCTAGCAAAAATACTGGGTTTTGTCAAGGGGTAGGCAGGAAAATAATTATATAATTGTCTTACAACATTGCCTATTCCTGTTCACCCTACGTCCTCTTGAAGTGTCAGACAGCGTGTGATGGCCGCCCGCTGAGTACTTATACGGTCGGCGCTCGCGGCGGGTTACAAGACTTTTCGAGCCCGAGTGCACATGCCTTAACCGATGCACTTACTCCGCAAGAGAGTATCGCGTGGGCACTCTAGACGAGGTTACCCATGGGGTGGAGCGAATAAACTGTGCGGGATGTTAGACGAGCCGAACGCGAGGGCGGGGATCGCGGAGCGCTTGAGGCGTGTCAGCTCCGTTGCAGGTACTCTTCTGCGAGGATGACGGCGACGTAGTCGTCATATGGTTTGTGCGGGACGAGCAGCCCCCTGGGGATCAGCCGAAGCAGACCTCTGGGCGGGTTCTCTTGGAAGAATCGCGCCTTTGCCCTGTGGGTCGAAAGGGTCTCGTCAACGAGCTCGACCGGGATCGGGTCTACCAGCTCGCAGAGGTCGCTGGCGAGAGCGCTGCCGCCTGTGCCGGCCCCGATGATGATTTGGTCTACGCGGTGGGAGGCGATCAAAGTGGGAATGACGTCGGGGATATGTTCGGGAGCAAGAACGTGTCTGTGCAGGACGCCGGCATGGCCGACCACGGCGAGCCCGCACTTCTCCCGGCCGGGGTCGATCGCCAGAACAGTGGTCATTGGACAACTCCCATGCGGAAATCCAGATCGAGCGGCCCGGCGGACCATGTATCGGCCTTTGCGATGGCTATCAGGGTCACCTGCTTGCCCGCGGCTTTCACGCGGTCAACGATATCCAGGAGTTGGTCTGGGGAAATCTGGCCCACGGTGGGCTGGTCCTGCTCCTTGTCGTAGTATGGGATAATGCCCTTCCCGATGGCCGCAGGGCGCACCTCGGTTCTCAGGAAGTGGACAACTTGACCCAGCACCTGGCCCTGGGAAGCCCTGCCGTTGATGACGGCACGCGCAACTTCCTGCCCGGACGAGTAGACGAGGCGGTTGTAGTTCAGGACGAAGTCAATGAGCGCCTGCTCGCCTTCCACGGAGTTGCCTATGGAAATGATGCGGGCCACTACGGTACCCGACCCGCTGGAAATCTGGTCTACGATGGCGTCAAGGCTCGCCGACTCTTTCAGGAACGGTTCCTTGCTGGGGTCGTCGGTCTCCACCTTCTTGGCCAGGATTTCGACTGCCCGATTGTTCTTGCCCACTTTGGCCCCCTCCGCCTGGGCTCGTTTGCCCGCCTCACCCAACAGCATCAATACTTCGGTGCGGATGTCTATTCCCGACTGAGCGCAGCTGATGACCCGGCGGGCGAGTTCTTCGTTCGAGCGGAAAATGACCCTTCCCTGACGCAGTGCGATGTATCCCTGGTACTTCGCGGCGGCTTCACCCATATCTTCCCAGAGCACGCTGAGATTCTGCAGCAAGACTGAGCGCCGCTTTTCCAGGTCTTCGATGTCTGCTCTCTGCGTCGCAATCTTCTCCGTGTGCTGGGCGATTTCACGCTTTGCGGCGGATACCTCCAGTTTTGCATCGGCGAGCTGCTTTTCGGTATCAGCCAGAGCGGCCTTATTCCGGCGAAGATCGACACGCAGCTTGTCCAAATCCGCGGTGATGCGCTGAATATCGGCTTTGGCTTCGTCTGCAGCCTTGCGTGCGGATTCACGCTCCGAGATTAGAATGGAACGCTCTCTGAGGATCTTTTCTCCCTCGAGCATCAGCACGCGAACCTTTTCGCTCACCGTCGCCATGAATGCGATGGTCAGGATGGCAATCAGCATGCCGGTGATAGTGGTCGTGACAATCGCGGTATAACGAGGACGCAGGCCGAAGAGGGTCAGCCTGCGCTTGCCCATGCGCCGGCCGAGAATGTCGCCCCAGTACGCTATGAAGCCGCACATTCCTATGAACACCGCTACTGTCAGAATGGTCCGCCACGTCATAAGCCAGACACCGGTTGTTGGATTCTGTGACCGCTCATTTCGCTGCGCGAGCGATGAGAAACGCGCCGATGCAGGCGCCCGCAAGTGTCGGGATGAAACTCGCCGCGGCCGGCGAGACGGCGCCGTTCCGCCCAAGTATCGTCATGTAGTGCATGAACACCCAGTATGCAAAGATGATCACGATCGCCAGGCCGAGCCCCACAGCCGAACTGCTCCTGTGCGGCCGAAGCCCGAGCGGCGCTCCGATCAATGCGAACACCAAGGTGGTAAGCGGCATAGCGATTTTCTGGTACAGCCGGACCCGGTACTCGCTTACGTCGGCCCCGTGTTCCATGAGAATGCGTATATAATTCCTGAGCTCCGAGAAGCTCATCTCGTCGTATTTCTTTTGGTACAGAGCCAGCTCTTTCGGCGTCTTGTCGAGCGTCACTTCGCGCGTCTTCGTGCCCCGAAAGTGCGTGCTCACCGTCGGTTTGGTGCCCAGGGTCTTCACGTAGCCGTCCTCGAATGTCCAGTCGTTCCCGCCGTGCCAGATCGCCCGACGTCCGTATACGAACGCTATTGGCTCATTCTGCGCATTCTGCGCATACTGTATCATGGCCACGTTGCGGAGCGTGCCGGTGGACAGGTTGAAGCCGTCTTGGACGTAGAAAACATTGTTTGTGACCCCGTCGTCCGCATCTATCACGAAGAACGGTTTGTCGCTCGACAGGGGTTCGTTCGTCAGTTCGCGGCGAATTCGCTCGTGCTCCGCATTCGTGCCCGGGACCACTATCTCATTGAGCACGAAACTCGATGCTGTGACCACGATGGCCATCAGCAGAACGGGAACCGCGATCCGGTACAGGCTGATCCCGCTTGCAAAGAGCGCCACCATCTCACTGTCGCTCGAGAGCCGCCCAAATCCGAGAAGGGTCGCGAGGAGCATCGCCATCGGAAGCGTCATCACCACCAGCGACGGCATGTGAAGCCCGATCAGCTTGGCCGCCGTCCAGACCGGCGCGTGATATTCGGCCAGCAGCTCGGTGATTTTGAACAGCTCCCTGCCGGCAAACATCAGGCTGGTGAACGCAGCTATGCCGAAAACAAACGGTCCGATCAGCTCGGCAAGGATATGGCGGTCAATTGTTTTCATGCTCGGTCGCGCGTATTCAGAGATTCTCCCAAAGCTGGGAATGGCCTGGTTGTGCGAAGCGTCGCTCCGTCACCATAGTCCGCCTCGGGCGGGCATCGGCGATTCCAGGCGGCGATTCCATCCGCCGCCGCGGATCGCGCTCCGGAGAGCCCTTCTGCATCTCAGCAACTCAGCCGGGCTACACTCTTAGGACGTATTCCTATACGGCGAATCTCTCACCCAGGTAGTATTTCCTAGCTATCGGATCGTTGGGAAGATCGGAAGAAAGGCCGGAAGTCCTTATCCGGCCGTCTGAGAGAATATATGCACGATCGGTAATAGCGAGCGTCTCGCGGACGTTGTGGTCGGTAACGAGTACGCCTATGTTCTTGGCCTGCAGTTGGTTGATGATGTCCTGGATATCGTTTATGGCTATGGGATCGACGCCGGTGAATGGCTCGTCGAGAAGCATGAACGCCGGCGACACGGCCAACGTCCGGGCGATCTCCGCCCGGCGCCGCTCGCCCCCCGACAACATATAGCCTTTGTGATCTCTGACCTGGCCTAGCTTCAGCTCATCGAGAAGCTGGTCCAGCCTCGCCTTGCGCTCCTTCTTCGGCGTTCCCACCAGCTCCAGGACGAGGAGGATATTCTCCGCGACGGTCAGCTTTCGGAAGACGGAGGGCTCCTGCGCGAGGTAGCCGATTCCCCGTCTGGCGCGCATATACATCGGCATGTCCGTTATGTCCTCGCCGTCGAGGTGGACCTCGCCCGACCTCGGGCGTATCAGCCCGACGATCATGTAGAAGGTCGTCGTCTTGCCGGCGCCGTTCGGTCCCAGCAGCCCGACGATCTCGCCGCGCTTGATGTTCAGCGAAACCCCGTCAACAACGTTGCGCCCCTTGTAGGTCTTGACAAGGTTCTCTGCGACTATTTCAGCTTCGGGTGTTATTTCTTTTCCGCCTCCTCGGGGGTCAGGATCAACTCGGCATGTTTGCCGGGAGGCCCTTCGACGCGCATCTTGTTGTCCTTCAAAGAGATGGTCACGGTCTCGCCGGTGAGCCTTGCGATGGGACCGGCCAGTTTCGGATCGGTGACCTTGACCACAACGCCGCCCCTCAGCACGACGGCGTCTTGGCCCTGTTCCAGGGTTGCGGTTTGGGCGGTAGCAAGGATGTCCCTAACCGTTGTCGCGGATCCGTCCGTCTGACCTGTTTTTCTGTCGGCCCGCTTTGCCTTTATGATGACCCCGCCGGTCACCAGGGCTTTTCCAAGCGCCAGTTTCCCATCTTTGCCTTTGATCAGGTCGAGGCGGATGCTCTCCGCCTTGATTGACTCAAGCCGCGTGGTTCCCGCCTTCATCGGCGTGTCTGGTGAGCTGGAGACGAAACTCGCGTTTCCCGTTGCGATGATAGTCAGGTCGTCAAGCTCCAGGACTTTGCCCGCGAGCGTCATCATTCCGAGGGCGAGACTCTCCGCGCGGCCGAACGAGGTGTACAGCCCGAGAATCCCGACGAGCAGCGCAACTGCGCCGGCTTTTCTTGCGATTGCCATCTCCATTACCTCAGGTCCATCTCCGCATCCTTGAACCGCGCTTTTCTCATTGCGGTATCGGCCTCGAAACTGGTCGCCGCGATTTCCATATTCCCTCTGGTCATCTTTACCGCGCCGGTGCCAACCAACCTGTCCTCGCGAGACTTCCAGACGAGCCGTTCCGCGCGGGCGGACACCTCATCGGCGACTGAGTGTACCTTCACGCCGCCGCTGGCCCGGACTTCACCGGTGCGGCTGTCGGCCACGACCCTCGGCGCGACCAAGCGGCTGGCGACCTTCCCGTCTTTATACAAACTCGCCTTCACATTCCGGAGTTCCACGACCGCCGATTCCCCGGTTTGGGAGGCCAGTGCCTCCTCGAACTCCGCTTCCCAGAGGCGTCTACCTTTGTCGTCGTCCCACGTGATCCGCGCCCTCTCGAACTCGGCTTCCAGTTTCTTCTCTTTCGGCTGTTTGAGTGAGGTCGCGGACTCTTTCGGCTTGACGCGTTCCTTGACCGGCTCGCGGCGCCCACACCCTGCCGTTGAGACAGTGGCGGCGACAAACGAGATGAGAAGAATCCACAAGACGACTCTGGGCCGGGTCTCGGGCATAGCTTGATTCCGGGAAAGAGGCACCCGTCGGCCTCAACGTGAGTTTACCATAACGCATCGTGCATTTGCAACCGACGCGGGCGATCTGGTTCGTGGCAGAGGATAAGCACGGCCGGGAGTTGAGTCCGGTGCGTCGGGCCCTCCGCGGGCCGGATGCGCCAAGCGCGCAGGAATTCCTACACACTGCTCTGCTCCCCAGTGCGAAGAGACGAGGCGCAGGCGGATCGATATTTCGGGCGAATCCTGGACCCGGGCCGGCGTTATTGCCGCGCCGTCTGAGCGGCGGGGAGCGGGCGTTCCCGGGCGGCGGAAAGCGCATCCGCCTCGACCTTGGCCATAAACATCAACGGAACCGTTAGGTAAAGGAGAGCCGTCGCAGCCATCACAACCCCCGAATCGTTGGTCAGCATCGCGACTATCGTGCTTACCAGAATGCCTATGAACCCGGCGTTCATCAACGGGTGCTTGCGCAGTGTGCGCCGGACAATGCCCACGGGCCGATAGAACAGAACCGCAAATCCGATGATCAAGCTGAGGAACGCATGGGTCCAGATCGAATATCGCATCAGGTGGAGGTTCACGCTCCATCTCCTGACTGCAATGTCCAGAAGGACGTGCGGGCCGCCTTCTTGGGCCTGCGCGAATGCGCGGCCGATGTGG
>Ga0114930_10001914_pt1 | contig 19240 bp, 14 predicted proteins | sample AnhtaG_FD_87300 | JGI IMG/M metagenome (GOLD analysis project Ga0114930, IMG submission 87300) | Deep subsurface microbial communities from Anholt, Denmark to uncover new lineages of life (NeLLi) - Anholt_01485 metaG | ecosystem: Environmental > Aquatic > Marine > Oceanic > Sediment | place... | reverse complement strand
GGCCTTCAATCAAAAGGGCTCATAACCCGGAGGTCGCCGGTTCAAATCCAGCCCCCGCTACCAATCCTTTTTTCAACTCGTCACCGCCAAAACTTCCTGACGCTTCGCTCCTTTTAAATCTCGAATCGCATAAAGCGTTATCGTCGAAGGCACACCCCTCCGCCGTAGGTCTTGGATGTAGGGAAATATACGCTTTGGCGCTGATCGCAGATTGTCTTTCAAAGCCCATCCCACTCCTTTCTGAACAATGTCTTCGTCATCCCAGATCAGGTTCTCACATAGATGGATGACTTCCTCCGTGAATTCCCCCGATTTCGCAACCTTTCGTACGAACGTTACCACGCTAGCCCTCCGCTTCCACCGAATCGGAGAACGACACCACTCTTCAAGCAGTTCAAACGTTTCTTTCCGATATCTCCTTAACAGTGGTTGCATCACTCCCAAAGAGAGGTGATCGACGTGGGACCAGCTCCGGAAGTGCTTTGGTAAGCCATCCAGGTATACGAAATGCTTGGGTCCGAGGTCCTTTACACTGAGCGTTATGATGTGAAGCCCCACATGTCCAAGTTCACCAACGTGCTCCTGGAGAAGCCGCGATGCCAGATCCATTCTTTCCTGAAATGATAGCTTAAGGAATTGAGAACGGAATTCCTTCAGTATCTTTCGGAATTCTGAAGCTTTAAGGCCATAGGATAGGTACTCATCATGCTTGTGGAAATGCCGATCAGGTAAAGGATGATGACGGCCCGTAATGTTTTTAATAGCTTGGTGAAGATCAGCGATTATGTTATTGATTTATCTTCTTCCCATCTAGACTATTGCAGTTATTATCATAACGGAGAATGTGATGTCAATCAGGGGAAATTTCTGACCCAGAAATCAGGAAAAGAATGTCGGAAGCCCTCAATATTCCTGAAGATAAAGCAACCTGTGAAGGATGCAGACCCCAGGAAGGAAGGATTAAGCTGCTGAAACCTGACCAACAGTGCAAGGTTTATACGTGCGTATCTGAAAAGAAAATAGATTTCTGTAATGAGTGTGACGATTTCCCATGTGAAAGATTTCAGCCTTATGCGGATAAAGCACAATATCCGCATAACACCAAGATGTATCAGCTCTGTATGATGAAGAAACTCGGTTTTGAAAAATGGGCAGAAGAAGAAGCGACAAAAATATGGGATATATACAGAACCAAGCCATTTAACTTTGATAACATACTGTATTGAACGGTATCATTCTTGAATCCATTCGCTTAATCTGTCTATAGCCTTTAAAACATTTCCGCAGTATTGTTTGAGGAAGTCCTCGCCTAGAGGTTGATCCTCATGAATGGATTTAACAGCTTCCAGGGCCGATTTTCCATTAAAATCAACGTAAGCTATGCGGGCGGTCATCTCTTCAGGTCTACGCCCAAAGTTGCTCCCAGGCAGGATCGCAACTCCAGTGTCTTCCAGTAAACGTTGGCACATTTCTTCACTAGTGCTGATTTTCCTGGCCAGGAGTTTTTCTTTAAAGGGCGAGAAATCGGGAAAGATATAGAAGCCCCCATGAGGATATCTGATTAACACCCTGGCATCCTCAAGCTTCCGAGATATGTGATTCCCTAAGGCTTTCACAATCCGACGGGACTTTATCAAGTAATCATCAATCACCGGTCCTTCCTGGAAGGCCCGGATGGCCGCATACTGTATTGGCGCACTCGTGGACGTGAAGGTTTCAGTGCCTACCGCGGCCATGGCGTTGAGCAGCCATCTCAAAGAACTGGGAAATACAAAAACTCCCAATCGCCAACCTCCCGCCCCACACCACTTGCTCAAACCACCGCTAAAGATAGTGCCTTCCGGATAAAAAGGAACGATGGATTCATGCTGGCCTTCATGGTGAATCTTGCCGTAGATCTCATCTGAAAGCAGGACAACACGGTTTTTATCAGCAATCTCTGCCAAAGCCTTGAGTCGGTCACGAGACATAGATGTTCCGGAAGGATTGAGAGGATAATTGAGGATCAAGAGCCGAGGTCTTCCCTTATTTATGTGACAAAGTTTTTCTAACTCTTCTGGAGTCAAGTGCCAGTCATTTTCGATAGACGTGGGAAACAAATGGATATCGCGTCCTATAATCTTAGCTTGAGGGGCATAAGATACCCAACTAGGGGTAGGAATGACCAAGTCGCCAAAGTAGGTCAATTGCAGAAGGAACATGAGTTCTTTGGATCCTGGGCCAATAAGGACATCGTCCGGATCGGCCTCGATACCGAAAGTGCGGCAGTGGTGTTCGGCCACAGCCTCCTGAAGCTCTCTCAATCCCTTAACAGGAAGGTAATCCTTTTGATGAGCATTCCTCTGTAAGGCTTCCACAACAGGCTCAGGGACTGGAAAAGGCGATTGGCCTAAACCCAACTTATAGACTTCCTTTCCCCGTTGTCTTAGCTCATTGGAAAGATCATTAATCGCGACCGTTGCTGAGGGTTTGAGTCCGCTCACATTGGGATTCAGGTGCACCTTGAGTAAATGTCCCTCATGTATTGTCATTTCCTATCTCCTTTTGGTTACGATTTTTACATATTATCATATCATTGTCTAACAAAGGTGAAGAACATCTCCATGGCATTTGACATCTTACCTTATTCTTGTCAATAACAGGAGGAATGTGTTAAAAGGTTTTTTTAAGAGGTAATCAGACAATGAATATATACAGATGTCCGGTCTGTGGGTATCTTCAGATTGGAGAGATTGATTTCCATTTTTGTCCAATCTGTAAGACTCCTGCAGAACTCTTTCAAGGAGATCCCACAGTCAAGAATTTTGCCCATTGGGATGCTAAAACACGGATTATGATTGAGCACATGGCCGACACAGGACATTATTATCTGGAGGGGAAAGGAACCACACGGAAGTTTCTGAATATGGATGATCTTTTATTTATGCCAGGCCAGATCTCTACACCCCCTCTTTTGGATGATGAGCCTGTGCTGACAGAAGTCATCCTGGGGAAGGCTTCCTCTCATCCGATAACAGTCAAGACTCCTATTCTGAATGCAGGGATGTCTTTTGGTGCATTGAGCCGTGAAGCGAAAATGGCGCTGGCAAAGGCTTCCAGTTTAGTCGGTGGAATCGCCAATACCGGAGAAGGGGGGATGCTCGATGAGGAAAGAGAGTTGGCCGATCGCATCACTCTTCAGTACGCCTCCGGACGATTCGGCGCAAGTGAATCGCGACTCAAACAAGCCGATATGATTGAGATAAAAATTTTCCAGGGGGCTAAACCTGGTATGGGAGGAAAACTTCCTGGAAGCAAAGTGACAGAAGAGATAGCACGTATTCGACAACTCCCCCCTTATCAGATGGCCAAATCACCTTCTCGGCATAAGGATATAAAGACACCTGAAGATTTATCCAAAAAAATTGCATGGTTGAGAGAGGTTACAGGCAATAAGCCAATTTCTTTGAAAATCGTAGGAGCTCACATCGAAAAGGATCTGGATGCAGTCTTTTCCCAAAAAAATGTCCCTGATGTGATCGTCATAGACGGCGGTGAGGGAGGAACAGGAGCTGCGCCCATCTTCACTAAAGATCATGTCGGCCTTCCTCTTGTATACTCGCTGCCGAGAGTTGCGAATTATATCGAGAAAAATGGACTTGGGGAGAGAATCACACTCATCGCAACAGGGGGGCTCAGGCACTCTGCCGATATAGCCAAAGCTCTGGCTCTAGGAGCTGAAGCCGTATACATGGCAGGGGCACTGAAGATTGCGATGGGCTGCAAGTATATCCGGGAATGCCACCTCGGCACATGCCCCTATGGAATAGCCACTCAGACAAAAGTTCTGAGAAAACGTCTTGATGTGGACTTGGCTGCCCAAAGAATAGCGAATTTCATAAGTGCTGCCACCAAAGAATTAAAAACCTTTGCGCGTATCTGTGGTAAGGGTGATATTCACAAGTTGGACAAGAATGATTTGGAAGCCATAAATCCTGAGCTGGCCAGAATTACTGGCGTCAAACTGGCATAAGGAGGGGAAGAGTGAATCCACTCATAAACGCTTTTTTAGGAGTATTATTCATGTTGATTGGAGCCGTTACAGCTCTTATCATGATCCATCTGAAAGGAAGATCCAAAGATCGAGTCCATGGCAATACACTTATCTGGGTACACAGGGTACTTGGATATGTTTTCGTCGCCATTTATGTTTTGATGGTCGTTACCATGATCATACGCATCAGCTATTATCAAGATGAATTATCTCCGAGAGCCATCTTCCATGTGGTTTTAGCCCTATCTCTTATACCATTGCTGGCAGCGAAGTTGCTTGTGGCAAGGAAATATAACCTTCTGACTTCCCGTCTGTTCTTTTTGGGAATGACGATATTCCTTTTTGCCTTTTTGCTCAACGCCATTAGCGCCGGACATTATTATCTGTACAAAGGGGCAGTGAGAGAAGTGACTATCTCGTCTATTGATAGAGAGACCATGAATGAGGACATCGGGCGTCAGCTCGTTGTAAAAAAATGTTCCAAGTGCCACACGCTGGAAAGGATTTTTCGGTCGTTTAATGATGAGGAAGGTTGGACAAGAACCGTAAATCGTATGGCTTTGATCGATACTCCTAACATCCGTGATTATAATGCAAAACAGATAATCTTTTTTCTTGTCAAGCAGCAGGAAAACCGGATAGGCGAGAAAGAGGATTTAGTTGAGGAGGAAATCGGGAGGACGTTGTTGGATAAGAAGTGCATATTATGCCATAACCTTGATCGAATCTATCAAGCCCAAAAGAGTGAAAAAGAATGGCTTGCCACTGTTGAGAGGATGAAACAACATGCTCGCGATCCGAATTTCTTAAGCGAGAAGGAAACAAAAAAAATTGTCGATTATTTGAGCACGAGGCCAAGGACGTAAATTTAGGACAGGCGCAGCACATCGGCGATTGCTGTGGCCCAGGAAGTGATAGCGTTCCAATCACGAAAGTCACCGATAGGTGATTCCACCTGATTGACGAAGCACCTGACCAATTTTCTCGGCAATCTCTGCCGTTGCACCGTATTTGGTGGCGTAAGCCACCAGAATTTGACTTTCTATTTCGTCCTCCATAAGTGTATCACACCCCAAACGCCATGTTCAAAAAGAAACAAGTTGCCATTTCTTGGTTTGTTTGCATTTGACTCTTTGCTGCGCGAACTTTATGCTACTTGGTGCTAATCTTGTGTACTATTTCATATGCATGAAAAGGAGGTAGAATGCGTAAACGATTCGATATATTCGGCGGGATATTGATCATTATTTTATTCACAACCCTTAATGGCTGTGACAACCAGAAGAAAAAGGAGGATTTGGGGATGTCTCGATCGGAAGTGTCACTCCAACCGGTCAAACTGAAGCCGCTGCCACTGGGATCGATCAAGCCCACCGGATGGCTGAAAAATCAACTTCGGATCCAGGCCGATGGGCTAAGCGGTCACCTGGATGAGTTCTGGCCCGATATCAGAGACAGCGCCTGGTTCGGTGGGGAGTCGGATGCGTGGGAAAGGGCGCCCTATTGGCTGGACGGTGTCGTTTCTCTGGCTTATCTGTTGGAGGATGAGGATCTAAAAAGAAAAGTCACGAAATACATGGAGCATGTCATTTCGAACCAGGACGAATCCGGTTGGATCTCACCTGCTGAATCTCCGTCCAACTATGACCTCTGGGCCATCTTTTTGGTGTTGAAACCTTTGATCCAATACTATGAGGCCACAGCTGATGATCGAGTTCCTGGGGTGGTGGAGAAAACTCTGCGATGGGTGGACGGACATATCGACCGGCGTCCGCTCTTCAATTGGGGTAAATTCCGCTGGTTCGAGTCACTGATCAGCATATACTGGCTCTACGAAAGGACTCAACAGGATTGGCTGCTGGACCTGGCCGTGAAGCTTCACGCACAAGGTTTTGATTGGTCGTCATTCTTCGAGCGTTTCCCCCTAAAAGGAATCACGCCTAAGGGGAAATGGACCTACATGGGGCATGTGGTCAATAATGGCATGGCTGTCAAAGCTCCTGCGCTGTGGTGGCGCCTGACCGGCGATGATAAAGACCGGCATATGGTCTATGAGATGATGGCGAAGCAGGATCTGTACCACGGTCAAGCAGCGGGAATCTTCAGCGGGGATGAATGCTTTGCAGGAAAAAATCCATCTCAGGGCACTGAGCTCTGCGCGGTAGTGGAATATCAGTTTTCTCTAGAGATTTTACTGTCTATACTGGGGGATCCCGCGTTCGGCGATCGTCTGGAAAAAGTGACTTATAATGCCCTGCCTGCCACATTTTCTCCGGATATGTGGTCCCACCAGTACGACCAGCAGGTCAATCAGGTCGAATGCACAATCCGGGAGAACAGGCTCTGGACCACGAACGGCCCGGAATCCAACATCTTCGGTTTGGAACCCAATTACGGCTGCTGCACCTCCAACCTCAGTCAAGGTTGGCCCAAATTCGCCGCTCACCTGTGGATGAAGACACAGGATGAGGGACTGGCGGCTGTGGTTTACGCGCCTAACATTGTCTCCACGCGAATAAAGGATATTCCTGTTTCTATCGAGATCGTCACCGATTATCCGTTTCGCCAAGATATCAGATTGAAGATTCGTGTTGATGAGCCGGTTCGATTTCCTCTCCATCTGCGTATTCCTGCGTGGGCGGATGAGGCTTCGATCACTGTTGGAGAAAGCCATCATACTCCTTCGGCAGGGTCTTTCTATGTGCTGGAAAGGGAATGGTCCGGCACGACGGAAGTCGAGATTGTGTTTCCGATGAAGCCACGTGCGACCCGCCGTTACAACAATGCCCTCGCTCTAGAGCGAGGTCCGTTGCTGTATGCCCTTAAGATAGGGGAGGAGTGGAGGCGGGTGAATGCGGATAAACCGCATCGGGAGCTTCCCCATGCCGACTGGGAAGTCTATCCCACCACTCCGTGGAATTACGCTTTAGATCTGAATCAAGATAAACTGGATACATTGCATTTTGAGGAGCATCCTCTAGGTGACATGCCCTTTTCGCCCGCGGGCGCTCCGATATCCGTGAAGGTTAAGGGCATAAGGATCGATGACTGGAAACTGGAAAACGGCTCTGCAGGTGAACTGCCCCAAAGTCCTGTATCAGCCACCGGTGAACTTGTGGAACTCACCCTCATTCCCTACGGATGCACCAACCTTCGCATTGCCGAATTTCCAACACTCAAGTAAAGGGGCTCGAAATGCCTGATAGAATTTTTCCAGCGAAGGTTATTTCCTTGCTTCTGATCTGTTTCTCCTTGAGTGCGAAGACACAACTAGCAACATCTGGCGATTACGCTGTCCTTGTTTCCCCAAAAACAATAGTCCCAGGCAAAACCTTTCGTGTCTTGGTGGCATCAGAAAAACCTAATGCAAAAGCGACACTAAGAGCAGCGGGCCCTTCTGGCTCTTTGGCGATACTTGGGCAGCAGCAAGGAAGCGGTCCCCCTTATTGGTGGACGGCTGAATTCAAGACAGAAGGGGATGGGACCTTTCGAATATGGCTCGAGCATGCAAGATCACGTTTGGCAGAAAAAAGTTTTTCGGTCAACACAAATAAACAGGACCGAGATCTCAGTCCTTTCATTTGGCAAGCTGAACTTTCTTGGACACGCCTTTTTGAAAATCTCTACTCGGCCTGGATCGAGAGGCTCTTCCTGGATAAAGAGGAAGGGCACACCTGGGATTCTCTTCATCAGGTGATGCAAGATGCTGACAGCAATTTTCTGCATAATCATCTGGGATTGGATGAAGATGGCACATTGATCTTGGACCCGGACTGTGCAGATAATCCCTTCTTTTTTCGGGCTTATTTCGCCTGGAAGCTCGGCCTTCCGTATGGGCATCATATCTGCGATAGGGGCAATGCCCAAAGGGCCCCTCGATGCGGTCAGTGGTCTTCCAATCATTCCCCTCGTAAAAAAGGACGAGAAGACCTGAAAGCTTTTCAGAGTTTTGCACGAACCATCAAAAATATTATCCATTCGGGAAGCGCTCGCACCGGATTTTCCGATAACAACACAGATCTGTACCCTCTTCCACTCCAGCGAAAGCATCTGCGCCCCGGAGTGGTGTTTGCTGACCCTTACGGGCATACCTTGATGATCGTGCGCTGGATTCCCCAGACAGAGGAAGAATCCGGACAGCTGTTGGCTGTAGACGCCCAGCCTGACGGAACCATCGGCATCAGAAGATTCTGGCAGGGGCAGTTTCTTTTTGCCACAAACCGAGTGATCGGGGAGCCCGGGTTTAAAGCTTTCCGGCCTATCGTGCAAGAAAACGGCCTACTCAGAGTCCTCTCGAACCAAAAAATTGCCGCCTCCCAGGATTACGGGAATTTTTCTCTTCAGCAGCAGAACATGAGTCCTCGGGTGTTTTATGACACCATAGACCGTCTCATCAATCCTTGGCCTCTGGATCCTGTCAGTGCCTTTCAAGAACTGCATAAAGCGGTCCATGAACGCCTCCAGGCGAGGGCAAAGGCGGTGGCCAATGGGGAAAAATACATGCTTGAGACAAACTTCGAAGTCATCCCGATGCCCTCAGGTGCCAGGATATTCCAGACCTCAGGTCCATGGGAAGATTATTCCACTCCTGCCCGAGACATGCGCTTTTTGATCGCGTTGGATGTGCTCTCAGATTTTCCCGACAAGGTGATGAGAAATCCGGGAGCCTTTGCCAATCCGGCGTCCAAAAAACTCGAAGATCTCAAAATCGAATTGGAAAATCTTCACAGAAAATGGGCAAAGGAGATCACCATCACTTACACACGCAGCAATGGCATACCTCATACGCTAACCCTCACCGACATCCTGAACCGAAGGGAAAAATTGGAGATGGCCTACAATCCCAACGATGGTATGGAAGTGCGTTGGGGAGCGGCCGAGGGAAGCGAAGAATTCTCATCTTGTATCCGACGAGCCCCTGTCGACCAGCGCCGAAGAATGGAGTCTTACCGCAAATGGTTCAGAGACCGCATTTTCCCAATTCGCTAATTTGAAAAATTTCAGCAGCTTTTATAAATAATTCATGAAAAGGATTCGGCTGTTTGGATGAGGGTATCGAAAAACAAAGAAACATCTTCACGCGTAAGCTCGTGGTTGGCAATAACCAAGCGTATGGCCACATCTTCTCCCAAGCGGGCAAAATTAACCAAAGCCTTGCCCTTTCGAGCCAGTTCCTCTCGTAAGCGGAGGTTGAATTCGTTGATATCTTCCGAAGTGTTGGGGATGTACCGGAAACAAACATTAACCGATGATCGGGGCGCCATGAGCTCCAGCGAAGGAGCATGGCTAATGATGTCCTCGGCATAAGCGGCAAGTTTAAAAAAGCGGTCGACCCGCTCGGCATACCCCAAGTCCCCATAATATTTCCAGGAGAGCCACAATTTCAGGACGTCGACTCTGCGCCCGCACTGCAAGGACATCGGACCCAAGTCATAGGCCCCGTAAGCCTCATCGTGAAAAATGTAGTCCGTCCCAGAAACAGAATTGGTTTTCCACAGGTGCCCTTTTTCTCTGACCAACAGGATCGAGCATATCAAAGGAAGCCCCATCAGTTTGTGGGCGTTCCAGGCAAAGGAATCGGCTTTATCCAAGCCTTCGAGAAAATGGCGATGACGGGGGCTGAGAATCACCGTTCCTCCGAGAGCACCGTCCACGTGAAACCAAAGATCGTGCTGTTTGGCAATGCGAGCGATCTCTTCCAAAGGATCAAAAGCTCCTTTGACTGTAGTCCCGGCTGTCGCTCCCACAAAAAAGGGCTGTTTTCCCTTCTGCTTGCTCTCTTCGATGGCCATGGCGAGCTCCTCCGGGATCATCCGGCCTATATTATCTGTCTTGATTTTTCGAACATTTGTGCTCCCAAGGCCCAAGACATTGGCGCTTTTTTCGAACGAATAGTGAGCTTCCTCGGACACGAATGCGATCAATTCGGCGGCGTTACTGTACCCCTCGCTTTTGACATGAGGGAGTGCGCGATTGCGGGCGATCATCATCGCTTGCAGATTCCCGTTGCTTCCACCGGTTACAAACAGGCCTTCCGGATTTTCGAAGCCACAAATGCCACCCAATTTTATTATCAGTTCCTTTTCCATCAAAGTTGCCACGGGAGCCACTTCGTAGGTGTACATGGATGTGTTGGCTAGGCTAGCGAAAAGTTCACCCAAGAGCCCGGGGAGAGTGAATCCCGACCAAAGCTGGTTGAAGAACTGCCGATGACCTGTCCTGACCGAGAAAGTCAGGTATTGTTCGATGGTTTTATACAGTTCGTCAAGGGAGCATCCATTCTCTGGAAGAGTCAGATCGATTTGAGAACGCAGTTTTTCCGGAGGGAGATGATGGGCAACTTTAGTCTCTGGATTTGCGTTATTTGTTAAGTAGGTATTGACAAGATCGATGACTTTCTGGTCTAAAATTGATTTTGTTTCAGCCACTTTCGATTCTCCGTTTTCGAAACATATTCTCTCATATCATGGCAAGAATCCGGTTTTTGGTCAAGACAGGGATGTCCCTCGTTTGACAAACGACCAAATGCTATCTAATATGAATTTGCCCGTGAGGAGAAGATGAAAAGCATCATAAGAGCCTTGATTCCTCCAAAATTTCGGTTCTACATGAGGATTTTCTGGATTGGCTTCACCGATCTGGTCACAGGTACGCACTTTAAGTTCGCAAAGAATTCTCCAGAAAAATTGGAAACAGCCAATACATGGCCTGAATGGATCACCATCGTTCAACCGATTAATGTCAGCGAATGGGCAGAAAACAAAAAATATAACCTCCGAATAGCCATTTCCAGATTTCAAAATGTTCCTATCTATCCCGATGAAATTTTTTCCTTCTGGCATTATGTGGGGAATCCGACCAAAAAAGCTAGGTATAAAATAGGCATCAACATCATAAATAACCGATTGGATTTCGACTACGGAGGCGGATTATGCCAATTGTCCGGATTGCTGTACCATCTTGCGCTGACTGGAGGACTTAGAATCGTGGAGAGATACCCGCATTCTGCCGATCTTTACACGGATGAGACGAGATACACTCCGCTTGGGGCAGACGCCACAACCGTTTACGGTTACAAGGACTTGAGGCTTAAGAATACAATAAAAGTCCCGGTGTGTTTCCGGACGAGGATCGAGGGGAATCAATTGATCGGAGCACTGTGCGCTCCCGAACCCCTACAAGAATATGAGTTTCGGTTCCACAAAGTCCTTGTTGACGGAATGGAAGAAGTGGACACCCTGAGGCGTAACGAGTCGGGTGAATATGAGGTCATCTGCAAGCAGAGTTACACGATAGCAGAGCACGATACAGTCATTTAAACGAAATATTCTGAATATTCGAAAATAGAAAATGTATCTTTTAAGGGGAGAGTAGCATGAATGATCAGGATCTCAAGATCGACCTTGGGGCGGTTGCAGAGACTTTGGTTATCCCTTTATGGGCACGAGCAAAAGATGCCGAAAAGAAAAATCCCATATTGAATGACACCTATGCGAAGGACATCGTCGCAAAGATCGACTATGATTTTTCGAAAATTGAGACAAAGTACATGGAAAACCATCAGCTGGTGTGGACCATCAGGGCCTATAATTTCGAAAACTGTGTCCGAGAATTTCTTAAAAACAAAAACATCGCAATGATCATCAACATTGGCGCAGGTTTGGATACCACCTTTAAACGCGTGGATAACGGGAGTGTGCTGTGGATCAATGTTGAACTGCCGGATGTCGCTGCGTTGCGGCAGAAGCTGATTCTTGCCGACGCTTACCCTTCAGCTCATGTGCTCTTTGATGCAATGTCGAGGTTTACGGTATGGTTGTCAAACAGAGCAATCTTAAAAAAGAGCGGCATGGACTCCTCGGCACGCCTTAAATGGCATCTGAAGAGAGCGTCTGGTCTAAGAAGATGGGTGGATAAGATTAAAATCATCGAGGAATATCCGATGTTTTCCAGAGTTCCGATCAAAGATGATTGGAGCAAGAAGCTGATTCGAGATATTAAAATAGCGGGCCGTTTACATTTGTACAACATGGTTCATATACAGCTCTAACAAATATCATTTGACTTTTTTCCAGGGGTACAGGATGTAGAGATGTGCCATTCGTCCGGTTTCCCCGATAAAGATCGTGCCGTCCTGTCCTGTAACCATAGAGTCGGCATCATAGGCCAACCAAGCATAATAGGGATTGCGGTTGACATCAAGTAGACCCAGGTTTTCGTAACTCCCTTCAGCTGTGCGGTAGACAAAAAGGCGCACTGCTCCTCCCGGTTCGCCTCCCATGCCGTAGAGATCGCCGTAGAAACTGAAGGCCAGCCCCCGGATGCGGTTTTGCATGATGGGCTTACCCAGGTTGGTGATCTTCATGCTTTCTGGATCGAACCGGAAAATAAAGCCATCGGAGGTCCCGCCATAAATGAGTCCTTCCGGGCTTAAGACCATGGCGTCTGCGATAGTCTTGAACTCGCGTCCAAGCTCACTCGGCAAGCGAACTTCAGGGTGATGCACGATCTTTCCGATTCCCGGGTCATAGTGAAACAGAGCGCCATGATCGCCGGCCCCCCAAACACGTCCGTAGGTGTCGATCAGGAGGGAGCGGGGGATACTGCGAAAGGATTCTTCATTGAGCGGGGGACCGCAGATTTGGCCTTTGTCCGTGGTCTTTCCGGTTTCAAGGTTCGTAACAAAAAAATGACCAGTGGGAAATGTGACGCCATAAAGTTCACGATTACCGCTGACTAGGCAAACGATCCCTTCTCCTTTGATTGCTATGCCTAAGTCGGTCACATAGGGAAGAGGTCGGTCAGGATCAGGCCTTTGCATTCTTATGCGGCTTTCACGCTCTTTTTTTGGGTCAAATTTATAGATGTGGCCCCCAGGATAGCCTTCATATCGGGCCAGAATGTCCCGGCCTCTCTCGTCTATTCGGCCCTTGTGGAAAAGAGAGGTTCCGATCCATATCGTCCCGTCGAGTGCAGCAGCCATGCTGTGGTTGATACTTTCTTCGCCAGGAAGGTGGCCAAGCGGAAAGACACGGTCCCAGGCTGGATCGAGAAAAAAAAGATGCGCCCGCTTTCCTGAGGTTCCGCCGTAAAGGCAGCCATCTGCTGCTATCACAAGGGAGGTGATCGCGGATTCGCCGGGAGGGATCACATCCAGAGGAGGGTGGCCTAAGTTCCTGAGGTCGATCCGGAGCGGGTTGGAAAAGACAGTTCTGGTCTGCTGGCTTTGTAGGTTGCCAGTGAATGGAACCGTGGATATAAACACAATTGTCACCAAAACAGTCAAAGCACGAATCATTTTTTTTGCCATGGCTAGTCCTCCCTAGTTGTCCTTTTCTGGGCGGTAGATCAAAAGTCGTAACGTATAACTCAAGCCCTCATGGTAATGTTTTTTATGTTCGGGTTCTTTCTCGAGAACAAGGTCAGCTGGAGTTCCTGATATCTCTCGACCCTCCCCTTCGGGCTCAAGAACATGAGCCACGATATAAAGGGTGCCGTCGGCTGAAGCACTAGCCGCATTGGGATGAACGGCCACCAGGTCATCCTCTACCCGGATCAGTCCTCTGTCTTCCCTTTCTCCGGAGCTGAGGTCATAGGTAACCAGGGCCGCTGACATGCCTCCGCCCCAGTATGGGCTTCCTTCCTCATCAGCTGTGGCCGAATTGCATGCATAGTAGATGACATTGTCCTTTCCTCGACAGAAAGAGATCATGGCATAGGGGACATCCCGTTTGCCCTTGTAACGGTCGGCGCAGATCTGGTCGAGAAGCCGCATCTTGCCCTCCGGGCCTTTATGGGGATCATATTCGACTAGGTAGGAGCTTCCTGTCTCCAGAAAATAGATCAATTTGTGATCAGGTGAGTGAGCGACAGCTGTAAAGGTCTGTTCCGTTTCCCAGTAGGCTCGGTGGGTGGGAACACCCACTTCACGTTGAGGGAGTTGGACTTGAAGGTTTTCGATGGCGTTTTTTTCCGGATCATACCGCCAGATTCTGCCCTGTCCCCAGCATCCGTAGACTCGTCCCAAATTGTCCACGGCTAAAGTCCGGCTTATGGCGTCCCAATTTTGGACTTGGCCCATATCCGTTGTTTTTTTGGTTTTGATGTCGTAGATCAAAAAATGTGCTTGGGGGTAGGTGAGAGCGTAAAGTTTTTCCCGTTTGGGATCGATAGTCATAGTAAGCAGCCCGTTTTTCTTCAGTCCGATGCCCAGGTCGGTAACCCTATCGCTGACGGGATCGTAGACCATCCAGTGGCCGCCAGGAAAGGCCTCAGGGCTAGTGAACTTGGCAAAACCGTAGAAGGCGGATAGGTGTGTGCCGAAATAGATCTTGCCGTCCGGGCCCTCACAAATCTGGGTGTGGACTTTGGCTTGTGGTTCAATCGGAAGGTTTTCCTGCCCGGCGATTTGATTCATATCTCCTAAAAGCCTCATGCTGTCGGTCTCGGGATCGTACATGGCTACAGATGCGCCCGCTCCATGATGGTTGAGTCCAACATAAACACGCCCATCAGAAGCAGTCAAAAGAGCAGTGTAATTGGAATCCCAAACAATCGGATTGGGAAATGTGCGGGATTCCATCCTGACTATCTTCTGTTCAGCGTCAAGGCTTCCAACACAGAGTGGAAGCAAAAAGATCAGAATGGCAAATATCTTTCTGGGATAATTTGGGATGTCCTGCATTTGCTTGAGCCCTCCTTTTTTTTCGAGCTTATCAAAAATGGACACGTTCCACCAACTAAATCGTTATGTAATTGGATAGAGTGATTTTGCCCATCTATTTTGGGTTAATTATACTAATGATGGATGGATTTGCAAATGAGTGTAGAGATCAACACAGAAAATCTGTGCTTGGAATAGCTTACTTACGAATCTATCTGTTACAAAGGTTTATTTTTGTTTTGTGGCCTCCCATGTGCCGTTCATCCCCATATCGGCTATTTCCAACGTTCCATCCATGGAATCACCATCGACATTCATCTTGAAGATGAGTGTTAGCTCCTGGCCACCCGGACCCATTCCTACGGCCGAAAAACTGAATACCCCATCCTCCAGCTTGATTTCGTCGATGGGGGACTCACTCATCGTTCCATACTGGTCGGTCATGTGGCCGACAAGATTTCCTTCCTTCAGCTCCAGGACCAAAACAAGTTCATTGGCCTCAGCCATTCCTTCGAGAGTAGACAATCCTACCCAAGTCCCAATCATGTCCACAGGTTTTTGCGCCGTCAGGCTGATCGTCAAGCACAACCCCAGTGATAGAATGAGTGCTAATCTTGTCTTGCGTTTCATGATCTCCTCCCTTTGAGATTTCATAATTTTTTCGATTCTTCGCTTTGGAGCTAGACTCCTTTATCCAAGAAACCACAGGCATATTCAAACTGATATACGAAATAGTTGCCCCAAAAGTTCAAATGAAAAGAGTTTTTGACAACCTGTCCACGCTGTGCTAGTAAAATGGCGGAGAAAAAAATGAAAAAAAGAACACTGTGGTTGTATTTTATGGTATCGGCCGTTTTTTTTACCTCAGCCTGTTCGGGAGTGGATTCCAGGCAAAATCAGAATGATTCTTCTTTATTGACTCTGGATCGGATTTTTTTAGAGCAAGATTTTTCCACAGAGCGTTTCGGGCGGGTTCGATGGTTGGATGACGGGACTGGGTATGTGACGCTTGAGCCTTCTCAAGCCTTCGAGAGAGGAAAGGATGTTGTAAAGTATGATCCGGCAACCGGTCAGCGGGAGATTCTGATCCCTGCCGACCATTTTATTCCTCATGGGAATTCGGAGCCTTTGGCCATACAGGAGTATTCGTGGTCGCAGGATGGAAAAAAACTTTTGATTTTCACCAATACTCGGAGGGTTTGGCGGCGGAACACTAGGGGAGACTACTGGGTGCTGGATTTGGAGAGCAGGAAACTTCGCAGACTGGGAGGGGAAGCGGAACCGTCCACATTGATGTTCGCCAAATTTTCGACGAGCGGAGATCGTGTGGCTTATGTGGTTAAAAACAATATTTATGTGGAAAACTTGAAAATGGGACGAATCCTCCAGTTAACTTTCGATGGATCCGACACCATCATCAACGGAACGTCGGATTGGACGTATGAGGAAGAATTCGGCATCCAGGATGGATTCCGTTGGAGTCCCGATGGCCGGCACATCGCTTTCTGGAATTTCGATAGCAGCAGGGTCGGGGAATTCAGAATGATCAACAACACAGATACCCTGTACCCACAGATCATCACATTCCGGCATGCCAAGGTGGGAACGACAAATTCTGCCTGCCGGATCGGAGTTGTTAATGCTGACGGGGGAGAACCCCTCTGGTTTGATCCGTCGGGAGGAAATTCCAGGGATAATTACATCGCCAGGATGGAATGGGCAGGGAAGGGGGAGATTGTCTTCCAGTGGTTGAATCGCCTGCAGAATAGGGATCAGGTGATCCTGGGTAATATCGACACCGGCAGGATGAGCATCTTACTGACAGAAAAAGATGAGACCTGGGTGGATGTTCAGGATATACACTGGATCGAGGATGGCCGGGCTTTTCTCTGGCTGAGCGAGCGGGACGGCTGGCAGCATCTCTATAGGATCGACAGGACTAGCGGTCAGATAAGGATATTGACGCCAGGTGATTTTGATGTACTCGGCATTGAGTCTGTGGATGAAAAAAATGGCTGGGTCTATTTTATGGCCTGTCCGGACAATCCCACACAGCGTTTTTTGTTCAGGACGAGATTGGATAGCGAAACCGAGATCGAACGTGTTACTCCGAAGAGTGCGGGAGGGTCCCACAGCTATCAGATTTCTGCGGATGCCCGGTGGGCCATCCACAATTGGAGCTCCTTTGGTGATCCGCCGAGGACTGAGATTGTTGAACTTCCCGAACACAGGTCAATTCGTGTGCTTGTAAGCAATGATGAATTGCGAAACAAGTTAGAGGGACTCGCGAGAGGGGAGTCTGAATTTTTCCGAGTGAATATCGGGGAGGTGGAGCTCGACGGCTGGATGATGAAATCCCCAGATTTTGATCCCAAGAAAAAATATCCGCTTCTGTTCTACATCTATGGGGAACCGGCTGGATCGACAGTTCGCGATAGCTGGGGAGGCCGGAATTATCTCTGGCACTTGATGCTGAACCAGAAGGGCTACATAGTGGCCAGTTTGGATAACCGGGGCACCAATGTGCCTCGCGGTAGGGCCTGGAGAAAGAGCATCTACCGGCAAGTGGGGATTCTGGCCTGCAAGGATCAGGCCGCAGCCCTGCGGAAGATGTTGAAAGACCTGCCGTATATCGATCCCGAAAGGATCGGCATCTGGGGATGGAGCGGCGGCGGTCAGATGAGTTTAAACATGATCTTCCGCTATCCCGAGCTCTACAGCACGGCCATGGCTATCGCCTTTGTGAGCGACCAGCGTCTGTATGATACAATCTACCAGGAGAGGTACATGGGTCTTCCCGATGACAACGAGGAGGGCTACACGGATGGTTCTCCGATTACCCACGCACATCGGCTTAAAGGAAACCTCTTGATCGTCCACGGGACCGCAGACGATAATGTCCATTACCAAAGCTTCGAGAGGTTGGTCAATGAGTTGATCAAACACAACAAACACTTCACCATGATGTCCTATCCCAACCGGACCCACGGCATATCCGAGGGACAAAACACGACGAGGCATCTGTTCAGCCTATTGACAAGGTATCTTTTGGAGAACATGCCACCGGATCGATAGTCTCAGTATAATCGTCAGGGACCCCTTGAGTTTTGCCCGCTGTTATCATAAGCTGAGAGGGCATACAGACGGGAAAAATAACTCCAAAAAAGGATAAATGACATGAAAAAGATTTCCCGACGAAAGTTTTTGAACCTTTCCGCCGCTGTGGCATCCTCATTGATGATTTTGCCCCGACATGTTCTCGGAGGCAAAAAATATGTGGCACCGAGTGATAAGCTCAACATTGCTGGAATTGGTGTCGGTGGCCAGGGAAGCGGCGACCTTTCACGCATGGAGGGTGAAAACATCGTGGCCCTCTGCGATGTCGATTGGGATAGAGCAGCCAGGACATTCAAAAAATACCCCGATGTTCCGCGTTATCGCGACTTCCGTGTGATGCTTGAGAAGCGGAAAGATATCGATGCCGTTGTCGTCGGAACTCCCGACCATGTTCACGCTGTCGCCACCATGGCGGCATTACAACTGGGAAAACATGTCTTCTGCGAAAAGCCCCTCACGCACACAATCTACGAAGCCCGATTACTCACAAAGACTGCTTGCGAAGCCGGAGTCGCTACCCAGATGGGGAATCAGGGTCATGCCATGGAGAGCATTCGAGTGCTTTGTGAATGGATATGGGACGGAGCTATTGGAAACGTCACCGAAGTTCATGCCTGGACGCCTCATCCGGTGTGGCCCCAAGGAATCGGGCGGCCTACGGAAACTCCCCCTGTCCCCGATACTTTGAGTTGGGACCTATGGCTGGGTCCCGCACCCTTCAGACCTTATCATCCCTGTTATGTTCCGCAAAAGTGGCGAGGCTGGTGGGATTTTGGAACCGGTGGTCTAGGTGATATGGGCTGCCATATTTTTGATCATATCGTATGGTCGCTCAAACTGGGAGCTCCGACCAGTATCGAGGCCAGCTATTCTGAATTTGTGCCGGACAAAATGACCTGGGACAAACCCAAAAATCTGGAGACCTATCCTCGTGCTTGTTTGGTCACGTATAAGTTTCCCGCCCGGGAGGGATTTCCACCTCTAAACCTGATGTGGTATGACGGCGGATTGATGCCCTCTCATCCAGAGGAGATTCCCGGAAACATTAAAATGGGTGATGACTATGGTGGGGCCTTGTATGTCGGAGACAAGGGCATGATTTTGTGCGGATCTCATGGCGCCAACAGTCTTCGTATCTGGCCGGAAAAACGTATGCAGGAATATCAACGGCCCCCGAAGACTCTTCCGCGTTCCATAGGCCATTATCAGGAATGGATCATGGCCTGCAAAGGAGGAGAGCCGGCAGCCTCTAATTTTGACTACGCCGGTCCTCTGACAGAGACGGTTCTATTGGGAAATGTTTCTATCCGCACGGGAAATAAACTCTATTGGGATTCCAAAAATATGCGATTCCCTAACCATCCCGAAGCCGACCAATACCTCCACCGCCGGTACCGGGAGGGATGGAGAATGATTCCAAAATTCAG
>Ga0114930_10001913_pt1 | contig 19244 bp, 10 predicted proteins | sample AnhtaG_FD_87300 | JGI IMG/M metagenome (GOLD analysis project Ga0114930, IMG submission 87300) | Deep subsurface microbial communities from Anholt, Denmark to uncover new lineages of life (NeLLi) - Anholt_01485 metaG | ecosystem: Environmental > Aquatic > Marine > Oceanic > Sediment | place... | reverse complement strand
GCATTACTACAATACACGCAAAACTCGGTTCACATTCCCACGCTACTGGGTTAATGTATCGGACTTTCACCGATTCGGACTCTATACAACTTCACGGCGCACGCCTGCTTAATTCTCAAAATTGATTTTTTTAGAGATAAGCTCCTGATCCCGTTTAGCGGGATTTAAAATGCTACATTTGCTGAAATAAACAGGATTTCGTGTTTCAACTTTATTGTCATTCCCACTCTTCATTGTCATTCCCACGAAAGTGGGAATCCAGTTGAATTTTCTATGGATCCCCGTTTTCATGGCGTAAGCAACTCACATAGTGACCCCGAGTACTCGGGGCACTTTCGTGGCGGGAATGACATTGTTTTCAATTTATATTTTTTAGTTTTTCATTATTCACAAATTGAATTTATGAATAGATCAGGTTTATAAAGTAATTTTTATGATTGCTGCATACTCCGAAGCTTTGAAATTCTCATCCACCAGTGACCACTTCGTGGCGTGATTTGCTGCTTTTAGCAATAATATCTTTGAATTTATAATGATAATAGTGGTATAAAAGAAGATATCTAATGTACTGTATTGTTAATACAAGAAATATTGAAGAGGTGAATCATGTATCGATGGTTTGGTAGAACTCTGTCTCCTCTTGTAATGTTCATATTCTGTGCAATGATAAACATTGCGACTGCAGGCAAGGACGGAATAATTCGGGGTGTTGTTATTGATTTTGTTACTAAAGAACCACTTCTTGGAGCGAATATTTATATTAGTGACCTTAAAATAGGAACAGCAGCGGATAAAGATGGAAAATTCCAGCTCCGGCTAAATACGCCAATCGAAACAACTGTAGTAATTTCGTTTGTTGGTTATGAAAAAAAGGAAATTAAAATTAAATTGGCAGAGGGAGAGGATAAGGAACTGACAATTTATCTTAATCCCGGCTCCATGATGATGGCTGAAGTTATGGTCACCGGCAGTAAGATAAAGGAAACGGTCTTCAGTTCAACAAATTCTGTGTCGGTTGTAACTGAAGAAGAAATAAGAACCACCAATTACAATACCACTGCTGATCTCCTTTGGGGAGAGCCGGGCATTCTGGTGCAAAAAACCACACATGGACATGGAGCGCCTATTATTCGCGGCTTGATTGGCAGACATGTTCTTTTGCTTTATAATGGCATCAGGTTGAATAAACCGACATTTCGTATGGGAGGAAACCAGTATTTGGATACCATAAACCCGGAATCACTCAGTAGGGTCGAAGTAACCCGCGGTCCTACATCGGTACTCTATGGAAGCGACGCAATTGGAGGAACCGTCAACCTTGTTACAGAACGCTATGAATCAGAAGGCGGGAAATTTAGAATCTATCCGGAATTAAAATTTGGCTATTCATCCGCAGATGACAGCAAAAATGCAACATTTTTTGTAAAAGGCAGTAAAAGTATTCTGTCGTTTTCTGGAGGCATGTTGTACAAAAAGGTTAACGACCTCGATCCGGGTGGTGATATTAAACAGCAGGTACCCACCGGTTGGGATGAATTTGATGGGCATCTGAACCTTTATTTTGAACCAACTCAGGTGCACACTTTCGAAATTAATTACCTGAATGTCAATCAAAAAAAAGTCCCGCGGTACGATAAATATGTAACGGGTGACTTTCAGCAATACATTTATGACCCCCAAAAACGCCGGCTGTATGGACTGACATATACATATTCGCCCCCGCTCTCCTGGCTACACCAGATGAAATGGAACGTTTCATTCCAGAATGAGCATGAAGGGCGCATTAAGCAAAAGACCGGTTCTTCTAAAATCAGTACTGATGACGATAAAATTAATACACTTGGAACATATATTAATTTTTCGTCTGTTCTTGGGGGCAAACACTGGCTCAATTGGGGAGCTGAATATTACAGAGATAAGGTTAGAAGCGGAACAATTTCTGATTCAAGTGGTGTTATATCTATTGAACCGCGGGGCGCTTATCCGGATAACTCAATATTTAATTCTTTCGGTACGTTTATTCAGGATGAGTACATTGTCAACAAACAATTGGAAGTAAAAGCCGGTGTGCGTTACAGCTACGTTTCGTATGAATCGCCACTTGGAGCCCCGTTTGGAACGCTTAAAGATAACTTATCAGACCTTACAGGTTTTACAAGTATAAGCTATAAACCCAACTCATCAACAAATATAGTTGCCTCGTATTCACGGGGTTTCCGGGCGCCGAATTTTAATGATACCGTGGTATTAAAGGAATCGAGCTCCGGCGTAGACGCCCCCAGTCCCGGTTTAAAGCCGGAAGTCAGTCATAATGTGGAGCTGGGGTTGAAAATTGAAAATGAAAAGACCCGGGGAGGATGGTTTGTGTTTTACAATCGCATGAATGGCTTGATTGACCGCCGTCTAGGTACGTACCAGGGATTGGAATTTTTTGACCGGGATGGTGATCGTTTTCGTGATTCGGATGAAGAGCCAATTTATCAGAAATTTAATGTTGGCAAAGCCGAAATTTACGGTACGGAGATGAATGCTTCTTACCGTTTTACCGCATTTACGCTGTCGGGACAGATGTTTTATACCTATGGAGAAAACATAACCGAAAAAGAACCTATGAGCAGAATCCCGCCGCTTATGGGACAGATTGGGCTCCGCTGGAATAAATCGGAAAACTGGTGGATAGAAGCGAATACACGTTTTGCCATAAAACAGGACCGTCTTTCCCAGAGGGATATAGACGATACGCGTATTCCTGACGGCGGCACCCCGGGTTATAAAACGTTTAATATCAAGGGTACATACAAAATCCCTGCAGGCAGAATAGTGATTGTTTTTGAAAATATTTTCGATGAGTTATATAAAACACACGGATCAGGAATATATTTCCCCGGACGCCACATTGCTGTATCATACCAGATAACGCCTTTTATCCCACATTCGCCATATTGAACCTGTAAAGCGCTTTGAAAATTCACTCTAACTTATTATTTTACAGGGCAAAAACCGTGAAATTTATAAAAACAATGAAATATTGATTCCCAAAATACTCTATTTCATTTGTAATCTTCAGGATTAAATGTTAAATTGGAGTCATAATTCAAAAAAATTCCCGAATATTCTCTTTTAGAAAATTGATATGGGGAATATCAGTTTAAATGAACCGAAATGAAATTAATATATATCTACCCAAACGTTGCTTAAAGATACTATTATATGATCATGATCCGGAGATTTGATATGTATGTGAAAAATAACAGATTTAGAGGAAAGAGTTTTACAACTTTTACGCTTTTGTTGTCGTTCCTTATAATGGGATTTTCAGGGATTATTCAATATATTCGTCCTGAAGGGGGCTTGGCAGACAGAATTAACTGGACGTTCTGGGGATTGTCAAAAAAAGGCTGGGAAGGTGTTCATATTGTTTTTGTGTTATTCTTTCTCATTATGGTTGTGTTTCACCTATTCTACAACTGGAAGGTTTTAATGCGCTATTTTAAAAGTAAGGCGTCGGAAGGTTTCCGCATGAAGAAAGAATTTGCTCTTGCTGCGCTCTTATCCGGGTTCGTTCTTATTGCCTCCATCGAGCAGTGGCAGCCGTTCTGGAAATTGATGGAGTGGAGAGAGGTAATAAAAAAGAGAACGGGCATTGTTACGATCTCACCTGACATACCTTATACTGAAGAAATGTCATTATCGGAAATTTCCAAATTACTTGATATACCGGTCCGGGAAACGATACAGAGAATTAAAGACAAGGGCTATATTATTGATGAAAGCGGTATAACATTGGATCAAATAGCCGAATGGAATAATACTTCAACTGAAAAACTGTTTTCTGAGATAAGCGATAAATAATCAAGGATATTAAATAAGACGGTTTATCGAAATTTACTTCGGGAAAGTAATTCAGGAATATAACCTGCATTTGAGTAATTAAAATATTTTCCATAAAAATAGAACCAGAGGTTACAACGTAGATAAAAACACGAACAAGTCCCTAAAATAGTGTATTTTGCCGCACAATCCCGCCAGAAAATTGTACATAATTTACTTCGGACTAATAATTTTTTAAACATAAATGCAATTTTTTGAATATTAAATCGTCTATATAATAATAGCACATTATTAACTGATGCAAATTACGTATTCATTGATTATATTATCATCAACAGGTATAAAAAATTGGTTCTTCACGTATTTGTGTAGATAGATATATATTTTCAGAGAATTAATTTTTACCCTCCCTTACATCCCTCCCCTCCCGAAGCTTCGGGAGGGGAATTAAAAGTGAGCATATGGCATAAGCCATCCCTTCGGGATTGAAGTGGATGTACACAAAGAAACTGTAAATTCCAACACTAAAACGGGGAGATATATAGTATGAATCTTAAAATAACTTATAAGCAGTTTATGTATTGCGTTTGTTTTTTTATCTTCATTTTTTCCCGGACACTACCCGTCTTTGCCCAGGAGGACGTTAAAACATTTATCAAAAATGTGCAAATTAACAGCCAGCGTACCTATGACTATATTAATACGGTTACATTTAATGCGCATTCAAAAATGTATGTTTATTTCGGTTATAATCCCCTCAGGATAAAACTTATTCCTTATTTGGAAGAATATTACCTCGATGGCGTCTGGATTAAACCCGATTCATTAAGGCTCAACGTCAAAGCGCTTAAAAAAATAAGTCCCGATAGCGCAAATATTGGCAATATAAGCAAAGGATTACCAGTGCCTCTTCCAAACCCGTTCCAGTTTACGTATGATCCTTCGGTCATAGCGGGAAGTGAAGTACGAAATAAAATGAACGATGATATTTATGTATGGCCCTTATATCCGTTTGCACTGGGAGCAGATTCGCTCTACAATTATGAAATTGTAAGTGAAATAGAAACGAAGTACATAACAGTTGTAGAAGTTAAAGTCGTCCCGAAAGACCCGACGCTACCCGGGGTTATCGGCACGTTTCAAATTGACAAAAACAAGTACATAGTGGTCGGTTCCGATTACATTTTAAATAAAGCTACAGGTTTTGTTGATCCAGACGAGGAGCGTTGGTTTGATGAAAACCACCACGTCAAAACGAAGAAAGCGCTTCTTCATTCCTACTTCTGGCTGCCCGAAACGATTGAAGAGGAATTTGATGTTGAACTTTTGGGCTTTAAAGTGAAAGTCCACCGGATTCTGGAATTTGAATCCTATGATATTAATCCCATAGAGCCACAGGAAGTGAGCATCGTTAATAAACGGATTGTGTATAACAGAGACCCTGTCTTAGAGGACTCTATTTTCGTCAAACCGCCCCATCCAAACCGCTTGACCAGAGAGGAAGAAGAAGAAATTATTCAAAAAATTGAAGATAAGTTTTCAGCGAAAGATTTATTTAAAGAACTTATCGAATCCGAATCCATAGCAAAAGAAGCCATAATACAGGGATTGGAGCAAAAAAGCGAAAGATACCTGCAAATTGCACAAAAATTTGGCAGCTTTACACAGTATAACCGCGTCGAAGGTGTTCGATTAGGATATGAAACGACATTACCCGATATCGGACTGCAAAATTCGGTAATCTCATTACAAGGCGCCTATGGATTTGAAGACGAGCGCTGGAAGGGCGAAGCTACATATTTGTTTTACCTCGGTAAAAAGAAAAAATTGTTTATCGAAGGTAATCTCTTCGAAACAACCGGATTCGAAGAAAACCGCACGGTTGTTTCTACCCGTAAGAATACCTTTACCAGTCTGGTTTTGAAGCGTGATTACCGTGATCATTATTACAAAGAAGGCGGTAGTTTGAGTATAGGTTACCGGATTGCCGACAACCTTGCTTTTAAATTAACCGGTGTTTCGCAAACCGAAGAAAATGCGTATAAAAGGGCGAGATTCAGTATTTTCAAAAACAAAGAATCTTTTCGCCTGAATCCGGAAATCATCGATGGTGTGTTTCGAGGGCTGCGAGGGTCAATTTTGTACCGGACTTACCATATCGATGCAGACGTTGCTGCTGAATACACAAACAACAATACATTTCACAGTGATTATTCATATACCCGTGTGAGCGGGAAAATGCGTCTGTCATATAGACCCACTTTTTACACCAACCTGTATCTTTCGCTTGCCGGAGGAATTTCTGATGGCGACCTCCCGCCCCAACGCTGGTTTGATTTCGGTGGGAAAATGCTGCTAAATTACTACGGAAATCTCCGCGGCGTAGGTTACAAAGCCTTTACCGGTGACCGTATGGCGTGTGCAACGCTGGAGTATGTAGTAAACGGTAATGTATTGTATAATCTCGGACTGGAACGCACATATCTGAAAATAATGAAGTTTACAATCTGGAGCGGAGCCGGTTGGAGTAAGCTGTCAGATAGGAACATTCGCTATGCCGCCGCAGTAAATACACCGACAAGAACAGCCGAAGATGGTTATTACGAATTCGGTATTGGAATCGGGGACAAGCTGAACATATCTCGTATCGATTTTATCTACAACAGTATTTCTAAAAATAAAATACTTATCGGATTTAACTTTCTCAGGTAAACTTTTCTGATAATGATTTGTTGAATGATAACAAAAACAAACTATATGGGGTGCAGTATACGTATACGTAAAAAATATCTTGAAGCTCTGTTATCGGCATTGATACCGGCTTGTTTTATAGTGACAAACGTATACGCCCAGGACGATCTCATGGATCTGGTGCGTGAAGTGCAGGTCAATACCCAGCGCACTTATGATACTATTCAGTCAGTACAGTATTCCGGCTATTCAAGATTCCAGGTTTATATCGGCTGGAATGCACTCGGACTGAACTTCGTCCCGCTTACCGAAGAGTATCATTTCAACGGAATATGGGTAAAACCCGATTCGGTCAGGTTAGAGATCGTAGCGCTTCGGGTAGCAACGCCCGATACCGGCAGCCAGGCAGTAAGGATAGAGAGTGGACTGCCGCTGCCTAACCCTTTTCAGTTCTCTTATGACGCATCTGCGCTCGGCACCGATAAAAAAGATGAAAGAAAAAGAGAAATAGAAAAGAAAAAAAGGGAAAGTGAAGTTAGAAGAGGTATAATAGTAGAAGCAAAAACGGAAAAGAAGGAGGATAAAAGAGAAATTTCAGTTTCGGTTGGCGTATCAATGGAAAATCCTCATTGGCCTTTGTTCCCGTTTGCCTTTGGCGCCGATTCTATTTACAATTATGACCTTGTAAGCGAGATCGGATTCGGTCGTAAAAAAGTATACGAGATTTATGTTACGCCCAAATATGTTAATTTACCGGGGGTTATCGGCACGTTCCAGGTCGATCCGGAAGAAAAAGTAGTGGTCGGTTCGGATGTTGTATTTAATGAGGCAGCGCATTTCTTACAGAAGGAGATGGATTCAGAAGACATACCGCGATTAATCCGTCCCTTTATAAGCCTTGATGAGGACCACAAGGCTAAAACAAAAATGGCGCTGGTGTACTCGACTTACTGGATGCCAGAAACAGTCCAGGAAGACTTCTTTGTCAAAATATGGGGCATTAAGGCGAAGGTTTCACGGGAACTTCATTTTACGTCGTACCTGATTAATGAAGAACTGCCTGATACATCGGAATTTGCTGATAAAAAAATTACAGTGAAACGCGATCCGGCGCTTGAAGAAGAGGTTTTTAAGAACTGGCAGGGTCCTGCTACGCTGCCGGAAGGTATGGAAGATAAATTAGTCCGTGAGGCTGAAAAAGCCTTTGCGGCTCTGGACTTGAATGACGAAATTTTCGATTCTGATTTTATGGCAAAAGAAGCGTTCAAAACAAAGTTTGGAGACCGCGGGCAAAAATACTTTAATATAGCCCGACAGTACAGCGACAATATCAGATATAACCGCGTTGAGGGATTACGGCTGGATTACGGTCTGACATTTTCAAATTCACTTGTGACTAATAATGCGCTCATAGTAAAGGGCGGATACGGTTTTAAAGACAAACGCTGGAAGGGTGAAGCTTCCATGCTGCATTATATCGATAAAAGACGAAAATTTTTTATTGAAGGCAACCTGTATAATACGATAGCGTATGATGAAAACCGGAAACTCTTTTCGACCACGAAAAACACGTTTTCCAGCCTCTTTTTTAATACGGACTACCGGGATTATTACTATAAAAACGGCGGCAGCCTGGGGATAGGATGCCGGGTGACGGATAATGTTGCGCTTAAGGTAATGGCGGTCAGCCATACCGAAGAGAGTGCAGAAAACCATACCCGGTTCAGTATATTCAAGTATAATGCCCCATTTCGTTTAAACCCGGAAATCATTGAAGGTGAATTCAGGGGACTCCGCGCTTCGCTGCTGTACCGAACCGGATACATCAATGCGGATATTCTCGCTGAATACTCGGATAAGCAGACCATGCACAGTGATTTTTCGTATTCTTCCGTTCGGGCAAATCTCAGGTGGAACTATAAGATAGATAAACTGCACAGCATATATTTCGCACTTTCCGGTGCAGTCTCCGACCGCTGTCTGCCTCCCCAGCGGTGGTTCGATTTCGGCGGCAGATCGTTCCTGAACTATAACGGGAACCTGCGTGGCATCGGATACAAAGCTTTTACCGGCGACCGCATAGCGTACGGGACATTCGAATTCATGCGCTATGGCAAACATCTTTTTGACTTTAGCAAAGATGACAACCGGTGGGATAATTATTTACGTATTTTGAAGTTTACCGTCTGGGGGGGATTCGGCTGGAGCGAACTGTCGGATGAGAACCGGTTATATGCTGCGGGAATCCGGACACCGATGCGGACGACCAATGGCGTTTATCACGAGTTTGGTATCGGCATCAGCGACCGGTTTAACTTCTTCCGTTTGGATTTTATTAGGAATTCCATTTCAAAGAACAATATCCTTATCGGATTTAATTTCCTTCGTTAGAATAGCCTGCTTACCAGTAATTTGTTGACACAATGACTATTTCTCTTTAACATTAGGCTTTTTTCCCGCTTTTTTGGTTTCGAAACCCGACCGGATTGTATCCCACAGTTTTTTCACAAAGACCTCGCCAGCGGAAATACCCTGCACATAAAATTGTCTGAACCGCAGATGGACGCAGATGAAATGATGGACATGATATGTTTTTATCATGGCAATCATTTAATCATAGGTATCAGCGGTTCTGACAGGGGATTTCTCATCTAAAAAATTGAAGGTGCCAGTGCTCACTATGTGAAAGAACACATTCGCCAGCAGAAATACCCTGCACATAAAATTGTCTGAACCGCAGATGGACGCTGATTAAATGATGGAAATGATATGTTTTTATCATGGCAATCACTTAATCATAGGTATCAGCGGTTCTGACAGGGGATTTCTCATCTAATAAAGCGATGATTATTAACACCCTCGCCAGCAGAAATACCCTTTATGTTCGTAGAGACGCATGGCGATGCGTCTCTACAAGAATTTATGCTTAATCGAAAAATTAGTTTCGTGAATCCCTATAATAATTTGAAAAAGATCTGTCATCAATTTGAATAGTGAAAAACAATATATCTATTTCGGCAGGTATACGGAGACGGTGGTGCCGTGGTTGGGTGCGCTGGTGATTTCTATTGTGCCGTGGTGCATCCTGATAATCTGCTGCGTGACTGCAAGACCGAGACCCGTGCCGGAGGGTTTTGACGTGTAAAAGAATTCGAACACGTCGGGCAAATGTTCAGGTTTTATACCAACACCCGTATCCTGGAAAAGCACTTTAACCGTTGATGGGTGTTTTTTGTTGTCATGATGTACAAGAACAGCGATTTTTAGCATGCCGCCGTCAGGCATTGCCTGAATGGAATTCAAAATGATGTTCAGAAATGCCTGTTTCAGTTGGTCTGCATCTGCAGGAATAATCAAGGATTCCTCTTCGGATTCACGCTCGATGCGGATGGACTGATTTACCGCCTTGGCATGATGGGAAAGGATTAAATCGTCAAGAAGAACATTTAAATCGGTAGGGGCTGGTTTGAATTCACCGGGCTTTGTAAGTGAAAGATAATTACGTATAAGTCCGTCAATGCGGTTAATCTCCTGGTCAATCATCTCCATGTACTGTTCTAAGCGTTCCGGATTTTCATGTTTTTCCATTCCTCTTTTCAGGACCCGCATATTGATGACAATCGAATTGAATGGATTTCGTATTTCATGGGCTACAACGGAGGCGAACCTGGTCATTGTGGCGTGCCGTTCCGCCATTTGCAGCTTTTTCCGGATTTTTTCAAGGTTTTCCGTCATATTATTGAATTCGTGTGCGAGTGTGGCGAGTTCGTCCGTGCGGGGTATATCGATACGACCCGGCACCGCGCCCTCGGAAACCCTTTGCACACCCTCAACCAAGCGTTTTAACGGCTGCACAAGATTGCGCGTAATTAATATTCCCAGGATAGAGGCAAAAATAATGCTGCCGATAACAATATATATCAATTTTATCAAAATACCTCTCGAAACGGCAAACGCTTCCGATTTAGTTTGGGAGACAACGATCCCCCAGCGAAGCTCTTCAACAGGTTTATAAGCACAGAGCATCGGTTCGTTGTTGTTATACGGGTCTTTAAATAAACGTGTCCCCTCATTATAAGACAATAAATGCCCCATAAAAGGTAAACCGGAAAAATCTTCATTATTGTATACTAATATTCTGTTCGGATGAGCAATTACTTTTCCTTTGTCAGAAACGATAAACACCAGTCCGCCGGGAACATTATACGATAAGCTGTCTACAAGCTCCCATATAAAGCTTACGTCAACTTCAGCAGCCAGAATTCCCACTTTCCGTTCAAATTGCATTATGCGCCTCGCCACCGTAATTACGGGGCGTTTATCCTTAATATTCACCGGTGAAATGTATTGACTTAGCTGTGAAGCACTATTATAAATTTCCGTCTCTTTATAAAGAGTGTCTTTTACACCAATTTCAGTAGTTGAAATAATGCTTCCTGTTGTATCAACGACAAAGATTTTTCTGTAAAATTTGTTATTAATCTGCAGTTCGTCTAAGATTCTTTGCTGTTTGAATGGCTGCATTTCATTAATTTCATTTGTCGTTGTGGCATAAGAGAGAATGTCAAACGTATTATGGACAAAATAATAGATTTCTTTGGCTGATCTTCTGGCAATTTCAAGTTGATTCTCCGATACTGATTTTTTTATGAAATTATTTGTTTCAGTAATCAGAAAGAACCCGACAAAGACGATAGATAGCGAGACAAGAAAAACATACGAAAATATAAACTGGGAGACTATCTTATTGAAAATGTTTTTTGGCAGTATTTTCTTTAAAAATGTAATCATTGTTTAATTACCGGGATTTTACCGGTTTCCAAAATGCAGGGGAAAGAAACCGGTTCCCTCTCATGAAATTTTTAACGGTACGACTATTGATTGCAAAGTATTGGTGATGTTTATAGGATAACACATTGCATGTGTATGACTTTCTATATAAGTCTTGAATTAATTCAAAGATTGCTTCTGCATTTTCCTTGCGCTGCATACGAGCTGCCCGCTCCAGTTGGCGGATTGCCTGTGCATCATCTGCACCTAATCGGTTGCGGTAAGAGGTAGAGCCTGTATAACAAAAAAAATCATAAAAGCTTCGTATAATATCTTTTGGATAATACTGAAAATGATCTAAAGCCATCTGAAAATCTTTTTTGCGTATCCGCTCCGACAATTCGGAATATGAAAGCGGCACGGGCTCTATTGCTATGCCAACTTTATTTAAATCAAGGCGAATATATTGAATTAATTTCTCGAAGTATTTATCCCTTTCGGGATACAATAGCTCTAATGAAAATTTCATTCCTTGTTTTTCGATAATACCATCACCGTCAGAATCTCTCCATCCCCTGCGGCGTAATTCGTCTTTTGCTCGAATGGGGCTATATCCGGGTTTTTCCAGGTCTTTAAAGAACGCCCATGATGACTCGGGAAGAGGACCAAACGCTTTTGAACGTACATCAAACTGAGAATTCGACATGTGATATAAGTTCTTGGAAAATGCCATGTTCAGTGCCTCTCTATTATATTTAGAAGCCAGAATTTGATCATCGCTGTTAAAATTGATGCAATACATTGTTGGAAATTGTGTAGGCACCTGGATTATTTGAAAATTGGTATCCGCCTTGCTGATTTCACGCATGTCATGAAAATCATTTATTTGTATAAAATCGAGTTCACCGGTGCCAAAATCCGATTTAATTTGGTTGGATGTGGCATACAGTTTTAGATTTATTTGTTCAAACTCAGGGGCTCCCTGGTAATAGGAAGAGTGTCGGTCAAGAATTATGAGGCTGTCGCTGAAAAAACTCCTTACCTTAAATGGACCGTACCCATGCTGTTGTTTACCTGAAATGTTTTGAATTGTTTGTTTATATGTTTCATCCTGGTAATATTCCCTGGATAGAATGGGGATGTCAGCCAGCATGAGTGATAAATCTTCAACAGTCTTATGTAAATATATTTGAAAAAATCCGGGACTCACTATTTGAATTTCTTTGAGTTTGTCTAATTGAAGGTTGTATGGCAGGTTATTCTCTGATGCATATTGCTTATATACATCAATACTAAATTTAATGTCTTCGGATGTAAGAGGATTATTATCGTGAAAAACTATTCCTTCCTTAATACTCAATATCCATAAGAGCGAATCAGGTGAGAAAATATTCCAATTTTCTATGATTCCGCCCATTATTTGTTTATTATAAGGATCATAATAGAATAAAGGTTCGCCGTAAATGAGTTGCTGCAAAAAACGCTCTTCATCTGTTCCTTTCTCCAACGGGTTAAGAGTCTGAATCTTTTCCCGTAATTCCCCCCAATGGAGCGTTACCACTTGCGGAGTTTGAAGACCGTACATAAGCTTCGGTGAGGCAAAATCAAAAACACAAATACACAAAACGAGGAAAAGCAAAACCGGATAAATGTGTTTAATCTTTTTTTTATGCAGGGTAATTGTCATCTGGCGAAGTATTAATATTATACCTGAATAATTTATAAAAATTCTTTATTTTTGTAGATAAATTATTGATTCCACACCAAGCATTTAAAGTACCTTCGTGGCTAATCCCGCTTAACCAGTGACCACTATGTGGCGGGATTAAAATGTCGTATTGATTTTCATAATATGCTGTTGAATTTCGCCCTTACTGTTATTCGCATCCCTTATTGTCATTCTCACTCTTCATTGTCATTCCCACCCATTATTGTCATTCCCACCCATTATTGTCATTCCCACGAAAGTGGGAATCCAGTTGAATTTTTTATGGATTCCCGTTTTCATGGCGTAAGCCACTCACATAGTGACCCCGAGTACTCGGGGCACTTTCGTGGCGGAAATGACATTGTTTTCAGTTTATATTTTTGATTTTTCATTACTAACAAATCGAATTTATGAATAGTTTAAGTATAGTATACTGAGCTGCTGTGGTTTAAGTTTACTAATAAATCGACTGAAATGCAAAATAAATCAACATAATCTGGATGAAATCAACTTTACAGATGAGGTTCTTCTTATATTTTAATTGTGTATACAAAAAGTCAATTTTTATTAAGACTCTGGTTCTATTTTGCGTTTGGAAATTTCCCGGCTCTGTTTGTGCAGAAACGCTTCGGCGGGTCTCATGGATTTTTGATGAGGGTGTTGATTGGAGTTTTTGACGGCTTTATCTATCGAATTATCCCGCTTAGCGGGATGGTTTTGACCTGCTTCTTCGGGGTTCGGATTCGTGTGAGCTATTAGACCCTCATGCTGCCGGGGAACTTCTGAAAGATCAGCAAAAGTCAACCGGGCTGCCTCGCCGGGTCTATCGTCCGGTATTATTTTATGTTCGGTATCGGTCTGTAATTTTGAAGTTGAGTTAATCCTTTCCTGATCCCGCTTAGCGGTATGAGCAGATGATTCGACCTCTATGCTCTTAGACTGGCGCTTTAATAAATGCGATGAGAAAAAATTAGGATTTTTGAATGACCTTTCCAAAACATCTTTTGGCACTTCCGGTTCATTGCCGGGTTCAGGTCTTGCTGACGGTTTAATATGCTTATTTCTATTATGTTCATCAGGAGACCGCTTCCTCGGTTTCGGCTGCTGAGAATATGAAATTGTACGGTGCCGTGCCTGTTTTATTGTAGATAATGTGAAATTGTGATACTGGAAATGGTCCGGTTCATTTATCGAGATTAACTCTTGTACAATATGCTTAACTTCTTTCGCAAATCGGGTAAGTTCCGGGCTGTTGTGGGCAGGTTTTGTTCCTGAATTATTCGGGGATTTGTCAACTGGAATATTCGTTTTCACGCTCCCGGATTGCTTTTCACTATCCGGTTTGGGGGAATCACCGTCATGAAGAAAGAACTCCGACTTGTCAGGAAATTGTCCCGAATCAGGTTTTATAAATGAATCATCCACCGATGTACACTAAAAATGTGACTTTTCACTTGATATGTAAATGTTTATAACTGGCGTAATTTCTTGAAAAGGCTTCGCGCATATTCTTCATGCTGGTCAGCATCAGCCGTTGCAGGCGGAGTCAGCATAACTTTTTTAGGAATTTCGACCTCTTCCCCGGCAGCTTCCGGCACGGCTCTTTCTCCGGGTATTGGACGCTCAATATCTGCACCTGCAGGAACAGTTTTACTCACCATCTCCCGCTCAGCCTCCCATGCCGCTTGAGCATTTTTCAATTGTTGTTGAGCTTCCTCATAGGAGGATACTAAGGCGTTGTATTCTTTTTGCAAATCCTCAAATGCAGCTTCCTTGGAAGTTTCTATCTTTTCAAATTCGCCGGTTTGTACTTCAAGTTCGTACCGTAATTTTCTCTCCTCGGCGTATTTTATCTCAAGGGCTTTGAACTTTTCCTGCAAATCTTTATTGTCTTCTAAGAGGGATGTTTTCTCTTTTTCCATGGCGATGTTTACAGCTTCAATCTGCTGTGAATACTTTTTCTCCTGCGTCTTTTCTACTTCGCTTAAACGGTCTTTAAATTGTTTTTCGAGCGATGTCTCTACGTCAATTTTTGCCTGAGCAATCTGCTCGTTGATTGATTTATCTTTTTCTGCAAGAGTTTCTTCCAACTCCTGGATTTTTGCATGTAATGAAGCATTTATCTTTTTGAGGTCATCGGTTTTTTCAAGGGATTCTTTTTCTAACCGCTCTTTTGATTGCTGCAGTTCATTACGTTGTTTTTGCAGTCGCTGGATTTCGTTATCTTTTGAAAGCAGCTCCTCTTTGTGTGTCTGCTCAGCCATTGTGAATTTAACCGCTTGCTGTTGGATATTTTCCGTTGACTTGCTAAGATTTTTATGAATGTTTTCCAGCTCTTCGCGTAAGTTACTATTTTCTTGAGTTAATTTTTCTATCTGCTTATCGAGGTCCTGGTTCGCATTCAATAATAATTGATATTTTTTATTTAGTTTATCGGAATCAGATAAAATAGCTTTTGCCTTGCTTACGGATCGTAACCGGTATGCTAAAAAAAGGTTTGCAAGTATAGACAGTAACAGCAAGGGCATTAAAAAGGGATCAAAAAGTGCACCTTTTTCTTCATCCGCTTCCGGTTTAGTAATATCTACCGGTTCTTTCAAGCCTTCGGGAAATCCAGGAATGGTGTCCTCGGGGATTTCTACTTTAACTTCTTCCGGGATAGTTGGTGATTGCATAAGTGCGCTTTTTAGTTCCGGGAGCCTTTCGAGCGCCGCTTTGGGTACTATGAAATCTCGCGAAACCCAACCGCTGTCTCCCTCATCAACATAAACGTGCAGCCATCCTGAAACATAATCATCTAATCCTTGGACTTCATCAAATACGTGAACACGAACGCCTTCATCGAGAACAGTTTTTACGTAGCTGCCGGGAGATGTAGATGGTTGCTGCCGAAGGTTAACCCTCCGGAGCGTAAACGACACCCATTCGCTGCCGGGAGCCTGTGCGTGCACAAAGGAAATAGAAGACAAAACGAGCAGTGATACAATATACAGTGCTGTAATTTTCCTTAATAAAAAAAGACGAAATGTACTGCTGTAATTGTACATTGTCAATCCCTCGATTTTACATGAATTTAATTTGATTATGATAGAAATATGTAACTTTATACAATATATCGGAATTATCGTATATTATCAAGGAAAATATTGTTATTTGGATCAGCATGAATTTTAATTAATGGGTGACAATTATTCAGGCTAAATGCATTACTGTGAAAGTAAAAATTGAGTTTGAACTTTAAAAACCGTATATTGTTTATGCAAAATATTTAACCGCAGAGGTCGCAGAGAAGCTCATGGCGAAGGGAATATTCATAAATTGTCAGAACCGCCCCGAGTACTCGGGGATGAAATGATATACGTGATATTTGTTTCATCATAGTAATCACTTGGTCATCCCGAGTACTCGGGATCAGCGGTTCAGACATGTTATTTGGTTTTTTTGCTTACGGAAGGTGTTGAGCAATTCATCCCGAGTACTCGGGATTAGTTGCTTCCCGTTAAAATTACCAGATACTATTTCAGTATTAATTTTTTTCTCATGTGCTTATTTTCATAATGAACCTAACATTTAATATTTATGCGAACTTCAAGTAAAAATTCAAATGAATCCCATATATTATTAACTCATCTCCTTTTATCAAGGTGACAGGTTTTAATTCTCAAGATGATAGTTACAATCCAAAAGCCGGAGTATCTTCCCGGGCTTTCATATTTTGATAAAATTTATAAAGCCGACCTCTGTATTTTTTTAGACGATGCACCCTTGTCTAAGCGGGATACCGTATCCAGGGCGAAAATTCTAAAACACGGCGATCCGGAATGGATTTCCGTCTCAGTAAAACGGAGTAAAAGAAGCAGTCAATTGATCAAAGACGCAGAAATAGACGATACAATATTCTGGAAGAAGAATCACCTTAAAAAACTCTATCATCTGTATAAAGGCGCGCCCTACTTTGAAGAAACATATCCTGTTTTGGAGGAGATTTTATCCCGTCCCTGGGTTTCCCTGTCCGGAATGAACGTCGAATTAATTACAAAGACGGCATCGATGCTGCAGCTGCCGTGCAGATTCAGCCACACTTCCGAATATGCCGTTAATGCCTGCAAAACAGAGCGTTTGGTCGGGCTGGTCATGGCTGTAAAGGGCAGCGTTTATCTTTGCAGCGAATATGAACGCCCGTATTTCGATGAAGCTGTGGTTGCTTCACATGGCATTAAAGTAGTTTATAATGATTTTCAACATCCTGTTTACCGGCAGGGGGAAAATACCTTCATTCCCGGGCTTTCCATCGTAGATGCCCTGTTTAACTGCGGGAAACAGGCAGTACACACATTTTTTGAACCACTTAAACTTAAATAACACAACAGTTTATAAACCACAGAGATCACGGAGACAATGGTTTCCTGGAGCCGTAATACTTATTTCTTGACATTTATTCTGTGTTCTTTTATATCAAATACATGGCACGACTTGCACGTGTTGTTGTACCGGGTTATCTATCCCTTGTAACGCAGAGATAGTAGGGGCGAAGCATTTTAAACGAAAGAAAAACTCTGATTTCAATAAATTATTAAAAAATGCTTCGCCCCTACTAAGAATGCCGTTGGTATTGTGTACCCGGTATCCGCGAGACGCATCGCCATGCGTCTCTACAGGAATGTTTACTACATAAACTGATGTATGATAATGATGTCGACAGAACACTTATAAGATTTGTTTTCTTGTGTCGCAGCCATCCCTTCCCCGAAGGGGACACTTCGTGTCGGGAAAACCCTATTCTTAAATAAATCCCCACTGTCTGGTAGGGATTTTTTTTGTCAGCATAGCGCGGAGTGCAAACAGGTATCTATGCCGTTTGAGCGCTCCGTTTATCAGAACCGAACACTTTTTACGGATTTCCGCTGTTACCTGAGAACGTTGTTTTGCCGAAATCGGCTCGTCAAGCAGCTTTTGCAAGGCGTAAACCCTGAACCTGTCCATACCCCAGAACGTTCCGGACAACTGGTCTTCATGTCCGCCGTGCTTTATGGTCAGAGGTTCGTGTATAAGCGGGACCTCCATGCGGTAAGCCGCCCGAAGCCAGAGGTCATAATCTTCGCATACGGGCAGTTTTTCATCAAACAATCCGACAGTTTCAAAAAAAATTTCCCGCATCATCACGGCAGACGGGCTTATAACGCAAAGCAGGAGAGATTTATCAAAAACATCACCCGATGGCTTCTTGTGTATATTCTTAGGATTAGCATATTTGCCGCTTCGAATCCACTTTTCCTCCGTCTGGCAGATGAGAATTTCGGGATGTTTTTGCAGAAAATCTACCTGCACGGCAAGCTTTTCGGGCAGCCAGCGATCGTCTGAATCAAGGAAAGCAATGAAACTGCCTTCAGCTTCTTTAATTCCCCGGTTCCTTGCAGCGCTGACGCCCGCGTGCGGTTGCTGTATGTAACGAATGGGTGGAGCGGCATCGCTAAAACGTTCATGCGTACCATCCGTTGAACCGTCGTCGACAACCAGCAGCTCAAAATCTTTGAACGTCTGGTTTAAAACCGAATCTACCGCTTCAGCCAGAAAATTCAGCCGGTTATATGTAGGAATTATTACAGTTACTAATGGCATTGGCATCTAAGGAGTTTAGTCAAAATGTATAATGCAAAATGAAAAATGCAAAATAAAGCCCTTACTTAATTACTACTTTTCATTTTCTATAACGTTTAAGTTTATTATAAACTTAATCATAAAAACGCACATATTTTCTCTCTGCGTCTTTCCCGCAGCGACCACTTCGTGGTGCGCTTGCCACTTCTGGGTCTCTGCGGTTCATTTTGCTCTCAATATGCACAATCTGCTGTTAAATTTCAAGCAAAAACAGACCAAGTTGTTATATATGTCTGCCGCGAATGAGTGGATTCCCATAAATACCGCAAATAAAAGATTGAACTTGTTGATTTTTTTTGTAAATTTAAACATTAACAAAATGGAATTAGTCCTATTAATTATTTTTAACAAGCTGAGTATACCCCTCATTTGGATTCAAACAGGTTTTGTGATCTATATTTTCTTGTGAGAGTTACTTCAGTGATATGGAGGAATAACAATTATGGCTGAATTATTTTCAGGCGTTTTTCCGGCGCTTACCACGCCTTTTAAAGATGAGAAGGTATCTGTCGACAATTTTGTAAAAAATGTAGAGCGGTATGACCAGTATGACCTTGCGGGTTATGTTGTTCTTGGTTCAACCGGT
>Ga0114930_10001912_pt1 | contig 19251 bp, 19 predicted proteins | sample AnhtaG_FD_87300 | JGI IMG/M metagenome (GOLD analysis project Ga0114930, IMG submission 87300) | Deep subsurface microbial communities from Anholt, Denmark to uncover new lineages of life (NeLLi) - Anholt_01485 metaG | ecosystem: Environmental > Aquatic > Marine > Oceanic > Sediment | place... | reverse complement strand
TCCAATGAGTTTTCAAGACAAAACGATCCAGTGTGCCGATTGTGGGACTGACTTCAGCTTCACCGCTGAGGAACAAGAGTTCTTTCAATCCAAGGGCTATACTAATGAGCCCAAGCGCTGTCCTTCATGCCGTCAGGCAAGGAAGACAGAGCGGTACGGAAGTCGTGGTAACAGCTACGGTCTCCCACGCCAAATGTTTCCTGCTATATGCGCCGAGTGCGGCAAAGACACCGAAGTGCCTTTTGAGCCTGTCAATGGCAGGCCGGTCTATTGTAGCAATTGCTACAGTAAAGTCAGACAGAGTAGATAATGCCGGTTTGACCAGGGACATACACGGGCCAGGGATCCCTGGCCCGTGTATGTCCCTGGAATGTGGCGACGCGTCATCTCAATGGGAGTCTCGACACATGAAGGTGAATTCCAGGATTCCCTGTTGTGTCGCTTTCAAAGGATGATGCAAATGAGTGGAATTCTGTGCGAGGCAAAGTCCCACAGCCATTTTCTATACAAGGATTACGAGATTAAACGAAAGGAGGAGCACTGGTATGAAGATTTATGTCGGTAACTTACCTTATGAGGTAACTGAAGAGGAATTACGTCAGGAATTTGGGACTTTTGGAGAAGTGACGTCTGTAAACATCATAACAGACAAATTCAGTGGGCGACCCAGGGGATTCGGGTTTGTTGAAATGCCAACAGTGTCTGAAGGTCAAGCCGCAATTGCCGGCCTCAATGGGAAGGAACTGAAGGACCAGACGCTTAATGTTAACGCGGCTCGCCCACCTTCTGAGAGCAGAGGTGGTGGATCTTACGGCAACAGAAGACCTGGTGGACCTAGTAGAGGAAGGCAGAGAAGATATTAGACTCCTTCTCATTCATTATCCTTGAGATGTGTAACACTTAGCTAGATTGTTTGCTTGAGTTCCTCGAACCCCGTGGAGAGGTCGAGCAATTGCTAAGCCATTTCAGGAATACATTAAATCTTAGCCCTTAGCCCTTCGGCGTCTTGTGAGCCTGATTACCAAAGGCGGAATCGAATTTATCCCTTAGCGCTTAAAGGCGACTGGAAAACTGAGCAATCCGTGTGATTGTTCACTCCGCCATTTTGCTGTATAATCCAACTGTAAAGCATGTTCTGAATAAGCTTCAGCATCAACGATTCATAGGTAGCATGACATCTCCGTTCCAAATATGCGTTCATTGCTCTGCCATTCGCAAATCCACTTATACGGAGTGTCCTGGCTGAAAGGAGTTAACGCTTAAGAATCAATGACCTCTGTGACTAACTGTGTAATCTGCGGGCAACCGCGGTGCCCGGGGGATGGTGCGGGTCTTATGGTGCCTGTGGAGCAGCAGTGGGAGCCGGCATTGCGGTAAGCGTATTGACAGGTGCCACGCCGCTGACCGGAGGGCCACGCTTACTGGCTTTGGGAGCTACTTCGTTCGTCCTTGCTCGAATGCTTGATGGTCAACCGCGTTGTTGTAAGAGAGCGACAAGGCTTGCTGTAGCAGCGGCTGTGGATTATCTGAGTGAGCATCTTGAAATCCAGCTTCCTTGCACGAGGAAGAACATTTGTACATATGTTCCACGAAACCAGGAGTGCCCGCGAACACTGTGCCCGTATTATGATTCTGATACAGAGTTGAGCAGGACATGAGGTTTGAGGCTTAAGAAGTGGATACATTTGCAGGAATCGCGCCGCGTTTGGCCGCACATTCAGTTTTCCTGATTGATGCCAAGCCTCTTATTAGCCATTGATTGTAAGCCATCAGCGTTTTTGGAGCAGGATCATGCATGTTACAATACTACGGGATACCACCACCGATGTATGCATAGTCCTTTCAGGGAGAAGCGAAGCCGGTGTGAGTATTAAAATTCTAGAAAGAGGAGGTTCTTGTAAATGCCGAAGATAGCAATTGGAGCACGCACACTTCTTTACCCACTTCCCGCTGTTCTTGTCGGGGCCAACGTTGACGGAAAACCGAACTTCTCTACATACGCCTGGTGTGGGATTGTAAGCAGCCGTCCACCCACGCTCTCTGTTGCTTTCCAACACCAGCGCCATACCCTCAAGGGCGTTAAACAAAATGGTACATTCTCCGTAAACATCCCCTCCATTGAGTTGGTAGAGGAAACAGATTACTGCGGACTTGTCTCGGGGCGAAAGACTGATAAAGTGGCAGACTGCAAATTCAATATCTTTTATGGCGAACTTGCTAATGCGCCTATGATTAGCGAGTGTCCTGTAAATATTGAATGCCTCGCTCTGCACATCCTGAATCTGGGGAGTCATGAGATGGTAGTGGGACGAATTAAAGAAGTTTACGCTACAGATTCATGCTTGACTGATGGCGAGCCCGATGTAACCAAAATTCAGCCTTTCCTCTGGGTTACGGATCCGGAAAACCAATATTGGACATTGGGCAAGCCTATAGGCGAGGCATTCAGCATCGGGAAGCGGATGAAAAGGTAAGCCGAAGTTGCAGCATAAGGAGCCTCCGAATCTCGCTGACTCGTGCTGACTATGCGCAGCCACATTGCTCAGTTACAGGGCAGTATCTTACGTATGCTCCGGCTGTTTCCCGATTCACTGAACAAACTCGACTGCTTTTCCGAGGATTAGGGACTAGCTCGTAGAGCTTGGATCAGGGAAAGCTTTAGGAGGACTACAGGGAAATCTCAGTAGTGATGTAGCATAGAGATAAACACATTATTGAGCCCAGCCAGTGGCGTCCATATTGTAAGCCAACTATGAGAACCGGCAATACATCTTGGGGATGCGTTGATTTGTTGCGCCACAACTCCCCCGGTTGCTGAGATTCAGTGAGCTATGACCACGCTCTAAGATGTGGTTCTGTATGGGCACTCAGAGCGGTGGAGGTGGGGGATTCAGGTCTTTGCTTCAGGAGGTCTTGCAGTCTCTTGGCTAGATGTCCGCTATGCTTCTGGCTTCTATTCTCCTCACCGTGCTGGGCGTCCTAGCCAGTGAAGAACCCGGCTGTTTGCTTAACCTTGGCCACAGGGATATTCCCGGGTCGAAGATGAGCCCGTCTTTAACTACCTTGTCCCTGGGACTTGTTCCTTTCGCACTTATACTGAAGCTATCTTAATTGTAGTAGCCAAGACGCCCTGCGCTCTCTGGCGCAAGATACTTTCACTAGCGGCAATTTGAGCGGTATCTACAGATGCAGCCTTCTCAGGTTATCTACTCGTTTGTATTTTATTGCTTCCTTGAAAGTGGTCAGTGCTACCTGTTCTGCCATCTTGGTCAGTCCGACGACATCGTTCTGGTGCCTGAGTCAAGCTCCAACACCCGACGCACAGGATGGATTCGTACCGCTCCAAAGTGTTCAACTTGCTTGCCGCTTTCAATACGCATTTTCTTGCAACAAATTAGTGTAAGCCAGCAACTCCGTTGGTTGCATTATATAGGATGTAAACCGATGCAATTGCTAGGAAGAAATGATAGCTCGGTCTTTTTTCAGAGAAGTATCGGAGAGGTGCGATTATGACAATTACTTTATATAAATCCTATCTGCAAGTGGCAAATTGTTGATAGTATATTGCACTTCTTGTTATTCTGCTACTACTTCTCCTGCTTGATAGAATAGTTTATAATGTTCAACGGTTGAATCATAGAACTGCGCTAACTTAAAACCAAGGTGACAACCCCCACGGTGCAGTTATTTATGAACCGGGATAGATTAAGGAGTCGTGAGATGAAAGTCATAGGTATAGTCGGCAGTCCAAGAAAAAATGGCAATACAGAATTGTTAACCAAGCATACACTTAAAGCAATTTCTGAGGAAGGGTTGGATATTGAACTCATACGGTTAGCTGGCCTGGAAATAAAGCCGTGCAATGCGTGTATGGCGTGTAGAGAAGAAGAGCGTTGCCCTATCGAGGATGGCCTGTTTCCAATATATCTCAAGATGAAAGCAGCTGAGGGTATAATTCTAGCCTCACCCGTGTATTTTGGCTCTGCTACGGCGCTGATTAAGTCGCTTATGGAGCGTGTTGGTTACATCTCACGCTGGAATGGTGACCCCTTCTGTGGGAAGGTTGGCGGGCCCTTAGTAGTGGCACGACGAGCCGGCAAGAACTTTACAATTGCTCAACTTACCTGCTGGTTTCAGATTCTAGGGTTCTTCATTCCGGGTTCTACGTATTGGAATGTTGCTATCGGTCGAGAAAAAGGCGAAGTGGAACAGGATGAAGAAGGACTTAACACAGCCTGGAACTTCGGTAAGAATATGGCCTTTCTAATTAAGAAATTGAGCAGGTGACGGAATCACGCGTTTAGCCAGATTGTTACCTTCACGGTTAGAAGAGAAATGCTTGTATGCTCTTCCGCTGTCATACACTGGCTTTATGGATCTGCTAGGAAAGGCGGGTTCTAATTACAAAATGTAAAGCTCCGGCAAGGTCAACCTGCTTCGATTGATTTCTGCTCCAATCTCAACGGTAATATAATGAATTTACTTGTGGGAGTACTGCTAAATGGAAATAATTGATTTGCGTAGCGACACTATTACCCATCCCACGCCCGGGATGCGGCAGGCAATCTTCGAGGCGGAAGTAGGGGACGATGTTTATGGTGAGGACGCCACGGTCAATCGGCTTGAGATGATGGCGGCGGCGAGCATGGGTAAAGAAGCCGCGCTGTTAACCACATCTGGCACCCAGGGCAATCTTATCGCTGTGCTCACTTATACCAATCATGGGGACGAGATTATTGTGGGAGATGAGGCTCACATGTTCTGGTACGAAGTAGGCGGTGCTGCCGCCCTCGGTGGTGTGACTATGCGCACCTTGCCCAACGATAGCTGTGGCCGTCTCAATCCAGATGATATCGATCGAGCAATCCGGGACAAGGATATCCACTACCCGGAGACCACGCTCCTCTGCCTTGAGAACACGCATAATCGCTGCGGTGGAGCAGTCCTTACCACAGACTATACAAACGAAGTCTGTAATCTAGCCCACAGACGTGGGCTAAAAGTGCATCTGGATGGGGCGCGCATTTTCAATGCCGCAATTGCTCTGGGCGTACCGGCGTGTGCACTTACCGAGAACGTTGATTCAGTATCATTATGCCTTTCGAAAGGACTGAGTGCGCCGGTTGGGTCACTGCTGTGCGGTAGCAAGGATTCTATTGAGCGAGCCCGCAAGTTTCGCAAGATGCTGGGCGGAGGCATGCGGCAGGCGGGGATTATCGCAGCCGCAGGCATCGTGGCGTTGGAAACAATGGTAGATCGCCTGGGGGAAGATCACGCCAATGCGAGACGTTTAGCACAGGGACTGGCAGGCATCAAGGGAATCACGCTGGCCCAGGACAACATACCTACTAACATCGTGATGTTCAAGCTCTCGCCAGAGCTATCTGCCCGCGAGTTTATGGAAGGCCTTGAAAAGGCAGGGGTGAAGGTAGGCTTGCGGGACGGCCGTCCATTCCGTGCGGTTACTCATTGCATGGTATCATCGTCAGATATTGACGAAGCGCTGACACGCATCGAGACGGTTTGTCGCAGGCTCCGTCGTCGGGTTCAGAAATAACTTTTGCATTACAGCAATTGTCTTGTCAATGCATTTCAAGCTGATGTATACAAATTCATGCAGGCGTCGGCTCTTAGTTCCAGATAATCCTCGAAACCGAACACCAGGATGACAGAATTGGGTTACGTCACTTTTCATTGGAACGCAGTGTGGCGAGAGAATTTTAGTCAACGAAGAATTGGCTGTTTAACATTGGGAGTGTCGCGAATCGCTAAATCTGATAGCGCCAGTATAGCTTTGGCAGTGAGTGGGTGCTCACTAATTTTTCAATCGTAATTTTCATAAACGACAGGCGCAATGATTTGGCATGGGATGCTATAATCGGCCTGCCTAGGGGCCAGGTGGGCTGCAATCGTGACAAAAGGAGGTATCAATGCAAGAGCTGCGTGTCAACGGAAAGCGACTCTGGGAGAGCATCATGGAGACGGCAAAGTTTGGTGCCACGTCTAGGGGTGGGGTGTCGCGCCTCTCCCTGAGCGATGAGGACCGTCGGGTCAGGGATTGGTTTGCGGAGGCATGCAAGGGGGCCAGGTGTGAGGTGACTGTGGACGACATGGGTAATATGTTTGCTTGTCGGTCGGGAAGGCATGATGCGGCGGTGCCCATTGCTATAGGCAGTCATCTGGACACACAGCCCGCTGGGGGTAAGTTTGACGGCATTGCCGGAGTGCTGTCGGGCCTGGAGGTAATACGGACACTGAACGATGTTGGCTACTGCACAGAGGCCCCACTCGAGGTGATTAACTGGACGAACGAAGAAGGATCGCGTTTCGCTCCACCGATGCTGGGATCGGGCGTGTTCGCCGGGGTCATCAGCCGGGATTTCGCCTATTCGCGGGAAGACCGGCAGGGAAAGAAGTTCGGCGAGGAGCTGGAGCGTATCGGCTACCGCGGAGGCGCCAGGTGTGGTGAACACAGGCTGGGTACATATTTCGAGCTGCACATTGAGCAGGGGCCGATGTTGGAGATGGAAGGCAAGACAATCGGCGTGGTCACAGAGGCTCAGGGCCAGCGCTGGTATGAGGTGACCCTCACCGGTCAGGCGGGCCACGCGGGCAGCACCCCGATGCATCTGCGGAAAGACGCGCTACTCGGCTGTGCGCGGATTGTCGAAGGAGTGAATCGCATCGGGCTGGACCATGCACCGCTGGCAGTATCCACAGTGGGGCTGGTGGAGGTGAGGCCCAACTCGCCCAACGTGATCCCGGGCTCGGTGTTCTTCACTGTTGACCTGCGCCACCCGGAGGATGACATGATGGCGAAAATGGACGCCGAATTCAGGGAGATGATGAGCAGGGTGGCAGGAGAATCAGGGCTCGGGGTGGGGCTGTCGGAAATCTATGTAAGACCGTCGACGGAGTTTGACAGGGCATGTGTGGAACAGGTGCGCGAGGTGGCCGAGGGGCTCAATTATAAATACAGTGAGATGGTGTCGGGACCGGCGCATGATGCACTATACGTGACGAGGGTAGTCCCCGCTGCGCTGGTATTCATCCCCTGTGAAGGAGGAATCAGCCACGATGAGGCTGAGAACGCAAGACCAGAGGACGTCGAGGCTGGGGCCAATGTGCTGTTGCACGTGGTGCTGGCGCGGGATACCACGACGTTTGAAGGAAAACACGTTTAACCGTCAAGCTCAACTTAGGCATTCTATCTTGAGGTGCAACTGAAGTCACCTTAACTTATCCTGCAAATGCGAATTTTTTGGCGCGGTCGTACTTTTACTCGGCACGGTTCGTTCCAACCACTCAGCCGTTACCCTGCCAAATCTTCCTGTGCTCTGTGGTACTCCAGCTGCAGCCGCTCCGCCACGACAGTTAGACCGTCCCATTCGTTGGTCAACCGCGCCACCTTTTTTCTCAGCATCGCATATTCACGATTCACAGCGACTATGTTTTGAGAATCTTCATAATGGGCAGGGTCAGCCATGATGGTTTCGATTTCTTTAATGCGCTCTGTAATCACAGTCACCTCCTGCTCTATTGCCGCGATACGTTGGGTTACCGGTGATATGACACGGTAGTATTCGTTTCGGAGACGGGCTTCGAGCGCCTTGCGCCGGCGTTTTTGCACGGCGGGTGACAGGCCGTGTGGCTGCCGGCCGTGAGACCTGTGCTCTTCCATATTTGTTACGGCATAGGAAGCAGCACTCTGCTGTAGATAATCGTCGTAACTGCCAAGGAAAACCGTTATCCGGCCGTCCCGTACCTCGATGATCTTGTTGGCGATCTCCCTGATGAGCATGCGGTCGTGGGTGATGAAACAGAGGGTCCCTTTGTAGGCATTCAGCGCGTCGGTCAAAATCTCGCGGGATGGTATATCCATGTGGTTGGTGGGCTCGTCGAGAAGAAGAAAATTGGCTGGCCTGATGAGCATCCTGGCGATAGCAACGCGGGTCTTCTCGCCACCGGAGAGCACCGATATATTCTTGGTGACATCGTGGCCACTGAAAAGAAATGCCCCCAGCAGCCCACGCAGACACTGCTCCGGTTCGTCAGGCGCTGCGCTGCGCAATTCTTCAATAATGGAGCTGCGTGGGTTGAGAGATTCTATGTAATACTGGGCGAAGTATGCGGTGGTCACATTGTGACCGATTATGCGCTGTCCGCTTTCGAACGGCAGGACACCGGCCAGCATCCGCAGGAGGGTTGTCTTCCCTGCCCCATTTATACCAACGATGGCGGCGCGGTCACCGCGCTCCAGTGCCAAGTTAAGGTCTCGGTACACAACATGTTGCCCGTAGGACTTGTCAACGTGCTTGAGTTCGATTACGACGCGGCCGCTCCTTGGAGGCTCTGGAAAGTTGAACTTTATCTTCTTTGTTGAGCGGGGAACTGTAACCCGCTCCATCTTTTCCAGTTGTTTGATGCGGCTCTGTACTTGTGAAGCCCTGGTGTTTTTGGCGCGGAAGCGCTCAATAAAGCGCATCTGGCGGCTGATTTTGAGTTCTTGCCGCCGGGCGGCTGCCTGCTGCGTCTTGATATCCTTCTCCCGGGCAAGAACGTAGCTATCATAATTGCCTCGGTAGAAGATAACGCCATCGTCCTCGATGGATAGGATTTTACTCGCAACATTATTGAGAAAAGCGCGGTCATGGGAAGTAACCAGGACTGCGCCGTGATAGCGTTTCAGGTAGTTTTCAAACCAGCGCTGCGTCTCCAGGTCAAGATAATTCGTCGGTTCATCCAGCAACAGGATATCGGGATTGAGGAACAGAAGTCTGGCCAATTCGATACGTGTCTGCCAGCCGCCACTGAACTCAGACAGCGCACGTCCGAAATCTGATTCGGCGAAACCCAGCCCAGAGAGGACAATCTTTGCCTCGTGCTCGGAATCGTAGCCGCCCTTCGCCTCGTAAAGGTGTTGCAGTTCGCCCAGTTCTTTGAGCAAACCGGTGACGGTTTCCTTGTCCTTTTCCTCAGCAAGGTCTTCCTGTATGAGGCGGATCTTGTGGGCAAGGTCGCTGACGACGTGGGATGAGCTGGAAACGTGCTCCAGCAAAGTCCGTCCCGACGATGTTTGGATATCCTGGCGGAGGTAGCCGATGGCGGTGTCACGTCGCAGCGATATGCTGCCGGAATCCGGCATGATGTTACCGGCTATGATTTCGAAAAGAGTGGTCTTTCCGGTGCCGTTCCGTCCGATGACCGCAATGCGGTCGCTCATGCCAACGTTGAAACTGACCCCGCTGAAAAGTTCCTGATCGCTGTATGACTTGGAGATGCCAGTGACATTGAGCATGTATTCCTCTTACCGCTATTATTATAATTAGAAGAGTGGGATTCATAAAAGGGAGACTTAAAACAATCATCAGCTATAAATCCAGGTTGGAAACCCACACACGTACAGCGTTCCGCGAAGCGCCAATTTATCGCTCAACTACACTCAGACGCGTGACGAGGGTGGCTGCCACTTTCACAGTTTTATGAACTGATAATCAGTCAGATCCTTGCCTATAGCCTGAAGTTGACGTTCCCCGATGGGTTGCAAAGCTAAGATCGGAGGAAGCAACTTGGTATTCCTTGGTAAAATGGAATATTGTAGTGGAACGTCATTTCCTTTAGCTTTGACTTAGCTATGGGGTGTCAAATTTTGGGTTAAGGTGACTGGGAAACAGCGCAATCCGCGAGATTGTTAAGTTACAGAGCACTGCGTCGCTGTGATGCAGGACGAAGAGGGTAGCCTGCTAAACCTGCTTATTCTGCTTGCCTTAAAGGTATTTTACCCACCTCAATGCCTAACTCTGCCAGCTTACCCGGAGAAGGCGAGCCCTGAGGCCAGTCCATCATAGTGTAGTAAAGCTCCTTAGCTTTGCAGAAGGCTTCCCGGTCTGGAGCTACTCCCTGGAGAGGCCCGGAGGTATGGGGGGTAAAAAAGCGCCGGGGCATATTATCATCGTCGCTGGTGAAGCCCTCCCTTCGGTTAAAAGCTCGTGCCAAAGTGACGGCCCTTTCTCCTACCTTCATCAATTCAAAGACACTGGTATTCCAGCCAGTCGCAGCGCTAACCAACTGGGCCGTCCTCTCAAATCCCACTAGACCACTAATCATAATAAAATAACAACAGACGGCACAGTTTAAGAAGTGTCTCCATAGAGAATCATAAATGAGCAGCCGTATCTTTGCCGGAGAGAGGTCGCTGGTGGGCAGAGGCTCAAATATGCCTATAGCTTTAAATTGCTCCAATAGTGGGGTAAGACTGGTATAGGCTGAGTCATGCATATTATGCATATGGTCGGCGCCTGTTGGTGACATACTGAATCCAACACCCATGCCCTGCTTCCAACGAGGTTCATGCATCGGCAACTCTTGGCCCTTTATGTGGAGGACGAATTCTTCAGTCGCTGGTCCTATTTTCTTCGCTGCCCGTGCTACACCCTCCGCCAGTAAAGCTCCCAGGCCCTGACGCAGAGCAATCTGCTCAATCATTTGCAGCAATGCCGGTCCATTGCCGAAGCGGAGATCTAGTCCTCCAGTATCCCGTGGCGTCAGGAGGCCGTGTTCAAAGCACTCCATAACAAAGGCGATAACACTGCCACAGGATATACTATCCAGGCCGTAAGCAGCGGTCAGCTCATTGCCTTTAGCGATAACTTTCAAGTCACCTATGCCACAGTTGGAGCCCAGAGCAGCTAGTGTTTCATACTCTGGACCTCCATAGTGGGGGTCAACTGTATAGGGCTTATCCACCTTTACTTCTCGTTTGCACTGAACAGGGCACGCAAAGCAACTTCTCCTCCTCAGCAAGATGGTGTCCCTTATAGTTTCGCCACTTATACTGTCGGCTTTGTCAAATGAGCCCTTCTGAAAGTTACAGGTTGGCAAACCTCCCTGCTGGTTCAAAGGTGTAACAATCGAGGCTGTGCCCAGGTCCCGCATTCTCTTATTGTTTATTGGGGCGTTGTTCCTGATCCACCGAGCGATATCGGCCACGGCCTGTGAGTCGGCCAGAGAAAGACGCTGGTGACCTCGGCAAGCCACTGCTTTTAGGTTCTTGGAACCCATAACCGCCCCCATACCGGTTCTGCCAGCAAAAGCATCTAAATCATTCACCACGCAGGCGAAGCGAACCTGGTTCTCCCCGGCGGGTCCAATTTGAGCTACCTTTATTCCCGGGTCACCTAGCTCTTCACGGATGGCATTCTGGCACTCTAAAGTCTTTAGCCCCCAGAGGTGGCGAGCGTCCTTAATCTTAGCTTCTCCATCTTGGATGAAAAGGTAGACAGGCTTTTCTGCCTTACCCTCCACAATTATGGCATCGAAGCCAGCCATTTTGAGTTCGGCTCCCCAGTAGCCTCCTGCCTCAGCTTCGCCAAATCCCCCCTGTGAGGGGTGACTTGCCACCCACGCTATGGCGGCCACAGCCTCCTACTGGCACTCCTGTCAGCGGACCCGCGGCAAAGATGAGCTTATTGTTGGGACTAAGGGGTTCCACACCCCGCTGGAGTTCGTTGAGCAAAAAGTATCCTACAAAGCTCTCGCCGCCAAAATATTGGCGGTAGAAATTCTCTGGAGGCTCCTCAATAGTTAAGCTCTCCGAGGAGAGATTAACTCGCAAAATCTTGCCGATATATCCATATGGCATGCTCGTTCTCCTGGTAATCTCTATTGAGGCAACTGGCTCGAATGCCGTGCATCATATTTGTGAGCCGTCGGGAGCTTTGCTGTAATAAATATACCACAATCAAAGGTAATTTGCAGGGATTGAACAAAGAACCATTTTGTTTAGTTCCTCGTTCTGCACTGACTGAGCCAAACGGGTGTACAATGCAGCAGGTTGTTAATTTTGCCTCTATGAAATCTGAGGTTGATGTGGACCGAGAAATGGAGCCGCGGCGAGACTTACCCCTTAATAAGCTACTTGACAATCTGAGCTCTTCTTTATACGGTGTCTTCCGAGCAAGATTACAAAGACGAAATTGAACTTATTAGTTGCCTGATTTATCAGGATTGGTTGCCCACTGAGTCGGCCCACCCAATAGATTAGGCAGCCACATTTTAAGGGCACGTCTCGTCAACCGGTTGAACTGTGGCGCTGACTGGGGGGGTAGTTGCCGCCGCTACTAGAGCGGCGACGGCAAGGCCGGTAAACACAAACCATATCGGCTGGTAACTACCCCAGTTATCAAATACCCATCCGGCCAGTGGTGGGCCAGCTATACTTCCCACCATCATTATGCCTATCACGAGGCCGTGGATGGCCCCGAAATTGCCTCTACCAAAGAATTCTCTTATCACAGAGCCCCTCAACACGTTATTGCCTCCATAACCAATACCGAAAAGAATGAGGAAAAGCACAAGTAACCAGGTAGCTTTAGAGGAAGTAAATGCGAAACAGAGTAGGCCCCCACAAATCATAGCGAAGGCAGCGGCTATCACTCGTCTCTTGTCAAGTCTATCTCCAAGCCAGCCCAAGCCAAGGCGACCACTGATGCTTGTCAATGGGATAGCCATGGCTATAATGCTGGACCTTGCTCTAGGGATGTCGATGCTACTGAGATAGGGCATTACATGCGTAACCACGGTACTTACCATCATCGCCTGACACAGCAATGCCAGCGCTATGTGCCAGAATGTGCGGCTCTTGAGAGCCTGCCTCGCTTTGATATTTACTTCGGCAGATTCGGCCGGAAGCGGGCAGTCATCCAATTTCACATCCTCATTTACTGCGCCATCAGGCTGATAGCCATATTGTTCGGGCTTATGCCTCACCAAAAGAGACAGCGGCAGGCATACAGCCAGCAGACCTATAGCGAGGATGGCTATCGTCATCCGCCACTCATACCTATCAATAAGATTAACCATGACTGGAACCAACAAGCCACTACATCCGTAGCCACAAATCATGATTCCCATGGCTATGCCTATTTTCTTACGGAACCAATTGGCAACTGCTGTCATCAACACTGTGCCGCTACAAAGACTCATGCCTATAGCCACTACCACGAAGGCTCCGTAGAACATGCCCAGGGAGGCAACACGACTCAGGAGTATCAAACCCAGGCTGGTAATGATTGCTCCGCTGAATAGGAGTCTTCGTGGCCCCAACCGGTCAACAAGCATCCCAACTAAAGGGGCAAGAAGGCCCGCCTCCAGGCCGCGTAGCGAGGCGGCAAGTGAAATTTGCGCATAGCTCCAACCAAATTCGTCCGCTAGAGGTTCAAAGATGGCAGTGAACCCATAGAAGATAACTCCACCCGTGTATAGTGAAATAAAGAAGCATGCGACAACAACCCACCATCCGTAGAATATCCGACGTGGCTTCCGATCTAAATTCAAAGGCATAGCGTGAGGTTCTCTATCTTTAATGGTTCTGGAGAATAGTCCTTTGGTGCAAAGCTCTTCAAATGTAAATGCACCGATGTAATCCTCGATGCTATCATAAATGTATGGAGTGTGTAAAATCCACGTTCCAATTGAGTAGGACAGGCTCTCCCTAGCCCCTACCTAGTCCGCGGGAGTTAAATTTGAGTGAAACCAACGATGTTTGTGTAAATGACTGTGAAATTTCTCGAGATTCCTGATGTGTTTTGAGTGTAGTATTCCAAATACACCATCAACAAAAGTGTAGCTCAGTACATCACCTTTGTTCTTGCTCCTGTACAAGCCTGGGCTTATTTTACTATAACTTTAATCAAGATGTCGCCGGGCGAGCCATCGCTTATCTGGCGAGCATTCCTCAATCTCACCACGCTGCCCGTCCTCACCCCGGCGGGAATCTTTACCTCCAGCCTTTCCCCTCTTCTTTGTAATAGCTTCCTCACCCCCTGCAAAGCCTCTTGCTGGCTAATTGCGAGCTCATAGCGAACATCCTGAGTTCTTCGAGCCTGGCCAAATATTTCATCCAGGTTGATTTCTGGCCCCGGCCAGGTTTGAAATCTCACTCCGGCAGGCCTGCCACTGAAGCTTCTAAAGGAGAAAGAAGAGCCTCTGCCGTTCAAGAAATCGCCAAATATGTCGTCAAGGAAATCAAATCTCAAGCCAGCCCCGCCGAAGTCCTTCATCATTTCCTCGGAAGTGGTTCGGGTGAAAGGACTGCTAAAGACGTCGCCTATTTCGTCTACAGTGCCAAATTGGTCGTACTGCTTTCTTTTTGAGGGTCACCAAGGACCCCGTAAGCCTCGTTTATCTCCTTGAATTTCTCATTAGCCCATTTTTCTTTCCCGGGATTGCGATCGGGATGATATTGCATGGCCAGTTTACGATAGGCCTTCTTGATTTCTGCATCCGAGGCGTTTCTTGGTAGGCCTAAAATCCCATAATAATCCTTAGCCATTTAAGCTTGCTGTCCTAACCAGTCGGGAGTCTGAGGCAATTGCCAGAATTTTGCTGTCTATCTGCTCCCCAACATTCGTAAAAATTATGGCAAAGCAGCGACATTAGCGTTGATTATCGCCTATTCTTTTCTCTGGAGGAAGGTATTTTGACAATACGACCTTTTCTTGCTATAGTGCGTTGGTTTACTCAGGATACTGCACTGATAAACCGGAGGTGTTCGATACGGTTATCATAGGTGAAAACGTACATGTAATAGCTCAGGCAGTTTCCACAGCGATAAGGGAAAGAGACGCCAAAGTAATCCAGGATTTAGCTAAAGCCCAAGCTGAAGCTGGGGCCGATTACATTGATTTGAATGTTGGCCCTATGAAGAAAGACCCTGAAGAAAATATACAGTGGCTTGTCAGCACTGTTCAAGAAGTTGCCGATTTACCTTTATCCATAGATACTATGAATCCTGTAGCTATGGAGGCAGGTCTAAAAGCTTGCCAGAAAAGACCTTTGCTCAACTCTGCTTCAGGGAAGGCTGACTCTAAAGAACAAATGCTTCCGTTAGCCCGAAAATATAACTGCGATGTGGTGATTTCGGTGATGACGGATAAGGGGATGCCTCCCGATGTTGAGTCCAAGGTAGAGAGTATTATCGACACGGTGACCTATGCCAATGAATTGGGAATTCCCAACGAAGACATCTGGGTTGACCCCATAATTCTCCCCGTGAGTACCGCTGGTGAGGGGCAGAGGTTTGCCGTAGCCTGCTTGGAATTTATGAAGATACTTGAGGATGTTTTGCCCGGAGTTAAATCCACAGTGGGGCTTTCCAATATATCTAACGGAGTGCCCGGTGAACTCAGGCCGCTTCTGAACCGCACCTATCTGGTTATGCTGGAGAAGAATAAGCTTTATTCTGCTATCGCTGACCCTTTGGATAAGGAACTTATGAGCTTGACTAGGGGAGAGATACCGGAAATTGTCGAGCTTATTCATAAGACCATCGACGGGGAGGATATAGATCTCTCCGTCCTACCTCAAAGAGAACTCGAGTATGTTAAGACAGCTAAGGTTCTCATGGGAGAGACCTTGTACTCCGATGCCTGGCTGGAAAGTTAAGGAGGGGAAAGATATGGAATATAAAGCACCAGTTGAAGCATATACTGGGGTAGTTAGAGAGGTAACTATTGGAAAAGGAAGGAAGAGCTTGAAGATTGGGGGGGAGAATATCCTCCCCCTTCATTTCTTTGACCAGGGATCAAATCCTAATCCCGTAAAGTATGCCCTGGAAGTCCTTGATATGGAACCTCAGGATTGGCCGGAACACCTCATTCAGCCTTTCAAAGATGTGCTAGGCGACTCAGTAAGATGGGCTAAGAAATGCCAGGAACTTGGCGCAGATGCAGTGTTTCTTCGTCTTGTAAGCACCGATCCGGCAGTGAAGGATAGTTCTGCGGACGGGGCAGCAGCCATGGCAAAAAGGGTGGCCGGGGCTATAAACATTCCCCTAATTATTTATGGCTCCGGGGATGATAAGAAAGATGCCGAGGTCCTGCCCAAAGTTGCCGAGGCTTGTGATGGCATGAATCTCCTTATAGGACCGGTTCAAAAGGAAAACTATGAGAAGGTAGGGAAGGCGCTCTTAGACCACGGACACAATGCTAGCGCTCTAAGTCCTCTGGACATCAATTTGCTAAAGGAACTAAATGTGAAACTTTGCAAGTTTTTCCCCGCTGAAAAGATAGTTATTGATCCTGAATCCGCAACAGTAGGCTATGGTATGGAATACGCCTTTTCTCTGATGGAAAGGGTGAAGCAGATTGGGATAATCACCAAGGATAATATGACAATGATGCCCATTATCGCTGACCTAGGGGGGGAGTGCTGGAAAACAAAACAGGCTAAGGAAAACAAAGAACAAGGGTTGCTTTGGGAAGGAATAACAGCGCTATCGCTTCTCCTGGCGGGGGCAAATATCATTATATTGAGACATCCCGAGAGCATAAACTTAGTCAAAGAAACCATAGAAGGTGAACTATGGCAGAAGTAAAAGAAATAACACGGAGATTAGAAGAAATTCACGAAAAGATAAAAGCGGAGATTCCCTGGGAGCCAATAGGTCCCACTCCGATGCCGGAAATTCCAGACCTCAGACAGTGGGACATGAGGTTATTGAAAACGTATGCGCCTTTTTACGCGCCATTCTGTGATTTGTGTTGCTTCTGTACCTATGGTAAGTGTGACCTCACCGAGGGAAGAAGAGGCGCCTGTGGTATTGATATAGCTACCCAGCAAGCAAGGTTTGTACTTCTCGCCTGCTTGATGGGATGCTCCGCTCATGCTGCTCATGGCGGGCACATTCTGGAGTTCTTGATTGAAAGGCACGGCCCTGATAAGAAGATAGACTTGGGAACATTCATCGACGTGGAAGCACCAAATATAAGGACAGTTGTAGGCCTAAAGCCTGAGACTCTGGGAGACCTTCAAATAGCTCTAGAGTATGTCTTCAAAGAGATTGCTCATCTTCTTGATTCTTGCCATACGGGGCAAGAGGGGAGTGCTCTGGACTATGAATCCAAGGCACTGCATGCCAGTATGCTGGACCACGTTGGAATGGAAATAGCTGACATCGCTCAGATTGTAGGATTCGATTTTCCCACTTCCGTTGCTGATACGCCATTGGTGGATATGGGATGGGGTGCAATAGATAAGAGTAAGCCCGTGATCCTGCTATCGGGGCATAACCCAGCTACCTCGACGGTGGTAATTGACTACCTCAGGGAGCACAACCTTGAAGACCAGGTGGAGGTCGGCGGCCTGTGCTGCACTGCACTGGAAACAACCCGGTATTCGAACAGAGCCAAAATAGTCGGTCCTCTTTCCCGTGCGCTTTTCTTCATGAGGGCAGGCATCGCCGATGTGATAATGACTGACGAGCAGTGCATCAGAACAGATACGCCTCAGGAAGCAGCCAAGGTGGGTTCAGCAGTTATCGCCTGCCTGGACAAGGCTATGTATGGACTTGAGGATGCCACAGAAATGGATACAGACGAGATAGTAAGGCGAATGGTGGATAACAAGGAACAGTTCGCCATCCTGGACTCCCCCAAGGCGGCCGAGGTGGCGGTTAGAGTCGCCATGGCGATAGCTCCCCGGAGAAAGAAGGGATGGGTAGCGGAAGAAGAAGCCATAGAGCTGGCTAAGAAATGCACTAACTGTGGCATATGTGAGCAGGTGTGTCCTAACCTCTTTAGTATTGGCGATGGTATAACCGAGGTCGCCAAAGGGAATTTTGATCTGATAAGGAAACAGTTCAATCTTTGTATTGGCTGCGGCAAATGTGAGCAAGAGTGCCCTAACAAGGTTCCTATCTTTAAGATAATGCAGATAGCAGCGAGCATGGAGACCTGGAAATGCAGGGCTGGACGCGGTCCGGTCATGGATACCGAGATAAGGAACGTTGGTGCACCTATAACTTTAGGCACAATCCCGGGAATTATCGCCTTAGTAGGCTGTTCTAATTACCCCGATATAGATGATATTGCCGATATGGTGGATGAGTTCGCCAGGAGAAAGTATATCGTGGTTCTCACAGGTTGTGCTGCCATGGTCGCCGGAATGAAAAAGGACAAAGATGGCTTGACAGTGTACGAGAAATACCCTCCCAACTTCGATGCCGGAGGGGTCGTGAACATTGGCTCTTGTGTCTCCAATGCTCACATCTCTGGAGCAGCGATAAAAATAGCCAATATCTTTGCTGCTCTTCCCTTGAGAGGCAACTACGAGGTTATGGCCGATTATGTCCTTAACCGGGTGGGCGCCTGCGGCGTAGCCTGGGGGGCCATGTCCCAGAAAGCGGCTTCCATTGGCACAGGGTTTAACAGGCTGGGTATTCCTGTTGTTTTGGGACCTCACTCCTCCAAGTATAGAAGACTATTCCTCTCCAGGAAGGAAGAGGACGACTGGAAGGTTATGGATGCCAGGAAAAGGGAGATTGTGGATACGATGGAGCCGGCACCTGAGCACCTGGCCTATGTATGTGAGACTAAAGAGAAAGCCATGCCCATGATTGCCAAGCTTTGCATAAGAAGAAACGATACTCCTCAGGGAAGAGCGATAAAATTAAACCATTACATTTCCCTGTATAAGAAATATATTGGAGGCGGTCTTCCTGAAGATATTCACCTCTTTGTCCGCAGGGACCCTGATATCCCTCTGGTCTATAAGAAAGAAGTGCGAGCACACTTACAGGAAATTGGCTGGCAGCCCAGGGAGCCCGTTGGGCTTCCCACCTTAATAGGAACTTATCCTGGCAAGGTGCCCGTGGATGCAGTGATACATTAAGGGAGGAAGTGGAACTCGAGGAGGTGATACAACAAAGGGGGCGAAAAAATGATAGGAATTTCAGGGATAGTAAGTAAAATTGTAGATAAGTACCAAGAGGATAGGGACATGCTAATTCAAATCCTTTTGGATGTCCAAAGCGGTCTCGGTTGGCTTCCAAAAGAAGTGCTGACCGAGATAGGCAAGCAATTGGGTGTCCCTCTCACCCGTGTATATCAAGTAGCAACATACTATAAGGCATTCAGTCTGGCTCCCAGAGGGCGGCACTTGGTTAGAGTATGTATGGGAACTGCTTGTCAAGTTCGTGGCTCGCCACTTATCCGTGATAGACTGCAGCAGCTCCTCGGCATCGAGCCTGGGGAGACAAGCCCAGATATGAAGTTTAGTTTCGAAACGGTGAACTGCCTTGGCTGCTGTGCTAAGGGACCAGTAATAACAGTTGATGATGCATATTACGGTCCCTTGGGAGTTTCCGATGTAGACAAGGTTCTTGAGAAGTATGGCTAAGGAGGGATTATGTCGCGAATAAACTCTTTTGCAGAATTAGAAAAACTAAGGCAAGAGATAAAGGGAAAAAGGGAC
>Ga0114930_10001909_pt1 | contig 19272 bp, 15 predicted proteins | sample AnhtaG_FD_87300 | JGI IMG/M metagenome (GOLD analysis project Ga0114930, IMG submission 87300) | Deep subsurface microbial communities from Anholt, Denmark to uncover new lineages of life (NeLLi) - Anholt_01485 metaG | ecosystem: Environmental > Aquatic > Marine > Oceanic > Sediment | place... | reverse complement strand
GTCCTGGAGTACGCCGGTACCTCTGACGGCGGCCCGGCCAACGCTGCGGGCAGGCAGTACAACCAGGACGTCAACAGTGACACCGTGAACGACGGCATCGCCTACGACCGCTCGGTGCCCGCCACGCGCTCGGGTGCGCCCGACGGCGCCGTCAGCATCATCGTTGACGTGCTGCTGGTGCTGGCCCAGGCCGGCCAGTTCTGCTCGCCGCCATAGGGCTCCATCTGCCAAGCTGACAGCACGAAGGGGCGGTCACGATGGCCGCCCCTGGTCTTTGCCGACGACTTGGCCGCTCCTGAGGCTGGGGCATCAGTTCCTCCAGCGCGCGCTGCATCGCCAGGGCCGCCGCTACCGCCTTGTCGGCATCTCCTCCTGCACCCTCGGCGCCCCGAAGAGCGCCATGATCTCGTCACCGACGAGCTTGTCCACGTAGCCACCGAACCGTCCCATCTCGGCCGAGAGACGCTCGAAACAGAGGTTCAGCGCCTCCTGGATCAGCTCCGGGTCGCGCGCCTCTGAGACCGACGTATGGCCGAGCGGGTCAGCGAACAGGCCGCTGACTAGCCTGCGCTCTTCCTCAGGGGTAATGCGTTCCTGGGTCATCTTCCTTGGACAGGCCAATCCGCAGCCCGGATTCTGGCGCGGTGACGGACCTCCTCAGCATACGACAGGCGCGTCACGCCGCAAGGCCGGTTCGCTTGACAAGATTCGCGTTCGTGGTATAATCGGCGTTGGTTTCATCTCCCCGCCTGGTCTCGCAGAGGATGTGGGCGTGCAGCGGTTCTCAAGCTTGTCCCGTCTCCTGCCTTGCTTGCTGGGGCTTGCCATACTGTTGGGTGGCCAGCAGGCCTGGGCGTTGCCGCCGGCCATCGACCTGGACACCACCAGCGCCGGCCTCACCGTCTACGGCGACGCTGCCCAAGACTACTCCGGCCGCGCCGTGGCAGCTGGGGACATCAACGGCGACACGATCGACGACCTCATTATCGGGGCCAACTATGCTGACACGGCCGGGGGCGAGGACGCCGGGGAGACCTACGTCATCTATGGCGGCCCCTCGCTGCCCTCCACCATCGACCTGGACTTCGCCAGCGCCGACCTCACCGTCTACGGCGACGACGCCGAGGACCACTCCGGCCATGCCGTGGCAGCCGCGGACATCAACGGCGACACCACCGAGGACATCATCATCGGGGCCAAGTACGCTGACCCGGGCGGGCGCAGCAGGGCCGGGAAGACTTATGTCATCTACGGCAGCCCCTCGCTGCCCTCCACCATCGACCTGGACAGCACCAACGCCGACCTCACCGTCTACGGCGACGACGCCGATGACGAGTCCGGTACCTCCGTGGCGGCCGGGGACATCGACGGCGACACCACCGACGACCTCATCATCGGCGCCTACGGCGCCAGCCCAGCCGGGGGCAGCGGTGCCGGAGAGACCTACGTCATCTACGGCGGCCCTGGCCTCCCCGCGACCATCGACCTCGACTCCACGAGCGCCAGCCTCACCGTCTACGGCGACAACCCCTATGACGGGTCCGGCTACTCCGTGGCGGCGGGCGACATCGACGGGGACGGCACTGGCGACCTCATCATTGGGGCCACCGGCGCAGACCCGCCCGGGCTCAGCAATGCCGGGAAGACTTACGTCATCTACGGCGACCCCTCGCTGCCCTCCACCATCGACCTGGACGTCACCAGCGCCGAGCTCACCGTCTATGGCGACGACGCCGGGGACTGCTCCGGCCGGGCCGTGGCGGCGGGGGACATCGACGGCGACACGACCGACGATCTCATCATCGGCGCCACCGGCGCAGACCCAGTCGGGGGCGACGACGCCGGGGAGACCTACGTTATCTACGGTGGCCCCTCGCTGCCCACGACCATCGACCTCACCAACGCCGACCTCACCGTCTACGGCGACGACCTAGGCGACTGGTCCGGCGGCGCCGTGGCGGCGGGGGACATCAACGGCGACGGCAGCGACGACCTCATCATCGGGGCCTACCGGGCCGACCCGGCCGGGGGCAGGAATGCCGGGGAGACCTACGTCATCTACGGCGGCCCTTCCCTCCCCGCCACCATCGACCTGGACAGCACCAGCGCCGGCCTCACCGTCTACGGCGATGACGCCTATGACCGCTCTGGCTGGGCCGTCGCAGCAGGAGACATCAACGGCGACGGCAGCGACGACCTCATCATTGGAGCCTACCTGGCAGACCCGGCCGGGGGCACCGAAGCCGGGGAGACCTACGTGATCTACGGCGAGCCGCAGCCCACGCCTACGCCCACGGCCACCGGCACGCCGACGGGGCCGACCGGCACGGCCACGGTCACCCGCACGCCCACGCCCAGCACCACGCCCGCGCCCACCGGCACGCCCACGCCCACGCCTCTCCCTGGTGCTAACGAGATGGCCGTGGACGCCGACGGGGGCGCAGGGGGAGCCTCGGGCGTGCAGGCCAGCAGGACCGTGTATGACACTGACCCCTCCGACATCGACATCTGGGTCACAGACGCTCCTAACGCCTACCTGGTCGAGCAGTACACGCTCCAGTGGGACCCGGCGCTGCTGGGCTACGACAGCGAGACGCCTACCCTCCTGGACAGGCTCACGATGTGCGGCGTGCCGTATGTGACTGCGAACACGGTCTTCAACGGTTGCGGGGCCATCGTGCCTACCACGGCCACGGGCGCCGTGCACACGGTCACCCTCCACTGCGTAGGGACAGGCACCAGCCCTCTGCACCTGGTGACCATGGTCGAAGACCCCACCTTCGGCACAACCACCTGGGCGGGGGCTGGCGTGATAATCGGCACGGCCCTGACCGACGCTTCGCTTACCTGCTCCGCTGCCACGCCCGCGCCCACCGGCACGGCCACGCCCACTGCCACGCCCGCGGGCCCGACCGCCACGGCCACGGCTACGCCCTCGCCGACGCCCATTCTCCCCCGTATCGAGGGCCTGGCCGGCGACCCTGGGAACCCCGGCTTCTCCGGTGATGGCGGCGAGGCTCAGTTCGCCCAGCTCGACGATCCTCACGGCCTCTATGAGACGGCAGACAACGTCCTCTACTTCGCAGAGACCGGTAACGACCGCGTCCGCCGTATCGAGCCCAACGAACCCACCGGTATCATCACCACCCTCGCGGGCGGTGGCACCGGCACCTGCGGCGGCAGCGAGACGAACGAACTGGGGGACGGCTGCCCAGCCACGGATGCCGTCCTCTCCGGCCCTCGCGACGCCTTCCTGGACGGCCCTGGCAACGTCTACATCGCGGACACCGAGAACCACCGCATCCGCGTGGTGAACACGCAGGAGACGCCCATCGTCGTGGCTGGCGTCACCATCCAGCCCGGCGAGATCGAGACCGTGGCTGGCGGCGGCACCCCCACACCCGGCTTCTGCGGCGACGAGGGCGCCGCCACCAGCGCCTGCCTCGACCGGCCCAGCGGCGTCGCCGTCGACGAGGCCGCCAACGTCTACATCGCCGACACCGAGAACCACCGCATTCGCGTCGTCGACGCCGCTTCCGGCAACATCACCACTGCTGCAGGCAGCGACACCCAGGACTACTGCGGCGACGGCGGCCCGGCCGTCAATGCCTGCCTCAACCGCCCCCACGATGTCTACCCGTACGGCTCCATGTACGCATCGACGACCGACCTCCTCATCGCTGACACCGACAACCACGTCATCCGCTTGGTCCACGGTCCCTCGGGCACCATCAATACCCTTGCCGGCACCGGCGAGGCAGGCTCCGCTGGCGACGGTGGGCCCGCCACGGAGGCCCAGCTCAATGCCCCCGAAGCCGTCGCCGCCGGCCTCGACCTCAGCGTGTTCATCGCCGATACCCAGAATCACCGCATCCGCCGCTTCACCTTCGGTGAGGCGATCATCACCACCGTCACTGGCACTGGCGCCCAGGGGTACAGCGGCGACGGTGGGCCCGCTACGGAGGCCCAGCTAAACGCCCCCGCGGGTGTCGCCGTCGGCCCCCTCACCTTTGCTGACACTGAGAATGTTGCGCTCCGCGCTACCGAGGATGTCACCGGCGAGCCACCCGGCAGCTTCAGCAACACTCACGGCTGCACCTACGGCGTCACCGCCACCGCTGACCTGGCCCTCGTGGCGTTCACCCTCAGCCTCATCCTTGCCCGCAGGCGGATCGGTGCCCTGCTTATGCGCATTCGGAGCGCAGCCGGGCCCTCACCCCGGCCTGGGACAGTGGGATGAGGCCAGCGATGTCAGCAGCAAGCCAAGCAGTGGAGGGTCCGCTCACATGAGGCGTAGAGCTCTGACAGGCGGGCTGGGATTCATGGTCCTGGTGGACGTGCTGCTGGTGCTGGCCCAGTCCGGCCATAGCTGCCAGGCGCCGCCGTAGGTCTCCACCTGCCAAGCTGGCACCACGAGGGGGCGGCCGCGAAGGCCGCCCCTGGATTTGCCGACGACTTGGCCTGCGCATTCGGGCGCCTACCGCGGCGGCGCTGGCAAGAAGGAAGCATCGGCTTCGAGTAGCCCCATCAGAGAGAAATGGGGGTCGGGCTGACCCCTAGCTCACCACAAGATTTTTGTCTACCCTTATGGAGCAGGATGCAGTATGATCCTGCTTGGAATGGATACGGGGCGAGGGGACGTCATTCATAGCCTGCCACGGGCGTCGCGATGGAAACGTCGATGATACAGCCCAAGGAAGAGCCCTCCCCTTCCCAAGCCCCCATAACCATCGTGGAGCTGGTTCTAGAGAGCCACCGTCTGGTGGGAGAGATCCACCACCCAGGGATGCCCCGCCGATTGCTGGACGTACTTGACTCCACAGACGGGGGTACCCTCGCTATCCGCAATGTAGCGATCAAGGCGCATAACCACGCGGATGACCAGGAGCGCCACTTCGATCTGATACACGTTAAGCGCCACGCTATCCTGTTTGCGGTGCCGCGCGTGGAACCTGTCACGCAGGCCAGCCCTGTTGAGGTGGTGGCGAAGGTGTTCGTGCCCGTCCTTATCATGCTCCCCAGTTTCGAGATCACGGGGAACGTGCACCTACTGCCGGATGTCGACCCGGCCCAGGCATCCATGCTGGCCAGCAACCGCTTCATCGCCCTGACCGAGGCCACGGTGGCCACCTCTCATCTCCACACTCACATCGGAGAAGCCCCTGTCGTTCTGGTGAACATGGGGCGGGCGCAGCTTTGCGCACCCGGCCCGCGCTGACTGGAAGGGCTCCGCTTTCTTCCCTCGCTAGTGGCCTAGCACGAGGCCCGACGCCGGCGGACGATGAGGAAGGCTAACCTACCAAGAACAAGCCAATAGTCGTTGACACTAGGAAGCGCCGCCGAGCCTCCTCCAGCCGGTGGGCCCGTATCTCGCTCCTGGAGGCTTGGGGTGCCTGCACAGCCTACACTCCAACCACGAAGGGGCGGTCGTGAAGGCCGCCCGCTCGTCGTTGCCCGCGAGGTAGCGGACGCACACCGGCAGGCGAGCGCGAGGGACAACCTGAGGGTGCGCCAGCGGGCGGGAGCGACGCCGCAACAAGACCGACAGCAACCACCCAGAGGCACGGCAACATCCCCCTGTACGACGAGCCCGAAGGTCTTGACGGGGGTGGTATAGTTATGTTGCGCCGCCTATGATCTGTGCGCACGCTCCGCAGGAGGGGAGAGGGAGCGACGGGGTCCGGCAGGTCCCTACCTGACAAGGAGGCAGTGACTTCGAGCCCTTGAGTTGGCCGCTTGGTGGACACGAAGGGGAAGAGGAGCCGCCTAGCCGCTTGGAGGTGCCTGGATGCTGATGGCGCAACGACTTCGAATTGCTCTCATTGCTGTGTCACTACTGGTGCTGGTGGCTGCCTGCCTGGGCATCTGGGCAGCCAATGAACGCGGGGCACTAGCCCAGGACGTCAACGTGATGGCAGTGGACGCGGTCTCCGGGGGGGGCGTCGACGCCAGCACCACGGTAACCGGCACTGACCCCTTCGATGTGGACATCATGGTCACGGACGCTCCTATCGCCTACAAGGTCGAGCAGTACAAGCTCCAGTGGGACCCGGCGCTGCTGGCCTACGACAGCGAGACACCCACCCTCCTGGACGGGCTCACGATATGCGGCTCGCCCACTGTGGGGGCCAACACGGTCTACAACAGCTGCGCCGCCCTGGCGCCTACCACGGCCACCGGCGCCGTGCACACGGTCACCCTGCACTGCGTGGGGACGGGCACCAGCCCTCTGCACCTGGTAACCGTGGTCGAAGACCCCACCTTCGGCACGAGCACCACCGGCGAGGCAGGTGTGAAAATCAACACGGCCCTGACCGACGCCTCGATCACCTGCGCCTTTGATACGCCCACACCCACGACGGCAACAGCCACGCCCACACCTACGCCCACCCCCACACCCACGGCCACGCCTGGGGGGTGGAACGAGATGGCCGTGGACGCCGACGGGGGCGCAGGGGGAGCCTCCGGCGTGCAGGCCAGCAAGACCGTGTATGACACTGACCCCTTCGATGTGGACATCTGGGTCACAGACGCTCCCATCGCCTACATGGCCGAGCAGTACAAGCTCCAGTGGGACCCGGCGATCCTGGCCTACGACACCGAGACACCCACCCTCCTGGACGGGCTCACGATATGCGGCTCGCCCACTGTGGGCGCCAGCACCGTCTACAACAGCTGCGCCGCCCTGGCGCTCACCACGGCGACGGGCGCCGTACACACGGTCACCCTGCACTGCGTGGGGACAGGCGGCAGCCCCCTCCACCTGTTGACCATGGTCGAAGACCCCACCTTCGGCACGAGCACTACCGGCGGGCCCGGCGTGATAATCGACACGGCCCTGACCGACGCTTCGATCACCTGCTCCCCTGACACGCCCACACCCACGACGGCTACAGCCACGCCCACACCCACGGCCACGCCTGGGGGGTCGAACGAGATGGCCGTGGACGCCGACGGGGGCGCAGGGGGAGCCTCCGGCGTGCAGGCCAGCAAGACCGTGTATGGTACTGACCCCTTCGACATCGACATCTGGGTCAGCGACGGGAGCGTCGCCTACCAGGCCTACCAGGAGAAGCTCCAGTATGACCCCACCGTGCTGGACTTCGACGCGCACGCGTTCGTCACCACGCCCCTGCCCCTCTGCGCGGGCCTGCAAGTGGACGAGGTTGCAGGGACGGTACGGGCCGGCTGCGGCGCCACGATGCTGACCAACTACGAGGGTCCGGTGGAGACGATAACCTTCCACTGCCTGGTGCTGGACGGCAGCACCAGCCCCCTGCATCTCCAGGACCTGGTGGAGGACCCAACCTTCGGCACGACGACTGCGTCCGGGCCAGGCCAGTACATCACCACCAACCTGACCGACGCCTCGATCACCTGCTCCCTGTACACGCCGACTCCCACCAGCACCCCCACGCCAACGGCCACACCAACGCCGACGCTTACGCCCACCAATACGCCAACGCCCACTCCCACCTACACCCCGACGGCCACTCCTACCGACACGCCAACGCCGCCGCCGTGTGTGTTCTCAGACGACGCCGACTGCGACGCCTGCTGGGACAGCGTGGAGCCCACCCTCAGCCCGCCCGCCGACCCCATTGACCCCTGGGACTTCTACGACGTGCCCGTGCCTACCCTCTTCAGCGGCGGCCACATCAGCGGCGACCCCAGCGGCACCGACGACAGGGACCACGCCGTCAGCATCATCAACGACGTCCTCGCCGTCCTGGAGTACACAGGTACCTCCGACGGTGGCCTGCCCAACGCGGAGGGCAGGCAGTACAACCAGGACGTCAACGGGGACACCGTGGACGACGGCATCGCCTACGACCGCACGGTGGGGGCCACGCGGTCGGGTGCGCCCGACGGCGCTGTGAGCATCATCGTGGACGTGCTGCTGGTGCTGGCCCAGTCCGGCGCGCTGTGCACGCCGTAGGGCTCCATCTGCCAAGCTGACAGCGCCGGGGCCGGTCGTGGTACGCAGGCATCACATAAGGCTTTGACGCCCATGCTATGATTGAGCCGCTGAGCTTCCTTTCGAGGGGGGTCTCACCTGTACTCATTGGAAGGCGGGGCGATGAGACGCAGATTCCTGCTCCCTGGCATTGTTCCGGCCCTCGTGGTGCCGGCTTTCGGCATTCTCCTGGTGCTACTGTTGCGAGAGCCCACCGCTGAGATAGAGGCGTCCGCCTCCGACTATCAGCTCGTCAGCGTCACGACCCTGACAACAGACGGCGGTCGCGTGGACTGGTCAGCCGACGGCGAGTGGATCGCCTACGACCACCGGGAGGCAGACGGTTTCTGGGACGTGTACCGCATCCGTCCCGACGGCACCGGCAACGAGTGCCTCACCTGCGGCAGGTCGGCGCTGCCTAACAGGCACCAAGGCAATCCCACCTGGCACCCAAGTGGCCGCTATCTCCTCTTCCAGGCTGAGAAGCCCTATCACCATTACGACTGGTTCCACGGCAACTCTGACCCGGGGGCAGGCGTCTGGTGTGACCTGTGGATGCTGGATTTGTGGGAGGACAAGTTCTACCAGCTAACAGACGTTAGCTCTGGTGTCGCGCCACCAGGCGGAAGCCTCCATCCTCACTTCTCCCACGACGGCACCAAGCTGCTCTGGGGTGACCTGGAGGGCGCCAATACCTGCTACGGGAACTGGAGACTCGCAGTAGCCAGCTTTCTGACCGACCCTGAGCCCCAACTGAGCGATATTACCTACTATGAGCCCGGCGATCAGAAGAACTGGTACGAGAGCGAGGATTGGGCGCTAGACGACTCCGGCGTCTACTATGCCTGCGCACCTCTCGCGGCCCAGGATGACCGGAGCACGGACATCTGCCACATGGACCTGGACACCCAGAGCAGCACACGGTTGACCCAGACCTCGGGCCTGGAGGGTGAGCCAGCCGAGTGGGAGGAGCACGGCAAACTCTCGCCGCTTGGCGACGCGTTCGTCTACATGACCAGCGAGGGCTACGGAACCATCTCCGATACCTGCGACCATGCCTCCAACCTCAGGACCGACCTCTGGATCATGAATCCTGATGGCAGCGGCAGGGGCAAGCTCACTCACTACAATGAGCCCGGCTATCCCGAGTATGAGCCGGGAGGCGTGATCGTCAGTGACATGTCCTGGAGCCCAGACGCGACCAAGCTGGTTGCCATCGTTTTCTACCCGGCCACGAGGGACGTGCATCTCAAGTTCTTCCACTTCTCGCGCTTCGCCGAGCCCACCCCTACGCCCACGCCATCCCCGGATACCGATGGCGACGGCTGCACCGACAGCCAGGAGCTGGGGCCTGACCCCACCCTGGGCGGTCAGCGCGACCCCCTGAACTCCTATGACTTCTACGATGTGCCTGTACCCACCCTCCACAGCGGCGGCACCCTGACCAACAAGGACAAGGCCATTACCATTGTTGGCGATGTCCTTGCAGTCCTCGCCTATACGGGCACATCCGATGGCGGCCCCCCCAACGCCGCTGGTATCGACTACGATGAGGACATAGACGGCGACACAGTGAAGGACGGGCTTGCCTGCGACCGCTCAGTCGGTGTGGACCTCGACGGCGATACGCTAGGGGACCTGTCGGGTGCACCCAATGGGGCTATCACCATCGTCGAGGACGTGATGCTCGTGCTGGCCCAGTCAGGTCACAGCTGTCAGGCGCCGCCGTAGGGCTCCACCTGCCAAACTGGCGGCCTGGCCGACGCATTTGTGTGACGTGCTAACGGGAAAGAATGGCCGAGGGCCATGCTCCGCTCCGGTCTTGACGCGCACAGCGCGAGCGCGGCCGCGTCAGGCAGCGAAAACGCATGGCGGTCGCGCCGGTGGCCAGGCGCGCACGACAGCTCCCCCCGCTGGCCGACGCGATAAGGGAGCGGGAGCCGCCTTGGGGCCGAATAGACTCCGGCAGAGCTTGGGGGGCGGGTCCGCGCGGACCCGCCCCCTTGGGCAGACGCCGTTGTCTGTTGCCGTGACTTCTATGGGCACGCTTCGTGGACAGGACCTACATGGCAAGCCCCACGAGACGTCCTAGTCGCAAAGCCCGGCCGGGCTGTCGATGTGGCACTTGTTGCCTTCCCACCAGTTGGCTGTGCTCGCGGTGCGCGTACCGGTGGATAGATCATGCGCGTCAAAGGCGACGTTCTGGCGTATTCTGTTGCCGACAATAGTGTTGTCATACGTGCTGCCAACGGCTTTTATGCCACTCCTCACCGACCCGGTTGCATGGTTGTCCCACACCACATTGTTGTAGGCTCCGGCCCCTAGGCGAATGCAGCCGTCAATAACCCAGGCCGTGTTGCCACAATTCCGGACGTGGTTTCCCGCAATCAGATTGCCGTGACTGGGGCCGCTACCCATCCAGTCCGGGAGCAGGATTCCCGTGTACTGCGTATCCTTGATCTTGTTGTCCTTGATGAGGCTGTTGGTGGATGACCCGAACCAGATCCCGACGCCGGTCGTATCGCCGATGTCGTTCTTCTCTACCGCCGCGTCGTCGGCGAGGATCACCGAAATTCCGGCGTGCGGAGGGGACGGAAGGCAGCAATGGGTCCAACAGCCCGGCGGACAGCTGGTGAAGGGACCGAGGCCCCTCACTTTGTTGTTGCGAATCGTGACACCGGTCGTGCCGAAGGTGTGGATGCCGTCGGCGTCGTTTGGGATCGGTCGCATGCGGACCTCGAACCCTTCCAGTGTCGCGTCGTTGGCAGTGATGTCGAAGCTGCCAATGACTACGGGCCTGCTGGCCGATTGGACAGTAACCGACTGGTTGACCTGGACGTCCTCGGTGTACGTCCCCTTCGCTACACAGACGGTCTGTCCCGCGGTGGCACCATCGATGCCGTCTTGGATGGTGCAGTACGGGTCCGTTATGCTTCCGTCCGCCGTTAGGCTAGCGCAGTTGTCATCATCTACATAGACGTCGCACGCGCTGGCTATCGTCGGCTCGCCCCCGAGGGCCATGACGCCAGCCACCAAGGCCAGCGCCGCCACTACCAGTAGCTTCCGCATATTGCCTCCTCCTCTTGAGCGCCTGCCCGCCTTCAGCTTTCTTGGCCCTGCGCCAAGAAAAAACAGACCGCTTAGCGGTCCGCTTCACCATTGACAACCACGTGTTGGGACGTGAAGCCTTATCGGCCTGAGCCGAGAGTCTAGGGGCTACCGCGGCGCCGCATTGCAGCAGATATCGCATTGCGATCCTCTTCCCCGCCAAACGGGATCGCCAAACGAAGTCGCCGGCGGCCTTGCCGCTTCGCCGCCTTCCTCGCCTTGGAGTATACCTTACGTTGAGCTAGCTATTCGTTGCCACCGCAGCACTGTAATCCCCTCCGTACGTTTTTTCAAGTAGTGTGTTCGGTTGCAGCTAGAATGCCCTCTCGTGGCGGGGTACTTCCGAGAGGAGGTTCCCACGCGGGAACGAGGCCATCAGCCTGGGGGCGCTGGCCGGAGATTGCCGCTTCATCTCCGCCTATCCTATGACCCCAGCCACCTCCATTGAAGGGTATCTGGCGGCAGAGGCGGTGCCGATAATGATGTTGAGTATGGTGGGCTGCGTCCTGCCAGACGTCCTCAGAGTATGCCCGTCTCGGATTCACGGGTTCAAGGGGAGAATGATATGCGTCGCTCCGCAGACATAGCCGGCTTCTGGGATATCCTCTCCTGGCCTGCTCGGCACATCCGCTGGAAGATCATCGCTCCCTACGCGCTGCTCACGATCGTGCTGGCCGCAGCGGGCACGTACATCGCCACACGCCTCGTCGCGGGCTCCCTCGAGGAGCGCTTCAACAATCAGCTCGCTGAGGCGGCCCGCGTCGCATCCGACTCCGTCGTCCGCCGCGAGCGACAGCACCTCGAAGTCGTGCGTGGCGTCGCCTTTACAGAGGGTGTTCCCGGCGCGACCGTGTCCGGAAGCACGACCGAACTCGCGCTCCTGATCCAGCCGCTCGCCGCCAACAATGGCGCTGAACTGGTGGAGGTACTGAACGCCCGGGGAGAGCGGGTGTTCGGGGCGCGGCTGGCCGACCCGGAGGCCCTCAGGTACGTGTCGCTCAGTGACGCGGATGACCGCGCCTCGTGGTCGATCGTCTCTAATGTCCTGGATGGGCGAAGCGACACACTAGGAGACAAGTTCGCCCAGATCGTCCAGACGACGGAGGGCTACGCCCTGTACACAGCAGGTCCCATTTACGACGACGGCCGCCTGGTCGGTGTGGTCCTCGTCGGTAGCCTCCTCGATTCCTTCTTGCCTGTCGCCAAGGGCGAGGCGCTGGCCGACGTCACGATCTATGACTTCGATGGGATGCCACTGACGACCACGTTCGCGACCGCTGGCAGTGAAGAGGAGGCGAACCTTACGCCCAGCGAGGCGGCACTGGCAGAGTTTGGTACGCCCACCGCTGTAAGGGAGGCCAAGACCCTCTTCGGACGCGACTTCGACCTGCTCTACGGCGAGCTTGTGGTCCGGGACCAGGTTGTGGGGCTCTACTCGGTAGCCTTGCCTTCATCGTTCATCCTGAACGCGAGCGCCGCGACACGGTGGCAGATGGGCATCCTGTTCACAGTCGCCGTGGCCGCTGTGCTGATCACCGGCTGGCTCCTCGCCAGAGGCTTGACGAGGCCGCTGCTCAAGCTCGTGGCAGCCGCCCGCGCCGTGGCCGCCGGAGACCTGAGTGTGCGTTCGGCTGTCCGCACCCGGGACGAGATCGGCGTTCTCGCGAGCTCCTTCGACAGCATGACCGAGCGCCTCCAACGCCAGCATCTCTCGACGATCCGAGCGCTGACCTCCGCGATCGATGCTCGCGACCCGTACACGGCTGGCCACTCTGTGCGCGTCGGCCAGCTCGCCGTCGAGATCGGTGCCGCGCTCGGGCTCCCAAAGTCACAGCTGCAGCACCTTGAGATCGGAGGCTACCTGCACGATGTCGGCAAGATCGGCGTGCGCGACGCGGTTCTGCTAAAGCCTAGCGCGCTCACGCCTGAGGAACACAGAATCATCCAGGATCACCCCCGCGTCGGCCTCGACATCCTCGCGCCGGTCGAACCCGCCCCAGAGGTGGCCGAGTTCGTCGGCGCACATCACGAGAAGCTTGGCGGCGACGGCTACCCGAACCACCTGCGCTCCCAAGACCTCAGCATGATCGCGCGGATTGCGACCGTGGCCGACATATACGACGCCTTGACCACGGACCGGCCCTATCGAGCCGCGATGAGCCCCGAACAGGCACTAGAGATCCTCAGGCGTGAGGCCGCCGCAGGGTCTCTCGACCCTCAGGTCGTCACTACATTCAGCGGCCTCGTTTCTCGCTGGGAGAAGCGTCGACGGACTGACCCGACACTGAAGGGATTCCATCTCCAGGATAGCCCACGCGAAAAGGCAGCCTAGAATGTTGGCGCGTGTCCCGGGGCTCGCGCTCACTCTTGCTGTTGTCATAGGCTGCCTGGCGCTTACCTCCACAGCCGCAGCCCTGGCGCTGCGACGATCAGATCTGGAGCAACTCCACACAGACACAGCATCTCAGCTCCGCGCCGACTACTCCGCCGACCCACGCGGGAGCAGACTCGCCCCGCTCAATCCAGCCATCATCGAAGCAGCGGCCGCCGATGAGGAGGCGCTCACAACGACGGCCCTAGCCCCCAGGCGGGTCGAAGTAAGACACATTCCTACAGTGGCGCCGGGAGAGCCGGTTCGTTCCCCGGTTCCAACCGGCGAGCCTTCCGCGACGCCCAGCGCTTTCCCTGTGACCGCGACGCCGACGCGACCGACGGCACCGGTCGCCAGTCAGACGCCGGAGGCGAGGACACCCACGCCGGTGCCACCGCTTGAGCCAACTGCGACGCCGTCTGTCCCGCCTGCAACCAGCACGCCACCCTCGCCCGTATCAACTTCGACTCTAACTGCAGGGCCGGTGATCACACCGACGGCCACCCTCACACCGACGCCGACACCGATGGCTGCGCCCACCCACACGGCCACGCCAACACCGACTCATATCCCTACCGCCACATCCACTCACACACCCATCCCGACTAGCACGTCTACGCCGACGCCCACCGCTACATTTACGCTGACTCCTACGCCTACCAGCACGCCCACGCCGACGCCCACCAGCACACCCATGCCGACTAGCACGCCCACACCTACGCCCACCGCCACACCCGTGCCTACCAGCACGCCCACACCTACGCCTACGAGCACGCTCACGCCGACGAAGACGGCCACGGCCACCGGGACGTCGACCCCTACCAGCACACCCACCCCCACCGCTACACCCGTGCCCACCAGCACGCCCGTGCCCACGCCTACCGCTACGTCTACGCCGGCTCCTACCCCGACGAGCACGCCCATGCCTACCCCGACGGTCGCGGCGAGTCTAGTATTGTACCTCCACAACGACCCGTCGCCGCCTACGAGCGACACAGTGTCTCAGGCCGTCTTGCCCCTGGATCTGCTTCCGCCTTCAGCCACCACCCTTTACAACTACGATACCGAACGGGACAACTCTCCTGGCCTCGTGATCCACAAAGGAGGAACAGGCCCTACAGAGACCGATACCATGAAGTTTCAGGCTTGGCGCACCTCCGTATTCCCTTTCGGCCTCACCATCGATGGCACGGCAAACGGCACGGTGCGCGTGGTCCTGTGGAGTGCCATGCCAGGCTTTGACCAAGAGAAGGCAGGGAGCGTGACCGTCTTCCTGAGATCCTACAGCGAGGGGGAATATGCCGAGATTGGCCAGGGCTCCTTGACCGAGCAGGACTGGCAAGGTGGTTGCAACACCTGGGTAGAAAAGACCGTTACTATCACCGGCGTGAACTACACCATTCCCCCAGGCGGACAACTCGAGGTGAAGGTCATCGTCGATGACTCAGCCCAGCAAAAAGTGTGGTTCGCCTACGACACGATGGCGTATGACTCCCGCGTGGAACTGCTAATTCCGACTAGCACGTCCACGCTGACCAGGATGACCCCGGCCACCGGGACGCCGACGCCTGCCACCACCACACGGGCGCCGCCCTCGCCCACACCGATGGAGAATCCCCGGTTCTGCATATGGTTCCCCCACCTGTGTGACTGGTTCTGCACACGGTTCCCCTGGCTGTGTGACTAGCACAGGGGAATACAGCGCATATTTTGTTTGCGTTGTCAGCTCTCCTGCAGGTGGGCCCACCGCTGAGGGCGCTGCCCCACCCTCACCAGGGAGCCAGTGAAAGGGTGCACCACCCGCATCCGCAGGCGTACGGCCTTTCCGCTGCCCAAATCGAGCGCGGGCGTGACTGCTAGTGAGGAACCGGGGACTGCTCGCGGGATCCTGGTTACTATTTACGTACGCGAAGATCATGCCGATAATACCATGAGGACTGCAGACATGTTCTTTCGAGCGCACTCCAAGAACGTCGATGAATCTGCCCCCGCAGAGGACGAGGCTCCGGAGGCGGCTCTACTTGACGGGACCAGCGGGCTCTACCAGGAGTGGTACTTCGAGCGCAGGCTGCGTGAGGAGGTCGCCAGGTGCGCCCGGTACGACCGCGCCTTCGCCGTGGCGGCCTGGGAGATGCAACTGTTGCCCGAGGAGGCGTTGCCGGACGAGGTGGTCGCGCGGGCGGTCGCGATCATACAGAGAAAGCTGCGCAGCACTGACCTGGTCGCCCGGATGGAGCGCGCTCGGTTCATGGCCCTGCTGGTGGAGACCCCGCCAGAGCTGGCCCGCGCGCTCGCATATCGCCTCAAGAGCGACCTGGAGGTGGGGGTGCACAGCGGCAAGGGCCCCTGGAAAGCGGGGTATGCCGCCTTTCCTCAGGATGGGGTAGAGGCCTCGGCCCTCTTGCAGACGGCGATGCGAAGGCTCAAGGAAGACGTAGGGCCCTCTCTCTAGCGGATCGAGGTTTCCCTCAGACCGAGGCCCGCTCCCTGAGATCCCGGCGGCGACATGTTTGGCTCAGGCGGCTGTGCCGTCGGTCTTGGCCCTGCCCGAGGGCCACAGGTCATCCCCCTCAGCCGCCCCCAGGAAACAGAGGGAAGTTCGCTATTTCCCAGGTGCCTTCGTCGTTGTCGTCGTACTGGATGTCCCGCTCGACCGTCAGGAGGCGATAGCCGGGAGCCGACACCTCGAACCTCACCCGTCCGGGGACGGGTTTGGGGCCGGTAACGCCGTCGAAGCTGTAGAGGCCGCCCTCTCCCGTGGTCACCGTGCCGACGTTGCCCTGGGCGTCGCGAAAGGTGATGGTTGCTCCTTCTATGGCCTGGCCCGTTACGGCGTCGGTGACCTGACCCCAAACACAGCCCCCCAGCGCCAGGGCCGTGGCGCAGCAGGCAAGCACTGCAACCCTTGCAAGCGCCCGCTTCTTGTCAATCATGGGTAGTCCAAGCAACAACGCACGTCTTCAGAGTGTAACCCTAAACCCAGCAGAGGAACGGTGTCAAGGTCTAGGGCGCGTCGGGCCTCCGGGGGCGGTGCCGCCACGGCAACGCAAACCCCGCTGCGAGGGCTAGGCAGCGCTCCGCTTGGACTTCTGCTGGTGCAGCCTGTCCAGGGCCTCGGACATGAGGTGGGAGGGCGAGGCGTGCCCCGGATGATAGGAGACCATCCCGAAGGAAGCCTTCAGGTGGATCTTGGCATCTCCTTTTTCTCGGTCGACGAAGGGCGGGGCCAGGGCCGCCTGCGATAGCCTCTCGGCCAGTTGCTCCACCTGCTCCTCACCAGCGTCGGCAACGAGGGCAGCGAATTCATCGTTGCCGATGCGCGCCACCAAGTCACCCGAGCGCACCGCGTCGGAGAGCCGCCGGGCCACTGCCTGCATCACCCGATCACCCGTGTCGTGGCCGAAGCGTCTGTTGATCTCGCCGAAGTCCTCCAGGTCCATGACCACCAGGTAGAGGGAGTGGCCGCCCTCTTGCGCCCGCCGAAATTCCTCCGCCAGAAGCTCCATGAAGTGGGCCCGGTGGTAGAGGCCGGTCAGGGAATCGCGGGCCGCCGATTGCTCCAGGCGGATGTTGTACCGCCAGATCTCCCAGAGGTAGGTATTGAGTATGTCGGCCTCGGTCCTGGCAGCCCGGACCCCCAGGAGGCTGGTGACCGCCAGGGCCACGGTGAGCACGCCCACCTCGAGGAGAACCAGGGTGAGTTCGACCGTGGCGCTCGCCAGCACGATGGCCACGGCTGCCACCGCCCAGATGCCCACCCACGCCGCCAGGTTCCTTCGCCGGGCCGCTGCGGAGCGACGCCCAGCATCTACCATCCCCGGCAGAGAGGAGGCATCGCTCTCCGAGAAGTCGAAGAACTGCGGCCGTACCAGGTTGAACCGTTGCAGCGGCGGCTCGACAGCTTTGGAGTTCATAGCATCTCCCAACGCGGCCCCTGAGAGTAGGTTCGGCCGAGGAATCCTCATCTTGAGGGGCCACCCGGCCTCTGCTTCGTGGCCGGGAGAGATATCGGGTGGTGGCTGACAGCCCGGCCCCCGGCTACCGGCAGCCCCGGAGCCCCTTCCGAGCACCTTGTGGCCCGCCTGCCGCCTGCGCTAGCATGGCCCTGCGCCTATGCTGCACATCTTTTATGGTCGAGACGACTTCTCCCAGCGGGAGGCGCTGAACGCCCTCAGGCAGCGGCTCGACACCGACGGCCTGCTGGCCAGCAACACCACCCTGGTCGACGGTCGCACGGTCACCCCGGGGGAGCTGCTGACCCTCTGCCAGACCGTGCCCTTCCTGAGCGCTCATCGCCTCATCATCGTGGAGGGGCTGCTGGGCCGCTTCGAGCCCCCGGCTGGCCGCGGCCGGCGCGGCCGGCGGCAAGGCACCAGGGAGAACCTGGCACCCTGGCAGGCGCTGGCCGACGGCCTGGCGACGATGCCCGAGAGCACCAGCCTGGTGCTGCGAGACGGAGAGGTGCAGTCTCAGAACCCCCTCTTTCGCCTCCTCCAGCCCCTGGCGGAGGTGCGAGAGTTCCGCGCCCTGGCCCGTGGCGATGTGCCCGGCTGGATCGTGCAGCAGGCCAGGCAGAGCGGGCTGACTATTGCCCCCCGCGCCGTGGCCCTACTGTCCAGCCTTGTGGGCAATGACCTGTGGACCCTCTCCAATGAGCTGGATAAGCTGGCAGCCTACGCCGACGGTCGCCAGGTAGAGGAGGAGGACGTGCGGGCCCTGGTCAGCTCGATCCGCGAAGCCAACGTCTTCGCCATGGCCGACGCGCTCACGGAAGGCCGCACGGAGGACGCTGCTGGCCTCATCCGGCGCCTGCTGGAGGAGGGGGAATCGCCCCAGAGGCTCCTGGCGGTCGTTGCCCGTCACTATCGGCACCTGATCGTGACCAAAGACCTGCTGGCAGGGGGGCTTCCGCCGCCTCAGATCGGCGCCCGCCTGGGGGTGCCCGGCTTCGCCCTGGAGCGCATTCTCCAGCAGGTGCCCCGCTACTCCATGGCGCGCCTGAAGGCGGCGATGGCGCGCATCCTCGAGGCGGACCTGAGCATCAAGCGGGGGCTCTGCGACGACGAGACAGCCCTGCACCTGCTGGTGCAGGACCTGGGCAGGCTGGCCCGCGCGGCCCCCCGCGCCGCTAGTCGTCGTGGTGATAGACGAGGTTGAAGCAGGCCGCCTGGTGCCGGGGAGCCACCTCCTTCAGGGGCGGCGCCGGGCTTGTGCGGCAGGCCGACACGGCCTTGGGACAGCGCGGCAGGAAGGCGCACTCCTCCCCCAGCTCCGCCAGGTCCGGCGGGGTGCCCTTGATGGCGAGCAGGGGCCGGCTGGAGCCATCCAGCCGGGGCAGCGTAGATAGAAGGGCCCAGGTGTAGGGGTGCAGGGGCCGCCGGAATACCTCCGCGGCGCTTCCGCTCTCTACGATCCGCCCCGCGTACATCACCGCCACCTCATCGGCCATCTGCGCTACCACGCCCAGGTCGTGAGTGATAAGCATGATGGAAACGCCCCGCTCCCTCTTGAGGGAGGCCAGTTCGTCGAGGATGGCGGCCTGGATGGTCACGTCCAGGGCTGCGGTGGGCTCGTCGGCAATGACCACCCTAGGGTTAAGGACGGTGGCGATGGCGATCATGACTCGCTGGCACATGCCTCCGGAGAGGTGGAAGGGATACTGCTCCGCCACCCTGCGGGGTTCGGAGAGGCCCATGCGCTGAAGGGCCTCCAGGGTCATGGCCCGGGCCTCCTTCCTGGAGACGCTGAGATGGTTGGTGATGATCTCCTCCACCTGCTCACCGATGGTGAGGACGGGGTTGAGGCCGCTCACGGGGTCCTGAAAGATCATGGAGAT
>Ga0114930_10001905_pt1 | contig 19292 bp, 15 predicted proteins | sample AnhtaG_FD_87300 | JGI IMG/M metagenome (GOLD analysis project Ga0114930, IMG submission 87300) | Deep subsurface microbial communities from Anholt, Denmark to uncover new lineages of life (NeLLi) - Anholt_01485 metaG | ecosystem: Environmental > Aquatic > Marine > Oceanic > Sediment | place... | reverse complement strand
TAAAAGGACCGCGACGCCTTTCCCGTGCTGTGTAATTATCACCGGTCTTTTAGTATCGTGAACTTGCTTTATGAAGTTTGCCATGCCATTCCTGACTTCTGACAGGGACCTGATATCTTGATCAATTTTTATTTTTTGCATATTGCACCTCATTAAGTATGTATTTCGTACATTATATTGCACATAATATGGTGCATGCAAGTGTTATTTTCGGGCGGGCATAACGATCTTCGCTTCACCAGCAGGAGCGGCTGGCAGGCTGGGTATTTTACAGCCAGCATGACAGACGCGACTGTCTGGTGCAAGCGACGGTTAGGCACCTTCACTTTCATTTAACCACTTCGACAATTCATCAATTCTTCCAATGTCTATTGTCGAACTATGAATCGAACCATCTCATTTTTCAGAAATAGCCCAGCATAACTTGGAATGTTCGCCCAAGGTGGAGGCTTTGGTGATATTCCAGATGCTTTTGTTGCATAGGTGAAGATGCCATCGACAAACGTTATTGTTGCTATATTATAAGTTGTTGCGAATTCAAGGGCTCCGGATTGGAATCCACATGTTGCGAACATCATTGCCTTGTGGGCTTTGACATCCTGAAGCTTTGCCCACAATGCAAGAATTTTTTCACGATCAACTGGCCTACTATATCTCTTGCACTCAACAAGGATTAAAATATTTGCACCACTCAGCACTGAGAATTCCGCCACAGCATCAAACTCATAATCTCCACCAGACCCTGACAAGTGCTTCAAATGTTGTACTTCAAATTTGTCTAGAATCCCATCTGCTGCCCGCAACCAAGATACAACCTGCTTTTCATAATCTTCAGGAGTAATCTTCGTTGAAGAGGCAGGATTCCAAGGTGATTTAGGATTGCGCTTATTCATTCTTATAGGGTGCCTAACATATATTATACAGCCGTTTTGCTTGTGAAAATACGGCATTTATCGCTTCCTATTACGATATATTGATTGAGCAAAGCAGGGAATAATGTATTGAATATAAACAGCTTTGTCCTCACCATCATCTTTTTGCTATCAATCTTCTGCAGCAAATATTGCTGCCTAAACAGATACTATCAAAACTTATTGCAATAATTCAAGAAATATTGAGATTAAATAAAAAAATCACATCTGCCTGAATTTATAAATGAATCCATTTTTATTAACAGGTATGGCATTTCTTTAAAACCTTGGGATAATTGGCTTGGAGAGGAAAATCCACATTGGTGGCACAGCTACAATAATGTTAAGCATGAAAGAGATATTCATTTTGATCAAGCAAACTTGGAGAATGTTATTAGATCGATGGGTGCACTTCTAATCACGAATTATCATTTTTATAAGAAGCAATATGAACATGAGCAAGGTAGAACCTTTGAACCAAAGGTTGTAGTTGATAAATTACAATTAAAATCTGCATTTATTCAGCTTGATGCGAGTTATTATTACGACGTAGTAGTTGTTTAAATCCGCCACTTTAGCGCTAACAATGTCATGCACCAGACCAGCTACAGCCTGCGGCTTCCTCTGGCCGGTGATGCTGAGCGTTATGTGTAAAAAAGGATGAAAATTAGAAGTGCAAATGAATGAAATATCGTAGGAAATAAACACAATTGTGTTTATGCCGCAAAATCGGGAAGTCTATGTAAGAACTCATCAAAACGGTGAACTGATAAACATATCTAAATCTGAGGTAATTTTTAATGCTTTTCCTTCATGCGGTGCGTGTTAGAGGCCTTCAGTTTCTGGCTGAACCAGGACCAGAGCTTCTTGTGGAAAGCGAGGCTCGGAGGATTGTTTTCCAGGATGGAAAGAAGGTTGGTTTCCTCCTCGTCCCCCGGGGTTAAACGGGATTTTTTAGTCGCATCCCATATGTTGCGAGATTCGGGGTGAAACTGCACTCCCAGGACATTGGGGTAAATCTCATGTTCGATGGCTTCGATCACCTTGCCGTCCATCGATGTTGCGATGGCCCTGATCCCTTTCCCGAGTTTCCGGACAGCTTGATGATGGGAACTGTATATGAAGGGGGCGTCTTCCTTTTTGAATCCCCATTCCTTGACGAATTTTCCATTCTCCCTAAGTTTGATCCTGTGCATGTTGCTGGAACGGAAATCTTGCGGGAAAAACTTGGAATAAGGATTTTCATGCCAGTTTTCCCTTGTCATGGCGATGATATCCTCGATATATTTTATTCCGTAGATTTCAGAAGGAATATCCTGATATAACGTTCCTCCTGTGCCGACATTCATGCTCTGGCTGCCGAGACACAATCCCAGTATCGGAAATTCCGGAAAGGACTCGAGATAGGATTCGAAGTTTTTGTCCTGCCATCCCCCGAGAAGATGGAAAACGACGGCTGTTTCGAGATAGCTCCTGAAAGGTGTTGTGATATCTGTCAAAGTGCTGGTCTTTTCCTGATAAATGGCAGGAGGGATGTCATCGCCTCCGAACAGGAGCAGCCCATCCGAATAAGAAAATATTTTGATCAGTTCTTCACTCAAATCATTGTGTTGAAACAAAGTTTTAAGGTTGAGACCTTCCTTTAGCTTGTGAAACTTAATCCAATTATGCCCGTTTTCTTCGGCAAACTTTGCAGCTTCTTCGTAACTTCTGGCCACTTCTCTATCTTCGACCTGTTTTTCGTGAAAGAGGCCGATTACGATCAAATCCTGGATCAAAATGAGGTTCTGTTTCCGGAGTTCTACGAGAGTTTGTATATTTCCTTTTGTAGGATTGAGGATGGTGAGACGGACATTTTCCGATCGCCGAGGGGCATCGTCAAAAAATCGCTGGTCTGATTGGCACCAGAGGGAACCGATACAGAATAAGCAGCAAACAACCAGGGCAAGAAGAAGCTTTCCGAAGGGAGTTTTTGTCATGCTAACCTCCGACAGGTTTTCCAAAGAAGCCTCATTATAATTTTTCCTGCATCATCTTGGCAAGTCCAACACAAGATCAGAAGCTTTTATGAATAATTCAGAAGGAGCATAAACTTTTAGGCTGAAATTTTCCTACTGGTGGCGGATATAACATTACAGATAGATTAACTCGAACTTGCCGGAGTCCTTGATGATGATTCTTACTCGTTGCCCTTCCATCTCGCAGGTAAAAACCGTGCTAATTTTTCCCGTCTTCTCGTCACGGATTCTTTTTCTCTCCAGGACGCTATCAATCTTGAATTCCCGGTTGCCGATAAAGACTGCCCTTGGCGTCTCCTTACCTTTATAACCTTCATAGAATCGCAGCTCGAATCGGTTGCCTTTATGGACCCTTGTTTTCATTTGTACCTTCTTCTCCATTTTACAACATTTAGCCTGAATCATTCATAAATTATGCCGACAAAAATATTTATCTTCCGCGATATCTGCCCGTTACGTTAATTTTCCCTACAGCATAACATTCAACTCTTCTCCCATGCACTCTTTTTTTCTTATATGTCGGCATTCTTTACCCTTATGGGAAACGCGGCGAGTTGATCTCCTACACAGGTTAAGCGTCCCATTGGGCTTACAAAATCAAATCCCTACAATAGATGGGATCATCTTGTATAATAGGAATCTTATGAGTCTCCATTTTCTTAAACAGACGGAACAATTCCAAAGCCTTCTCGAGGCTATCAAAAGCAAGAAAACAGGGCTAAAGATATCCGGACTTATTCCATCAAGCAAGCCCTACTTCCTGTCTGTTCTCAGCCAAGAATTGGATAAACCCATCATATTTATCCGACCTGCCACCTCCTCTCTAAACAGCTTTGGCGATGAATGTCGATTCTTTCTTTCCCAGTTTGGTAGCCGGATTCAGCCGGCTGTCCTTCCTCCGCTGTTTGATAGTCCCTACCAAGAGATTCAGCCTGCACTGGAGTCTGTTTCTGCCCGCATGCGATACTTGCACAGACTCCTCGATCCCCCCCCCACCCTCCTCGTAACCAATCTTCCTGGACTTCTCAAGCCCATTCCCAGACCTCAAGATCTGACTCGGCTCTTTTGCCAATTGAAACCAGGAGATCCCGCCGGCCGAGACAACTTGATTCAAAAATTGGGAGAATATGGCTATGCCAAACAAGATCTCGTGAATGCCCATGGGGAATACGCTTGGCGAGGCGGAATCGTGGATGTGTTTTCTCCTTGGGAAGAGTATCCGTATCGCATCGAGTTCAGCGGTGAGGAAGTGGTTTCGGTGCGCGTATTCCAGCCCTCCAACCAACGCACCTTTAAAAAAGTCGATCGAATTCTCATTCCAAGCTTGAACGAATATTCCGATTCCGACTCCTCCGTTTCCTTCGAACATTTTTATGATGACGTTTTGTTCCTGATCGATGATTCTGAAGAAACCGAGGAGGAATGGAAAAAAATCCGCGAAGATCATGAACAACAATACGATAAGCTCCAATCTGAGAATAAATTTTCCATTTCCCCCGATCAGATCTATCCTCCTGAACCATGGGAAAGGATAAAAAACAAGGCCCTGTTCCTGACCGAAATGGAATCAGCGGGGAGGAAGAACAATTTTCATTTTCCGTTTCAATCAGTCCCCCGTTTTGCTAACAAAATTCCGTTTTTTCTGGAGTATATCGAGAAGAGTCATGAAGAAAGAGAGAGGTGTTTCATCTATTTTTCCCAAGAAGGAGTCCGCCGGAAATTATCCACCCTGCTCGCCCAGAATCAGATTCCTCATCATGAGTTGTCCTCGGCTTTTGAATTCCCAAAGGATGGATCAGTCTCACTCCTTCTGGGAAAGATAAATCATGGTTTCCGCTTCCCACCGGAGAGGATCACGTATTTTTCTGAAACGGACATATTCACAGAAGAAAAGGTGCTGGTCAGTCGTCCGCATGTGCGTCCGTTTGTTTCGGATTTCCGAGATTTGAAGGTAGACGATTATGTTGTTCACACCGATTACGGGATCGGGATATTCATGGGTTTAATAAAGTTGGAAGTCGATGAGGAGGACCAAGAGTTCATCTCTATCCATTATCGAGATGACGACAAGCTTTTCGTTCCTGAAGAGAACCTTAATCTGGTCCAAAAGTACACTCATCTGGGTGCGGCATCTCCTCCGCTGAATAAATTGGGAACCCTGGCATGGGAGAAAACAAAGGCCCGTACCAAAAAGGCCATCGAAAAAATGGCCAAACAGCTTCTTCATCTGTACGCTCAGAGGAAGGCCATCCAAGGACATGGATACAGCCCTGGCGGCGTGTGGCAATCCGATTTCGAACAAACCTTTGAATATGAAGAGACAGATGACCAACTCATCGCCATTAAGGATATCTATCGGGATATGGAGTCGTCGTCCCCGATGGATCGGCTTTTGTGTGGAGATGTGGGTTATGGTAAAACGGAGGTGGCCATTCGAGCATCTTTCAAGGCTGTTATGGATGGAAAGCAGGCTGCCGTCCTTTGCCCGACCACGGTGCTTGCCAGCCAACACCTGAATACATTCCGGAATCGGATGGTGCTTTTCCCGCTACGTGTGGAAAGTCTGACTCGGTTTCAATCCAGGACTCGGCAGAAAAAGATTTTGGAAGATTTGAAAAAGGGTTTGGTCGATATTGTTATCAGTACACATCGGCTACTCTCCGGCGATGTGGAATTTCACAATTTGGGCCTTTTAATTGTCGACGAAGAGCAGCAATTTGGGGTTGCCCACAAAGAAAAGATCAAACAGATGAAAGCCGATATCGATGTCCTGACCATGACGGCCACCCCGATCCCTCGGACCTTGAACCTTTCGCTTTTCGGATTGAGGGATATCAGCCTGATCGAAACCCCTCCGCGGGATAGACTGGCTATCCATACGGTTGTCACCGCCTTCGGCAGGAAGCTTATCTCATCTGCCATAAAAAAGGAGTTAGCCCGGGGAGGACAGGTTTATTTCATCCATAACCGGGTAGAGGATATTGATACGGTGGCGCGAATGATCGCAACTTGGGTGACGGGAGCAAAGGTCGCAGTTGTCCACGGCAAAATGTCCGGCCTTGCCCTAGAAAAAAGGATGATAGATTTTATTTCAAAAAAGTATGATGTTCTTGTTTCCACAACGATCATCGAGAACGGGATCGATATCCCTCTTGTTAACACGTTGATTGTCAATCGTGCCGACCGGTTTGGATTGGCTCAATTGTATCAGCTGCGCGGCAGAGTGGGGCGATCTTCCCGTCAAGCCGTTGCCTATTTTCTTGTTCCTCCGTTTTCTGAGCTTACACCATTGTCTAAACAGAGATTAAAAGCCCTTCAGGAGTTTTCCCAGCTCGGATCAGGTTTTCGGTTGGCTGCGAAGGACCTGGAAATCAGGGGCGCTGGCAATTTTTTAGGTTCCCAGCAACACGGGTGCATGGAAGCTATTGGCTTCGATTATTATATGCATCTTCTTGAGCAAACGGTAAAAGAGCAAAAAGGGGAGCAAGCAGATGAGGTGAAAACCGAGATTAATTTGAAGGTGAATATCCGTATTCCCGACGACTATCTTCCTCAAACAAATTTACGATTGAACCTGTACAAGCGCATTTCATCTGTGGAAACCATCGAAGACATGGAAAAAATACACAAAGAGATAATCGACAGATTCGGGCCACTCCCCCAACCTGTTCAAAATCTCGTGCGTTATGGCATCATCAAATTTCTTTCGCAGAAAATCCGGATCAAGACTATCGATCGCATCGGGCAAAAGATCGTGGTTAAGTTTTTTCCGACTACGACAATAGACCTTGTCCGCATGACAGGCGTCCTTGAAAAGCATGATGGATCCATCACACCCCAGGGAGTGATGACCATTATGCTGCCCTCTTCCGATGATGCGAGCATCATGATTGAAACGATCTCTTTCTTGAAGGAGTTATCGGGTATGTAATATAATGGATTGAAACGAATAAAGATGTGGCGAATACGTGTTTTTGTTCTGGTTTTTATTATGCTTTTAGTAGGCTGCAAAGGGAATAAGTCTGTCCAGAGTCCCGCAGGCATGGATTCCCAGGAGGCAAAAAAGAACTATATTATCCTGCGTGTTGAGGATACCGTCTACTTCAATGCGGATTTTGTGAGGTTCCTCAAGCTCAGTCTTGGCGATGAATACAACATCCTTTCCGCGCTATCCTTGAGCCGACTGGTGGATAACTTCGTGGAGGAAAAGCTACTGTTGGCGGAAGCGCGGAACAAGGAGATCCTCTTGACTTGGGAGGAGAAAAAGGAGTTTTTGGCAAAACATTCCAGCGATTCCGCCTTAGAAGGAGAGAGTTGGCCACTGGAGGAAGAAGAGGCAGAATTGTTGTTTGAACAGCTTCTTGTGGAAAAATACACATACGATCTTGTCAAGGACATCCAGGTGGAAACAGAAGAGGTCCAGGAATACTATTCGGAACATAAAAGGGAATTTCTCCTCCCGGAAAGAGTCAAGGTGAGCCAGATATTGCTTCCAAACGAGGAGAAGGCAGTGGAAATCTTGGAGAGCTTAAAGAATAATGACCTTGAAAATTTCAGAAGACTGGCCAAGGCTCAATCCGTTGGTGTCGAAGCCTCTCGAGGAGGAGAGATGGGAGTATTCGCGATAGGACAACTTCCCGATGAGATGGAGAAGGCCATTTTTGCGCTGAAAGAAGGAGAAGTGAGCCCTGTTTTGGAATCTTCCTATGGCTTTCATATTTTTCGGCTTGATTCCCGATATGAACCGGAATTGATTTCTCCCGATCAAGCATCCACTTCTATCGAGATGAAGATTCTCAGCCAGAAGGTTAAAAATCGTATATTTCAACACATCAAAAATTTGAAAAATTCCCTTGAATGGGAATTCTACAAGCAAAACCTGTATTTTCCGTATCAGAGGATTTCAAATGAATAAAATGCGCATGACCCTTATATTGTTTTTGGTTTTATTTAGCATAAGCTTCCTGTTTGGACAAGATGTGGTGGATGCCATCGTAGCTATAGTGAACGATGATATCATCACCATATCGGATTATATGATCGAACACGATACGATTTATGATCTCCTCCGTTCACAACTCCAGGGGGAGGAGTTCTCCAAACAATATGAAAAAGAAAAGGAAGGATTGTTGGAAAGGATGATAACCGAACGGCTGCTCATTCAGGAAGCTATAAGACAGGATATCAGAAGCACGGCCGATATCGATGGACAGATTAGGAGTATGGTTGACGGTATCAAGAAACAATACAACATAGGCTCGGATGAGGAATTCAAGCGCTTGATGGCACAACAAGGGGTTAACTATGATAACTGGATGGTGCAGCAAGAGAAAAACATCCTTCAACAGGCTCTTATTTTTAGCGAAGTCGGGCGGAGTATCGCTATCGATGAGACGGATGTCGTGAATTACTACGACCTTCATCCAGAGGAGTTCACGACCCTTCCTACGTATAAATTAAAGGGAATTTATATTTCTTCAGAAGATAAAAGCGAGCAGGAAGCACAGGCGAAAATGGAGGAAGTGAACGAAAAGTTGGCGGCGGGCGAAGAGTTGGAAAGTCTTGCCGGCCAGTATTCAGAAGGCCCGGAAAAGGAATCTCAAGGAGATATCGGAACATACAAAAAAGGCGATATGGACAAGACCTTAGAGCAGGCTGTTGAGAATTTAGAAGAGGGAAGCTTTTCCTCATGGGTCAAAATTCCATCCGGATGGTTTTTGTTAAAACTCGATGAAAAGACGGAGAGCCGGCTCAGGCCGTTTGAAGAGGTCAAAAAAGACATCGAAAATGAACTGTTTATGCAAGAACAACAAGTGAAAATCCAGGCCTATCTAGCAGACCTTAAAAAACGGAGCTTTATCAAAATCCTGATTCCCGATCCCATCAAGTAGCGCTGATCAGGGAACCATGACCGCTGCGGCGACTGCGGTGGTCCAGAATCCTTTTTCCCCACGGGCAATCTGTGTGACGTTCTGCGTTCTTACTTCCATCCCATCGCCCAGTTCGTATAAACTCTTTTCCTCATTCCAGATCTGGCTGAGGTCGAAGGTTTTGCCGAGAGTGGTGGCCAGCATATCTGCAGCAAGATCTTCTGCGTATTGGCCGGCTTCCTTTTCGTTTTGGCCAAAGCTGTGGTGTTCGGAGAGGTATCCGTAACGGATTGGGTCATTGGGAATGGCCAATCCGATAGATGCGGATATGAGGCGTTGGGGCTCGTCGGATGAATTTTCACTCATCACGAGATACACAATTTGGCCGGGATGGAGGTGTTTTACCCCATCTTCTCTGGATATAAGCTGGCATCCGGGAGGAAAAATGCTGGAAATTTTGACGAGGTTGAATGGAGCGATCCCTGCTTCTCTCAGGGCTTGTTCCAAGCTGGCAAGCTTTTCTTTGTGGTGGCCTTTTCCCTTAGTCAGGAATATGCGTTTGGGGACAATGTTATCCATGGGCGACTTTATTTTAGGTCTTCTGCTTTTTTCTTTTCCTGTTCCATTTCGTATGGTTTGGGTTCTTTAAAATCGATATTTTTCGACACTTCCCACTCTCCTACAGGAATGTACTGGGAGCCTTGAGATTTGGCAAACACTTTGACATCAACAATCTTCGACTGGAAAAAGGGGCTGCTCTTGAAATGTTCCAGGTTTTGTCCATCGATCCCATGGGTGCTCTTGAGGAGAATGGTTTCGCTGGTTTCTCCTGGCATCAAGGGCTCTCCCCGGATGGCTTCAATGAAGCCATCGCCAAGGTTCGCAACGTCATCCCGAAACTTGAAGTTCGCATTCAAGTAGAAATATTTTAAAGGCTTTTCCGAGACGTTTTTGATTTTGAAGGAGATCGCCGGAACGAGCACCAATTTTGGCGGCCAGGGTTGGAAGGTCTTTTCCACCCATTTTGTCTCGATATTCATAAGTTCGAACGAACCTTCCAAATCTTCATGGGACATGGTTTTCCACAGGCCAGTGAAAAGAGCGACGGCAACGACGATAATAGCCAGAATGACCACGGCCAGGATAAACGACAAGTTTTTCATTGAATTCCTCCTTCAATTTTATGATAAAGGATGCGGCAGGATTTGGCAAATCGAAATCAGGGATTTTGTCAGCGAACGAGTTCCGAGATGAAAACAGGCGTAACACCGTATTCTTTCGCTAAACGGAAAGACTCCTTCAGGACTTTGAGTGTTTCCGGCAAAGGATGGCAGATGCCGACGGCTTCCCCCCTCTTTTGAGCTAGGATGAACAGCTCTATGAGCTTCTCCCTTATGTATCCTTCGTCCACTTCGCTATCAAGAAAGACATGCCGTTGCGCTGTCGGAATTTCGAGCTGGATGGCCACGTCATAAGCCACGGATTTTCCTGTAGTGCGGCTGTCGACAAAAAAAAGATCTCTTTGTTTTAACCGTTGGAGGATGATATGCATCAATGATTCATTCGGAGTGACTTTTGATCCCATATGGTTGTTGACACCGCTGATGTAAGGGACCTGATCGAGATTCCTCTCCACGAGCGTGATGATTTCTTGTTCGCTCATGTCAGTGGAAATAATTCCCTCGATACCGTTATTGGCTTCGGTGTTGTTGATGGATTCCAGCGGCAGGTGCAAGAGGATTTCTAAGCCATTTTGATAGGCGATTTGGGCCGTCTGTTCTCCGAGCGGACTGAAAGGGATAATGGCAACTGTAATTGGTTCCTGTAGGCTAAGAATGTCATAGATCGCGTCCAGGCTGTATCCCATGTCATCCATAATCAGGGCGACTTTGTTTTTAGGCTCTATGGCGGGGGGTTTTTCCGGGACTTCGGGAAGTTCTTTTTTGCAGGAGAAGAGGATGGCAAGTTTTTCTGCCTTGTGTCTTTGGATATCCCAGAGAAAATATATTTTTTCCTCGTCCTCCTGTTTCTCTTTTTTTACGATCTTGGCCTTGGCCCTTTGCAAATCCTGTCTTAGCCGGGTTTCCACGTTTGTGTATTCAGCCAGGGATAGATCGATTTTCAGATGGTCAATTCCAGCCTGGTCCTTGAACTTGGAAACGGAATCGTCGGGGATGCCTTGTCTGGAAAGCCGATCGAGGACAACTTGGCTGATAGAAATTTCGGGTTTTTTCGGCTTCCTTGACTCGCTAAGAATAGAAAAAACATAGGACTTTTTTCCTTTTGACCAATTGATGTAATCCAAGCCTGCGGCAGAAGTTATGGCAAGTAGCGAAAAAATAACATAGATGATCCACGGAGTTTTTGGGCTTCCTTTGACCGGATTGTGTGTCCTCATAGACTATATCTTTGGCAGGATTTCGTGCGTTTTTTTAAGATACAGATCAAAATTGGGATTTTTTTCTTTGATTTCACTATCTGGAGTAATCCCCTTGAGCCACATTTCCTTTCCATCTCTGAAGTAAAAAATCTGTGATGTCAGGAGCAAAGCGCTCCCGTCTTCGAGAGGGTAAAAATCTTGTTTGACCAAAAGACCTGGTGTTTTTAATCCTATGATCTTTGTTCTTTGAAAATCCATGAGAATGCCTGCCACGGCTTCTGCGGGGCCGATCGTTGCATTGTTTGTCCATATGATCAAAGGCAATCGCTCTAGCTCTGGGGTTTTGGGACAGGCTAGGTATTCTTTTTCTCCATTTTTATCCTGGAAGTATCCGACCTTATCCGACCGAAGGAAATGGTTGATAAATTTCAGAGACTCTCCGATATTGCCTTCGTGGCAATTTCTTAAATCGATGATCAACGCCTCTTTTTTGGTTTTTAAGGAAGGAAGAAGCGTTTCCTTGAATTGTGTGTTGAAAGGAGGATAAAGGGAATGGATTTTCAAGATACCGCTGGTGTTTTTTTGTGGGATATAGGTGAAGGGAGAATCATAAAGGCTTTTTCTTTGAAGCGACATTTCTTCCGAATCTTCTGGACGGAGAATCTTGAGGTTAACTGGTTTTTCTTCGGTATTTTTAAGATAAAGATTGGCCTCCTGCATACTGAGTTCCAGAAGCGGTTGGCTATCCATCTCACTGAGGGTGTCTCCCACTTTTATTCCGGCATCTTCTGCTGGAGAGTTTTCTTTAACTCCGATGACAATGGGGTAAATCCCGAACTTTTTATAGACGATGATACCTGTTTCCTTGAGTTCGGCTGAACCGGGATTTTTATGTTTTTTTACGGTTGGCACATCGAGATAGGAAGAGAGTGGATCGAGCGGTCCGATTAGGCCTCTTATTGCCCCTTTCATGGTCTTCAGGGCATTCGGTTCCTCGACATAGTAGTCCTTTATCAGATCGGCGACGCCTTTGAGAAGAACGAGGCTTTTATCAGAAGATGATTTTTGGGAAATACTGGGCAGGAATTTTTTAGGAATAAAGAAAAAAAGCAGGAAAGCGATGAGGACGGTCAATAGCAAAACTTTTGTGTTTTTGTTAGACATTTTTTTAGTCATGGAGATAAATTTTATCATCTTCTTTTCAGCCATTGCAAGGGATTGACAGGATTGGTTTTGTGGCGGATTTCGAAATACAGGGTTTCTTCCTTCAAAGAGCCAAACTCGCCCACCGTGGCAATCGGCTGTTCTTCTTTGACAAAATCGCCCTTTTTTACCAGGAATTCCGAACTGAGGTGGCCATAAAGAGAATAATAAGTCATACCGTGATCTATGATGACAAGATAACCATAACCTTCGAAATAATCGCTATATGCTACCCGTCCTGCATGGATAGTTTTGACAACAGTGTCCTTTTGGGGAGAGATCTCTATTCCGTTATTCTGCGTGATGGTATTGAACCGGCGATGCCGGCTGGGCCCAAAGCGGGTGACAATCCTCCCAGTGAGAGGCCAGGGGAGGTTTCCTTTTTCCTCATACAGGGGAACGATGGTATACGGCAGGGATATTTCCTCCCTTTGGAGTTTTTTGACCAAATTCTGCAGTTGTTCGGCGCGATCTTTAAGTTCATCCAGTGTTTTTAAGTGTGTTTCTTTGTTCCTGTCTATCTCTTGAATCAAGGATTGATATTTTTTTTCCTGTCCGGAATAATCCTGCCGCTTTTCCTTGGCCTTCTGGATCAACCGGGAAATCTCAAGTTTTTTTGTTCCCAAACTCTCCCTGGATGTCTGGAGATCGGTCAGAGTTGTCAGGTAATCCGCAATTATCCTGTCTTGGGATTGTGCCAACAGCGAAAGGTTTTTGCTTTCGGAAATGAGGTGACTGACATCTTCGACCTGAAACAAAAAGTCCAAATAGGAAAATTTTCCGAACTTGTACAGGGTTACCAGGATCTTTTCGATCGACTGTTTTTCTTTTTGAAGCTTTTCTTCGAGTATAGGGATATTTTTCTGGAGAGACACCAGTTCCTTATCGGCCTTCTGCATCTGGGTGTTATACAGAAAAATTTCTTTTTTTATCAATGTTTTATTGAGGCCGATACTGTTCAGGCGTGAAAGGACGGATGTTTTTCTCTTGTCTTCCTGCGCAATTTTTTTTCGGATATCCGTGATTTGTTCGGTGATTTCGATCAATCTTTTTTCATAATCGGAAACGTCTTGTAGCAGGGGAACAGGTTGAATGTTACTTATGAAAAAGAAAAGGATTGACAGAAAGAGGAGGAACAAAATTTTGTGGGATTGAAAATAATTCATCCTCTAAATATTCTAACGAAATCATGATCTTAAATCCACCTGGCTGATTCAGCGTCCTGAAAATTTCACTTCCGGGTGATGAAGATGATGCCGCCGATTATGCCGATGATCAAAGCGAAACCTAAATCGGCGATGATGGAAAAAGAGAATGCTACGTGTTCCATAATACCGTAAGTGGAGAAGATTTGGATGAACAACACTTCTCTGAGACCTAGGCCGCTGATCGTTACCGGGATAGTTAGGATGAGGAGAATGATCGGGATAAATATAAAATAGTCGAGCAGGGGAATTTCCAGATGAAAAGCTTTTCCGGCCAGGTAATAATGTAGGATGACATTGACCTGCAAAAGAAAAGCCCAAAAAAGCGCCTGGAAAAAGGCTCCCTTTTTATCTTTGTAAACGAGAACGATACGCCGAAACTCCAGGATTTTGGATTTGAGCTTTTGCCAAAATCCTTTTTCCGGGAGTTTATCGAGAAAATAGGAAGTGATCGGCGTGAAAAACAGAAATGCTGACAGCAGTCCTGCGAATCCGACGAGAAGAGATATCCAGATGATGGGTAAACTTTGGGCCATCTCAAGGCGGGAAAAGGAGACGACAAAGGAAAATGTGAGAAGGATTATGACCCCTGTGAAACGCTCTACAATCACTATTGCCGAAGATTTCAGGAGAGAATGCGAATACCGCGATCCATCCCAGATACGGACAACATCTCCACCGAATCGTGTGGGCAGGAAAAGGTTGAAAAAATTGCCCACAAGATAAGACTTCGCCAAAAAGCCCAAAGGGACTTCATCCCCCTGAGCCCGGATCAAAATTTGCCACCTGTAGGAGCTTATGAGAAGCCCCAAAGCGTGAAGGGAGAAAGACAGCGCTAGCCAAAATATGTCGATATTGCTAAGGGCTTGGGGAATGTCTTTTATCCGGATTTCTCTTATGAGAAGGAATGCGAGAATAGAAAAACTGAAGATGAACTTGAGAGCTAAAATCCGGAGATTTTTTCTTTTTAGCATCGAAAATGCCGTTTCTCTAATCCTTTTTATAAAAATATTTGGTGGTTACTCTACCGACCAATCCAGCCAATATTGTTAGGGAGATCAAATTTGGGAAAGCCATGAAGGCGTTGGCCATATCTCCTATATACCAGACAATGTTCAGATGGACACCCTGGATGATCGAACCGACAAAAAGCAGAGAAATGAATGCCAGCCGGAAAGGAAAGACGATTTTTACGCCAAATATATACTCCATGCATTTCTCTCCGTAGTAACACCACCCGAGCAACGTGGAATAGCCAAAAAGAAACGAGCTCACCGCGATGATGTACCCCCCGAAGGGTATGACAGAGTCGAAAGCCGCCGCCGTCAGCTCGGTAGATGTCAAGTTTTCCGGTGAACCAAAAGCCGCGGTTTTGATGTACATCCCTGTGATGACGATGGTCAAAGTCGTCAACGTGTTGACCACGAGGGTATCGATGAAGGTTCCGGTCATGGCGATCAAACCGTTTTTAGAGGGATCGGAGGATTTAGAAGCGGACTGGGCAATGGCTGCCGAACCGAGGCCGGATTCGTTGGATAGAAGTCCCCGCCGCACGCCGATACTGATGGCCAACCTCACCGAGGTCCCGACCATGGCCCCTCCCACAGCTTTGACAGAAAAGGCGGACTTGAAAATGATCGAGAAGGCATGGGGAAGGTTTGTAACATTGGCCAGGATAATCACGAGAGCCCCGCAGAAATACAGGATGATCATGGTCGGGACCAGCCGCTCGGACACGCTGCCGATCCTTTTGATTCCCCCGAGGATGACCGCTCCCACCATGGTTGTGATCACCAATCCGGTCAGCCAGAAGGGGACACTGAACTGGTCGTTGAAAGCCAGGGCCATGGAGTTGGATTGGGCCATGTTTCCCGTGCCGAACAGGCAGGTGAAGGCTCCGCAGATAGCGAAGAACATCCCCATGAATTTGGCGATATTTTCGTTTTTGATGCCATATCTGGCGTAATACATCGGCCCGCCGGACATTTCTCCGCGTTCGTTTTTTATCCGGAACTTGACACCAAGAAAGCCTTCGGCGTATTTGGTGGCCATCCCGAAAAATCCGGCGATCCACATCCAGACAGGAGCTCCCGGGCCTCCGGTGGCGATGGCTGTGGCCACACCTGCCAGATTTCCGTTTCCGACAGTGGCGGCAAGCGCCGTCATCAATGCGGCATAGGGGGTTATATCTCCCTCTTCCTTTTCCGCTTTATCCTTGTGCAGGGCCCCTCTCAAGACCATCTTCAGCGAAAGCAAAAGTCTTCTCACCTGTATCAGGCGAGTGACAATGGTCAGGACCACCCCGATGGTTAAAAGAAACGCCACCATCAGAGGGAACCAGATAAAATCGCTGGCCTCCTTGGTGAAAACGAGCGTTTTGTCCAAAAAGGTCAGCGTAAGATCGATATCGATCACTTTCATTTCGGATTCTTCTGTGATGGCGACTTCTGTCTCAAACGGCGTGAGGCTGTACAGGTCCATCTTCAGGAGATATCTTCCTGGTGTTAGGTCCGCGTACTGGTAGTTCCCTTCCTCGTCGATCTCAGCCTTTGTGAATAGGTCTTCGCCCAAGGGCATGAGGAGCATGTTCCCATGAGCGTATGGTTTTCCTTTTGGAGATTTAGTGACCTTTCCCTTGATTTCTGCAGCGTTTAATGAAACATATCCTGATAACAAGATTGTTAGGGAGAGGAGAAAGAATAGTCTTTTCTTCATGGTTTCCTCTATTCAGCGATGGTTTTGATGAAATAAAGAATGATGAGTATCGCGATAGGTGACAAAAATTTTATGGAAAAGGACCAGAGGGATCGCAGTTTAAAACGGGGATTGCCGGAGAGGACTTCCTGTGCTGCATTTTTCACTCCCCAGACGTATCCCAGGAAAACACAGATCAAAAGAGCCCCGATCGGAAGAAACAGAGAAAGGAAGATAAAGTCCATTTTGCCCATGAAATCGATCTTCGTAAAAAAGGCCAGGCCTCCCGAGGAAAGGGCCGATGGAATCCCAAGGCAGAAGATGAACAGACCAACCAGGATCGCTGCTTTTTTGCGCGACCAACTACGTTCATCTACAAAATAGGAAACCGGAACTTCCAGAAGAGAAATGGTTGAAGTAAGAGCGGCTATCGAAAATAAGCTGAAAAACAGGGTTCCGAAAAGGACTCCGTTCGGAATCTTGGAGAAGATGAGAGGCAGGACTTTAAAAACAAGCCCTGGACCAGCGGTGGGAGCGATTCCAGGAATGGCAAAAAGTGTGGGGAAGATGATGATGCCGGCTAAAAAGGCGATCAGTGAGTCAAAAAAACAAACCCAGCCTGCCGAAGTGACAAGATTGTCGGATTTGGAAATGTAACTGCCGTAGGTCAACATGATTCCCATACCCAGGCTTAAGGAAAAAAATGCCTGTCCCAAGGCAAACAGGACGAGTTTTCCGCTCAGTTGAGAAAAATCCGGTTTGAGATAAAAAGAAATCCCTTCCTTGGCTCCTGGTAGCATCAAGGCTTTTATGGCCAGGTAAATAATCAAAATAAACAATATCGGCATCAAGATTTTTGTCCACCTTTCGATGCCGCCCTTGATTCCCTTGGATACGATAAATGTCGTGATACCGATCATCACCAGGAAGAACAGGATCGTTTGAAGGGGGTCTGCGCTGAATTCTGTGAATATTTTATCGGTTAGCTCGCTCGTTATGCCTGTTTTGAACGAACCGGTCGCGGTTTTTACCAGGTAGCCGGCCGACCACCCGGCGATCACTGCGTAGTAGGAAAGGATGCACACGGCCGTCAAAATCCCAAAATAACCGATGAGTTTCCACAGGCTTCCCGGTTTGATGAATTCGAAGGCGCCGGCTGGATTTTTCTGGGAATACCGGCCGATGACAAGTTCGGCCAGCATGACGGAAAATCCGATAAGAGCCACGGCTATGATATAGACCAAAACAAAAAGCGCCCCCCCGTTTTGGCCAACGACCATCGGGAAACGCCAGATATTTCCCAATCCGATGGCAGAGCCTGCAGCCGCGAACACAAAAGCGACTTTGGAGCCCCACTTTCCCCGCTGGCTCAAATCCTGGCTTTCCATTTTTTATCCCGTATTAATTATCATAATAGTGTGAGATTGTAAAAGAAATTGTTGATTGGAGTCAACTGGTGATGGTCCTGGGGACGAGGAATTCAGGAGAGGAGTATTTTCGATGATTATCCTGCAAAAGTTCGGATAAAGATAAGAATGATGATGATGACGACTGGTGCCAAAAATTTGATGTTGAATACCCAAACAGGTTTGAGCCTAAATCGGGGATTTCCATAGGAGATTTCCTTCAAGGCATTTTTTACTTTCCAGATGTAGCCTACGAAAATGCTGATGATCAACGCACCAAAGGCCAAAACGATGTTGCTGAAAATCAGGTCCATGTTTTTCATGAAATTCCACTTAGTGAAGATATCCACCCCGCCGTGAGATAGTCCGGAAGGGAGGCCGAGGAGAAAGCAGAAAAGACCTACCAAAAGAGCCGCCTTTTTTCGTGACCATTTTCGTTCGTCGACAAAATAAGCCACTGGCACTTCCAGCATGGAAATGGTGGAGGTCAGGGCTGCCACAAGGATCAGGAAAAAGAAGAGGATGCCGAAGATATAGCCACCAGGAATTTTGGAGATAATGATAGGGAAGACTTGGAACATCAATCCACCGCTCGCTTCGAATTTATCCGGTGTTATTCCGGGTGTAGCAAAAAGGGTGGGAAAGATGATGATTCCGGCTAAGATAGCGATGAGGGAATCGAAGAAACATACCCAGCCCGCGGAGGACACTAGATTGTCGTTTTTGGGCAGGTAGCTGGCATAGGTTATCATGGTTCCGGCCCCTAAGCTCAGCGAGAAAAAGGCCTGCCCCACAGCAAAGAAAAGAACTGTCATGTTGAACTTGGAAAAATCGGGTTTAAGATAAAAAGACAACCCAATTCCTGCACCTGGAAGGGTCACGGCTCTTATGGCAAGCAAAATGATCAGTCCAAAAAGCACAGGCATCAGAATTTTGGACCATCTCTCGATTCCGGCCCTCACTCCTTTGGAAATGACAAAAGTGGTCAAACCTATAATCACGAACAGGCAGAAGATGATCTCGAGTGGCCGTCCGACAAAACTGCTGAATATCGCATCGGAAGACTGCCAAGTGATATTTCCTTTGAAGGCCCCTCCGACAGTCTTATAGAAATATCCGAGGGCCCATCCGGCCACAATCCCGTAAAAGGACAAGATGCAAGCACTCCCGAAAACTCCCACGTAGCCAGCCAACTTCCAGGGAGAACGGGGTTTGATAGCATTGTAAGCGCCGACTGGATTTTTTTTTGTGTGGCGTCCCATCGCAAACGCGGCTAACATGACAGTGAATCCGATCAAAATAATAGCTACAATGTTGACTAGGACGAAGATCGCGCCGCCGTTGAGTCCGACCATCATGGGGAAGCGCCAAATGTTTCCCAATCCGATCGCGGACCCTGCTGCCGCAAAAATAAAGACAACTTTGGACCCCCAACGGCCTCTGTTATCCAGTTCCTGGCGTTCCATTTTTATCTCCCATACTTTTAGCATAAAAACCTTCTCAATAAAAGGAGCTCTGTCAGAAAAAGAGCTCGATTTGCCGAGCTTGTGAAAAATGTGGTAATATATCTGATGATTTGCTGTACTGAGGTTTGTTATGGGGTCT
>Ga0114930_10001904_pt1 | contig 19293 bp, 18 predicted proteins | sample AnhtaG_FD_87300 | JGI IMG/M metagenome (GOLD analysis project Ga0114930, IMG submission 87300) | Deep subsurface microbial communities from Anholt, Denmark to uncover new lineages of life (NeLLi) - Anholt_01485 metaG | ecosystem: Environmental > Aquatic > Marine > Oceanic > Sediment | place... | reverse complement strand
CATTTTGGAATACTTCGTAAAAAATAACAAAAAAAGGACAAAGCCGTAACAAAACGGTAACACTTGGTCGGCATAATTGTTCCTGTTAAAGTAATTGTTTTTTTGTTAACCTATTTGAAAGGAGCATGATTATGGAAAAGTTGAAAAGCATCACAATCATCTTTTTGCTGGCTGTTGGCTTACTTGCCTCAGCCGCTTCGGCTAAACCTGCAAGTGTTCTGCTGCAGGAAGGGCTGTACGCCGAGGAGATTGAGGGTGACCTCGACGCTGCAATCAAAATCTATGAGCAAGTCATCACTCAAGCGAAAGACACACAACGGGTCGCCGCCCACGCTACGTACCGAATTGGTATGTGCTATCTGAAAAAGGGCGAGAAGGCTAAAGCCGCGGAACAGTTTCGAAACCTCGTCTCAAAATTCCCCGAGAAAAAATCACTCGTCACAAAAGCCAGAAGGCAACTTGCCAAGCTCGAACCCATTGGCGGCCTTGGCTCGGCGGAACTTGTCTCGGTGAGTCAACTAATCAAGTCCGGGAAAGTTCCTGCTTTTAAGACTCAGATTTATGACAACACCGGATTGGATTTGGAAACAGGTGTAACTGCGCTGCTTAAAGACGAATGGCCGGCACTTTTTGATGTGGTCTGGGACAACGACGGGGGTGGTGCGCTGATGATAAAACCAAGATCATCGGTCCGATTTCTCGCGCTTGGCGCTGCTGAAAAGTGGGGGGACGCGATTTCGATGGCCCGCAACACTCTTGCCGTGCTTCGGACAAGCACCGCCAGAGGAATCTTCGCCGGCCAGAGCAAATTCGTTGCAGTTCTTACCAGCGAGGGGAACCTGGCGGTCGTTGAGATCGGGGACTACGATACGGAGAAGGCTATGCTGTATTGGTGGCTTGAGAAGCTGCCGGCCCATAGCTTCGGCCCGGTTATGGAAAAGGTTATAAATGATGACGGTGTGGGCGAAGATTTCATGTTTGATCTTGATATAGGAAAGTCTTTTTCTGTTTCAGATGCAAAAAAATGGGGTGATGCACCAGATATTTCAGAAAAAAAATCACTTGAAGATTTTGTAATGAAAAGTGGGATTGACCTTTTCGGAGAAACCAGCAAGAAGAGCCTTATGGGTATTGATATGATAGCAATGCCAATACATAATGAGCGATGGGACATGTCACCTGAAGATGTAATTGAACAGGTCTCTATGTGTAAGCCCGGTACACCAGTAGCATTAAGCGCTGATGGGCAATTGCCAAAAACCTTCGTTTTCAAGACCGGACAAGGAGGGATGGGAATTCTCCAGATAATTGAAATGCAGGCTGGCAAGGCCCCGCGACATTTCAAGATTAGATATAAAATGCTGCAGAAAGAATCAGCAGGCCGTATAGTTTTTCTACCTGATGCCGATGATGTTATACAACAAGGTAAGGTAGCTGTCGTACTTGATCTTACAACAGGCAAGATGCTACCAGGCAACAAAGACAAACAATATTTTAACAAACTTAACAAAGGCGATGTTGCTTACTTTGATGATGAGGGCAAGGATTTGCTTGTATGTTTTCGCGGTGCCAAAATAACACGAAAAACAGCGAATGGAAAATACTACGACACCCCTGATCAGAGTCATACAGATAATACTGTCCATATCTACATCATAAAAAAAACGCCTGCTGAATGGACGATTACTACAAAAGAAGGTGATATATATGAATTAAAAGTCCTTTCATTAGATAATGATCAGGCAAAAATAAAATACAGGAAGATGCCGACCTTAGAGAAAAAAACAAGTATCGACGAAAAACTTCGCAGTGCCTTTATTGCATGCGGCACATTATGCGACAGCATCAGGAACGCTTTAGATGACGATGATTTTGAAACAGCAGAAGCATTATGCAAAGAAGTCGAAAAACATATTGCAAAAGGGCTGGAATTAACCCCTCAAAGCGAGCTTGGACCCATGTTTGAATCGCTGGCAGTTCAGTTTAAAATATGGCATGAAGCCATTAAGGCGAAAGATAAAGAAAAAGCTATCCGACTCGGAGAAGCATTGAATCATGCCGGTGGGCTCATAAGTGATTTCGTCTTAGAAGAAAAGCCCGACACTCATAAATAAATGAAAATCGACTCTCTCTCCAATCAGTTACGGTGGGTAATATTGCTGCTGGCGATAACGGTGATACTGCCCACCGTTTGTCTACTCTGGTTTATGAGCCAGGCGGTGAAGAACGTACAACTGGCGGCTCGCCAGGAGCTGATGGCAGTTTACCAGGAGAAGCTGGCCAAGGCCTCACAGGAAACTAACCAGCAGTGGTCGGAACACCTCGAGCGGCTGGACACACTAATCGACCATAGCCTTCCATCGGATGTTTTCAATAATTTGTTCGAGGCGCAGGAGCACTCGGTCATTGTCTACGATGAGAACGGCCGGCGGGTTTATCCTTTGATTTCCACGGACATAAACGCACCGGCAGGGCTAAGCGAGGAATTCAAAGACGCCTGGGGGCTTGAGTTCACAGAGCAGGAATTCGGCCAAGCCGCAAAACTCTATGAAGAAAAAGCTCAGTCGAACAACAATTACGTTCGCTTTTCGGCGTTGATCGGGTGGTCCAGATGCCTCACAAAACTCGGCGACATGCAGCAGGCAATAGAAGCGTGCAAGAAAGTCGCTTTCAGCCCCGAGGAAGAAACGTGTGATACAGCGACGCTGATGCTTATTGCCAACGCACGTCTGCTTTTGGTGGAATCGGTGAGGTCGAAGCCGGCAGAAGTTGAGCGATTGATTCGGTGCTCGTTCACAGAAGCGCTATCGAAGCTGCTTGCAATAATCGGCGAACAGAACGAAGCCGGCGCCGTTTTGCCTTTAGACCAGAGGATATTCCTGGCCCACAGAGTTGACGAAATTATGAAAAGCATCGAAGGTGTGTTCTCAGACGAGCTGCAGTCCTTCTCAAGGGACACGTTTCTACTGGCGCATTGGGAGGAAGCAGGACAGTCCGCGGCGCAGGTATTGGGGGACGCAGGGCTCTCGCTACCTATGGCTGAGCGTTTTCCAACAACAACGGCCCTTCAGGACTGGCCGATAGATCAGTTTCGACGACTGCAATTGGATGAACAAACCATCTGTTATGGACTGAGGCACGATGTGGGCGGCAAGACTGTATTGTTGGTGCGCCCAGGTCGCCCGGGTATACCTCTTGGTTCCCGTTATGAATATAACCTCATGCGTACCGCTGGTGTAGTATATCGAATACTTGACAATCTCGGGCGGGTAGTCGCTGGGGGCGGTCCGCACCGTGGGCGTCCTTTTATGACACTGCCGGTCGGCGGGTACTTTGCAGATTGGCAGGTCGAGCTTTATTTCAGCGGCGATGATATTTTTGAAAAGACCGCCAGAAAACAGATTGCGTTGTATATTTGGGCTGGGGTGCTTGTTATTGTTTTAATCCTTGCGGCCGGCGGTTTTGCAGGACAAGCGGTTGGCAGGCAGATCAGGCTAAATAAGCTAAAGAACGATTTTATTGCAACTGTCTCGCACGAGCTAAAGACGCCGCTGGCGTCGATGCGCGTGCTGGCCGATACGCTGTTGGAGGGCAACTACCAGGATCAGAAGCAGGCCACAGAATATCTGGAGTTGATTTGCAAGGAGAACAAGCGACTCAGCGGATTGATCGATAATTTCCTTACCTTTTCAAGGATGGAGCGGAACAAGCAGGCCGTTGATATGGTAAGGACCAGCCCGGCTGCGATTGCCCGTGCCGCCGCTGAGGCAGTCAGGACCGAATTCAGCCAGAGCCCTTGTAAGTTTGAGGTAAGTATCCACGAGGATCTGCCCGATGTACTGGCTGACCATGATGCAATGGTTACAGTGCTTGTCAACCTGCTGGATAACGCGTACAAATATTCCTATGACGACAAGCGCATTGAGTTGAACGTCTTTGCCGAGGATGGTTCAGTTTGTTTTCGCGTTTCTGATAATGGTGTAGGCATGTCACGCCGAACCTTAAAGAAGATATTTAAGAGATTTTACCAGGTTGATCGCAGCCTGTCACGACATGCACAAGGCTGTGGATTGGGCCTTAGCATCGCAAAATTTATCGTCGATGCCCACAAAGGCTCAATTTCTATAGACAGCGAGCCTGACAAGGGAAGTACTTTCACAGTGAAGCTGCCAGCGATCAGTTAAGTTGAAACCAAATGGAAACAGTCTTAATAATTGAAGACGATTCAACTATGCTGCGCGGCCTGAAGGACAACTTCGAGTTCCAGGGCTATTGTGTTCTGACTGCAACCGATGGAGAAGAGGGATTGAATACCGCTCTTAACAAAAAGCCTGACCTGATTATTCTCGATATCATGCTGCCGAAGATAAACGGCTATGAAATATGCAGGCTAATTCGCAAGGAAAATCTTAATATGCCCATAATAATGCTGACCGCCAAGGGCGAGGAGTCGGATGTAGTATTAGGGCTGAATCTGGGCGCTGATGATTATGTCACCAAGCCATTCAGCATAAAGGAGCTTCTTGCCCGAGCAGCGGCGTTCTTAAGACGAAGCAGGCAAACCGAACAGGATGTTTACGAGTTCGCAGACTATAGACTTGATATTCCAGCCAGAAAACTCACTTGCAAAGCAAATGAAATCAAGCTCTCACCGAAAGAGTTCAAGCTACTGGAACTGTTTGTCAAACGGCCTGGCCGAGCGCTTACCCGTGATGAAATATTGAACGTAGTCTGGGGCTACGATTGTTTTGTTGGTCCCCGGAGCATAGATCGTTTCATCACCACTTTAAGGAACAAGATAGAATCCGACCCGCATAATCCCACGTTCATTCACACTATGAGAGAGATCGGCTACAAATTCGAACTGCCGGACATGCAAAAGCAAGAGTAGTAACGAACCGTGGCTGGGTAATAGAACATAACACTGAAAGCTGGCAGTCACCGCTTGTTAGTATAAGCTATGTTTTGGAGAGGATTTATACGAATGGGCGATACAGGACTCGAACCTGTGACCTCACGGGTGTGATCCGTGCGCTCTAGCCAACTGAGCTAATCGCCCCAATCGGGTTCGTAACGCGAAGGACGAAGCCTAATCACGAGTCTTACTATTACCACAGACTATTCTAAGTGTCAAGCTCCAATCGTGAATCACCTTGTGATTTGAGGTATGATCAAAGGGCCGCGAACCACAGTATCAAGCCGGCTCTGTTGCAATAAGGTTAATCCGTCCAAGCTTGACGCCCTTTAGACTCAGCAAGTTTTCTCCCATCTTATTGATCTGGCCGACACGTCCGCGAAGCACAATTATCTCCAGACAATCGTGCTCGCCTAAATGCACGTGCAAAGACGAAATTACCTGCAGAATGTGCGAGTGCTGCAGGCCTATCAACTTTTTCGCCAGCTTTGTCGCATGGTGGTCATAAACGAGAAATACCCCCGCGACCGCCTCAGCTTTTGGATTACCCAAGCGCTGCTGACTTAACTGCTGGCGTATCAAATCACGTATGGCCTCGGACCGACTCCGATAACCCTGTTTAGCAATGAGTCTATCGAACGTCGAAAGCAGTTCTGTTTCCACCGATACCCCTATACGTTCAACTTGCTTCATTTTTGTTGTCCCGACCCTTTGCTTGTTACGTAAATTACCTGTTCGGCAAACAGATTAGGTGCGAATTTTACCGGGCTAAGGCGGGCCTTCGCCAGCGGAATCTTCTTCTCAACTCTAACGCCCAGCTTCTCACAGAACTCATCAAAATCTTTCAGTGACAAAAAATGTATGTTCGGCGAATCGTGCCAGCCAAAAGGCAGCTGCTTCGTTACGGGAGCTTTGCCACACAGTGACAAGTGTAATCTGCATCGCCAGTGAGCAAAATTGGGAAAGCTCACAATTACCTTCTTGCCTACTCGCAGCAATTCCTTAAATACCTTTCCAGGATTTTTGACCGTCTGAACAGTCTGTGACAGTATCACGTAATCGAAGCTCTTGTCTGCGTAATAGCCAAGCCTGTCTTCAATGTCCTGCTGGATAATCGGTAGCCCCCGGCAGATACAATCCAGCACAAGCTCCTGGTTTAGCTCGATGCCTTCACCCTTTATGTTCTTGTCGTTAACAAGACTATTCAGCAGCTCTCCGTGCCCGCAGCCGACGTCAAGCACCGTGCTGTCTGGTTCAATGAGAGATTCTATCAGTTCGTAATCCACGCGTGCCCGGTGCGCCTGCTCAACTTTGCTGAGTTTGCGCATACTCCTTGCGTAACACGAGCATGGCGGCAGGTCCGCACTCGGTCTGTAGGTTGCCTGCAAAAAGCAGCAAATAAAACTGCCCAAAACTTCCGGCTCCAATAAAAACGCATCATGGCCGTACGACGATTCAATATTGCAGAAACTAACGTCTTTGCGATTGGCAGCCAGCGCATTGACTATTGCTTTTGACTGCGAAGGCGTAAAGAGCCAGTCGCTGCTGAAACTGACTACAAGGAATCTCGATTTGACGTTCGCAAAGGCCTCCGTCAGCGACCCATAGTCCTTTTGCAGGTCGAAGTAGTCCGCCGCCTTGGTTATATACAGATAACTATTGGCGTCGAATCGTTCCACGAAGGTTTGTCCTTGGTAGGCCAGATATGTTTCAACTGCAAATTCAGAATTGAAATCGTATTTGTAGCTGTCGGCATTTCGCAGTTCCCGCCCGAACTTTTCGCGCATACCCTGTTCCGAAAGATACGTTATATGCCCGATCATTCTGGCAATTGCCAGCCCTCTATCTGGGCCGCTTCCGTTCTTATATCGCCCATCGGCAAAATTTGCATCTGCAAGTACTGCGTTTCGGCCTACCGCATCGAACGCTATTGACTGGGCACCGAGGTGCGTGGTTGTGGCAATCGGTAGCGCAGCTCGGACAAACTCAGGATACTCAATCGCCCATTGCAAAACCTGCATTCCCCCGATCGAGCCCCCAACCACCGCCAAAAGCCTTTTTACTCCAAGCTTATCGAGCAGCAGTTTCTGGACCCTGACCATGTCGCCGATAGTTATAATGGGAAAATCCAGACCGTATGCTTTTCCGGTTGCCGGATTGACCGAAGAAGGTCCTGTTGTTCCGCTGCAGCCACCGAGGAAATTCGAGCAAATCACAAAGTACTTGTTTGTGTCGATCCCTTTACGAGGCCCAACCATGCAATCCCACCAGCCGGGCTTTCTGTCATCGGGGCTGTTGTAACCAGCCACGTGGGCATCGCCACTGAGAGCATGGCAAATCATTATCGCATTATCCCCGGCCTCATTAAGCTCGCCGTATGTCTCGTAGGCCACATCGATAGGCCCCAGCTTCTTACCACAGTCCAGCTCCAAAGGCCCGTCCGGCTCGATAAGCCGTATCCTTTGTGTCTGCACGATACCGACCGAATTCTTATCAATCTCTGCCATACTAAAAAATAGTATATCCGAAGATCTTCTAATGTAAAGCGGGATGGTGACCAACCGCCACCGCGGATCAAGGGCCGACCCGGCAACTATTTAACCTTGCATTAGAAACGAAACGCGCTGGGGACACCTGTCAACCGGGTGTCATTCCCGCGAAAGCGGGAATCCAGGCTTTTACTGGCGTTTCCTGGACCCCTGCTTGCGCAGGGGCGACATCGCCTGGAACCCATCATTGTTTCATTCGTTTTTCAAACATCAATAGTTGATGATATCTTTTCCTGTTCCGAGCTTGGTGAAAGGTGATGAGACCTGCTCTTGTGTGAGCTGAGATTTTGGAACGACCGGCTACGGGTTAGTGAGCAGGTGCAACATGATAGATGCTATTTTCTTGCCAGTTGTCGCATGACATCGACCAAGGCCTGGGTGCCGTCCCTACCTCGGCCCTGGGCCTGAAGGACGGCTAATAACTGCCTGGCCAGAGCCACGCCGGGAAGAGGCTGCTTTAGGTGCTCAGCGTAATCGAGTACCAGCCGCAAATCCTTCTGCTGCAAGTCAACCATGAAGGCTGGCTTCAAATCACCGGCAATTATTTTTGGGCCAAGCGCTTTCAGTGAGTGACTTCCCGCAGCGCCTGCGGAGGTTACTTTCAGTGTGGTCTCCAGATCCAGCCCTGCCTTTTCAGCGAAGGCAAAACCTTCAGCGATGCTCATTATCGTGTGGATGCACATTATCTGGTTGGCTAATTTGGTCATCTGCCCTGAGCCGAGCGGCCCACAATACGTGACGGTTCGGCCCATTACTTCCAGGATGGGACGGACCTTCTCCACTGCTTTTTTGGGCCCACCCACCATTATCGAGAGCTTACCTTCTATCGCCCCTATTTCGCCGCCGCTTACAGGTGCGTCGATTAGAGGCACCCCCTTGGTTTGAAGAATTTGCCCCATCTGTTTTGTTGCCGCCGGCGATATAGTGCTCATATCGATGCAGATAAGGCCCGGCTTTGCTGCTTCAACCACACCGTTTTCACCGAGAAGGACCTGCTTAACGTCGGGCGTGTCGGTGACACAGGTTATTACAACGTCGCTATTGCGCGCGACCTGGGCGGGGCTTGCAGCCCAGGCTGCACCTTCGGCGAGAAGCTTGTTAGCTTTTGCCTTCGTGCGGTTGTGGATAGTTACAGAGTATCCCGCCTTGAGCAGGTTTCGGGCCATCGGTGCACCCATGATCCCGGTGCCGATAAACCCGACCTTCTCCTTGGCCATCCTATATCACCTCCAGCCGACGAAGGATGGACTTTGTCCAGCGGGAGCTGCGCACCTGCGAGAAGATCAGCAATAATAAGACCACCGCCCAGTAGCCGGTGAACCGCAAATAGTGGATGATAGTGCAGAATATGCCGGTGGTCTCGGCAGTACACCACTTTGCCAGCTCGTCGGGCGTATACATTGCTCCCACAACAATAGAGGCGAACAGGATCTGCCAGGGCAGCAGCAAAACGAGCATAACCAGCGAGAGGAAGAATGCTCTGCAAATGTGATTTATGCCGCCCAGCCTGCCGATCAGCGAGAGTTTCAGGCAGAAGAGTATTGTCAAGCAATAGAGTGTGGCCGCTAATATGAGCACAGCGTCAACAAATCGGATGGCCTTCTCCAAACACTCAAATGTCACGGAGAACAGCGAGCCGATTCCTCGTCGTGGCTCCTGCACTTCTGCTTCGGCTGGCTGGTTTATGTCTCCGACCGGCTGATTTGCGTCTTCGGCTGCCTTCGTTGCTGCCTCTTCAATTTGCCTTGTATCTTCGGCTTCCTCGGCACAAACAGCGTTCTCGGTGCAGCCGCCGGCCTTAATGTAACCCGTATCCACGAGCCAGAAGGACACCTGCAGGAACAACAGACAAAGTGCTACAATCACGAACAAAAAGTTTCTCCAGCCCCTGCACACGCCGACAGCTTCGAGGCAGTCGGTGGTCTCGACCAAGTTGACTTGTCTACCCTGGTTTTCATTCATTTTCTAAACCTCCCAATCTCGGGTCCTATGCTTTCGTCCCAATACGGATATAAGCCCTTGTTCACTAATAGACTCCATCTACAGCATTGCCGGCACTGAACGTGGATATTTGCCGTTAGAAGCCGCTGATTATTATGTTTTGTGAGTCCAATAAGTGCAAGCAAATTATTTGTGAGCAGGATAGTGGAGTTTGCCGGCAATCTTCTTGCAAAACTGACCGGTTGGACATAAAGTCGTTGTGGTAGGCGCGAATTTCAATGAGCGAAATTGCTACCTACCTAGTTTCTGTTGCCGAAACAGCATTTGTCATTCCTGCGAAAGCAGGAATCCAGCTTTTTCGCTGTAGACCCCTGCTTTCGCAGGGGTGACATTGGCAGTTTCGGCTTTCCGCAACAGACACTAGTTATGAACTAATGAATCGGAGAGGTGTCGGAGTGGCTGATCGAGCCGGTTTCGAAAACCGGTGTGCCCTTTGCGGGTACCGCGGGTTCGAATCCCGCCCTCTCCGTTGCTCCGAAAGGGATGGTATGTAAGCTGTGTGCAAACAATGGCTTAAGAGATTATAGTCAGCCGCTATCGCTCTTTTCTCGATAACGGGAAGATTTTTTCTTGCTTTCTTTCTGAATAATGAGAAAATGACGGCGATACTATGCAGTATTAGTGGATTCAGCCGGCTGTGCTTTATCGGGTAAGGATGATTTCGGATATCTCGCTTACTCCCTAAACCTATAATATTTATGGACTTATCAAGAAGCTTGATACTCAAGGGCTCGCTTGAAACAACTGCCCAGGAGTCGTTACGTTCTGTCTTGCCCCAAATCTGTGCGATGAACTCAAGTCTAAAAAGGGCGTATGGTTATGTGGAAGAAGCCCGTATGGCGCTCGGCAAAAAACGCAGAGAGAAGGCTGCGATAACGATAGAATCTGAGGGAGTTTTTGTCGCTGAATTCTCGATCTTGCCCTTACTGTTCTTGGGGGCTATCAGCTCCACCGCCAGGACCTCGCAGACTGGCTCGAATGGCTTAGAGACACTGTTTCCTATCACAGGAGAAAGAAACTAACAGATGATGGAACCTAATCTTACGATTACCTCACAGTCACCATTGACCGAAGCGATTTTCCGCGAAACCGGCCAGAATGTGAATCTTTGTTATCAGTGCAGGAAATGTGCGGCCGGTTGTCCGGTATCGTATGCCATGGACTATACGCCTTCCCAACTGATACACGCCATCCGTCTCGGCATGGACGATCTGGTTCTAAATAGTAAGACGGCCTGGCTGTGCGCAACTTGTGAGACGTGTACTACCAGGTGTCCGCAGGAGGTCGACATCGCTAAGGTAATGGACGCCGTGAAAATCATAGCCCTCAGACAGGGGGTAAAGCCCGCCGTTCCACAGGTGGCATCTTTCTACAAAGCAGCCCTTGCCAATATCAAAAAATGCGGGCGGATGTTCGAGCTGGGCATGATCATGGGGCTAAAACTGAGGACTTTCGACTTCTTCAAGGATGCTGGCCTGGGGATGAAAATGTTTAGGAAAGGCAAGCTCAAGATGATTCCCAGCTTCACAGGCGCCTGGACCACGTGGAAAATCTTTCGTCGTGTTAAGAGTTTCGAGAAGAAGAACCAAAACGCCTGACATGAAGCAGCTTTGCAACCATACACCAAACATATGTTTGAAAGAGCAAATTTGTGGTATTGTGATATTCGTGGAGGTCAATAGGCAATGACCCAGAAGTACGCTTATTATCCGGGATGCTCGCTTCATTCGACCGGCGCTGAGTACGACACGTCGTTCAGAGCCGTTTGTGATAAGGTCGGCGTAGAGCTTCAAGAAATCGACGGTTGGATCTGCTGCGGCACCTCTCCTGCGCACTGTACCTCAAAGCTTCTGTCTCTCGCGCTTCCTTACAAGAATCTGTGTCTGGCAGAGAAGATGGGGTTGACCGAAGTTGTGGCTCCGTGTGCCGCTTGTTTTTCCCGATTGAAGGCGGCGACGTACGAAGCAACGGAACATCCTGAGATAGAGCGTCAGCTTAGTGATATCCTCGAGACGCCACTGCCAAAATCGTTGAATATTGTCAGCCCGCTGGAGATATTCTCGAATGGGATAGACGTCACAAGCGCCGTCACAAGGGAGCTTGGCGAGCTAAAGGTGGTGTGCTACTACGGCTGTCTTCTGACGAGGCCGCCAAAAGTGATGCAGTTCGACGAGTGTGAGTATCCGATGAGCATGGATCGGCTGCTTCGCTCGGTGGGCATTGCAACGCTTGACTGGTCCTACAAGACAGATTGCTGCGGCGGGTCTCTTGCGTTGACGGAGACGGAAGTCGTTTGCAAGTTAACGCATGAAATATTTGAGGAAGCCAAGGCAGTTGGGGCAAATGCCGTTGCCGTTGCCTGTCCTCTATGTCAGGCAAACCTGGACACGCGCCAGGCAGAGATTGAACAGAAATATGGCACCAATTATGGTCTGCCCATATTCTACTTCACTCAGCTCATGGCGTTGGCGTTTGGTGTACCCCCGGATAAATTAGGATTGCACAAACATTTCGTCAGCGCCGACGAATTGCTGGCTGGCATTTGCAAAGGATAGTTCCGCCGCGGCGGACCAGACGGATATCCGAGGAGAATCAATGGATCAGGAAACAAGTCAAAAGGTTGGTGCCGTCTTGGTAGTTGGAGGCGGTGTGGGAGGTATGCAGGCCTCGCTCGATTTGGCTGAGGCAGGCTATAAGGTCTACCTCGTCGAGAAAGGTCCATCTATCGGCGGCGTGATGGCACAGCTCGACAAGACGTTCCCAACCAACGACTGCGCAATGTGCACACTCGCTCCCCGCATGGTCGATTGCGGCGGGCACCTCAATATCGAGAAACTGACTTATTCTGAGATTGAATCCATCGAAGGAACAGCCGGCAACTTTAGTGTCCGCATCAAAAAGAAGGCACGCTCCGTCGATCCGGACAAGTGCACCGGCTGCGGTGATTGTGTCGAAAACTGCCTTGTTAGAATCAGGGATGACGCCGAGACCACCGAGAAAGCCGAAGTTTCGCTTCCGCAAGAAGAGCTGGAACAATTGGCGAGCATCCTGGAAAAACACAAGGGCGGCCAAGGTATCGTGGTGCCGGTCTTGCAAGAAGCGCAGGATGTCTACAACTTTTTGCCTGAACGCGCAGTTCGATATTTGTCTGACAGATTAGACATTCCGCTGGGCCTGATGTACAGGCTGGCCACTTTCTACAACGCTTTCAGCCTTACTCCGAAGGGAAAACACACTATTCGCGTTTGTACCGGTACATCCTGCTACGTAAAGGGGGGAAAGAGAATTCTGAACGCCCTTAGCAAGCACTTGAATGTCGATACCGGACGTGTAACCGAGGACGGCGAGTTCGGCTTGGAGACAGTCAATTGCGTTGGCTGCTGTGGGCAATCACCTGTGGTAACAGTCGATGAAGATATATACGGATACATGAGGCAAACCAGAGTTACCGAATTCATCAGGAAATACCGCCAGTAAGGAGAACAGAGATGCCCAAGATTCAACCTGATGACCTTGACAAGATTGGGGATAAGATCAAGAGAACGATGCTCCTGAGAGAAGGTACGGGGCGGGCTAAGGTCATAGTACACATGGGCACTTGCGGCATAGCTGCCGGAGCCAGGACCATTATGAAGGCACTGATGGATGAGATCGAGAGCAGAGAGATCAAGGATGTGTTGTTGACCATCTCCAGTTGTGCCGGTCTTTGCAGCCGGGAGCCTATGGTTACGGTTGAGCTAACAAGCGAGCCGGCCGTGAAATACGTGGACCTTACCCCGGAAAAGGCAAAGAGAATCTTCGAGGAACATGTTCTTGGCGGCAAGATAGTAACAGAATACGCTCTGGCCGCCGGGAGCGAAAGGACGCTCTGAGGAGACAGTGACAATGCCGTATAGAGCAAACGCAATGATATGTACGTGCACGAACTGTATCTCAAACGGTTCCTTGCAGATAAAGGACGTATTGGAAGCTGAGATACAGCGGCGCGGCTTGGAAAGCGACATCTTAATAGTCCCAACGGGAGCGAGCGGCCTTTGTGTAAACGGTCCGATCCTCGTAGTTCAGCCGGACGGCATCTTCTATCAGCAGCTCAAGAAAGAAGACGTTCCTCATCTCGTTGAGGAGCATTTCCTAAAAGGCCGACCGGTAAAAGCGCTGATGTATGTTCCTCCCGGCGAACGGACCCCAATTCCGGAGCTGCGTGCCATTCCATTTTTCAAGGACCAGCGGCTTATCGCGTTGCGAAATCGAGGCTTGATCGACCCGGACAAGATCGAAGAATACATTGCCAGAGATGGGTATAAGGCATTGGCGAAGGTTTTGACCTCGATGAGCCCCAAGGACGTTATAGATACAATGAAGGAGTCGGGGCTTCGAGGAAGAGGCGGTGCTGGATTCCCGACAGGGTCGAAATGGGAGTTCTGCAGAAAGTCAAAGGGCAAGCAAAAATATGTGATATGTAATGCCGATGAAGGAGACCCCGGTGCTTTTATGGATCGAAGTATCATAGAGGCCGACCCGCATTCTATCCTTGAGGGCATGGCCATAGGTGCCTATGCCATTGGTGCATCGAAGGGCTATATATATGCGAGGATCGAATACCCACTGGCAATCGAGAGGATGGAGACTGCTATCAATCAAGCGCACGAATATGGCTTGCTGGGAAGGGACATATTCGGCTCTGGCTTTGATTTTGATGTGGAGGTTTTCAAAGGCGCAGGGGCCTTCGTATGTGGAGAAGAAACCTCGTTGATTGCCTCAATCGAAGGTAGGGCCCCTGAGCCGCGCATACGCCCGCCCTTTCCTGCCCAAGTTGGGCTCTGGGAAAAGCCAACGAACATTAACAACGTCGAGACCTGGGCCAATGTCCCGGTCATAATCAATTGGGGGGCGAGCTGGTTTTCGGAAATTGGCACTGAGACTTCAAAAGGAACGAAGGTCTTTTCCTTGGCAGGCAACATCAACAATGCCGGTTTAGTCGAGGTGCCGATGGGCATCACCTTGCGGAAGATCGTATACGACATAGGCGGCGGCATCCCCTACGGAAAGAGACTAAAAGCAGTTCAGACCGGAGGCCCTTCCGGCGGCTTTATCCCGGGCCATCTGCTGGATATGCCCGTAGACTATGAGCGCCTAAAAGAGGTGGGCGCAATTATGGGTTCCGGCGGGATGGTTGTGATGGATGAGGATACTTGTATAGTCGATATCGCCAAGTACTTCCTCCAATTCACGAATGATGAGTCTTGTGGCAAATGCACCGCCTGTAGAGAAGGCTCGGAAGTCCTGCTCAAGATTCTGAATAAGATTTCCAATGGAGACGGGGAAGAGACAGACCTAACACTTCTTGAGGAGTTGGGCAATGCTATCAAAGAGGCCTCGATGTGCGGCCTGGGCCAAACCCTGCCTAACCCTGTGTTGAGCACGTTGTTGCATTTCAAAGACGAGTATGAAGCGCACATCAAGTACAAGAGGTGTCCGGCTGCGGTCTGCAAAGGGATCATTTCATCGCCCTGTCAGCATACCTGCCCCTTGGAGCAGGATGTTCCTTGCTATATTGGCCTTATTGCGCAAGGCAAGTTCGACGAAGCCGCAGAGATTGTAAGAAGGGCAAACCCGCTCCCCAGCATCTGCGGTAGGGTGTGCACCGCTACTTGTGAGGCCAAATGCCGGGCCGGTGAAGGCGGCGGAGACCCAATCTCTATCCGGGTGCTAAAGAGATTCCTGGCCGACTATGAACGCGAGAAGGGCCTTGATGTCACACCCAAACCGAAACAGTCAAGGCCGGAACAAGTGGCCATTGTAGGCTCGGGACCTGCCGGGCTTACGTGCGCTCACTATCTTGCCCTTGAAGGATATCGCGTCACCATCTTTGAGTCACTCCCTGTTGTGGGCGGCATGCTTGCTGTCGGTATTCCCGACTACCGATTGCCCAAGGATGTTCTGAATTGGGACATTGAGAATATCAAGAAACTCGGAGTAGAGATTAAAACGAGCACCGCCGTGGGCAAAGATATACAGCTTTCAGAGCTACAGGAACAATATAAGGCGGTATTCGTCGCTACCGGAGCACACAAGGGATTGAAGATGAAAATTGAGGGCGAAGACTTGCCACAGGTCGTCGATGCAGTGGATTTCCTGCGGGGGCTACATCTTGGGCAAGAGTTCGAGATTGGGCAGAACGTAGCCGTCATTGGCGGCGGGGACGCCGCCATTGATGCAGCCAGAGTTGCCAAGCGCTTGGGCAAGGATGTGACAATATTGTACAGGAGAACGAGGCGGGAGATGCCTGCGGCCAAAGAAGAGATCGAAGGGGCAATTGAGGAGGGAATTGAGATTCAGTTCCTGGTCGCCCCGGTAAGGGTCTTGTCGAAGAGTGGCCAATTGAAAGGGATTGAGTGCATCCGGATGGAGCTGGGGGACATGGACGCCAGCGGCAGAAGGAGGCCTATCCCGATTGAAGGATCGGAATTCACGATCCAGATCGACACTCTCATGCCGGCAATTGGCCAGCAGCCAGATCTGAGTGAGCTGCGAAATGGCGATGGCCTAAAGATTTCCAAATATGGCACCATCGAAACTAGTCCGGACACCCTTCGCTCCGGGGTGGACGGAGTTTTCGCCGGCGGCGATGTGGTCAGCGGTCCGAACACAGTTACAGCAGCTATGGCTCACGGCAAGATTGCCGCAGAAATGATACACAAGCATATTCAGGGACTGCCCGTCGAGCAGCAGTACAAAGTGACCCGGCCGGCCATACACGTCGAAGCCGTCGAGCTGACCGACGAAGAGATCGAAGAATTGCAGAAGCCTTCGATGCCTCTTCTACCCGCAGAGGAGCGATCGGGCAATTTTAAGGAAGTAGAACTGGGATTTACCCAGGAAATGGCAATCAAAGAGGCAAAGCGTTGTCTGCGATGCGACCTTGAGCTTCTGGAACAGGATGCAACCTTATGAAGTTGAAGGATATAGTAGAGATTCTCGGCGCCGAGGTAATCGCAGGAGCCGACCTGCTGGGTGAAGACATAAAGATGGCTTGTGGATCCGACTTGATGAGCGATGTTTTGTCCTTTGCCAAGTCCGACTCTCTTTTGTTGACCGGCTTGACTAATCCGCAAGTGGTTCGCACCTCAGAAATGGCTGAGTTGAGAGCTATATGTTTTGTCCGGGGAAAAAAGCCGGATCGAGAAACTATTAAAATGGCTGAATCCCAAAAGATACCGTTATTGACGACGCCTCTACCCATGTTTGAATCTTGTGGTCGGTTGTACCAGGAAGGACTGCCGGGTTGTTCCCAATATGAGAAATAGCATTGGGCAGGATACTACCAAGTGGCACCGGAAAGCAACATCACCAAGATTCAAGAGCTCGTCTACGAAATGAATGTGGGCGAGGTAATGCACAAAGATGTTATTACAGTCAGCCCACAGACTTCTATGAGTGAGTTTGGAGACATCTTGCACGACAAACGCATCTCGGGAACACCGGTTGTAGACGACCAGGGCAAACTGGTAGGCATTATCAGCCTTGAGGACTTTATCAAGTGGCTGGCCGGTCACCAGCCGGATTGTCCCATTGACCAGAAGATGACGAGAGATGTCCAGACTTTGTATGCAGATGAACCATTGATACAGGCCGCCAACAGATTTGAGCAGCTTGGCTTTGGGCGTTTCGCCGTTATTGATCGCCAGAACAAAAGCCTGCTGGGCATTATTACTAAGGGAGATATTATTGAAGGGCTCCTCAAAAAATTGGAGATCGGTTACCACGAAGAGGAAATTCGCCGCTACAGGGCAAGCCATATTTTTGAGGATATTGTCGGAGATAAGACAAAGCTCTTTTTTCAATATGATGTGGCGGGTCACGATTTCAAGCGAGCAGGAGAAAGCGCCAGCCGGTTAAAGACTACCTTGAAACGTCTGGGGCTGAATCCGCAGATTGTTCGCCGCGTGGCAATTGCCACGTATGAAGCAGAGATGAACGTGATTATTTACACGTATGGCGGGAAAATACGCGTGCGCGTTGATCCGCATGAGATATCTGTGGAAGTGGAAGATTCGGGCCCGGGGATCCCCGATGTCGAGAAGGTCCTGCAGCCGGGGTATTCAACAGCTCCGGAATGGGTCAGAGACCTGGGCTTTGGAGCCGGTATGGGCCTGGACAATATCCGTAAGTGCGCCAGCAGAATGGAGCTAAAATCTACCGTAGGCAAGGGGACGCAGTTGAGTATTTGCATCTCCATTGAGGATGGAGCCGAAAGTGAAACTAACTGAATTAATTCAGAAGTTAAATCTGGACGTCAGGTCGGCAAAAGACAGCTTGCAGCGCGAGGTCACCGGTGGCTACGCCAGCGACCTTCTCAGCGATGTTCTTGCCCATAGTAAAGAAGGGAATCTCTGGATCACTTTGCAGATTCATCACAATATTGTGGCGGTGGCCAGCATGAAAGATCTCGCTGGAATCGTCTTAGTAAACGGCAGAGAGCCGGAGCAGGAGACCATCGAGAAAGCAGAAGCAGAAAACATAGCAATTATGGTGACCGAGATGCCGACGTTTGAGCTGGTCGGCAGGCTGTACGGCCTGGGGGTCACCGGAACAGAATGATGAGGAAGGTAAGGGCTGACCTGCACGTGCATACTTGCCTTTCTCCGTGTGCTGACACGCAGATGCAGGCAACGGCCATAGTTAAGCAGGCTAAAGAAGTAGGTTTGGATATGATCGGAATATGCGACCATAATTCCGCTGAGAATGTAGCCGCGGTGGCAAAAGCCGGGCTCAGAGAAGGCCTTGCAGTCATTCCCGGCATGGAGATAACCTCTTCGGAAGAAGTCCATATCCTGGGACTATTCAACACTGAGCAGGACCTCATGCACCTGCAAGATATGGTTTACAAAAACTTAGCTGGCCAGAACGACAACCAGGTTTTTGGCCCTCAGACAATAATTGACGAATGGGACCGTGTGGTGGGGACAAACCCTAAACTGTTGATCGGGGCCACGGCTTTGACCGTGGAACAGATAGTAGAGGCCATCCACCGGTGGGCAGGATTGGCGATTGCCTCTCATGTTGACCGCGAGCGGTTCAGTCTGATTGGTCAGTTAGGTTTTATTCCTGAAGGATTGAAGCTGGACGCCGTAGAAGTATCAATGGCGTCCTCAATTAGACAAGAGTATGGCTATCCAGTGGTGACCTCTTCCGATGCTCATTTCTTGGAGGACATCGGAAAAAGTTCTACTTGCTTTATGATAGAGGACGTGTCAGTCGATGAGATTAACAAAGCGTTGCGCAACGAAATGGGAAGGAGAATTATCCTTAATTAGATGGAAGATCTGTCACTACACATCTTGGACATCGCTGAGAATTCGATCTCGGCTTCGGCAAAGAGAATTGAAATCAGGATTGACGAAGACAAAGCTAAGGACTTGCTGACTGTCGAGATCAAGGATGACGGTAAGGGTATGGATGAGCAGACGCTACAGAAAGTGCTTGACCCTTTCTTCACGACAAGAACGACACGCAAGGTTGGCTTAGGGCTGTCCTTACTGGCCCAGGCAGCCCGCCAAAGCGATGGAAACATTGAGTTGAGTTCCAGCCCCGGCAAGGGAACAACGGTCAAGGCTGTCTTCCGCCTCAGCCATCCGGACTGCAAGCCCGTGGGGGACATCCATGAGACAATACGCACCCTTGTGGCAGGCTACCCTGGGGTCGATTTTCTGTACGAACACAAGAAGAATGGTTCAATTTATCGTTTCGATACGAGAGAGACGCACAAGAAATGATCACGTTGACGATTGACGACAAAAAGGTTGAGGTCCAAGAGGGTTCGACCGT
>Ga0114930_10001899_pt1 | contig 19322 bp, 16 predicted proteins | sample AnhtaG_FD_87300 | JGI IMG/M metagenome (GOLD analysis project Ga0114930, IMG submission 87300) | Deep subsurface microbial communities from Anholt, Denmark to uncover new lineages of life (NeLLi) - Anholt_01485 metaG | ecosystem: Environmental > Aquatic > Marine > Oceanic > Sediment | place... | reverse complement strand
TTGGCTTTCTTACTCCTGTATCTAAAAAGAAACTTGGCGTACATGGTGCAATGGGGTCAAGAAGCTTTACATTTAGGGAGCTATTTGAAGCTGCTACAAAAGGTGATTAAAGCCCCTTAAAAAGGAGAAGAGATTCACCTCTTTGCTCAAATAATAAGAGTTGCCGATGTTTTTGATGCTATGATTATCCATAGACCTTACAGACCTGCTTTGACAAAAGAGGAGGCAATAAATGAACTCAAAAAATACAAAGGCACCCAGTTTGCCCCTCAAATTGTAGACATTATGGTGAAGTTATATAATACCGGAGAAATATAAGGCCTTTATGCCCGTAGTAGTTTTGGTAGTGTAGGGCTTCATGCCCGTAGTAGTTTTGGTAGTGTAGGGCTTCATGCCCGTAATAATTTTGGTAGTGTAGGGCTTTATGCCCGTAATCAATAATAACCTATAAAAAAATATAAAACCTTTAAGGCTAAAATGCTTTCAAAAGGAGGAAAATGATGGACACTTTCGGTAAAATTATATTGCCCATCATCTTTGTATACGTTGCCGTTTGTTTTGGCAAGATAGCAGCAAAATATGGAAAAAATCCACTTCTTTTCGGCATACTTTCTATCATTACACCAATCAATCTGATTATTTTAGGTTACTGGGCATTTTCAAATACAAAGGAACAGAAAAAGTAAGAATGGGTATAAATGGAGAAGCCTTAATAAAGAAGTTGGCAGATATTTACCTCAATATAATTTAAGTGCTCTGTTAGATACTCAAATTGAATGTGAAAGAGAACAAATTGTACCAAGAATGATCTATTCAGAATCTTTAGTCTAATCAGAATTTTTTGCAGCCCTGACTTTAAAAAAAGAAAAAATTGAAGAAAGTAAAAAATACAAAAAAAAAAATCTTTTTGTTAGCGATTTTGATGTTTTTTGGTGCTTTGCACCGAGCCAAAGAATCTAATTTGTAAATATTATGCAGCAAAACAACAACCAATATCATAAGTTTATTGTAGCATTAGAGATAGTCTACTCTTTATTTCTAGCGGCAGGGTTATCAACCTTGTTATTAGGAGCCCAATTTGAGTTATCTTATTGGGCACTGGTAATTATTTGTGTTTTAACACTAATACGATTTTTCTTTGCACCTTCAAAAAACATAGAATTATTGTTAGATAAGATTGGAGAATCAAGGATAGAAAAAGAAGAGAAAGAAAAGAAATATCGTTTTGTATTATTATTCGATACTCCTGTTTTGTTTATTCATGCAATATTATTTACAATGATGTGTAAATTTGCTAAAGATAAAACTGGCTACACGGCTTTCTTTTATATTTTTTTTGCGCTATTAGTTATAAATTTTACATGGTTAAAGTTTATATATTATCGTATAAATGAACTTAAGCTTAAATGCAAAGATAATATTAGTTTTTGGGCGAAAAATAATATACAGTTTGCAATCCCAATAGGCATTATAGTTTTTCTTATCCTTCCTGTTGGCAAAAGTATTCTTAGAGAAGATTTATTCATAGTCATACGATTTATTTGTTTTGTTGCTTTATTCGTCTTAGCCTTTTTAAATTGCAGACGAGATCTGTGGAATACTTATAGTTGGATCAAGTTATAGGATTTGGAAAAATTTATTAAAAACAGGAGTAATCTCTGATTTTTAAAGGGGGATTAATTTGGTAAAGATTGAGATTGATAATGTTTATAGGAAGCCAGGAAATCTGTTCCATCTGGAAGTTGTTTCTAAAGGGAAAGTTTATAGGGTGCCTTTGGATTTTCCGGGAAGCTATAATCGCGGCTTGACGGTTTATGATAAAGCCACTGGTGGTAGGCTGGCCTGCACTAATTTTGGTTTTGACTGGGAGGAGGTTGAGCTTGATTCTTTCATGCTGAAGAGTTTTATTGCTAAACAATTTGGTTTGTGTCTTCGCAATAAAGGATATCTGACGAGTAAGGTTGGGAGAAAATTTGGAAGTTCTTACATTGCTTATTTAGCGTCTAAGGAGATTCCAACTCAGGATAGTGATATTTATAAGGTTTTTGATGGGTTTGAATATCGTTTTGTTCTTATTGGTGGTATTTTTTATCTTTGCATAAATCCTCATCTTAAGATTAAGATTGTAGCCAGTATAGGAAAGTTGATGCAGAAAGGTTTGCCTGCTGAAAGTATGGAGTCTTTGGGGGCTGTGTATTCTGGTAGCGAAGGGAAAACCTGTAGATGCAATATAGTTTCTTTGGAGAATAATAAGTGCTATGTAAGAAATCTTGACAGCGGAAACGATGAGTATATCGACAGTGGCATTGTTTATCTTATCCCAAGACCGGAAATGGTGCAGAATGTACTTGTGGTTTTGGGAAGGAGGTCGAATATTATTGAGATTCAGAGACAATATTCTTTTTTAAAGCAGAGAGAAGCTGCAAAGGGGCGTTTTGCTAAAACGTTAGAGATAGCTTCTGATGTGGCCGAGCAAGTATTTCCTCTGAAGTTTGCGGATTTTGAGATTCAGTTTGTTCCAAAAACAATTAGCTTAAGGATGTAAGCAAAATGGTGAAAGAAGTTTTTTTCAAGGGCGCTGCGATTGATGAAGAGCCTGCACTTTTGTTTGATAATGCAGACTCTTCTGCTGTCCATAAGGAGCCTTATTTTGGGCTGAAGGCTTTCGGACCCTTTGATAAGCAGTGCGGTGTTCTGAAGGTTGGAATTATTACTCCTAAGTCTACGAGTGCTTCAGTTCAGGCTTTTGTTCGGACCTTGCAGGTTGGGGATGCCAGGTATTTTTCTGGTGGCATGAAGACTTTTTTCCGCACAGATTTGAAAGTAAGCCGTATCGTAGAAGCGACTGGAACTAGTTTGAAAGATTATATGGATGCTGGGAGTCAGTTTGTGGAGAAAGCCGGTCAAGGTGATGCGGATGTCGTAGTTTGTTTTATTCCCAGAACAAGTAATCTTTACACAAATACGCCTTACTACAGACTTAAGGCTGTGCTGAGTGTTCACGGTTTTCCCAGCCAGATGTTGACACAAGCGACATTAAGCAATCCTACCTTTTCTTATTTGAATGTGGCTTCTGCATTGTTCGCTAAGAGCGGTCATGTTCCCTGGGCACTGGGAGGAGAGATGCCTAACACTGACATAATTATTGGTATCTCAATAGCTGATAGGATTTGTGATGATAATAGGGTGGCACAGAATAGATATATTGGTTATGTGAATGTGTTTGATCAGTATGGCAAATGGATGTTTTTTGAGGGCATTGCAGAGGCGTATAAGAAAGAGGAAATTTCTGGAAAGATGGTTGAGCTTGTGAAAAGAGCTGTTGAAAAGTATCAGATTGAGAAGGGTATAATGCCAGAGAAGATACATATCCATTACTGGAAAAGATTTTCCAAAATTGAGAAAGAAAACGTTATAAAGATGCTGCAGGATCTAAAGAGCGATGCGAAGGTTGCTTTTACATCTATCAATGCTGACCATCCTTACCGCTTTTATGACTTGGAGTCTCGTGATGGAAGTTTTATGCGTGGATATTATGTTTACTTGGATGACAGTATTTTGTTATCTACTACTGGGACGACTGATGAATTTAGGAGGACTTTTAGGATGGGGACTCCTAAGCTTTTGCATGTTAGGACAGAACAGTATCCTGAGGAGTTTATTACGAGTGATGAGTTGGCTTATCAGACGTTGGCGCTTACAAAGCTTAATTGGGCGACAACGAGTGTTTTAATAAGGGAGCCTATTACATTGACGTTTTCTAACAGATTGGCTTACCTTACTTCTGTGATAACAGAGAGCGAGTGGAAGCAGCTTCAGACGGGTACTGTTAATATAAACATGAGAAATAAACCGTGGTTCATATGAAATACAAGCCGAAACATGATGTTTTAGTGTTGAGAAAGAATATTTTGAAAGATTTGCAGGCACGATATTTCAATAAGGACCCGTTCGGTTTTTGCAATTATTTGTTATTTTTGTTAGAGAGCAGGTTTGAACATGATTATCTTGATAATCTTGTGGATTGGATGAATGGTTTTATAAGAGAAGTGCTTGTTAAGCAGAAGATAAGCCGGTCTGCTGATAACGAAATCACAACAGCTGTTCTTGGATATTTTGTATTAGCAAAACATAATAGGCTTACTACCGGGGTAGATTTTGGGAAGGTTAATGAACTTCTAAAGCAGCACATTGATGATAATGGTTTGTATTTCAAAAATAATCTTACCTACAGTATTTGTTTAACTTTTAGCTTGTTTAGTACGAAAGATAAAATAAAAGATTGGCAAAGGACAAGAGATGCTTTGCTTGAGGAGTATAGGAATAAAAATCTTCAATGCGATCCTAAAAACTTGTGTTACTATGCCCTGTTGCTTGAAGTTGAAAATGATAAAAAAGAACTGGAGAAACTTTCTAAATGGGTGGCGGAGATTCTCGTAAGAAATGGGACGAATACACATGATAAACCTTATTATTTGTGGGTTGCGTGGAGAAATAGGAAACATATCAAGAGAGAGATTAAGACTATTAAGCATAAGATAGCGGATTCATTAGAGAACTTCTTAATTGAGATTGAAACTGATGAAGAGCCTCAGTCAAAGATAATTAAGTCTGTGTGTTATGATATTGCCAAAAGTTTTTTTGGCAGAACGATGCTGATATCGTTTGATGAGTATCATGAACCTAACCTTTTTGCGAGGATTGGCGGGTTTTTTGTGAGCTTGATCCTAATAGCTTTGATGGTGGTTTTAATTTATTTTAGCATGAAGAACGGTTGGCTTTCGTATGCTAACTATAAGCTTATTTCAATATTGAGCTGGAAGACTTTTTTGTTAAGTATTGCAAAGTTTTTAATGTCTATGGTTCTATTAGTTATAGAGTTTTATTCGGGTTACATTGGTGGTATCATTTTATGGGAAGTTCCCATAAATAATAGATATCAAAGACATGAAGTCGGAGCGATATTGAGAACGAGGAGTGTTCAGTTTTTGAAGTGGGTTGGGCTAATAATTGTTGGACAATTAATACTTGCCCCAATGTTACAATAAGGCAGCGAGAGGAGTTATAGAAAAATTATTGAGGATGTTTGCATTTTTTAAGTTACTCGGGACAGTAAAATAAAAGTTTGCAAGATTAATAATACTATGAATACCGATATAATAACGAATAAGGAAGAGGCGATAAGACATAAAGTACTAACTGATAACACGGCTCAGAGCATATTTAACTATCTGGAGGAAATTGAAAATGAGCGTGAGATTTATGATAAACGTTGGATATGGGAACTTCTGCAAAATGCCTTGGATTCTGCCCCAGAGGAACGGAAAATAGGAATCGAAATAATCAGTAAGGATAATCAATTAACTTTTATACATAATGGACATCCGTTTGACCCCGAAGAAGTAGCGCATCTTATTTATCACGGTTCTACCAAAAAGGAACCAGATATTGGGAAATTTGGAACAGGTTTTCTGACTACGCATCTATTGTCAAGGAAGGTGAATGTTAAGGGAATTAGAAATGATAGAAAAAAGTTTGAGTTCGTGTTAAACAGAGAGGGAACTTCGTCTGAGGAAATCAAAAGCCATATGGAAGAAACTTGGGTTCAGTATACAAAATCACTTGTTAATATTGAAACGGCTTTGGATTACACAGTAGAATTCGAATATTCATTAGATAATGTCTCCTCCAATACTGTCAAGGTGGGGATTGAAGAGTTAACTACTATTGCTCCTTATGTCCTTGCTTTTAATGATAAAATTGAGACTATAAAGATTACAGGCGAAACACACAACATAAAATTTAAGTTGGTTGGGAACAACAAGGAAACTGTTTGTATAAAAAAGGTGGTTAAAGAAGAAAAAGAAGGGGTCTCTTCAACCTTTCATGAGTTATGGATAGTAAAAGGTAGTGAGGCTGAAATTGCTGTGAAAGGTAAAAAGCAAACAAATGGAATCTGTCAAATGGAAAGTTTGTCGGGTATTCCCAGAATATTCCTTGCATTTCCTCTTTTTGGCACGCAGGACTTGCCTTTTCCCGCGGTAGTCAATAGTAGAAAATTTAGACCAACGGAGAAACGAGATGGAATTTTTCTGGGGATAAAAGAGACTAATAGCATTAAACAAAACAAGAAGCTTTTGAGACAAGCAAGCGAATTATTTATTAAATTAGTCTCTGATTCAGATTCAAATAAATGGGAAAACATTCATGCCTTACTGAATTTGGATATGCCCCCTCGTAAAAACTGGCTTGATAGTGAGTGGTATATTGATTTACTCAAGGGGTTCGTTAATAAAATAATAGACGCGAAAGTTCTTAAGACAAAGAATGGGGATTTCATTTCTGTCGAGGAAGGTTTCATACCACTTGTGGACAGCGTGGAAAAGTCAGAATTATGGGATTTATGTTCCAGCTTTTCAGCCTATAAGGATAAAATTCCAGCTAAAAAACTCGCCATTGAGTGGTCAAAAATAATCGGCGGATGGAAGTCTCTTGGGTTAGATTTGACAGATAGAGAAATAACGATTGAAAGATTAGCGGAAGACATAGAGAGATGTGGTAACCTCCAAAGTTTTAAAGCTATATTAGAGAACGGTAAAGACGAACTAAGCACACTTAATGATTTCTATAAATTTTTACTTGATGCAGAAAAACGAGGGTTGTTTGATAATAAAAATATCTTACCAAATCAAAATGGGCTTTTTGAGAAAAAGCCAAGATTGTTTAGAGATGAAGGAATTGACGAAACTCTAAAAGATGTTTCTAATAAATTAGGCGAAGATACTCGCAATCTGTTACTTCATTCAAAAATCTCTGAAGATATCCAAAATTTACTACCAGCAAAAAAGCAAGATGAGATTCTGAATCAGATTGTAAGTATAATACGGCAACCTCGTCCAGAAGATAATCAATATCTTCAAGCCAATATAGAGTTGTTCAACTGGCTATTAGAACATGATAAATTTGAAGATTTTGAAGGATACCCTCTCCTTTCCTCAAAAGAAAAGATATTTACTTTGTTAGGTAGAGAAACTAAGGAGAAACCTCTTGCGCCTAAGGAAATTTGGAATGAAACAGCAAGGAGTTACGCTGATCTTTTTCCTCAAGAGTTTATAATTTCTTCTCTATACTACGAAAAAATTTCACAAAAAGATAAATGGGATAAACTTAAAAACGGAGGATTAGTTTTAACTGATCCGCTGTATAACGAAGAGGAAAAGACATCTCGAGACGACCTAGATTCTTTTTTATTATCTGATGAAAAACCGGAAGAAGAAAAAGAACATGAAGTAGAAGACGATATTGTAGTAAGTAAAATAGCTTTCCTTGATACAAAAGACAAAGGTATTATTGATACGATTAGAAAAAGCAAAGATAAGGCTCGGAGGTTTTTAGATTTTCTTTTTAAGTATGTCATTGAAGTAGACAACCAGTGGAATAGTCCTTTAGAAGTTAACTGTAAATGTGGCACAAAGCATAAAATATACCCTGCATTCTGGATGGCTCGGCTTAAAAGTCGTTTATGGATTCCTGTTCGCAAGGATAAAAACGAAAAACCTAGTGCCCAGTATTTAGCCTTACTTCTAGAAGGCCACAATGAATTATTACGGAATTGTAGACAAGATAAGCCATCAAAATTGTTGAGTATACTTAATGTAAGCATAGGTGAACTTATGATGCACATTGTTGCTAAAGATGATAAAATCAGGTTAGAACTAGATAAGGCAATGGGCTCATTATATAGTACATTTATGACAAATCCGAACCAATTAAGTAAAATTGCTCAATTGGCAGAGGTTGAGCCAATGTTTATAGAGGAAATCGAACAGCGGATTCAGACTCGAGAACAGATTCGAAGAAATCAGTCTATAGGCTCCTCAGTTGAGGTTCTTCTTAAAAATGTACTTGAGAGAGAAGGATTTAAGGTTGAAAGAACTGGAATCGGTAGTGATTTTGTAATTGAACACGACCTTATAGAAAATGAAACTGAAATGATTTTTAGAGTTGAAAAGGCAAATAAATCTTACTTGATAGAGGTAAAAAGCACTTCAAAAGATTATGTAAGAATGACTCTAACTCAAGGGGAAACAGCGACAAAAGAGGGCGAAAGATATTTCCTTTGTGTGGTTAAGTTGAACGGTACGGAAATCAATGAAGATGTTGTTAAAAAGAACGCAAGATTTGTCATAGATATAGGTGAAAGAGTCAGGGATAAAGTTAACAAAGTCAAAGAACTTCAAGAAAAAACAGCCGAGACTTTATCTGCTGGTGAAGATGTTGAAATCGAAATAACTGAAGGCCAAATCCGTTTTAAAATAAATGAGCAGGTATGGGTGGCAGGTGAAACATTTGATACGCTACCGCATTACTTTTAAAAAAGGGGCAAAATGTACGCGTTCGGTCTTAAATGTAAACCGGTGGGATTTGAGAAAGATTTAAAAAGAGCAGTAGTTGCAGATTTAAAAAGAGGAAGGTTATAATGCCGTCATTCAAGCTAGCTGCAATAAAAGTTCTTAGAGAAGCAAAGAAGCCTTTGCATTATGAGGAGATTACTAGGCGCGCTTTGGAGCAGAATCTTATTGAGACTTCTGGTTCTACTCCTGAGGCTACGATGAATGCCCAGATCTCCGTTGATATTAAGAATAAGAAAGATAAATCTGCTTTTGTAAAGACTAAACGCGGTTATTTTTCTCTTAATCCGGAATATACTGAAGCAGAACAGAAGGTAGAAGAGAAAGAAGAAAAGACGCGGGAAGAAGCGGAGCCTATAAGCACTCAGTATGTTGGTAAGGCGGGTGAGCATTTGGTTGTTAGCGAGCTTCTTTTTAGAGGATACAATGCGAGCGTTATGAGTGTTGATGAGGGATTGGATATTGTAGCAACAAAGAAAGAAAGGTTATATAACATTCAGGTTAAAACTTCTACGGAGAATAAGTTTAATTACTATGTTTTTGACCTTCGCATAAGCTCATTTGAAAAACATAATAGGAATAACACGTTTTACATTTTTGTTTTGAAAGGTAAAGAAACCAATTTTTTGGTCCTTCCCTATTTTGAAATCCAAAAGAACATAGACCAGAAGAACATATTAGTTGTAGACAAAAACACGAGATACAGGGTAAACATTCGAATCAGAGACGGAATGCTCTACTTGGGAAACAAGGAAAACAATATGTCCTATTTTATGAATAATTGGAGCTTGGTAAAATGACTAGAAATTTTAGGGAAGTTGCAAGGTTTATAATGTCTACGGCGGATTTGCTGAGGGATTATTATAAAAGGAGCAAGTACGCTGATGTTATTTTGCCTTTTACCGTTTTGAGGAGGTTGGATTGCATTTTGGCTCCTTCGAAGAAAGCCGTTTTGAAGAAGTTTGACCAGTACAGGGTTAAGCTTGATGACCCTTCTGGCATTTTGCGGAGGGCTTCTGGTTATAGTTTTTATAATACGTCGAAGTATGATTTTGAAAAGTTGCTTGATGACCCGAATAACATTAAACTGAACTTGATTGATTATATTAATGGTTTTTCTCCTAATGTTAGGGAGATTATTGATAAGTTTAAGTTGAGAGAGCAGATTAATTATCTTGATGAAAAGGACCTTTTGTATAAAGTTGTGCAGAGGTTTGCTGATAGGGAGAAAATCGATTTGCATCCCGATTCTTTGTCCAACCATGAAGTGGGGTACGTTTTTGAGGAGCTGATAAGGCAGTTTAACGAGCAGTCTAATGAGAATCCTGGGGAGCACTTTACTCCGAGGGAGATTATCAGGCTTATGGTTAACGTTTTGATGTCAAAGGATAAAGAAGAGTTAAGTAAGAAAGGTAAAATCGTTACTGTTTATGACCCTGCTTGTGGGACGGGTGGAATGTTGACTATTGCAAAAGAGCACATCGTTTCGCATATTAATCCGAATGCTACGATTGAATTGTTTGGGCAGGAAGTTAATGATGAGACATACGCGGTTTGCAAATCTGACATGTTAATAAAGGGTGAGAATGCCGAGAACATAAAGTATGGGTCAAGCTTTTCAAAGGACGGCTTGAGGGGGCAGGCTTTTGATTATGTCCTTTCTAATCCTCCATATGGTAAGGAATGGAAGCCGGATGAGGACTTTATAAGGGAGGAGAATGAGAGGGGTTTTATTGGGAGATTTGGAGCAGGGCTTCCGAGAATTAGTGATGGGCAGCTGCTTTTTTTACAGCACATGATCTCCAAAATGCATCCGGTTAACAGCAAAGAAATAACTAGAATCGCAATCGTTTTTAATGGCTCTCCTCTTTTTATTGGAGACGCAGGCTCAGGAGAGTCTGAGATAAGACGTTGGAGTATTGATAATGACTGGCTTGAAGCAATAATAGCACTTCCTGGCCAATTGTTCTACAACACGGGTATCCTTACGTACATATGGATTTTGACCAACAAAAAAGAAGAAAGACGCAAAGGTAAAATTGCTCTTATCAATGCTATTGACATGTACGTTAAGATGCGTAAAAGTTTGGGAGATAAAAGGAGAAAAATTTCTAAAGACCAAATTTCGGAGATTACGGGTCTTTATTTGGAAAATGTTAAGAACGGAAGAGTACAGATTTTTAGAAGAGAAGAATTTGGTTATAGAAAGATTACAGTTGAGAGACCTTTGCGTCTTAATTTTAGGACTTCAAAGGAGCGCATAGCAAGGTTGGATGAGCAAAAAGCCTTCGCTAGTTTAGTAGTAAGTAAGAGAAAGAAAGATTTGAAAGCAAAGCTCAAGGAAGAAGAGGAAGGTAAAAAGTTTCAAGAACAAATTAAACGTGTGCTGCGTAATATAGATGATGTTTTATATAAAGACTGTGATAAATTTATGGCTGTTTTTGAGGATGCTTTTAGACACACAAAGATAAAATTGGCAACCCCTCTTAAGAAGGTAATCATAAATGCCTTGAGTGAGCGTGACGAATCCGCTGAGATTGTTAGGAATAATGATGGTGAGCCTGAGCCAGACACTGAACTGAAAGATTACGAAAATGTTCCCTTAGGCAAAGACATTTATCAATATTTCGAAAGAGAAGTTAAGCCTTACGTGCCTGACGCATGGATTAATGAAAAAGTAAGAGACCTCAAAGATGGAAAAATAGGAAAAATTGGTTACGAAGTTAACTTTAACAAATATTTTTACAGATATGAGCCACCAAGAAATTTAAAGGAAATCGATAAGGATATGCAACAGAAGCAAAAGGAAATATTAAGGCTTTTGGAAGAAGTAACAAAATGATTAATCTTAAGCCATACCAAAAGTATAAGGATTCTGGAGTTGAATGCATAGGGAAAATACCTGAACATTGGGAAGTCAAAAGGTTGAAATTTGTTGCAAGACTTGCGTATGGTAAGTCTCTTCCAGATGAAAAAAGAGAGGATGGAGATTATTTAGTGTTTGGCTCAAATGGTTTAGTTGGAAGTCATTCAAGTGCTGTAACGTGTGGCCCTTCTATTGTTATAGGTAGAAAAGGTTCTTTTGGAAAGGTTGTATATGTTGATACCCCTTGTTATCCGATTGACACGGCTTATTTTATAGATGAAGGATATACCAAATCGGATTTAAAATGGTTGTATTACTTAATGCAAACATTAGAATTGGATAAGTTTTCTATGGATTCAGCTGTGCCTGGACTTAATAGGGAATCGACACATAATAAATTGATACCTTATTTTAATATTACAGAACAAGTACAAATTGCCAAATTCCTTGATAGACAAACATCGCAAATTGAAAACCTCATAGAAAAATACGAAAGACTCATCGATTTGCTTAAAGAGAAAAAAACTACTTTGATTAGTCGTGTTGTAACAAAGGGATTAAATTCTAATGTTAAGATGAAAGATTTAGGAGTTGAATGGATTGGCAAGATTCCAGAGCATTGGGAGGCTAAAAAGTTAAAGTTTGTTTCTAAGATAATAATGGGACAATCTCCAGATTCAAAGTATTATAATTTTGATGGCGAAGGCTATCCATTTTTACAAGGGAATGCAGAATTTACCGAGTTGTATCCGAAAGCAGTAAAATATTGTACTCAGGCAAATAAATTCTCACAAAAAGGTGATATTTTAATTTCAGTAAGAGCGCCTGTGGGCGAAATTAATATTTCTGACCAAAAGTATGGAATAGGAAGAGGATTGGTAGCTATTAGACCAAAATTAAAACAAATTTTGCCAAGTTATGTTTGGTATGGACTTAATGTTTTTAAAATTAGTTTCAATTTATTGGTATCTGGTAGTACATATGAAGCTATTTCTGTAGATGATGTTAAAAATATGCTGGTATCACTTCCTACCAAAGATGAACAACAGCAAATTACTGACTATCTTGATAAAGAAACTTCAAACATCGACGCTTTGGTTGGAAAGATTAATAAGCAGATTGAGCTTTTAAAAGAGCATAAGGCCTCATTAATATCGCATATTGTTACGGGTAAGGTTAACGTAAGGGGGAAGATAGCGTGAGCGTGGATACTTCCGAAAAAGCAATGGAAGCCCAGATAGAAGAGTATTTGGTTAATAAGAACAAGTACTTTAAGCGGCTTAACACTCAGTATGATAATAAGCTTTGTTTGGATACTGAGCTTGTGCTTAGTTTTATCTTTGCTACTCAGCCAGAGGAGTGGGAGAAGCTTAAGCAGCAACACGAGGCGCAGGTGAGTGATAAATTTCTGAAGAGGCTTACTGATGAAATAAGTAGGAGAGGCATGCTGGATGTTCTTAGGAAGGGCATTAGGGATTATGGTTGTTATTTTGATTTGTTTTATCCGAAGCCTGCGACCAAGATGAACGAGACGTATAGGAAGCTTTACGAGGCTAACCTGTTTAGTGTGATGCGTCAGGTTTATTTTAGTGAGAAGAGTAACAAAACTGTTGACATGGTTCTTTTTCTTAATGGCTTGCCAGTCATAACGCTGGAGTTAAAAGACAATCTGAGTGGTTCGCATTATACGGTACAGCATGCGATAAGGCAGTATAAGTTTGACAGGGACCCGAGGGAGCCCTTTTTCGCTTTTAAGCGTTGTCTCGTTCATTTTGCTATGGATGAGGATTTGGTATATATGACGACGAAGCTTGAAGGGGCAAAGACAAGGTTTTTGCCTTTTAATAAGGGGTGTGATGGTGGTGCTGGTAATCCTGAGTCGGCAGGTTTTAGAACGGAATATTTATGGAAGGAGATACTTACAAAGGAGAGTTTGTCTGATATTATTAAGAATTTTCTTCACGTTCAGGATGTCTTGGATGATAAGGGAAAGCTAACAGGAGAGCAGATTCTTATTTTTCCCAGGTATCATCAGTTGGATGCGGTTAGGCAGTTGGTTGCCGGTGCTAAGGTGAAGGGTCTTGGGAAGAATTATCTTATTCACCACAGCGCGGGTAGTGGTAAAAGTAATACTATTGCTTGGCTTTGTCACCACTTGGCGAGTTTGCACGATAAAAATGATAGGAAGATTTTTGATTCTATTATTGTCGTTACTGACAGGAAGGTTTTAGATAGGCAGTTACAGAGGACGGTTCAGCAGTTTGAGCAAGTGAGTGGTGTTGTGGAGAAGATTGATAAGAGCTCAAAGCAGTTGCAGGAGGCTTTGAGGGGTGGGAAGAAGATTATAGTTACGACTCTTCAGAAATTCCCTTTTGTTGTGGAGGACATAAAGGACTTGGTTGGGAAAGATTTTGCGGTTGTGGTTGATGAGGCTCATTCTTCGCAGTCTGGCGAAACTAGTAAGAGTCTTAAGATGGTTTTGACAGTATCAGGCTTGGAAGAGGCAGAAGAAGAGGATGTTGAGGAGGAGACTTGGGAAGATGAAATCCTTAAGGAGATGGAGGCAAGGGGTAGGCTCAAGAATGTGAGCTATTTTGCTTTTACTGCAACTCCTAAGTCAAAGACTTTTGAATTGTTTGGCGAGAAACAACAGGACAGTTCTTACGGTGCATTCCATCTTTATACTATGAAGCAGGCTATTGAGGAAGGCTTTATTTTGGATATCCTCAGAAATTACACTACATATAAGACGTACTTTAATCTTTTGAAAAAGATTAAAGATGACCCTAAGTATGACAAGAGGAAGGCGACTGCTCTGTTACGCGCTTTCGTTGACCTTCACGAGCATTCGATAAACAAGAAAGTAAACATAATTATTGAACATTTTAATGAACATGTTAGGAACAAAATTCCTGACAGGAAAGGCAATGGGCAGGCGAAGGCGATGATTGTGACGCGTTCGCGATTGCATGCTGTAAGGTATAAGCTTGCTTGTGACAAGTATATTAAGCAGAAGGGCTATAAGTTTAAGACGTTGATTGCTTTTTCTGGTACTGTGCATGACCCTGATGATGGGATTGACTATACAGAAGTATCGATGAATGGGTGTTCAGAAAAACAGACTGCCGAGGAATTTAAGAGAGCGGAGAATAAATTTTTGATCGTGGCAAATAAGTTTCAGACTGGTTTTGACCAACCATTACTGTATGCGATGTATGTCGATAAGAAGTTAGCAAGCGTTGCCGCTGTTCAAACTTTGAGTCGTATTAATAGGACATGGCTGAATAAGGAGGATCCTATTATTTTGGATTTTGCTAATGATGCTGGTGAAATTGAGAAAGCTTTTTTACCGTATTATGGGGAAACTACGTTAAGCAAGGGGACTGACCCGAATAAGTTGTATGATATTCAACATAAGCTTTTTGGGTTTTACATTTTTTTTGACAGTGACGTTCAGAATTTTGCAAAGCTCTTTTTTGACAAAAGAGTAAAGCAGGATAAGTTGCATCCTATTTTGAATGAGGTTGTAAAAAGATTTATTGAGTTGTCACAAGAAAAGCAGGAAGAATTCAAAAGCCTTCTGAAGTCTTACCTGAGACTGTATGCTTTTCTTTCCCAAGTAATTCCTTTTAGAGATGTAGAGCTGGAAAAATTGTATGTTTTTGGGAAGATGTTACTTAGGAAATTGCCTCCTGTGAAGGACAGATTGCCGCTTGAGGTTATGGAGCAGGTTGACATGGATTCTTACAGAATACAACTGATTAGTGATGAAGGCATAGAGTTGGAGAAGCAGGAGATTCCACTTCGGCCAATAGAAGATTTAGGGACGAAATTACCGAAGAAAGAGAAGGAGATTCTGTCAAAGATAATTGAGTCGGTCAACTATAAATTTGGAACTGAGTTTATGGATGGCGATAAAGTTATTGCTCAGCAACTTCAGGCCAGGATAGAAACGAATCCTTCCTTGATAACGAGCGCAAAAGTTAACAGTAAAGCAAAAGTTAAACTAACTTTTGAGCATTTATTCGACGAGAAGCTTCAGGAGATTATTGATGAACATTTTGATTTCTATAAGAAGGTGAACGATAATAGCAAAGTCAGACAAGCCTTATTAGCAGGGATGTTTGAAATGATTTATAAGAAGTTGGCTAAAGCATAATTTTACATTTATGATAAACGATAAAAATTAAATAAATCTTATTATGAGCAAACCGACGAAATCTGTAATTAATAAAAACAAATTCCCACATCATATAGGCCATCGTAAAAGAATAAAAGAAAAGTACAAGAAGAGTGGATTAGATGGGTGGTTAGATCATGAAGTGTTAGAATTTGCTCTTTCTTATGCCATTTCCAGAAAGGATACAAAGCCAATTGCCAAAGAGTTATTATCAAGGTTCCAAACATTTAGCGGAGTATTAGATGCAGAGATGAAAGATCTGAAAGAAATCAAAAGTATCTCTGAACATACTGCGTTGTTTATTCGTCTCTTAAAAGATATAGCGGTGTGCTATTTGGAGAGAGAACTTTATAATAAAGATCTGATTTCTTCGCCAAAGGTTGTGTATGATTATTTGAAATCTTCATTAAAAGGGGCTTGCGATGAAGAATTCAAGGCGTTATTTTTGAATAACAAAAATTGTTTATTAGCACTTGAAACCATACAAAAAGGAACTGTCACCAAATCAGTTGTTTATCCAAGAAAGATTGTCGAACGTGCACTATACAACCATGCAGTAGGCGTTATCGTTGCGCATAATCACCCCGGAGGTTCTTTAAATCCTTCAGAAGATGACCTTAAAGTAACAAAGTTTATTAGGGATGCGCTTAAAACGATAGATGTTGTTTTGCTGGATCATATTATAATTGGAGGAAATGGATATTTTAGTTTTAAAGAACACAACTGCTAAGTTGATTCCATAGCATTAAAGCTAAAAACACCTTTTATAAATTTTTCGCCGCCGCCAATATAAAATAAAAAGAATTTCTTTTTTTCTTTTTGCCCCCTTTAATTTTTTGTTTTCAGAAACAGAAAAGAAACTGCAATGTCAAAAGAATCAAAAACTTACAAAAATATGCCGAAAAAAGTCTACATCCGTACCTTCGGATGTCAGATGAATGATGCGGATTCGGAGGTTATGGAGAGGCTTCTGGAAAGGGAGGGTTATGGGAAGATAGATTCTCCTGAAGGTGCGGATGTTATAATTCTTAATAAGGATAATTAAGTATTGTGTCCCCAGAACTAAGAACTAAACTAGATGCAAATGATAAAAATAACATATAAAGAAAGGATTAAAGATACAAGATGAAAATAGATATTGTTCGAATACTCGAAGAAGATAAGCAATTAAAAGCATTTACAACCTATAGAAATTATTTATACAGTGTTAAGCAATTCATAGATCATGAATATGGAAATGGTCCAGAAATTTTTAACAAGCTAAAGTCAAAGATTATAAACAGAAGAGCTTATAATAGAATACAAAGGAATAAAAGTGCTGATATAACTAAGGTGTCAAAGTTACTTTGTAATGCTTGGCATACAGAAATGGTGTTTTTTATTCCTTCACAAATAGATACCGAATTAATTAGATATTCAAACCATTGGGCCCCTATACAAAGCTACTACTCAATATTTTTGGCAATCAGAGCCTTGTTTGAAAGTGCTTCAGAGCAATGTTCCAGAGACCACACTAATACATTACAGAAAATATCAGAATTTATCGTTAACAGGGATTTATTTCCCCCTCCTTGGAATGCTTATTGCTGTGGGAGGAAGGATATAAATAATCTTTGTTATTATAATTTTCCACAACAGGTGTCAAACGTTAGCAATTTGAGCGAACCTGTCTTGCCTGAGTTTTGGAATTGGTATGCCATGTGGCTACGAACTACTAGAGAGAGAAAACTTAAATGGAAAGCAGAAGAGTTAAAAAAGAGTAAGGTTCTAGTAAACAAGAGAAACAAACCAAAAAAGAAATTAACTGTAAACGACAAGAGATTTGTGGATAAAGGAGTTCATAAAACCACTTTCTTTGATGGGCTGTATAGATTGAGAATAAGGTCGAATTATGAAGATGCAGACGCGTTTTTTATAGGTACATATTCTGATGTATCGGCTAAAGATTATTATAATTCTCTTGCAACGCTTCTACAATCAACCCTTTTTATTCTAGAGTTATATATAAAAAAATATATAGGCGATGACAATTTTAGTCAAGTTGTTAGTAAGTTTATACAAAGTGACCAAAAGAATTTGTCAAAACAGACATTAGCTGTAAGGGAATATTATTTTTAATATGAAATGTGCATTATATTTAAGAACACCCACAAAAGATCAAGCAAAAGGAAGATATTTTCTCCAAGTCCAAAGGGAACATCTTGGATCTTTGAAGACTTGTCTAGAAACGTAGAAGAAAGAAAATTGGTTTAGAATTTCGGACATAGATATGGGGAAGAAAGTTTTTATGCGGAGTTTTGGGTGTCAGATGAATGATGCGGATTCGGAAGTTATGGAGAGACTTCTGGAGAGGGAGGGTTATGGGAAGATAGATTCTCCTGAAGGTGCGGATGTTATAATTCTTAATACTTGTTCTGTCAGGCAGCATGCTGAAGATAGGGCGCTCGGTTACCTGGCATCCTTGAAAAGAGTTAGAAAGGAGAATCCATCTACAGTTTTTGTCCTGGCGGGATGTGTAGCACAGAGATTGAAGAGTAAAATATTCGAAAAGACTCCTTTTGTGAATATTGTTCTGGGAACAGATAATATATTAGAATTGCCGAAGTTGATTGAAGAAGCCTTTCAGAAGCCAAAGGAGAGAGTTCTTGCTACTGAAGTAAGGGGAGACTTACCCATGTTGACAGAAGGTTTCTGGAGTTCTTCATCTTACGGATGCGTCAAGAATTCTGAATTAACGGGGCAGGTTACAATTATGCGGGGTTGTGATAATTTCTGTTCTTATTGTATTGTGCCTTATGTCAGGGGCAGGGAAAAATCAAAACCTGTTAGTGATATCATTTCAGAGGTAGAGCAGAAGGTGGCCGATGGATGTAAGGAAATTATGCTTTTGGGACAGAATGTGAATTCTTATAGATCCAATAGTTCTGACTTCGCTGATCTTTTGAGAGAAGTGGAAAAAGTAGATGGGTTGGAACGGATTCGCTTTATGACTTCTCATCCTAAGGATGTCTCTGATAAATTGATTGATACCATAAGAGACTCCAGTAAAATTTGTGAGCATCTCCATCTTCCTACCCAATCTGGCTCAAATAGAATATTGGAGAGAATGAACAGGGGATATACCAGGGAACAATATTTAGAATTAATTGATAAGATAAGAAGTGAAATTCCTAAAATAAGTATTACTACTGACCTTATGGTTGGCTTTCCTGGAGAGAAGAAAGATGATTTTGAGGATACGTTAAGGTTAGTGGAGGATGTTGAATTTGACGCTGCGTTTACTTTCAAATATTCGACCCGGCCAGGGACTCAAGCGGCTAAAGAGAAAGACGACGTTCCTCTGAAGGTAAAAAAAGAGCGTTTAGCTAAACTTAATGAACTTTGTGAGAAGATGGTATTGGAAAGGAATCGAAGACTTTTGGGAGAAGTGGAAGAGGTTATGGTGGAGAGGTTTGCCCGGAAAGAGAAGAAGTTGGTGGGAAGGACGCGGGGTAATAAGACGGTGTTTTTTTCGGGGGATGGGAAGAATATTGGGGAATTGGTGCCGGTGGAGATAGAAGAGGCGTATACGTGGTCGTTGGTGGGGAGGGTGAGGTAAGACGAGATTGCTTCACTTCGTTCGCAATGACAATAAAATTATTATTTGCACAAATTGAATTTGTGCCTACAATAAGAGTGGTTAGGGCGACCACGGCGGGTCGCCCCTACGCGATTATTCAGGAAATTTTCAAGAAAATTTTTGATGGGAGGTGGGTATGAGTCAATTGAAGTTGGTGGTAGTTTTGATTTTTGCTTTCCTTTTGGTTCTCCTGGCTGTAACAAATCAGCCGCAGGTGTCGATGAATCTTTTCTTCTGGAAGACTCC
>Ga0114930_10001898_pt1 | contig 19324 bp, 17 predicted proteins | sample AnhtaG_FD_87300 | JGI IMG/M metagenome (GOLD analysis project Ga0114930, IMG submission 87300) | Deep subsurface microbial communities from Anholt, Denmark to uncover new lineages of life (NeLLi) - Anholt_01485 metaG | ecosystem: Environmental > Aquatic > Marine > Oceanic > Sediment | place... | reverse complement strand
GCTGGTAGCGGCCGGGGAGTTGTGGGCGTTTTACCTGTTTGCCGTTATTTTCGGTTTCGCTTATGGCGGTTTAGCGGCAATGGAATCGCTAATAGTTGCTGAGTTATTTGGCTTAAGCTCACATGGGGTTATCATGGGGGTTGCTTCGTTTGGCTTCACTGCCGGTGGGGCGGTTGGCCCGTTGGTGGCTGGTCGTATATTTGATATATTTGGTGAGTACCAGCTCGCTTTCCTGGTTTGCGCTGTAGTTTGTATTTCAGGTATTATACTGGCGTGGCGACTAAAACCACCGGTCAGTATTTGAGCCGAGTATTGCATAAAGATAAGGATATGGAGTATGCTTTAACTGGTTAGCTATTTCCGCTTGGCAGTAAAGGGGGTGAGGGTGACCCGGGAAGAAGCGCTTGACTCAATTAAAGCCAATATAGAGAATAAAAACACGATAAAGCATATGCTGGCTACCGAGGCTATTATGCGGGCTCTAGCCAGACGCTTTGGTGAGGATGAGGAGGAGTGGGGGCTTACCGGGCTGCTGCATGATATCGACATGGAACTCACCGAAGGAGATATGAATACCCATAGTACGCTGGGGGCTGACCTGGTTAGGGAGCTGGGAGCCAGTGAGGCGATGGCTCATGCCATACTGTGCCATAACGAAACCCATGGCATTCCCCTGGAGACCAGGCTGGACAAAGCCCTGTATTGTGCCGACCCGCTAACCGGCTTAATCATTGCCGCTGCCCTGGTTCGTCCGGATAAAAAATTGGCTGGGGTTGAGCCCAGGTCGGTGAAGAAGAGGTTTAAGGAGAAGAGCTTTGCTGCTGGGGCGAATAGGGAGCAAATCTCTCAATGCACTAAGCTCGGGCTTGAGCTTGACGAGTTTCTCCAGTTGGGGTTGGAGGCAATGAAAGAGGTTGCCGACGACCTGGGGCTATAAATTAACTTACCTCAATCGTTGAGCCTTCGGCGGTTTTAACCACATCAATTCGGGCGGGGAAGGCGTCCCTCATCTCCTCCATGTGGGTAATGACCAGTATCTTATCAAAGTCGTCCTGAATAGAGTTTATTGCCTCTTTGAGTTTTTCTATGCCGGCGGTATCTTGAGTGCCAAAGCCTTCATCAATGATCAGGGTGGGTAGTGGTGCGCCGGCTCGTCGGGCTAATAGCTTGGACAGGGCAATCCGAACGGCAAAGTTGATGCGGAAGGCTTCACCACCGCTGAACATTTCATAATTTCGTGTTCCCAGCTCGTCGGCAATATTGATATCCAGGGTTTCCAGTAAATCTCCCTTCTTGGTTTCCCTCTGGGTTTCAATCTTGACATGCATCCGGTTATCGGTCATTCTTGCCAGCAGCCGATTGGCTTCAGCCTCAATTTCAGGCAGCGCCATCTCAATGAGCAAGGCTTGTATCCCCCTTTTGCCGAAGGCTTGGGCCAGGTCTTTATAGATTTTCTCCTCTTTTGACGCTTCTCCCAGCAGCCTTTCCTTTTCCTTCTTTTTTACCTCCAGCTCAGAGCAGCGCTCCACTTTTGATTTCACGCTCCCCACCAGCTCCTGGGCTTGCCTTTGCTGGGCGGCTAGCGTCTCATGTTCAGTTTCAGCCTGGGTCAAATCACTGGTCAGCTGGGGGAGTGCCTCCAGTTCTTTGTTTAGCTCCTGCCTTTTTTGCCGGTCAGCCTCCAGCCGGCGGCGTAGCTCCTGGCTGGCCTCATCGGCTTTACCCGCTGCCTCCCTCTCTTGCTCGATAAGCCTATCGGCTTCTTCCAGTTTTCGCTTGGGGCTTTCGTATTGCTCTAAGTCAGCCAGGCGATGGCGGACCTGCTCATGCTGCCCTGAATCGTAATCAAGCCTGGCTGCTTCCTGCTCAACCTGAACTAACGCCTCTTGCTCCCCGGTGGCAAAGTCCTTGCTGGCCAGGCGCTGCTCAATCTCATTAAGCTTCTCCCTTTCCTGGTTTAGCCGGTTAGCGGCAGCCTGGGCTTCGCTAATGCCCTGCTTTAGGAGACTGACTTTGCTCTGCACTGAGGCTTTATCTTGATTTAACTTGGTTTCCAGCGGTGATATTTCGCCTTCCAGCACCATAAGCCCCCTTTTCTTGCTGGCTAATTCAGCCTGTTTTGATTTTAGTGAGTCGGTTTTGCCGTCCTTATCGGCGGCGTATTTATTCTCGATACGCTGTAAACCGTCTCTACCCAATTCAGTTTCGCATAAGGGGCATTTAGCGTCAGCTTGGGTCGATAGGAGGTTTATTTTTTCTATTAGCTCCTTTATTTCCCGGTCCAGGCGGGCTTGCTCAGATTCCAGAGAGCTGACCTGCGCTCTTAGCTCCTGGCTGATCTGCCTTTTCCTGTTCAGTCCCCCTTCCTGCTCTGCCAGCTGGCGCAGCTGGGCTTCCGCCTGCTGTAGCTCATTTTTAAGTTGAGGCAGTTTTGCCGACTTAGCCTCTAGTTCGGTAATTCTGCTTTGGGCCAATTTATGTTCGGTAATTAAGTTTGCCTGTGCCCGCTCTATAACCATCTCCAGCTGGCTCTTACTATCCCTCAATTTAACCAGTAAGCCCAGCTTCTGATTCAGTTCCTCGTTTTGTTTTCGGGCGTCAGTTAATTGGGCATAGCCTTCTTCTATACCCGAGCGCTGGGCTATAAGCTCCTCATATTCTTTGATACGGGACTGGTATTGTTTGACTTCCTGGTCGCGGCGCTCTAACTCTCTTTGAGTGGCGCCTATATGCTCCTCGAGCTGGGTTAGTTGTGCCCTCTTATTTCCCAGGGCCTCCTTTTCCTGCCTCAGGCTATTGAGCCTGGATTCCTGCTCGGTTATTACCTTTTCTATTTGGGCTAGTCCTGTCTGTGCCTGTTCCAACTCAGTTTCATAGACCGGCTTTTGGGCTAATTCATCGCTGATTTCCTTGATGGCGCTGTCAAGTTGTCCCTTTTCTGTGTCCTGCTGCTTGGCCAGCTCTTTAGCCCGTTCCTCGAGGTCATCATAGAAGTCAAGCCCCAGGATATCAGCCAGCACCTGCTTGCGCTCCACCGGTCGCTTGATGGCGAACTCATCGGCATGACCCTGCCGCAGGAAGGCGCTATTAATGAAGGTGGGGTAGTCCATGTGCAGGGTATCGATAATTTTCTGTTGGGTCTGGGTTACGCTGTCGCCACTGATTGACTTAAAGCTATCTCCAGTGGCTACCTGGAATTCCAGGATGGTCTGTCCTGAGCGTCCTCGTTGTTTGGGCTTGGCGTGTTTTCGTATAATGCGGTATGGCTGCCCGTCTACGGCGAAGTCAAACTCCACCTCCGTCTCCGTTTGCCCCTGGTGAATGAGGTCGTCGTCGCTCTTGGCTCTGGTTTTGCCCCACAGCGCCCAGGTCATGGCGTCAATGAGGGCTGACTTGCCGTTGCCGTTATCGCCGGCAATACAGGCGGTGTGGATGCCGTCAAAGTAAAGTGGGGGCACATTATCCCGGTAGGGCATGAAATTGCGCAGTGATAGTTTGATGGGAATCATTTAGGCTTATTTTAGCACAAATTAAGGAATTATTTATCTACCTCACCCCCTCGTTCCCCCTCTCCTTTGAAGGAGAGGGGGAGGAAGTATTGTTGAAGTTTATTCTTTAGGAGTCACAGGTTGGCTTCCGAAATATTTAGGATCGCCCTTTTTTTCTACAAAAGTTATACAATCTGCAAGAGTATCCACTTTGAAGAGATGCCTTATATTCTCTACAGTCTCCGGATTAAAATCCGTAAGTTGCAGACCAATAACGGTGGAAAAATCTGTGGCGAGTACACCAAGAGATTTATCATCCCAAGAAATAACCTTAATCGACACTTTGCTTTGGTTATTAAAGTAGTGTATTAGACGATGGAGCATTATTATAAGCTGGTCGATAACCCTCTTTTCTTCATACCATGTAGGTATCATGAATAACTCCGTGTGGTTTTCATAACCCAAATACAATTCTGATGGTTGGTCGATGCCTTTTGGTTTTGTCGATAAGGTCAAAGAAAGTTTGTTAGGCAATCCCGAACAGTTCTTCAGATAGAAGCCAAGCTCATTTGAGTTAATATCTATAACAGTTTTTAATTCTTCGCGCCTCAGCTTAGGAAGGTTAATCGATGAAACCCAACCACGTTCAGCAACAATTTTACGGTTGTTGATATCGTATAGAGCAAGCGCACAGGTAATACCCAATGCGTTAACCCACAATTTATCACACAGCTCAATCAATTGATCTAATGACCAAATTTCGGGTCCCCAAGACTGGTCCCATAGCTCTACCTGGGCATCGTCAAGGATTTTGTAATTCTCATGGGCATAAGCGTTTCTGACATGACTATTTAGACCGATTGCGAGGCTGTTATCTTTATAAACAAGCAATTTTTCCATCTTATTGAGAGCGTGCAATCGTATTTTACCATCGCTCTTGGGTATAAATGCGTTGTCTTGGACATTCTTAGTAATTCCGAACGCATAGACAACCGGCGCACAGATTAAAGGAAGTAATCCTTCATACATAACCTTATAGTATTCGAGGTACTGTTTAATCCTAGTATCAGCGTCGTCTTCAGGTACTTTCTTAGCTTCGCTCCCAGCCTCCCCACTACTATTAATAGCAAGTATGACTCTATCTATGATTAGAGCGAATTTCTGGGCAACAGCCTTATGTCTAATATGACTACCCTGCTCTAGAAAATGATATGCTGAACGGGCAGTCCTTTCAAAATTCTCATAGTCGTGCTTTGTGCGCCCAAACCACATAATATTTTCGAAGGTACCCTTTATGAGAGATTCAGTAAAAGGTGTTATTAAGGCTTGAACACTTAGTAAATCACCAAAGCTTCTGCGAAAACGAGACATTGCTAATTCGGCAATAGGAGAGTGTCTATTTTGTGGCATGACCTATTTATCACTCCTAAAGACAAACATCACGTATCTCCAAAACTAATTATAACCTATGCCAATCTATACAAAAAGTGTCTTAACGTTTAATGTCTGGCGGGGGGCGGAGGAAAAGAAGAGAGTTTTAGAGGCGTAGCCTATGAGGGCGGGTGGGTGGGAAGTAAGAGAACCGCTGAAAAGGGGGGCAGCTTGACGCCTTTGCTGTCCCCCCATTAGAATGAGATTACCATGTTTGAGGTTCTTACTGAGAAGTTAAGCGCAGTATTTCGCAAGCTGAGCAGTCGGGGCAAACTCAACGAGAAGGATATTGATGACGCTCTACGCCAGGTGCGCTTAGCCCTTCTGGAAGCCGATGTCAATTTTAAGGTGGTCAAGGGCTTTACCGACAGGGTGAGGGAGCGTTCCCTTGGCGTTCAGGTAATGCAAAGCTTAACTCCAGCCCAGCAGATAATCAAAATCGTCAATGAGGAGCTTATTAAAACACTGGGCGAGGGGCAGAGCCGCCTGGAACCGTCGTCTCATCCTCCTTCTATAGTCATGCTGGTGGGGTTGCAGGGCTGCGGCAAGACTACCACCACCGCCAAGCTGGCCCTTCACCTGAAGCATTCCGGACAGAGCCCGCTCCTGGTGGCGGCTGATAACCGCCGGCCGGCAGGCATCGAGCAGCTGGTCACTCTGGGTGGACAGCATGACATCCCGGTTTATCGGGAGGGGGTTGACGTTAAGAGCAGGGACGTTTGCGCTCATGCCTTGAAGCAGGCAAAGGAGCTAGCCGTTACCTGGGTTATTGTCGATACTGCCGGTCGTATGCACATAGATGGACCAATGATGGAGGAGCTGGCTTTAGTCAAGAAGGAACTGAATCCGGACGAGGTGCTGCTGGTGGTCGATGCCATGACCGGGCAGGATGCGGTGCGGATGGCAGAAGAGTTCGACTCCAGGTTAGGCTTGACCGGGCTTATTCTGAGCAAGATGGACGGGGATGCCCGTGGTGGGGCGGCTCTTTCTATCCGGCAGGTTAGCGGGGTGCCTATCAAGTTTATCGGCATTGGTGAGAAGGTTGACGCCTTTGAGCCATTTTACCCTGACCGCTTGGCATCACGTATCCTGGGCATGGGTGATGTGCTGACCTTCGTCGAGAAGGCGGAAAAGACCTTCGACCAGCAGCGGATAAGAGAGCTGGAGAAGAAGGTGCGGACCTCCCGCTTCGACCTGGAAGACTTTCTGGCTCAGCTAGGGGAAATCAGGAAGATGGGACCGGTTGGCCAACTGGTGGATATGCTGCCCGGGGCATCGCGGCTGGCTGGGCGATTACCTGAGGGCATGGAAGAGAAGCAGCTTCAAAAGGTTGAGGCGATGATACTTTCTATGACCCCTGAGGAGAGGCGTAATCCCAATATTATTGATGGCAGCCGGCGGCGTCGCATTGCTCGGGGCAGTGGGGTAAACACCGCTGATGTTAACCAGCTGCTTAACCAGTTTCGTCAGATGCAGAAACTGATGAAGATGGGTATGGGGGGCAAACTGCCCAAGAATTTGATGGGGATGTTTGGCTAGTTTCTGTTATTCCAGGTAATCCTTTAACTTTCGGCTTCGGCTGGGGTGGCGCAGTTTGCGCAGTGCCTTAGCTTCAATCTGGCGAATTCGCTCTCGGGTTACGTTAAACTCCTTCCCCACCTCCTCCAAGGTTCGGCTTCGTCCATCCTCAAGACCAAACCTGAGTTGGAGCACTCGTTGCTCGCGGGGGCTGAGGCTGGACAGCACAGAATCGATTTGCTCCTTGAGTAGCTGTTTGGAGGCGGCGTCAGCCGGCGGCAGGGCATTGCGGTCCTCGATAAAGTCGCCTAAGTGGCTGTCCTCCTCCTCACCCATTGGTGATTCCAGCGATATGGGTAGTTGTGATACCTTGACTATCTCCCCCACCTTTTCCGCAGGTATTTCCATTTCCTTACCGATTTCCTTAGCCGTAGGCTCTCGCCCGTACTCCTGGGCCAGACGGCGGCTTACCCGTAGCAGTTTGTTGATAGTCTCAACCATATGAACTGGAATACGAATAGTGCGAGCCTGGTCAGCTATGGCTCGAGTAATAGCTTGACGAATCCACCAGGTGGCATAGGTGCTGAATTTATAACCTTTACGGTAGTCAAATTTCTCCACGGCTCTAAGCAATCCAATATTCCCCTCCTGAATCAGGTCAAGCAGGGACATACCTCGTCCAATATGTTTCTTAGCTACACTGACCACTAAACGCAGGTTAGCTTCAGTGAGATGGTTCTCTGACTTTTCTGCCTTGTGCCTGATATTTTCTAGGTAAGCTTGGAGCTGCTCCTCATAAGCCTGAATGGAATTGATGAAATCAGGTTTGGTCACCAGAGTCTCTATGTCAGCCAAAGTAACGCTATCCCCGATAACATCGAGGACTTCCTTGGGCAGCAGGTTGACATTAAGTGACAGCTTTATGAGAAGCTGCTCCGCTTCAGGTATAGATGTTTGTGTTTGGTGAGCAATAGCCAGGACTACTTGTGGTTTTATCTCGTTTTCAATACTTTCTCGCAATTCAGCGTTGGAGATGTTCTCGATAAAGCTGGCAGAAGATTTTAGCTGAAGCTGTTCTTGGATGAGATGGACGGTGTTGGCGGCCTGAGACAACTCCTGAAGTATAGCAATTACTATTTCCGTTGCTGACGGGTCTCTGCCATATTTTTGCAGATAGTCTTGTTTAATCTCCTTAATGCGTTTACCCTCCTCCATCTTTTTGGCCAAATCCCTTTCCTCCAGAGCGGTGAGAAGGTGCACCCGGCCAATTTCATGAAGGTACATACGAACTGGGTCATCTACTACCTCTTGCTCCTCTAGGTGCTCTAAGGGCGTTTCTAGCTCTAAGTCCGGGGTAGACTCCGGTTTCTCAATCTCAAGGTGTCTTGCCTCACGCCATGCTGTACGTGGCTCAGCGGTGTCTTCGGTCTCCTCCTCTTCTTCCTCAGATTCGGGGAAGAGGTCACCTGAGCCGGTTGTCCTTTCATCCTCTTTATTTTGTCGGGGAAAGCGTGTATCTTCCCTATTGTTTGCTCGGTTCATTTCCTCACTTCCTTTGCCCCAGCCTTAGCCGGCTCTTCTGAGCAAAAACCTCGCCCAATTGGATATTGACCTCTATCCCGTGCTCCTTGAGTTTAGCCAGCTCGGCATCCTTGCCTCCTGCCTGAGCTTCCAGGGCTAATACTGCCTCTATTTTTCTGGCCAGGCTGCGGAAGTATTCTTCTCGTAGGTTGAGGGTGCACTCGTCATATCTTTGCTCTATTTTAGTGCTCGATAATTCCTTGGTTAATAGGGAATCAAGGTGCTCATGCATTGCCGGCTCCAGCCCCTCTTTAATTGATTCTATTTTACCACTCCGCTGCCAGGCGATAAAGATTTCACGGCTTTCGCTATTTTGGAAGTATTCCGGCGAAAGCTGTTCCGCTCTCTTCTTAAGCTCAGGGTGCTGCAAAAGTAGCGCCAGGCAGTATTCCTCCTTGGGGCTGGACAAAATCGGGTGCAGGCGTGAGGCAGCCTCTGGTGCTGGCTGTTCAGCCCTGCCTTTAACCTGCTTGGGTCTAATTCTGGCTAGGGCAGCTTCTATACTGCGTTCGCTGACCTGGAGCAGGCGAGCCAGTTTTTGTAGATAGTGGGCTTGGCGTATTGGGTCCTTTATCTCGGCAATGATGGGCAGAAGCTTATCCACGGCCGAAGACTTACCCTTGGCGGTGGTCAGGTCAAGCTCAGAGGTAACCATATTGAAGGTAAAATCGACTACCGGCAGCGCCTCTTCCAGCAGTTTCTGCCAGGTTTTGACATCTTCTTTAATAACATCGTCGGGGTCTTTGCCTTGGGGCAGGATGACAACCCTTACCTCAGCATCAAGGATGTTTTCATAGCCCACAGCCCGTAAGGTGGCTTCCTCGCCAGCGGCATCGGCATCAAGGGCTAAAGCTATGTTTTTGGTCATTCTCTTTAGCGAGCTTACCTGCTTCTCGGTAACTGAGGTTCCCATAGAGGCGACCACGTTGTTGAAGCCATTCTGGTGGGCAGTGATAACATCCATGTAGCCCTCGACGATGACGGCTGTATCCTGCTGCCGGATGGCGTCTTTAGCCATGTTCAGGCCATAAAGGCTGCCGCTTTTATCAAAGATCGGCGTCTGGGGCGAATTAATGTATTTAGGCAATGACTCATCCAGCACCCTGGCGCCAAACCCGATAATACGTCCTCTGGCATCAAGGATAGGGAACATCAACTTGTTGCGGAATCGGTCATGGGTTTTTCCACCCTCGGCCTCTATTATTAAACCGGCGTCAAGCAGCTCCTTCTGGGTATAGCCACTATCCGTAAGGTGTTGTTTTAGTCCTTCCCAGCTATTGGGGCTATAGCCCAGCTGGAAGTCGGCAATGGTTTTTGGGGTGAAGCCTCGTCCGGCGGCATAGCTTAGCGCCTTTTTCCCCTTCGGTGAGTTAAGCAGATTGTGGAAATAGAGAGCCGCTGCCTGGTTAATCTGGTACAGTTTTTGTTTCTCCTCACCTTCCGCTCCCGGTTCAAATTTTGATGGGATGGTAACCCCCGCCCTCTGGGCCAGAAGGCGCAGTGCCTCCCCAAAGTCGATGCCCTGTTTTTTCATAATAAAGGAAAAGACATCGCCACCGGTATTGCAGGCGCCGAAGCAATGCCAGCTCTGCTGCTCAGGATAGACGTAGAAGGAGGGGTGTTTTTCGCTGTGAAAGGGGCACAGTGCCCTGAAGGTACGCCCGCTTTTGGTTAGAGTGGTGTACTGGCCGGCCACATCTATGATGTCTGTTCTCTGCTTTACTTCGTCGATAACGCTCATCTTGTTATATTATACTACCTTTCCTTAAAGGGCGGTGGGTGGGAAAAGATATAAAAAATTCGGGGGGGGCTTCGCCCTTTTATTACCCTCTAATCCACCCCTCCCCAGTTTAACAGGTCTCCTTCTTCCCACCCAGCCCACCCTCATAGGCTGCGCCTCTCTTGGACGAAATGAGGAAGCTCTTTAGGCAAAAGGGTTTAAAATAGAATTCCGTAGTAGTTCATAACGTAAAAAAGCAGCAGAAAAAGAGCTAGTAAAGCAGTTAACAGCCACTTCTGAGAAAGGTTAGCAATCTGTTGAATTATTCCTGCAAGCATTCCTAATACTCCATAAAAAATTACAATAGAAGCTGCCCCTCCATATTCTATTATGTCTTTTCCAGTAGAATGCTCATCCCACCCAAACAAGGCTATGCCCGTGGGTAACGCGTAGCAAATCTCGTGGAAATTCTCTATCTGTCTCTGTAATCTATATGGGCTTAGGATTATTATGACGGCGAGCAGAAGCCCTATAGCACCGCCGATAAGACCACCCTTTTGCCACTTCTTAAGGTTCTTGAACCACCCTATAGCCTTACTCATTATTTCTATTCCTTCGAGGACTGCGGGTGAGCCTCTCTTTCCCCTTTCTTTAACTCCTCCTCCCCTTGTAGGGTGGCGGGTGGGTAAAGATATACATTAGGGGGGAGGGGCTTCGTCCCCTTCAAACTACCCTTATAGTATCTACTCCTTTAAAAGAGATGGGGAGTTTCTATTTTTGAAGGGGTTTTGCCCTTTGGCTTTTTCCTGATAATCGGCGCTTTTCCTTTGCCTTCTGATAAGGAAAGTTCCTCCGCCATTCTCAGGGCATACTGGTCGGTCATACCGGCGATATAGTCCACTACCCTTCGTTCTGGCTCATCGCTATAAAAACTATACTCCGGTGGCAGCTTATCTATATGCTCATTAAAATATTTGTATAGCGAGCGGACTACCCCTCTCGCCTTTTCCGATTCCTCCTGCGCCGAACGTATATTGTACACCCGCTCAAAGAGAAATTTACGCAGGATATTGGTTGCCTCCAGAATTTCAGAGCTCATACCGATAGCAGGCTTTTCCTTGCTCTGTTCTCTTACTACCCATGAGCGCTCAATGATGTCATGGACCATAGTGCTGATGCGGAGAGAGCGGGTGTTGCCTAATTTGACTATGGCGGAGAGAGGCAAATCGCCCTCGGTAATCATGTCGGCTCTTACGGCGTCATCAATATCATGGTTGATGTAGGCCACGGAATCTGATATCTTGACCACTTCACCCTCGAGGGTATTCACCTTTCCCCACCCCTCCCCCCAGATATCCACCTTGGTCTTGGAGTGATTTAAGATGCCGTCTCTCACCTCCCAGGTGAGATTCAGCCCCTGCCCATTATTCTCCAGGTGGTCAACCACGCGCAGGCTTTGCTCATTGTGGCTGAATCCGTGTTGATACAGTTCATTTAGAACATCCTCGCCGACATGACCGAAGGGGGTATGACCCAGGTCATGACCCAGGGCGATGGCCTCAGTCAGGTCCTCATTGAGGTTTAAGGCTCGGGCAATAGTTCGAGCTATTTGAGCTACCTCCAGGGTATGAGTGAGGCGGGTTACATAGTGGTCACCCAGGGGGGCAATGAAAACCTGCGTCTTATGCTTGAGTCGGCGAAAGGACTTGCAATGGATGATGCGGTCGCGGTCACGCTGGAAGGCGGTGCGAACCGGGCAGAGCTCTGCGTATTTAAGCCTGCCCCGCGAAGTCTTGCTTTTCACGGCATAGGGTGATAGGCTCTCCTCCCTCTCTTCAGCTAGTTGGCGGATATTAAGCCGACTGATCATTTATGTTCTAGTCTTGCTTCTGCTTTGGCAATTATCTCTCTGGTGGTGCCAATCATATCCGGGCTTACCGAAACCGAGGTAATACCCCATTCCACCAGCTTCTCGGTAAGCTCGGGATATACCGAAGGTGCCTGCCCGCAGATAGAGGAGGTGACTCCCATAGCCTTGGATACCTTAATCGCCCTCTCTAGGGCGATAAGCACCGCTTCATTTCGCTCGTCGAAGGTTTCGGCCAGCTTTTCGCTGTCCCGGTCAATCCCCAGGATAAGCTGGGTCAGGTCATTAGAGCCGATGGATATGCCATCAATGCCGACCTCGAGGAACTTCTCCATAAGAAAGATGTTGGACGGTACCTCAACCATCATCCACAGTTTGAAATCTTGGGAACGCTTTAATCCTTCAGCCTCCATAATTTCCTTAGTTCCGGCCAGTTCCTCAATCGTCCGGACAAAGGGAATCATAACCCACAGATTTTTGTATTTCAGTCTCACTTTCTTTATAGCTTCCAGTTCCAGCTTAAACACTTTAAGGTCGGTGATGTATCTTGAAGCCCCCCGGTAGCCGAGCATGGGGTTCTCCTCCAGGTCTTCGTATTCCTGCCCCCCGGTGAGCTCTCTATATTCATTGGTCTTGAAATCGTTAGTGCGGTAGACTACGGGACGGGGGTTAAATGCCTTAGCAAAGGTATTAATACCTTCAGAGAGCTTGTCCACAAACTCCTGCCCTCTTTTCTGGCTTATCATATACTGGGGGTGCTCCCCAATCTGGGCAATCATGAATTCAGCCCGGAGTAAGCCCACGCCATCAACATTACGGGAGGCTACCTTTTCCGCCAGCTCAGGTTGAGCCAGGTTTACGTAGACCCTGGTCTTGGTCTTGATTGCGTCCCGGAACATATCGGCAACGGAGGTTGTCCTCATTCTTCGAGACACTTTACCCTCATAAACCTTGCCGTGTGAGCCATCTACGGTGATTACCTGCCCATTAGTCAAAGTGGTTGTTGCCCCTTCGGCACCGACAATACAGGGGATGCCCAGCTCACGGCTGACGATGGCGGCGTGGGCGGTTCTGCCACCACGGTCGGTAACGATGGCTACTGCCCGTTTCATCGCCGGCACAAAGTCAGGGGTGGTCATCTCGGCAACCAGGATATCGCCTGTTTTCACCTTGTCTATTTGTGAGGCTTCAGGGACTATTTTTACCGGTCCAGAGGCTATACCTGGGCTGGCAGGTGCTCCAGTGAGTAGTACCGGGGCCTGGATTTCAAGTTCAGCCCCAGCCCCTTCCTTGATGGTAGTTACCGGGCGGGTCTGGAGGATGTAGATTTTGTTATCTTCCTTGGCCCATTCAATATCTTGGGGGAAGCGGTAGTGGTCTTCTATCTGTTTCCCCAACCAAGATAGTTTGGTTATTTCGCTGTCGGTCAGTTTCTGCTGTGGCTGAGTTGAGGCCGGGATTGGCGCCCAGATATTAGTCTCTTTGGCACCGGCAGATGGATTTTTAATTAGCTGCGACTCTTGATTAACTATTTTCCTGGTAATTATTTTTAAGCTATCTTTATCAAGAACATACAGGTCGGGGGTTATCTCCCCGGAGACAATAGCCTCCCCCAGCCCAAAGACAGCCTCAATGACAATCTTGTTGCTATCGCTGGTCACCGGCTCCAGAGTGAACATTACCCCTGAGGCTTGAGATTGGACCATTTTCTGCACCGGGACAGCGATGCCAACTTTAAAGTGGTCGAAGCCTTGATGGTGCCTGTAGAAGATAGCCCGTGGTTCGAAGAGGGAAGCCCAGCACTCCTGGACGGCAGCCACTACTTCCTTTTCTCCCTGCACGTTGAGGAAGGTACGTTGCTGACCGGCAAAGGAAGCCTCCGGCAGGTCTTCAGCAGTAGCTGAGGAGCGCACCGCCACCAAACCCCCGCCCATCTGTGTATAGGCCTGCTCAATCTCTCTGGCTAGTTCCGCGGGCATAGCGGCGTCCAGAATCAGCTGTTTAATCTCAGCTGCAACTTGCTGCAGCTGTTTGCTATTGTCTGGGTCTAGTGGCTGTAACCGCTGGCGAATTTTATCCTTAAGCCCCGCCTTTTCCAGGAAATCAAAATAGGCGTTGGCGGTTACGATGAAGCCGGGGGGGACGGGTATATTAGCCTGGGTCATTTCACCCAGGTTTGCTCCTTTGCCTCCCACGGTCGCCACATCCTTTTTGCCCACCTCGTTAAACTGAACAATGACCTTCTGTCCTTGATGCATATCTTGCCTCCTTACTCTTGTCCGTTGTGGGGGAATAATAGAACTTAAGTAGCAAGCTTATCATTGCTTATTATACCATAATGGGGCTATTTAGCTAAATGTTGCCGAGTGTAGACCTGGACTCTTTCTTATTGACAGTGGGGGCGATGTGGAGTAAAATTTAACTGCTGGCGAGAAATAGAGGAGGTGTGAGCATGATAGAGATGGTGATTGATAGTATCAGGGTCAGCCTGATGAACTATCAACGGGTGGTGATTCTCAAAGAAAAGGCGTCAGACCGTTATTTGCCTATCTGGATTGGCCCTGCGGAAGCCGATGCCATAGCGGTAAAACTTCAGGATGTTACTGTACCCCGACCTTTAACTCACGACTTACTGCGCTCGGTCATTGATGCCCTGGGGGCTACCATCAACTCTATCATTGTCAGCGAGCTTAAGAACGATACCTTTTATGCCAAGATTGTTCTCAGTGTAGATGGGGGGCAAATGGAGGTTGACTCTCGCCCTAGCGATGCCCTGGCTCTGGCGGTGAGGGCGGATGTGCCCATCTATGCCGAGGAGTTAGTCTTAGATAAAGCCGGCATCTTTTTGGATAAGGAGACGGGTAAACCTATTTCCCAGGAAGGGGAAGCAGGTGAGGCTGGTAAGGGCAAAGAGGTCAGCGAAGAAGAGCTAAGGAAGATGTCTGCTTTCCACGATTTTATTAACACCCTTGATTTAGAGGACTTTGATAAGCGTAAGTCTTAGACAGGGTGTTACAGTGTTTCTTGGAGGATTTTGACGGGGACTTTCCCCGCCTTTCCCGCCAGAAGTAGTAATCGGTGGGTTTAACAGTATAGAGCCCTAGAGCTAGAAGGTCTAGGGCTCTTTAATGAGCAAATACGAGCTTGACCGGAGGGAGCAGATTTGATATGCTGCTCAAGGCATGCGCAGGTGGGGAGCGGCTCTAAGGTTCATTGGTGTGGGCTGGTTCATTGGTGTCTCAATTCTGCTGGGCGTACTTGCCGGCCTCTGGCTGGATAGCAAATTTGGTACTAAACCTATTCTGGTAATAGTGGGCTTAATTCTTGGTTTGGTTGTTGCTTTCTATGGCGTTTATCGGATGCTGTTACCTCTCATGCGTAGCAAGCGGGACAAGGAGAATAACTAGTGCCTGAAAAGAAGGGCTGTCTGGGTTGTTCCTTCCCGTTGGTAATCGGTTTGGCGGTTGTTTTCCTGGTTCTACTGGTAATCGCATTTGCTGCTGGTCCCTTGGGCAGTAGCCTGTTTGGCGATTTGGGGTTACCCAGCTGGCTTACTGTCCCCCGCCCCGACCCTCAGCTTCCGGCTGAGACAGTCTTTCACCTGTTTGGTGCTCCCATTACTAATAGCATTATCGCTGCCTGGATTACTATTATCTTCCTGGTGGGATTCTCCTATGTAGTTACCCGCCGGATGAAGCTGATTCCGGGCAGATTGCAGGCTGCCTTTGAATTCTTAATTGGCTGGCTCTATGACCTCTGCTGCAGTGTTGCCGGCGAGGTAAACGGGCGCCGTTTCTTCCCGGTGGTGGCCACCATTTTTCTCTTTGTTGCCTTTAATGCCTGGCTGGCTCTGCTGCCCGGTTTCGGCTCAATAACCGCCCATACTGCCGAGGGTGAGGCACACCTGCTTAGACCGGCCAATACCGATATTAATATGCCTTTAGCGCTGGCGCTGACCTCTTTTGGCTTTTTTTGGTTCTTTGGCTTTCGAGCAATTGGTATCCGTTTCATGGAGAATTTCTTTAATTTCAGGGAGTTCTTGAGGGGGGCACGCCAGTTATTCACCGGTAAACTCAAGTCTGGATTATCCGGACTGTTCACCGGCGCGATGACTGCCTTTACCGGATTGCTGGAGCTTTTAAGCGTGTGTATCCGTGTTATCAGCCTTACCTTCCGGCTTTTCGGCAATATGACGGCGGGTGAAATTCTGCTTTTAGTTGCTGCTTTCCTTATACCCTGGCTATTTGCCATACCATTCTACGGGCTTGAGTTGCTTATTGGCTTCATACAGGCTATTATCTTTGGCGGTTTAACCCTTATTTTCCTTACCCTGGCAGTGGAATCCCATGGAGGAGAGGCGCAATAAATGCTACTAAACTTTATAAAGGAGGTTAAGTATGGATGCTGAAGTAATGAAGATGCTGGCGATAGGATTGGCAGTTGGTCTGGGTATGTTGGGGCCAGCCATAGCACTGGGGCTTATTGGCTATTCTGCCTTGCAGGGGATAGCCCGTAATCCTGAGGCGAGGGGACCTATTTTTACTAATATGATTCTGGTGGCTGGCCTGGCTGAGGCAATCGGCATTTATGTGCTGATTGTGGCCATTATCCTGGCTATGATTGTATAGCCAGGTTAATAAAGGAGGTTATTATGGGAGATAATGGAATACCTCTGTCTATAGGTATTATTATTGCCGGCGCCGTACTTGGTGCGTTAATTTTGGCGGGGCTAATAGTTGCGGCTGTACTTTCGGCATAGGCACAAAGGGGGTTAAAAATGGAAGGCTTGGAAAGTCTGGGCGTAGATATACCAGTTTTGCTGGCACAGTTTATCAATGTTGCCATCCTTTTCGGTCTGCTCTATCTGGTTGCATACAAGCCGATTATGAGGATGCTGGATGAGCGCTCCCGGAAGGTTAAGGAGAGTATGGAGCAGACAGAGTATATTAAGCAGCAGGCGGAGCGCGCTGAGGAGGAGGCAGCCAAGCGGATTGAGGCTGCTAGCAAGGAAGGGCAGGAAGCGGTAGCCCGGGCAATGCGAACCGGTGAGGGGATTAGACAGGAGGCGCAGCAGCAATCCAAGCAGGAAGCCGAAGCCCTTATCGCCAGGGCGCGGGCTGAGATTCAGCGAGAGCGAGACGGGGCTATTGATGAATTGCGCAAGGAGTTTGCTGACATAACCGTGCTGGCGGCGGGGAAGGTGATTGACCGCACCTTAGATAAGAAAGCCCACCGCCAGATTATTGATAAGGTGCTGAAGGAAGCCTCCACCTTGAAGAAGGGCTAACCTGTTATTTAGGGAGAGATTGTGGCCAGAAGGATTCATGCTAGGCGCTATGCGCAGGCAGTGTTCAACATTGCCCTAGAAAGAAATGAGCTAGACAGGTGGCAGTCTGACCTGCAAAAGATTGCCGGCTTAAGCGAGGATGCTGCATTTATTGCTCTGATGGAGAATCCCAAGGTCCGTTTTGAGGATAAGGCCAGGCTGCTAGTTGAGCCGCTGGGTGATATCAACCCTCTGGCCTTGAATCTGGTTTATTTACTGCTGACTAGAGGCAGAGTGAGCCTGATAGGTGATATTGCTGATGAGTATCAGCGCTTGTTGGACAGCTATCGGGGTATAGAACAGGCTGAGGTTATTACTGCCGTTCCGCTGGACGCTAAGGAGAGGCAGCGGTTGGAGGAACATCTGGGGGCTGTAGTGGGCAAGAAGGTGGTGCTCCAGCCCAAGGTAGACCCAAGCCTGATTGGTGGGATTATAGCCAGGATTGGTGGTAAGTTGCTGGACGCTAGTACCCATAGTAAACTGATAGCGTTAAGGGATGAGATAACCACTGGGGAGGTAACATAGGCTGGTAAGGAGGTAGCGTAAGTGACAACCAGAGGTCAAGACATTGTTTCGGTTATCAAAAAGCAGATTGAGCAGTTTGGTGCTCCGGTAACCATGGTAGATGTGGGCACTGTGATTGAGATTGGCGATGGTATTGCCAGGATTCATGGCTTGGCGGCAGCCAAGTATAATGAGCTACTTGAGTTCCCCAACGAGGTTATGGGGATTGCCCTGAGCCTGGAGGAGGATAGTGTTGCCGCCATTGTCCTTGGCGATTACACCGGCATCAAGGAAGGGGACGAGGTGCGGTGCACCGGCCGCATTGCTGAAGTGCCGGTAGGTGAAGCCCTTATCGGCAGGGTAGTTGATTCCCTGGGTCGTCCCCTGGATGGCAAGGGTGCGGTAAAGACCGATAAGACCCGACCTATAGAGCGGGTGGCGCCCAATGTTACCCAGCGTAAGCCGGTGGATACGCCGGTGCAGACTGGTATTAAGGCCGTGGACAGTATGTTTCCTATCGGACGCGGCCAGAGAGAGCTTATTATTGGTGACCGTTCCACCGGGAAGACAGCTATTACCCTGGATACCATTATCAATCAAAAGGGTGGCGACTTAACCTGTATCTATGTCGCCATTGGGCAGAAAACCTCCAAGGTGGCGCGAGTGGTAGCTACCTTAGAGGCTCATGGGGCGATGGAGCATACCATTGTGGTGGTGGCCAATGCCGCGGATTCGGTGGCCATGCAATATCTTGCCCCTTACGCCGGCTGTGCTATAGGCGAGGAGTTCATGGAGCAGGGAAAGGATGTGCTGATTATCTATGATGACCTTTCCAAACATGGTTGGGCTTATCGGCAGCTTTCGCTGCTACTTCGCCGTCCCCCGGGACGGGAGGCTTACCCCGGCGATGTTTTCTACCTGCACAGCCGTCTGCTGGAGAGGGCAGCTAAGTATGCTCCGGAATATGGCGGTGGCTCCATAACTGCGCTGCCAATTATCGAGACGCAGGCCGGGGATGTTTCTGCCTACATCCCGACTAATGTTATCTCTATCACTGATGGTCAGCTCTATCTGGAGACAGACCTGTTTAACGCTGGTATTAGACCCGCCTTGAATGTGGGTATATCGGTGTCCAGGGTAGGGAGTGCGGCGCAGACCAAGGCAATGAAGCAGGTGGCGAGTCGGCTCAAATTGGATATGGGCCAGTACCGGGAGGTGGCGGCTTTTGCTCAATTCGGCACCGCTGAGCTGGACAAGGCAACCCGAGCCCAGCTGGAGCGGGGTCAGCGAATCACTGAAATCTTGAAGCAACCTCAGTATGCCCCCGTGCCCTTGGAAAAGCAGGTTATGATTCTGTACGCCGCTATCAACGGCTATCTCGATGATATACCGATGGATAAAGTCACTGCTGCTGAGGCCGATTTCTACCGGTTTATGGGAGCCAATCACCCCAAGATAGGTGAGGCTATTGCCAAGGAGAAGGATATTAGCCCTGAGACTGAGGAGAAGTTAAAAGCGGCAATTTCCGAGTTCAAAAAGACACACTATCCGGGGGACATAAAAGAAGCTAAAGAGGAGAAAAAAGAGACAGCAGAGGATACCGAGGCTGACTAGTTGACATAATGATAAGGGGAAGCTTGAAGGGGCGAAGCCCCCTATACATTTTATATCTTTTCCCACCCGCCACCCTTAAGGGAGGGGGATAAAAAGAGAGTCCAGGAGAGGCGGAGCCTCTTTAGGGGCGGGTTGGGTGAGAGAGCTTTAGAGGGGCGGAAGCCCTGAGAGTGGACTGGGTGAGAGAGCTTTAGAGGGGCGGAAGCCCTGAGAGTGGACTGGGTGAGAGAGCTTTAGAGGGGCGGAAGCCCTGAGAGTGGACTGGGTGAGAGAGC